>Ga0115002_10001002_pt1 | contig 39418 bp, 35 predicted proteins | sample ArcticOcean_MG_C_8_FD_89576 | JGI IMG/M metagenome (GOLD analysis project Ga0115002, IMG submission 89576) | Marine microbial communities from western Arctic Ocean - ArcticOcean_MG_CB11_86 | ecosystem: Environmental > Aquatic > Marine > Oceanic | place: Arctic Ocean: Canada Basin | collected... | reverse complement strand
TGGATCGAGCATTCGCGCTCAAAGCAGTGGACGGCATTGCCATGTTCGTCACCCAGCACCTGAATCTCAACGTGTCGGGACGATGTGAGCCAGCGCTCGAGGAAGATCGTGTCGTCGCCAAACGACGCGCCGGCCTCTCGCCTTGCGCCGTCGACGGCGTCCGCGAGTTCTGCCTCCGTCTCAACGACGCGCATGCCCTTGCCGCCACCGCCTGCGGAGGCTTTGACCAGCAGCGGGTAGCCGATGCCGGCTGCCAATGCGGCCGCGTCGGCACCTGGCTTAACCTCGGCTGATGGCAGAGTGGGGACATTGGCATTCGACATCAGTTCTTTGGACGACAGCTTGTCACCCATTTGCGAGATGGCGTCGGACGAAGGCCCGATCCAGGTCATCCCGGCCGCTTTGACCCTGGCGGCGAAGTCGGTGTTCTCCGACAGGAATCCGTAACCCGGATGCACGGCGTCGGCCCCGGTGCGCTTTGCGGCGGCAATGACCTTGTCAACGTCGAGGTAGGTCTCAAGCGACGTTACGCCAGACAGCGAAACTGCCTGATCCGCCTCGGCGACAAAAGGTTCGCTGGCGTCGCCGTCGGCATAAATGGCAACGGTGCCAATGCCCATGTTGTGCGCAGAGCGCATGATGCGACGAGCGATTTCGCCGCGGTTAACAATTAGTATTCTTTCGATAGTATTTGCCATGATTACATCCGCCATACGCCGTAACCTTTGGCGCCTTCTACTACATTGTTGTGGCATGCGGACAAGGCGATAGCCAGGTGCGCACGGGTGTCGCGGGGATCGATCAGACCGTCATCCGAGATCGCTGCGGTGGCGAGCAGGGCGAGCGAGCCTTCTTCTGCTGACGCCTCGACCGCAGCGACGCGCTTGGCGTCGGCCTCCTCGTCAAAGGCCTGGCCACGCCTCTCGGCCGCCTGGCGACCGATGATGCTCATGACGCCCGCCATTTGTTTGGGCCCCATGACAGCTATCTTCGCGGAAGGCCAGATGAAGCTGAAACGGGTGCCAAAGGCGCGTCCGCTCATGCCGTAGTTGCCGGCACCGTACGAGGCTGCGGGAATGAGAGAAATGTGCGGCACGGTTGAGTTTGAAACTGCGTTGATCATCTTCGAGCCGTTCTTGGTGATGCCGCCCTGCTCGAAGTCCGTGCCGACGATGAAGCCTGTGATGTTGTGGATGAAAAGCAGCGGAACGTCGATCTGATTGCATAGCAGAATGAACTGCGTGCCCTTCTCGGCGGACTCGCTCATCAGCGGACCATTATTGGCGAGGATGCCGACGGGATAGCCGTCGATGGAGGCCCAGCCGCAGACAAGGGTTGGACCGTAACGTGGCTTGAAGTCTTCAAATCGGGACCCGTCGACGATGCGCGCGATCACTTCGCGCATCTCAAACGGGGACCGCAGGTCTGATGAGACAATGCCTAGCAGATCATCCGGGTCGTAGACGGGATCATCGGGTGGCAGGGTGGGTCCTGGCCCCAGCTTGCGCCAGTTGAGGTGCGCGACGACGTCGCGGCACATTCGAATGCCGTCGTGCTCATCTTCTGCCAGATAGTCGCCCAGTCCCGAAATCTGCGTGTGCATTTCCGCGCCGCCCAGGGCCTCGGCGTCGGCGTCCTCTCCGGTCGCCATTTTCACCAGGGGCGGGCTGCCGAGGAACACCTTGGACTGCTTCTTGATGAAGATGTTGTAGTCGCTCATGCCGGGTTGGTATGCGCCACCCGCAGCGGATGCTCCAAACACCACCGAGATGGTGGGAACGCGCATGCCTGACAGCTCGGTGATCTCGTAGAAGAGGCGTCCGGACTCGGCAAAGTGACTGGTACCGGCGCGCGTGCGATGTCGCGGTGGCGGCCCTTCGCTTGGTGCGCCGCCATCGCCGCCACCGGCGTTGCCGCGCAGGTCAGCACCTGCAGATTCGACAAACTGGACATAGGGCAGCCGGTTCTCGCGGGCAACTTCGAGGCCGCGCATCAGCTTCTTGCTGTTCCAGGCGTTAAAGGCGCCGGCACGCACGGAAGGATCGTGCCCGAGGATGACGCACTCGGTGTCATTGATGACGCCGATGCCGACAATGAAGCCGGAGCCAATCTTGACGCCCGAGTTGTAGGCGGCGAGCGGGCTGATTTCGAAAAATGGGGAATCCCGGTCGAGTACCAGAGAAATACGCTTGCGCAAGGGAAGCTTGTTGCGCGTCGCGAGACGCGCCATCGCTTCTTCGCCACCGCCCTGGCCGGCTTCGATATGAAGTTGTTCAATGAACTCAAGCTCCTCGAGCATGTCGTCCCGGTTCTTCTGGAACTCCGTGGATCGGGTGTCTAATCTGGATTTGATTACTTGCATGGAGGTCGAGCTTCCTTTGAATGGGCTGCCGTGTTTAGAGTTGGGACAGTGTCTCTCGCACGACGCGATGAGACACGTTTTGGCGGGTCCGTCACGGAAGTGCAATGCTATCGAAAGTCACGGCCGAACGAAAAGGGTTGTTTCAGGGGTTGTTTTGAAAGGTAACTGTTCTTGTCCCACAACGCTATTTGGGACCGGCTAGCCGTTCCGCGGTTGTTGCTGGCGTTTGATACAAGCGTCTGCGGCCGATCGACGGGGACATTCGCCTACCGCAGCACTCCGCGCCGGGAGAGTGATTTGATCTCCGTTGCTGTAAGCCCCAGCAGATGCGTAAGTACGGATTCCGTATCTGCGCCCAGACACGGCGCGGGAGCGCTCACACCGTTTTTTCGCTGTTTATAACGCCACGGCATGCCGGTATGCGGCCGGCGACCCACCACCGGGTGATCGAGCCGTTCAATGAAGCCGCGCGACGCGAGTTGGGGATCGTCAACGAGGTCGCGGCTAAGTAAACTGGGGAATGCGGGGACGCCGGCCGCCTGGAGCGTTCGTGTGAGCCCCCATGCGTCGTCGTCCTTCGTCCGCTCGGCGATTGCGGCCTCCAGTTCATCTTCGTGCGCCTTGCGGCCGGGCAGGGTGTCGAACCGGGAGTCCGCGATGCCAAGGATCCCGGCGAGGATGCACCACTCGGCATCGTCGCGGCACGCGATCGCGAGCCAACGGATCTCCGCTCCGGATTCCGCAGCCACACCGGACTCCGGGCCGTGCGCACAAGGGAAGCAACCATGCGGCGACATGGCGTGGTCGCGATTTCCGTCCGGACGAGGCTCGGTGCCGGTGTCGGTGTATTGCATCCAGCCTTGCGCCGCGAGGACGGCGGTCGCTTCCCACAGACTGATATCGAGATGGCTTCCTTGTCCGCTCTGGTCGCGCTTCGCGAGCGCAGACACGACCGCCCACGCTGCCGTCAGCCCGGCCGTGGGGTCGGGCATGGAAAGTCCGATCTCGTCGGTCTCTGCGCCGATGTAACCGGTTGCCGTACAGAGGCCGGTCAGTGGCGCGGCTGACGGGCCATAGCCGATGTATTCACCGTAGGGGCCGGTCTGACCATAGCCGCTGATGCTGGCGAGGATAATGTCTGACTTCACCGCTTTGAGCTTGTCGTAGCCGAGCCCGAGTCTGGCGAGCACGCCCGTGCCAAAGTTCTGCACGACAACATCAGAGCGGGCAACGATGTCGAGCGCGAGGTCAATCGCCTCACGCTTCGTGAGATCCAGAGTGACACTGCGCTTGCCTTGACCCCACTGGTTGAAGACGCCAGAGGTGTTGGGCGAGGACGGCATCTCGGGCGGGTGGATCATGTATCGCCGATAGATATCGAGACGTGCGTTCGATTCGATGCGTATGACGTCGGCACCGAGGTGTGCGAGGTTCAGCGAGCAAAAGGGACCCGCCCAGGCCCACGAAAAGTCAGCGACCCGAATGCCGGCGAGGGGCGCGTGCGGCGTGCCGGAAGCGCGCCGGTGCGGTCGTGAAGTCAAACTGGCAAGCAGGTGCTTGTGCGCACCGATCCCGGGCGCCGGCCGCCGGATGGGCGCCCGTTCCTCGTCGGCGAGAACTGCCGATTGCATCATCACGGTACCGGTGTCGTCGCGAGCCAGAAAGCCGCGTGCTGCCAGATGCTCGTCGGTGTGAAGTTGCGAGAAACGCATCACGGGCGCGAAACAGATCCGGTGCTTCTGCGCCGAGTGAAAGAGGTCCATGACACGCCATTCGCCGACGAATGCCTGAACCATGCTGTGGATGAGGTCCGGGTTTTCCGAGCGACCTTCAGGCGTTGAGAAGAGGTCGATGGTGGCCCAGTCCGGATTGCCCATGAACAGAACCAGTCGCTGCCACTGGTCCTGTTCGACGCAAATCAGAAAGATGTCGCCATCGATCGCCTTGAAGATGCTCCAGGGGATCAGTCGTCGGCTGTGGAATCGTTGTGGGACTGCGCGTTGGTAGCCCCAGGCGGGTATCGCGACTTCGAGTACAGACGCGACGTACGCCTGTTCGGACAGATCGATGACCTCGCCAATGCCCGTGCGGATAGCATCCCGGTGTACCGCGAGCGCGGTCATTGCGCCACAGATGCCAGTCATGAGACCGCACTGGTCGCCGAAAACCTTAAGTGGCGGCAATTGTGGATCTGTGGTGGTGCCCGGACAAAGGCTCGCCCAGCCGCCGGCGTTCGCGACGATGAGTTCGGTGGCGTGCCAGTCGGCGCAGGGGCCGTCGGCGCCGAACGGGGTAATGTGTAGGGTGACGAGGCCGGGCCGGGATGACGCGAGGGTCGCCGCGTCGAGACCGATTGTGCGTGCCTCGTTCGGCGTGAGGCTGTGGACCAGGATCTCCGCCCAGGCAAGAAGGGCTCGCAGGCGGGCCTTGTCGTCGGTATCGCCAGCAGCGAGGAAATCGAGGCAGATACTGCGCTTATTGGCGTTGTACGCTCGGTGCAAACCGCCGCTCTCGAGGTGAGATTCGTCGGGGTCAGGGGAGTCAGCGACAGGAAAGGGCCCGCGGGCGCGTAGGGGATGGCCGGTCTCCGGTTCCACCAGAATGACATCGGCGCCGTGGTCGCCTAACAGTTTGGCAGCGTACGCAGCGGCGATGCTGCCGCTCAACTCAAGCACGTGAATTACATCGGTCATGCGCCCGATTATCGCACGGGGGCGCGTCCGGCGTGGGCGTCGAGCGGGTCTATACCGCGAACGACGGCGACGATGCGCTGCAACGGTTGGAGTCCGTGGCGCCGGAGCTATCCGTCGTGTTGCTGGACGTGATGATGACTGGTCCGAGCGTCGATTTGACGAGGCGCCGAATCCGGGGTCGCTATCCCTCATTGCCGGTCATGCTGATGAGTGGGTTCAACGAACAGCAGGTGATGCAGGTCCTTGCCGGAAGTGGCCATGGCAGTTTCCTGAAGAAGCCGTTCACCATTGAAGGATCGTCTGGCGGCGATGATCGGGGCGAACTAAACTGGGCCCTGTCCCAACATTGTTATGCTGACAATTCCTGGGAGTCGGCGCCAAGCAGACCTCGCATGATCTTGCGCAAGAGGCTTGCGAAAATGGTGGTGCATCCCGGCACTGCCTAACTGAACTAAACTAATGATTTGCACAAGTGACTTGAGAGGTGACTGTAGAGTGATCGCAGAACGAATTATAGAAGTGAGTGCCGGTAGTGCCGGTATAGGGCATCGGTCGGGTGCGGCGCTCGTTGCCGCGCTAATTGCGGTCCTTGCCGTCGGCTGTGCCACCCAAACCGCCGTGTCCACGCCGGGTGGGGGGGCAGACGGGGTGGCCGATGATCGCGCAGTCCTCCGGGGCACTATCGCCGAGGTTGGAGGCGAGTACGGCAATCTTGACTCGACCGTCCCGAAGGCGTCGGTCGAGGCCGCCGGAATCAGTGCCGGGTCGACCTTTGATTTCACATGCAACGGCACGACAGTGCAGGTGAAGATGGCGACCACTTACAGCGACGTTGACAAGGGCGACTGGGTTGCCTTCATCAACTGGGACGATAAGCTCAGGGTTGCGATCAGCTTTGGCAATGCCGCCGAAGTGCTCGCGTGTAAAGCGGACGACCCGGTCACCGTCGCGATTTGACCCGCGGCGCATACCGCATCGACCTTTACCGCCCCAGCCAGGTCGCTGAAAAAACGCTCTCCTGCCACTGCTATGGTTGAGAGTCAGCGCGCGAAGCGCGCGTAAGATTGACGGCTCGTAAAAACGCACGTGCTATTCACGGTTCACGAAAACGTCATGGCGGGTCTCAGTACTTCACCGAACAGCCGTAGGGGCGCGTTGTTGCGCTGGCGATCGGCTCACCCTGCCCGAGTTGCGCGAGGGCCTCTCTTACATAAGGGGTCGCCTCGGCGAGCGTTGACAGACTCGGTGAGCGTTTGTCGTCGATCCCGCCCTGATAAACCAGCTTTCCATCCACGTCCACGATGTACATGTGAGGTGTCGTTCGTGCACCGTACTGTTTGCCGATCTCGCCACGCTCGTCGAGCAAGACTGCAGTTGGGTGCGCATCCCGGGAGGTTGTGAGCGTATTGGCAGCCTTCGCCGTGACGTGGCCCTGGGAGCCGGGGCGCGACGAGATCACGGACAGCCAGACGATGCCGTCATCGGTTGCGTCTTTCTGCAGGCGCTGCATCGTGCCTGAGTCGTAATGTTTGCGAACGTACGGGCAGTCGTGATTGGTCCACTCGAGCACGACAGTCTTGCCGGCGTGGTCAGCCAGAGAGGTCGTCATGCCGGCGCTCGTTGTCGCTGAGAAGCCGGGTGCGGGCTCGCCAACTTTGAGCGCAAAGCTCATTGATGCCGAGAAGGAAAAGGCGGCGACAATAGCGACGGCTGTTAAATGATGGAGCAGTCGGGCGCACGTTCCGTCCCGGGGTAAACTGGTTATTGCGGTTGGCCGCGTCATGGATCTCTCCTTCAGGCGTGACAGTTGATTATTGGGTTTGTCTGAACGGCGCCAGCGTACGCAAGTCGCGCGCATTTCAGAGCGGCAGGAGATGCATCCAGTCATCGGGGTCACGATATACTCGCCGCAACGCAATTTCTATTCGCCTTTTCCTTCTATACCCTTATCGTTTAGCACCCGTTTCAGCCAGACCACTTAGTAAAGCAGTCAGAGGAACGCCAGCGGTATGGAAAGAAGATTCACGCAAGATGATGTTGCGGCGTGGCGAGACGACGGCTTTGTGATAATCGAGGACTTCTTCACGGAACGCGAGATTGAACCCGTCTTGTCCGACTTTGAAGCGATGTACGCCGACCGCGGTAAGGGTGAAGGGCTCGGCACTGCGCTGGACGTGAAGGAGGCGGGCTCGATTGGATCGGGTCACCCGTTGCAGTTCAAGAATATCGACACACTCCCTTACAATGGTTCGCCAGCGGTCAACCTGATCTCGCTTCATCCCGCACTCATTGGCTTTGCCAAATCCCTTTTGTCCGTCCCTGACGTCCACCTTTATCAGTCGCACACGTGGGTCAAATACACGGGCGAGGCGGACTACGATCAGGGTTTTCACTGTGATTTTGGGAATCACACGCTCACAGTGCCGTCGGACACGCCGCAGATGCGGACGGTGGACTTCATCATCCACCTGACCGATGTGACGGATGACCTTGGGGCGCTTCACTACGTCGCCAAACCAGACGCTTTTGATCTGCTCGGTGACGGGGCTGTGACGGTGACACCCGAGCAGCAGTTGGCAATGAAAGCGCGGGAGCGCTCGGCGGCGGCGCCTTCCGGCAGCTTGGTCGCGCACGGCATCGACACGTTTCATCGTGGTACCAATCTGACAGCTCCGGGCGGTAAGCGGTTCACGATGACCGTTGGATACAAGGCACGAGGCAACGATCAGATCGGCTTTCATGTGTGGCAGCAAGCGCCGAACCGACCCTGGCCCCTCGTCTTGAATCACGCCTCGCCCGAACAGTTGGCCTGCCTCGGGATCCCGCGTCCCGGTGACCCGTTCTGGACCGAGCGCACGCTCAGACTCACCCAAATGCGCTGGCCCGAGTGGGATATGCACGCGTATTTCGCCGTCTGACGCGTGCACTTGACCGCACACTGCTTTTTCAAGAGGGTGTTGACCCGCAGGCGCTGACTCACGTTCAATGTCGCGTCGCGCGTAACGACAGACGACGACACACGCAGATACAACGAGGATTGCACATGGCCAAGCAAGGGGTGGAGCCGGACGAGCTGACGCGGGAGTTCTGGCGGGCAGCCAACGAAGATCGCCTGGTCATTCAGAACTGCAAGGCGTGTGATCGACTGCAGCACCCGCCGCTCGCTCGCTGCAGTGAATGCGCAAGTGCTGACCACCTTGAGTGGAAGCCCATGTGCGGGCGCGGCACCATCTATAACTATGGCGTTGTGCACGATGGACCGATCCGTTCGCTACACCCGGACCAGCCCTTCAACGTCGCGGTTATCAAGCTGGAGGAAGACGCGGGCATTCAGATGTTCTCGCACCTGCCAGGTACCCCGTCGGACGAGGTCCCGGTCGGCGCGCAGGTCGAGGTCATCTTCGAGGCAAGCGAGAACGGCCAGAAGGTACCCGAGTGGCGGGTGGTAACGTGATACCCATCTGTCGCCAGACGACGAACCAGCCGAAACCAGACAGCAGGAGCACCACATGACGACGCCAGACGCGCCCGAGAGCATGTTCAGATCAGAAGTGGGGCTCGGTGTTTGGGAACATCGCGGCAAGGTAGCGGCGGTCGGCGTTGGTCACGCGCCCACGTCACGTCGGTGGGACGGCCGGGCGGAGACCTGTGTCGGACAAATCAGCATTGATGCGCTGCGCCAGGCGATGGACGATGCGGGTGTTGCGCCAGGTGACGTCGACGGTCTGGTGATAGACACCCATACAACGACTGGCGCGTTCTGGCCGCGTGGCAATCCCTTGCCGATGGAGGTCATTGACTCGTTCAATCGCACCGATGAACCCCTTGATGGCATTACGCAATTGAGTGCCGAGTGGATTCTCAAGAACATGCCTGAACTCAAGAATGTCACGTTCACTATGAATGGCATCGGCTGCATGTCCCGAGCGATTTGCGTAGCGGCGCAGGCAGTCGGCGATGGCCTGACGGGGACGTGTCTGGTCCTCAAGAGCTGGCACAACCTGGAGGGACGTTACTATCAGGGCGGCGCTGCCGCCGCCAACACGATCGGAGGGACCGCTGCGATTCGCGGCCTGTGGGGTACGCCCGCGTGCTACGGGACCGCGTTGCAGTTCGCCGAGTATTGCTGCAAGTATGGCAAGACCCATGACATGATGGCGCCATTCATGGAGAACTCGCGCCGCAACGGGCTCATGTTTCCAGAGGGGTATTGGGCACAGCATCGGCCCGAGGAACTGACCGAGGAGGACTACCTGGCTGCCCGATGGATCGCCAAGCCTGCCAGCCTGTTCGACAACGATATTCCCATCATGGTGTCTGCCGCGTACCTGTACACCACTGCCGAGCGAGCGCGGGACATGAAGCAGAAGCCGGTCTACATTCTGAACCATGCATCCAGCCGCACGCGGGCACGCAGTCTGACGCCAACGCTCGACGAGGTGGAGGCAGACACGGCGCGCACGGCGCACAAGATCTATGAGGGCGCGGGGATCACGGCGGCTGACCTGTCATTTGAGAATATGTATGACGGCTTCTCACTCTTTCATCAGTTCCACCTTGAGGGCCTGGGCTACCGGGGCGTTGGCTTCGGTGAGGCGCTCGATTTCTATCAAACCGACATCAGCATTGAGGGTCCGAGTCCAGTGCAGCCGAGTGGTGGCAACGTGGGATGCGGGCGCAGTCGGTTCTGGATGCACACGGACTGCATACAGCAGATTCAGGGCCGCGCCGGCGACAGGCAAATAACCGGCGTCAAGCCCGAGGTCGCAGTGTCAGGTGGTCCGATGCCGATGGGTGGTGACTACACGGTCTGGGGCGCAAGTCCTGACTAAGTCGTTGGCGTGCGCACACCGCGATGTCTTGGGTGCCCACGTGTGAAGCGTTCGGCTGTCTGAATTGATGCCGCCAGGAGTGAAAAGTGATTCTTATCAGCCTTGATATTGACGGCACCCTCGACGTCGGCGACCCGCCCGGGCCCGTTACGATGGAAGGCGTTCGCCGCTCGCTTGGTCGTGGTTGTGTTATCGGTAGTTGTTCCGACCGGCCTCTGAGCACCCAGCGCAAGATCTTTGAGGCGGCCGGCGTGCCTATCTCGTTTGCAGTGTCCAAACACATGCTGGCGGACGTGAAAGCAAAATTCGCGGCTGACCGCTACCTTCATGTCGGTGACCGAGAGGACCTCGACAAACGTTATGCGCTCATGGCGGACTTTGAGTTTCTGTGGCCCGATGAAGCGGCTGCCTCGGAATGGTTGAGCTAGTTCCCGACCCAAATTTGTCACCCTGACAATTCCTGGGAGTCGCTTTGCACGCAAACCTCGTCTGGGCTCTTCTAGCCGATGTGCCAGTTCGCGAAAGGGAATTCCTTTCAGTTCGTGGCCAACGATGACTTCGCGTTCGGGGTTGCGAAGGACGGCGAGCGCGGAGTACAGCGTCCTCGGGCCTTCCTCCGACTCGAGTGATTGCAGAGCGTCCGGCGCCAACTCAGACATCAGGTCGACCAGTCGCTCGCCGCCGCCGTTGTCATCGTCGAGCGAGGACGTGACTTGTCGGCGCCGGGTGATATCGATGACGCGATTTCTAAGGGACCGCAAAACATAGGCAACCACCCACCCCGGCGCGGGCAGGTCGGTGCGTTGCAGGAGGTCGGTGCGTTGCAGCAAAGAGATGAAGACGTCGTGGACAATGTCCTCTGTATCGAGGTCGGCGCGACGGGCGACGAGAGAGCGAACGTAGTGGACGAAGCGGCTGCGTTCGCGCGCGATGTTGCTTTGGAAGGTCGATTCATGGTCCAGCATCGTGCTGAGTATTCCTGCGTTAACCGGCAGACGAAACGTCACATGGGTTTATTGCAATGCTCGCAACTTTTTTTTGTTGCGTGCGCGAGTTGCACCGCGGCGTCCGTGAAGGGCGGTGGTGCTTGTAAGCATGAGCAACTTCGGCGAGTGTACGGTCTTCAAGGACACACACCCGCACACCCCGCGCATCCGAAAAGAAGGACGCCCCATGCCGTTTGAGAGCCGAGAGATTCATCTGATCGAGCGCCCGGCCGCGATGCCGCAGCCTGAACACTTCTCTCTGGTCGAGACGACGGTTGCGGACCCTTCTGACGGCGAGGTGGTGATTCGCAATCAATACATGTCGGTGGACCCGGCGATGCGCCCGCCGCTGTCAAACGGGCAGCAACCGCTCGGCAAAGTCATGAGCGGTGGTGCGGTCGGGGTTGTCGTTGCGTCAAGGCACCCGGATGTCAGCGAGGGCGATCTGGTTCAGCATCGGCTCGGCTTTCGCGAATACGCGCTCGCGGACGGTACGAGCGTGACGAAACTAGAGCCTAAGGGTCTGCCGACTACGGTCTACATGCATGCGCTCGGCGGCACCGGGTTCACCGCGTGGGGCGGCTTGCTCGTCACCGGCCGCCTGGCTGACGGCGAAAATGTGTTTGTATCGGCCGCAGCGGGCGCCGTCGGCAGCGTCGCGGTGCAGATCGCACGCATAAAGGGCTGCTATGTCATTGGCAGTGCGGGGTCCGAGGAGAAGTGTGCGTGGCTGCGCGATGATCTTGGCGTCGATGTTGCGATCAATTACCGCGAAGGCGTACTTAGGAAGTCGCTGAAAGCAGCCGCCCCGAAGGGCATCGATGTTTACTTCGAAAACGTCGGTGGAGACCACCTGGAATCGGCGCTGCCACGGATGAACGTGTTCGGCAGGATTCCCGTGTGCGGCATGATCTCCGCGTACAATACTGCTGGCGCGCGATCGACCGGCATCACGACTCTCTCAACCATGATCTACAGTCGGGTGACGATGCAGGGATTCGTCGTGACGGACTTTGAGGCCCGGCGTGAGGAGTTTGTCAGTGACATGCGCGGATGGCTCGAAAGTGGGCAGATGCGCTATCGCGAGACCATCAGCGAAGGTATCGAGCACGCGCCGGCCGCACTCATCGGTCTTCTGACGGGTGAGAACATCGGAAAAATGTTGGTTAAGCTCGATTGAGCGGTGTGTGTTTTATCATGCCGTAGGCTATCGTGGTGTCCGTTCGTGGCTGTGATTCTGGTGAGCGAGATGGTGACGACAAAGATGACTCGCTCGTCTCCGGCGAGCGCTAAAGAATGTCAGTGTGACGGCCGCTACGCGCGGCTTTGCCGGGGACCGGCAAGCACCCTGACCGTCCTGGCGGTGATCCTGGTTGTCGCGTTCGGCGTCATTCCAGCACAGGCCGCGCCGCCGGTCCCGGCAGACGCAGCGCCGTCTGCACGGGAACTTCTGCAAGCCGCGATTGACCAGAATCGGGGCGAGAACTCCTACGTTGAAATGACGATGGTGGTGCATCGCCCTGCCTGGGAGCGCACCTCCCGTCTCAAGAGCTGGACCCGCGGTCGTGAAGATGCCTTGATCCGTTTCGTGGCTCCGGCCAAAGATGCCGGCAACGCGACGCTCAAGCTGGGTAACAAGATGTGGACATTTACGCCCAAGTTGAATCGAACGATTCGCCTGCCGTACAGCATGATGTCGCGAAGTTGGGGTGGCTCTGATTTTTCCTACACGGATCTGTCCCGGTCTGACAATTGGCTGGATGATTACGAATTGTCGGTCGCGTCGACTGGCGAGGTGGACGGACACCGCCACTACACGATCAATGCGATCCCAAATGACGATGCGGCGGTGGTTTGGGGCAAGGAGGAGATCGTGCTGCGTGATGATCACGTCATCGTCAGTCACACGTTTTTCGACCAGGACATGATCGCCTTGCGTCGCCTTAAAACCCTCGCGATTGAGGACCGTGATGGTCGTGCGATCCCGACCCACCAGCGCATGGAGAACCTGGACGGCGAGGACAAGTTCACGGAGATCTTGTGGGGCGAATCCGACTTCGACCTTGACGTGCAGGACCGCATGTTTACGCTGTTTCATCTAAAGGCTGGCGAATAAGATGTCTGAATCTGCGCTGGTCAACGCAGACGAGGGCAGCCGCTTCGCGAGTTCGCGGGGCACCCCGCAGTTGACCGCGATGGCCTGGCGAAACGTACGCAGAACCTCGCGGCGAACCTGGCTTGCGGCGGGCGGCATCGCGTTCGCCGTTTTTCTGCTGACCCTGATCCTGTCGATTCAGATCGGTGCCTTTACCGGCGCGGTCGATAACGCGGCCCGCATCATGCTCGGGCACATTCAGTTGCAGCACCCGCACTATCAGGACGACCCGTCGATCGAGAACCGGGTCACAGGCATTCGCTCGATCATAGAAGACGTGGAGGCACGGCCGGGCGTTGAGACGGCTTCTGCGCGGGCGATGTCCTTTGCACTGACCTCGTCGGGAGAGCGCAGCTATGGCGCGCAGATCATGGGCGTGGAGTATCAGAAGGAGTCAAAATGGTCTGCGCTGCCCGCCATGCAACTCGAAGGCCGCTATCTTGCGGGGCCCGGCGAAGCGCTGATCGGTTCTGCGCTTGCCCGCAATCTCGGTCTTGCAGTGGGTGACGAACTGGTAATCTTGGGAACGGCGGTTGAAGGGGGCGTGGCGGCCCTTGTTAGTCGCGTGGTCGGTACCTACACAACCGGTCAGCCCGATCTTGATCGCGCCATCGTGCAGGTGCCCCTTGGCGACTTTCAGGCGGCGTGGAATCTTTCGGCAGACGAAGCCCATTCAATCATCATCATCACGGACTCGGTCACGCGCAGCGAGGAACTGGCGCCTTCGCTTTCGCGGGCAGATCTTCGTAGTCTTGGCTGGCGTGACCTGCAACCTGAGATCGCTCAGACCATGGAGTTGAAGCTCGTGGGCGTCTACGTCATGTTCGTCCTCGTCGCAATCATTGTGATATTCAGCATTGTCAACTCCTTCATGATGGTGATCTTCGAGCGCACCCAGGAGTTCGGCATGTTGATGGCGGTTGGTATGCGCCGCAGAGACATTATCATGCAATTGCAGATCGAGGCGTTCCTGGTCTGGCTCCTGGGCGCCGCAGTCGGACTTGCGATAACGGGCGTCTTGCTGGCCATCCTGATCGATCAGGGCATCCCGCTGCCGCCCCAGGCCGATGATCTGATGAAGTTGTTCTCGATGCCGAGTCGCATGTACCCGGTGTTCGAGCCCAATGGCCTGTATGCGTTGCCGATCATGCTCATAGGAACGCAGATCGCGGCACTCATCCCGGGCTTGCGCCTGCTCGGCATGAAGCCGGTCGCAGCCCTTCGGCCCTCCGAGTAATGGCCTTGCCCATCGCACTGATCGCCCAGCTTAGTTTGCGCAACATCGTGCGGCATCGCCGCCGCAACCTGATGTTGCTGGTCGCCATCGCGGTTGCGGTGTTCACGGTGCTCATTATCAACACCTTGATTCGCGGCATGCAGGCCGACATGCAAGAGCTTGTCGTGAGCAACCTGAATGGCCACTTCAAGGTCCATGCGCCGGGCTACCGGGACGATCCTTCCATCGAGCGAGGTTTCAAACTGGCGGTAGACTGGGCGCCTGCGAACCCGTCAGCAATCGAGGGTTGGGCGGCCCGTGTCCGGATACCCGCGGTCATCCTGAGCGAGCGCGAGACGCGCGGCGTGCAGTTTGTCGGCATCGACCCGGCCCAGGAGTCCATCTCATTTCTTGGCACGGCAGAGATCGACGGCAGCTTGCTCAGCTCTGCTGACGATCGTCGACTCCTCATCGGCAAGGAGATGGCAGCGCAGCTTGAGACCCGGGTCGGCCGTCGCCTCGTCATCATGACTCAGGGGGCCGATGGCCTGAACCGAGAAGCTGGTTTTCGCATCGTGGGCACTTACGATACCGATGGCACGACGATCGAGAAGCAGTTCGTCTTCACCGGCCGCAATGCGCTGCAAAAGATGGTGGGTGCGCATGTTGTCACCGAGGTGTCCGTTCGTGTTGATGACGACGGTGCCCATCGGACCATCGGTGAAGGGCTCGCGGCATTCTTCGCCGATCTGGAGGTCAAGACGTGGCAGCAACTGGAGCCACTGACGGCCTCGTTTGTGCTATTTGCCGACAGTGCCATCTTCATCTACTACTTCATCGTGATGACGGCGCTCATCTTCGGCCTGGTCAATACGCTCGTCACGTCGGTGATGGAGCGCGTGCGGGAGTTGGGGATGCTGCGGGCGGTGGGCATGCGTCCTGGCACAGTGGTCGCTCAGGTTGTGTTTGAGTCGACTTTCATCATGATGATTGGCGTCGCCTTGGGCCTGGCTGCCGGCTGGCTGGTTTTCCAGGCGCTGCCTACTGACATTGATATGACATCCTGGGTGGAGGGCGCCGACAAGTTCGGCATTCCCAACATTGTTCGTCTGCGCCTTCAGATCGGCGATATTGTTCTGGTCACATTTCTGTCGATTCTGTTTGGTGTTCTCGCGAGCTTATATCCCGCCCGCAAGGCGGTCAGTATCAGTCCGGTGGAGGCGATGCGACGATGAGTGATGAAGTAGTTCGGGTGAGCGGTGCAACCCGCGTATACAACGAAGACACGATCCCGGTACAGGCCCTCGCCGGCGTTGACCTGCGGGTCAACCGTGGAGACTTCGTCAGTCTTGCCGGCCCCTCCGGGTCCGGCAAGTCCACCCTCTTGAATGTCATCGGTGGTCTTGACCGCGTGGACAGTGGCGAGGTGACGGTCGATCAGGTGTCGCTGACCGGGCTCAGCGAAAGTGAGCTGTCGGATCTGCGCCTCGCGAAGATCGGCTTCGTGTTTCAGGCCTACAATCTCTTGTCGGTGCTAACGGCGGAGGAGAACGTTGCGTTCATTCTGCAACTGCAGGGCGTCTCGAAGTCGGTCCGCGCTGAGCGTGCGCGGGAGACACTGGCGGCGGTTGGTCTAGCGGACCTGCGGGACCGGTTGCCGGGCGACATGTCGGGAGGCCAACAGCAACGGGTTGCGATCGCGCGGGCGATCGCGGCAGACCCGGTCTTGTTGCTCGCCGATGAACCGAGTGCGAACCTCGACTCCCAAACAACAACCGGACTGCTCGAATTACTCAGGCACCTGAACGAGGATGAGGGCATGACGATTGTCACGGCGACGCACGATCCGATGGTGATGGCGTACGCGAAACGCCAGGTCCACCTGCGGGACGGCGCGATCGTTGTCTGACGCGTTGCAGCCATCGGCTGCGCCGACCAGTCGGGCGGGGCATTCTGATGCACAGGGGAGCCGTTTTCCGCAGAAACTGCGAAGCTCTTGATAGGAAGCTCTTGATAGGAAGTTCAGATAACAAGAGGCCGCCTGCCGGCGGTACGGCAATTCCTGGGCCCGCACTCGTTGGGCTTCTCATCCTGTGGGTGGGCCCCGTGGCGGCTCTGGATATGGACGCGCGCGTCAAGTGGCTTGGCGGGGCCGCGTTCTTGCCGGCTCACGATTTTCAGCGACAGCAGACTGCAACACCCGCGCTCGATCAGACGCTCGACATGCGCTTGATGCTCAAGCATAAGTGGCGGCGTTTTGAGTTGATTGCGGACCATTCGACCACCATGATCAGCGGTGACTCGTTTGCTTTTGCCAACGCCCCGCAGTCTTCGCTGGACGCGGCGCCTGCCGATGATGACGTGAGGCTTATGGAGCTCACGGCGGACATCGAGGATGGCAACCGCCACCGTAGCTTGCACCGGCTGGACCGTCTGGCGTTGCAGTTCACGGCGGGCGACTGGGCTGTCACCGCAGGGCGCGATGCGGTCAGTTGGGGAAGTGGCCTCGCGTTCTCGCCGATGGACATCCTCAGCCCGTTTGCCCCGACCGTTGTAGACCAGGACTTCAAAGCGGGCGATGACCTCCTGTTGATCGAACGCCTGCTCAAAGATGGCAGTGACTTGCAGGTCCTGGCCGTTGGCCGCCGCAAGGAAGGCCATGTCACGAGTGATGCGATGAGTCTCGCGGTCAAGTGGCACACCTTTGTCGGTGGCGGTGAAATGGAGTTGTTGGCAGCGAAGCACTACGAGGACGACGTGTTTGCGGTGTCGACGAGTGTGCCCCTCGGAGGCGCGCTATTTCGTGCCGATGTTGTCGCAACAAGATTAATGCAGGGTGGGACCCGCTGGAGTGTTGTCGCGAATATTGCGTATAGCGTTGTGTTGTATGACACGTTTGTCTACCTCTTTGCCGAGTATTATCGGAATGGCTTCGGCGTGACACGGATGCCGAGAAACGCACTCGACCTGCCGGAGGCATTAACGGTTCGCCTGGGTCGTGGTGAAACCTTCACCGTCATGCGCGACTACACGGCGGTGGGTCTCAGCGTGCCCTGGCATCCGCTGGTCAGCCAGTCGTTCGTTTTGTTGTCCAATCTGTCCGACGGGTCGTCGCTCGTGCAGACATCGGTCTCCTTCGAACAGGGCGATGCGTCCCGCTGGCAGTTTGGATTCGTCAAACCGCTTGGTCGGGCGGGTGACGAATACGGGGGTGTGCCGCTCGCGGGTTCGGGGTTAACGGCAGGTGGCGGAACCCGGGCCTTTGCGCGTTGGGTTTATTATTTTTGATCCGGATGGCCCGCAGATGGCGGTTGATGTGTCCCTCGATGCTCCGTGACTGCAGATGATGGAGTCCGGAGCGCGCTGGTTAATCTGTGACCGATAAGGCAGAGAACGCGATAGGATGATTCAACCTTGGGGTGCGACCGATGAACGCGACTGTCTCTGTAATCTCGTGGACCGACCTTGGCATCATGGTGATACCGATAGCGGCAGTGGTCGCCATCATGTTCGCCTGGAATCTGCGTCCCTGGTTTGCGCTTTACTCCAACGCGCGGATGTTGTTGCAGCTCACCCTGATTGGCTATTTTCTTGTCTTCATCTTCGAGGCGGACGAGGCCTGGTTCATCGTGCTGGTGCTGACCTCGATGCTGTTGGTCGCGAGCTGGATATCGCTGAATCCGATCGTTGGCGATCGCTGGCGACTGTATCCAATCGTGCTGGTCTCGCTGACGCTGGGGGGTGGAATGATGTTGTTCCTGGTCACCCAGGAGGTATTACATGTTGATCCTTGGTACTCGCCGCGCGAAACGGTGCCACTTGCCGGAATGATTTTTGCGAACTCGATGACCACGGTTTGTCTCGCGGCGGAACGCTACGAAGCCGAACTAAAAAATGGTGTCGCCGTGCCGGAAGCCAGAAGGATCGCTTTTCAGACGGGCATGATACCGGTGATCAATTCGATGCTGGCGGTCGGGCTGGTGGCGTTGCCGGGCATGATGACCGGGCAGATCCTGTCGGGCGTGTCTCCGCTGATTGCCACGCGATATCAAATCGTTGTCATGTCCATGTTATTCGGTGCGTCGGGTCTTTGTGCGGCCTGCTATCTGCAACTGGTCAGTGTCCTCGGAATCTCGGCGGGCGCGCGCACCAGGGTCGTCGACTCCTGACGGGGCCGGTCACTCGGGTACGGTGACAGATGCACCACGATTTCCGGCAAGAAAGTGTAAGGTTTGTTCGCAAACCGACTCTCAGGAAATCGGGGGAATGACAATTTTGGGACGAGTACCAGCGCGGTCGAGCGCGCCTGCATCTTTTCATCGTTGATCGGGAGAAGGTTATGACTCAGCTAATAGTGGCGGCCATTGCGTTTGCGGCAACTCACATCGTGCTCTCTGCGAGTCCGATTCGGCCGGCGATTGTCGGCGCGATCGGGACGAACCCGTTTAGGGGGCTGTACTCACTCGTCGCGTTTGCGACCCTCGGCTATCTGATCTATGCGTACGTCAACGTCGGGCACGCGGACTTTGTGTGGCTGCCGGGTCCGGTCGGACAACTGACCGCCAAGGTCCTGATGTTGCCAGCGCTGGTGCTCCTTGCGATGGGGGCAACGGCGCGTAACCCGACGAGCATGATGTATGTCTCCGCGATCAATGACGATCTACCGGGCATCGTGAAGATTACGCGCCATCCCGTTCAGTGGGCGATTATGCTTTGGGCTGTGGCGCACATCGCTGCCAACGGTGATGTTGCATCGCTTGCCTTCTTTGGTGGTCTGCTGGTCATATCGGCGGTGGGGACGGTGTCGATGGATGCCAGGAACAGGGCACGCGCAGATGAAGCATGGGTGTCATTTCACGCACGAACGAGCAACGTACCGTTTGCTGCGCTGCTGGGTGGCCGCACCCGCCTGTCGCTGGGCGATGTGGGTTGGCCCGGCGCAATCGCGGGTATCGTGATCTACGGCGTGGTCTTTTGGTTCCACGACTGGATTGCTGGTGTGCCGCTTATCTTCTAGCGTCCGGAACGTGGTTGGCCGCGTCCTGAAAATGCCGGAGTGCACCCCTTTGGCGAGTTCATAGATGCGGCGCGTCTGGTGGTAGAAGGTGATGGTTGGTCTCATCAACGGGCTTGTTCTGGTCGGCGCGTTGTCGCTGTGCACGCCTACCTGTGGAAGGCCATCCAGTCTTGAGCCTCGTTGTAGTTGGTGCGCTTGGACGCAACACTGTCATTGCGGTTTCAATTGGCGGCACGTTGCTGTTGTTGCGCGTTTTGGTGTCGATCCAGCGGTTGCATCAGGACCGATTTTGAAGGCCGTGACCGACATCTGTGGCTTGGGGCTGGTATTGGGCCTGTCGACGGCTGCTATGCCCATGCTTTGAGACGGCTGCCGATTGGCTGATGGATCAGTGATTTGGCGGTGACAACTTTGATCCCTGAATAGCAGAGGTGGGGAAAGTGCTGTGAGAATGTGCTCTGTTCATTGGAGGTTTTCGGTGCTCCTAGTCATGGCATACATTGCAAAGAGTGACAAGGTTGTCCGGTGCATTCGTTCCACCACGAACATGGTGTATGAGGTGATGGAGTTCCAAAAGACTCCGAGGATCCCCTTCCCTAATGTTGGACTTCGACCAATCGCAGTTCGTACAACGATAAGAGTCCGGTTCCAGAACCTGCACCCTCACGATATCCTTTATCTTTCGATCATGAGCTGGTGCTTGTCGATCAACCTGCAGAACGTAAACGCCAACAGGAAGCGATGGATCATGCGATGAGCGGGTGACAATGGGCCAGCCGTCTTCCGTTCGGAGTTCCCGGATCCTTCTGTCCCACTCAGAACGGCTATTCGCTAGATACTTCAACTCCTCATTAGTTACTCTGTAAACCCCAAGTAGAGATCCGGACATCTCTACTTGGGGTTTACATTAGCTTGCTGTGCGTGAGACGTGCCCGGTTGGTTTAAGGACGGAGCGGCTCGGAGTCGGCCCGCGCGACTGACGACGGCGCATAGGTGTTGATTGACCTCAGCAGATTACACCAAACGAAAACATTGGGAGCTCTGTGAGTCCGCTCGGCGAGTCTCGGCCTGATCCTCGGAGTCGGTTCTTTGTGTCGAATCGGTGTGCCAAAGACGAAAAATCGATACGATGCGCTCTCGTCCAGAATGGCTGCTGACCAACCGATGAATGAACCGAAAAGTGCACGCGTTCTCATTACCAACGATGACGGCGTAGACAGCCCCGGCATCCACGAACTCGCGAGGCAGGTGGAGGCGGCGGGATACACCGTGATGGTCGTTGCGCCGGATCATGACGCTTCCGGCACGGGCGCGTCATTGGGTCGGATATCGCCGGACCATCCGGTCGCCTATGCCAGGCACTCGATCGACGGTGTTGCCGGCGAGGTTTACGGCATCAATGGGCCACCCGCGTTGTGCGTCGTCGTGGGTAATCTTCAGGCGTTTGGCGATGCCCCTGACATCGTCGTGTCTGGCATCAACGCTGGGCTGAACACGGGGCGCGCGGCGTTGCACAGCGGCACCATCGGGGCGGCGCTCGCCGCACAGAACTTTGGCCTGCGGGGCCTCGCCGTGAGCCTGGGTTCGGGAGCCACGTGGCATTGGGAGACCGCCGCTGCGCTGACTGTGCAGTTGTTGCCGCATGTGCTTGCGGGTCCGGCGCGAAGCGTTCTCAATCTCAATGTTCCGGCGGCTCGATCCGATGACGTTCTCGGAATCCGCTGGGCGGGGCTCGGGGCTTTCGGTGCCGTGCGCACTGCCATCACCGACATCAAGCAAGACACACTGCATTTCGGCTTCGAGCTAACTGGGGACACTGTCGACGATGACTCGGATAGCGCAGTGGTCCAGGCCGGCTACGCCGCGATCACGTCGTTGCATGGCCCGGCCGAGGTGTGGGGCCCCTTTGGCCAGTCCGGTGAGGACTTTGATGCCGAACATCGGGTCCACGGCGCGACGGCGGGCCATGAACTCAGGGCGAGTCGTTCGTACCTCCTGGAGCATGACTAGCCTGGGTGACGACTAGCTGCTGTCGAGATCCGCGCGAATGCGCTGGTGTTCAGCCTCGTCCAGCTTGAAACGCGTGAACACGGCAGCGCCGATCAGATAGCAAACGAGGGGAAACAGACCGTACAGGCTCATTATTGCGAGTTTGACGAACATCGTTTGTTCCTCATTCGGCACGAAGCCGGCGAACTGGAGAACGTAGCCGGTTATGACAATCATCACGCCGATGGCACTCTTGTAGACGAAATTGAACGCAGCGAAGTAGGAGCCTTCCTTGCGCTCGCCTGTCAGATACTCATCGTAGTCGATGATATCGCTCTGAATCGACGGTGATATCGTGGCGCCGCAGCCGGCGGCGTGCCCGGCAAACGCGGCGAGTACAAAGAACAGGGCAACCTGCGTGTCGCCGATCAGGAACGGCAGTGCAAGCATGCCGCCAAACGAAAGCCCCGTCAGAATCATGGAGAACATCCACAGCCGAATCTTGCCGAAGCGACGTGACAGTGGCAGCCAGATTGGCACGGACATGGACGACGGAATCATGTAAGCGAGGATGACCGCCGGCGCGAGCGATGGGCGGCCGACTACGTATTGCGCGACATACAACGTCAAGATGCCGATCACAGCACTGCCGATGTTCTCAATGAACGTGACGATCAGCACGAGGCGTGCATGGGGGGTCTGCCACACATCCTTGAATGCCCCCAGCGGTCTTGCGCCCACTCGACCCTGGAAATCCGCACGTTCTCGCAGTTTGATGACGGCGTAGATGATGAGGCCGGGGGTCACGAAGGCGGCGACCACGCTGAGTTCGAAGGCAGTTTTGCGTATCGCCGCTTCGCCTTCCTGTTCTGCGTTGATGAAGAGTTGCATGCTGACAAGGGCAAGGATCGAGCCCGTCGTGAACGCCGCGTGACGCAGACCGTACAGGTGGCTGCGCTCATGGTAATTGGGTGTCAGCTCTGCACCGAGGGACATGTGCGGGACCATAAAGAGTGTCGTAGCCGAGTAGAAACCGATGACGCCAACGGCCATCCAGACGATCAACGCGGTGCCGGTTAGCGCCGCGGGCGGCGAGAACACCATGATGAAGATGGCGCCGATGGGGATGATGCTGCCGAGCAGCCAGATCCGGCGACGTCCCATCTGGTGGCCGGTGCGGTCTGACAGGTAGCCCACCATCGGGTCGGAGCTGAAGTCCGTGTCGCCGGATGCGCGGGCTTTCACAGTACACATTCACCGCTCGTTCATACGCGTGCTGGCCGACGGTTTTGCGATGCGCCGGTATCACCGCGAGAGCGGCTTCATGCCGTTCATCTATGCTGACTATGCCTCGCCAATCGATGCGGACATCAAGCAGCGCTTCATCCGTCGTCATCGACTTGCGCCCGGTGGATCCATCACCTATTACCTCGATCGGGGCGCGCCTGAACCCGTCAGGAGTGCGCTCCTTGAAGGTGCCCGGTGGTGGCGAGACGCGTTTGCGGCGGCAGGCTTTCCCGATGCGCTCAAAGTCGCACTCCTGCCGAAAGATGCGCACCCGCTCGATGTCAGATACAACGTGATTCAGTGGGTCCACCGCGAAACGCGGGGATGGTCCTACGGCATGTCCGTCGTTGATCCCCGGACCGGCGAGATCATTAAGGGCCAGGTGACGCTCGGATCACTTCGGGTTCGCCAGGATCTGATGATTGCTCGTGGCTTGCTCTCGCCCTAGCGCAGCGCTAAAGCGTCCGAATCAGCGGTGGCGGGTGACGAGGCCGATCAGAGCGATGGCACTCGATCGCATACGGCAACTTGCGGCCCATGAGGTCGGCCACACACTGGGTCTTGTGCATAACTTCAGCGCCAGCACCTACGCATAGGGTTCGGTGATGGACTACCCGCACGCGATGCTCTCGGTTGTGGATGGACGAATAGATCTGTCAAAAGCGTATGACCGGGGTATGGGCGTATGGGACACGCACGCAATCACCTACGGATACAAGCGGGTTGATGAGTCCGACGAAGCCCGTTTTCTTGCCAGCCATGTGAAAGCCGGGAGCAGCGCAGGGCTGGTCTTTGCGTCCGATCGGGATGCCAGGGCAGCGGGCGGCGTACATCCGTCGGCCCACTTGTGGGACACGGTGAGCGCGTTGCGCGACATCCTTAACGTGCGTGAGGTCGCGCTTGCTAATTTCGACGGGGGTGCGGTCGCACATAGCACACCGTTCGCCGAGTTGGAGCGAGTGCTGGTGCCGATCTACTATCTGCATCGCTATCAGGTAGAGGCGGCGGTAAAGCTGATTGGTGGCGTTCGATACGTCTGAACCCACAAAGGCGATGGGTCGGTCCCACAAGTGGAGCCAGTGGCGCCGGCGCGACAACAGCAGGCGATCGACTCGGAGATAGCGACGGTCGATGAAGGCGTTTTGACGTTGCCCGGGGCCGTTCTCGCGCTGATTCCGCCCTATCCAACGGGATATGGACGTGACCGGGAGAGTCCGCCAGCGCATACCGGCCCGCTCATGGACCTGGTTACGATGGCCGAAGCGGCGGCCGAGGCGTCGCTACAATTGTTGTTCAATCCGCAGCGGCTTGCGCGCGTCAGCCAGCAGCACGCGATCGATCCCTCTGTGCCATCTGTCAAGGCCATCCTCGATCAGTTGCTGGGCGCGACCGTCCGCAAGGACATGCCGGCCGGCCTCGCGGGTGAGGTCCGCAAGCGGGTGAACCTGGTTGTTGTTGAAGCATTGTTGTCGATAACGCACGGCCAGGCCCAGGTGCCGGAAGTGGTCGCCGAGGTGATGGCGCGCCTTGATAAACTCAAAGCCCATCTCAAGCGAAAACGGCGCGAGCCACACGCCAACTACTTGTGGCAACTGATTGACAAGGCCGAGCGTGAACCGTTCGAGAGGCGTAAAAGTGTGGCGGCGACGCCGCCGGGTGCGCCGATTTAGGTTGAGGACGACGGAGGCATATGCAGTGCGCGTTCCCGAGCGTAATGCCCCAAATCGTGCGGGTCCGGTATTCTCGGCATCCTTGCATGCAACTAAAGCAATACGCTGGGGAAAGTTTCCTGCGCGACAGCGCGGTAATCCGGCACCGTGAAACGCTGTTAGCGTCGAGCATCGACCAGTAACGAAAGTGGAGCACACCATTACCGACCACACCATTACCGACCACACCATTACCGCGGCCGACGGCAGAACCGTCAGTTATGCCGACTTCGGTGAACCCGCAGACGTGCCTGTTATCTGGTGTCACGGTGGACCCGGTTCGCGGCATGTGCCAGAAGCCATTGTTGCACGCGCCAGGGATGCTGGAATTCGACCAATCGGCATCGACCGACCCGGTTACGGCGAGTCGTCGCCGCAGCCCGGCCGCAGCATTGGCGGTTGGGTGGCCGATGCGATCCTGGTTGCCGATGCCCGGGGGCTCACTCGATTTTTCCTGGTCGGTGTGTCGACGGGCGGTGCCTACGCGCTTGCGACCGCCGCGCTCGAGTCCCAGCGCGTCAGTGGCGTCCTCGTTTGCTGCGGCATGACCGATATGGCCTGGGCGGTTGACCACGCGATGATGGAAGGTAACGTCGCCGTCTCGAGTACGCGCGACCGGGAGGCGGTAAAAGCGATTGTGATCGAAAGCTTCGGTGAGGACGGCGAGAAGATGCTGGCAACTGATGATGGTGATCTTGTGTTATCCGCGCCTGGCCTCGCCTTCCTCGCGGCCGCAGCGGAGCAGGGGGGTGTCATGAATGACGCGCCGTTCAAGCAGGGTGTCTATGGCTACGTCGATGATCGTATGGCGGATGCGCATTACAACGGCTGGTCCAGCTTTGATATCGCAGACGTCACGTGTCCGGTGATCGTGATTCACGGTGAGCAAGACACCGTCGTGCCGGTTGCCCATGCGCGCCACACGGCAGAGATTGTGACGCAGGCAGAGCTGCGGACACTTCCCGAGCACGGGCATTTCAGCGTCACGGGAGAGGTGCTCGAGCCGTTGTTGGACCTCATTCGTAGCGGGCAAAGCGCAGGATAAAGTGGCATGCCATCGATTTAGACTTCGTCTCGGGCGTTACGAGAAAAAAGGGGAGTGATTTGAGCGAACGAGTGATTAACGCCAACGGAGTGAAGGTCTGCGCGTAGGCCTTTGGTGATCGGAGGGACCCGGCGCCGCTGCTCATTATCGGCGCCGGTGCTTTGATGTTGCTGGGATGACGAATTGGTGGACCGCCTCGTTGCGGGCGGACACTAGGCCGTTCGCTTCGACAACCGCGACGCTGGCGGCACGACGACCTATCCGGTCGGTGAGCCCACTTATACGTTGTCCGATATGGCCGCCGACGCGGTGGCGGTGCTGGCGCATACGGCGCAATGATTGGGCGTGGCTCGGGAATTCGCCTCTCCGCAGATTCTGGTCCGGCGTTCGCGAGAACTCACTCTAGCCATCGTAGAAGCCGCGAGGGTGCAGACCGATCAGGGTGCGTTGCCGATCGGTGGTTGCGTGCTCGAGCGCCTGGTCAGAAACGTGATTGACCGCTTTGGTCGGACGCACGCGTTGAGCGATGTCGCGACGTCCGTAGTGGGCCTGGATGAAAAAGCGACCGGGATCGCCCGGTCCGGTCGGTAGTCGTCGGTGCCAGATATCGGAGACGAACATGCCGAGGTCGCCCGCCTTCGCGACGAGAGGCCGCGAGCCCTCGCCGTAGCAGGCGAGGTCAGTACGATCACGCGCGTCCGGCGGTGGCGGGGCGCCACATTTGTGGCTGCCGGGGATGACGCCGGTTGGGCCAGCCTCGATGGGGCAGTCTTGCAGGTACAGGTGGACACCGATCGCGAACACGGGGTACGGAATCCGGTCGTCCCAGCGGATTATGGGGTCGTGCGGCACGTGGGGGCCGGCGTCGATGTGCCAGCCGCCGCCCTGCTCGCTTTTCTCGCGCGGTGGATTGCGCCAGCAGGTGTTGGCAATGATATGACAATCCTCGCCAAGCAAGGGTTCGATAACGTCGAGGATCGCGCGATGACCAATCGTGTTCTGGATGAGAACGCTGCGATTGAACATCGCGTAGCGAAAGTCTGCGAGTTCGTCCGGTGGCAGGTTGGTGTTGCGTGGGTCGGCTTCGTAGACGTCGTAGATGGCGGTTGCCGCCTCGTGCAGTTCTGCGATTTCTGCGGCTGTGAACGCACCGGACACTCGAGTGAATCCAGACTGCTCCAGTTCGTTCGAGTAGGTTGACGCCGGTTCCTGCCGCAACCGCAGGTACCCTCTCTTCGTCAGCATTTTGCATGCCTTGGGATCGAAGGCGCAATCATGTCGCGGGAGCGTGCTGCGCTGCAAGATGTTCGGCCAGCCCTTGTTTGAGCATTGCGTTGCGCAAAATGATGGACGAAGCGTGATTTCGTTTGCCAATTCTTGTCCCAAAATTGCCATCCTGACAATTCTTGGGAGTCGGTTTGCAAACAACCCCGCATTTTCTTCATGAAACAGGGGCTACCCCTGTCCCCGGCGACCCGTGTAAAGTTGCGTCTATCTCCGACTTCTGACATGGGTTGATGACCGAGGCTCTTCACTTTCTCGCCCAGTACGGTTACCTGATCCTCTTCGTCTGGATCCTGCTCGATCAGGTGGGGTTGCCCATCCCGTCGATTCCGTTGTTGCTCGGTGCAGGTGCACTTGCAGGCACGGGCCGCCTCGATCTTGCGGGTATTGCGATCGTTGCGCTCGCGGCCTCGTTGCCGATGGACCTAATTTGGTTCTACCTTGGCCGAAAACGTGGCGGACGGGTCCTGAATCTGCTCTGTGCGATTTCATTCGAACCGGACTACTGCGTCCGCAACACCGAGGCGACCTTCAGGCGTTACGGTCTTCTGGCGATCGTTGTTGCCAAGTTCGTGCCGGGACTACAGACCATCGCGCCGCCGATGGCGGGCATGACGGGCGTGCCGGTGCTGCGTTTTGTCGTACTCGATGCCATTGCGGTGCTCCTCTTTGTGTTTGTCTTTGCGCTGCCCGCTGCCTACTTCCATCAGGAGGTCGAGGTGCTGGCGGCCAGGGTGGCGGAATTGGGGCACTGGGCCGGCGTGGGTGTAGGCGCAATTGTCACGAGCTATGTCGGCGGCAAGTTCCTGCAGCGTCGGTTGTTCCTGCGGTCGCTGCGGATGCGACGCCTTCTGCCGGATGAACTGAACGCGATGATCTCCGAGGACCGGGACGTGCATGTCATCGATCTCAGGCATCAATATGACGTTGATGTTGTGCCGCACCAGATTCCGGGCGCGCGGCATATACCGATGGAGTTCATCGACGAATTTGAAGCGAGCATCCCGCGCGACAGGGACATCATCCTTTACTGTTCGTGACCGGATGAAGCGTCCAGCGCCCGTGTGGCCCTGAAGTTAAAGCGCCGCGGCATTCGCCGGGTGTATCCACTCGTAGGCGGGATGGATGCCTGGATGGCGCATGGGTACCGGACTGTGCGGATTCCCGGCAGCGCGGCGATTGAACCGATCAGCACCGTGTACGACCGGTCTTGATAGTGCTTGTCCCAAAATTGTCATCCTGACAATTCTTTAGAGTCGGTTTGCAAGCAAACCTCGCCTGCTCTTGAAGAAAAGAGGCTCACAGATAAAGAGGCTTGCAGAAAATGGCGGTGCATCCCTGCACCGTTCGACGCTGAAGGCACGGACATCGAGAGCTGGCGGGAGAACATCGCCGTGCTACTCGCAGGGTCAGGTACCGTCTGACGGGGGGCCTCGATGCGCCCTGTCGGCGTGCCCCCGGTCTGGATGTCGACGCCCTGAATGTCGATATCCTGTCTATCGAGGTCAAGGTGCTTCGACATGAAAGTGCCGATCTTGCTCCACATCCTGACCCGTCCCCTGGTGCCGGCGAAGCCGTGACCCTGGCGACCGTCGGCATACCACTGCGCCTCGTTGCCGGCGCGCTTGAGAGCCTTGGGCATGACATTGGCGTGGTGCTGGGGTGCGCGGCGATCCCGTCCGTCGTGAATCAACTAAACGTCCGCTTTGATTTCTCCGGCGCGATGCGCGGGGGAGCGTTGCCTAATTAGTTCCTGTGCCAGAACGCTGTTCTGAGGCAGGCACTGGCGTGCGGTGCAGGGATACGCCACCATTTTCCAGGCCACTTTATCTGTAAGAGAATGCTAGGTTGTTTCGCAAACCGACTCCCAAGAATTGTCAGGATGACAATTTTGGGACAAGAACTAAGTAGCGGAGGATCGTTACCGACGACAAGCGACAGATAGGCTTTGCCGGAACGGCGTCCCTGACGTCGCCGGTTCGATCCAGCAGCGTGAGGTCGTATATCCCGGCGAGGCCCACGGCGCGCTGATACAACTCCGGTTCGACCACCGTCGCCATGAGCGACGCATAGGCGCCGTAGGCACAGATCTGCGCGGGATCGGCGATCCGGTTGTCGATGGTCCAGTGGGTGGCGTCAGTGACATCATCCTGCATCGGCGCTCCCCGCAGTCGGGCGGGCGATCGCCTCCTGCCAGGGTGTGACTAGCACGACCATCATGGCGGACGCCATAATGGTCGATGCTGCCCATGATAGGGTGCGTTGGGATTGGCGCTTTGCCTCAGTTGGAATCACGCGTGCCCCCACAGGACCCTCCAAGCGAACGGATACCTTGCAGAATCGTGCCACAAGATCATCGGCAAAGGTATTGACACATTTTGGAAACGCAAACAGACAGGTGCAAAAATGCAAATCTCTGAATTCATACACGGCAATCTGTCAGCCAACGGCATTGACATCCATTATGTTGAAGCCGGCGAAGGGCCACTCGTCATTTTCTGCCACGGCTTTCCCGAATCCTGGTACTCCTGGCGACATCAGCTACCCGCTGTGGCGGCCGCTGGGTTCAGGGCTGTCGCTCTCGACATGCGCGGCTATGGACAAACCTCACAGCCACAGGCGATTAGCGCCTATTCGCTGTCGCACCTGGTGGGCGATGTTGTCGGTGCGGTGGCGGCGCTGGGGCACAAAGAAGCAGTCGTGGTCGGTCACGATTGGGGCGGGCCCGTCGCGTGGAACTCAGCACTCATGCGACCGGACGTGTTTCGAGCAGTTGCGGTGCTGAGTGTGCCGTACGGACGGGCCAACGGCACATTGCCGGAAGGCACCACCGTTAACGATGTCATGGCGCTGGCGGCCGGGGACCGCGAGTATTATCGCCTCTACTTTCAGGAACCGGGCGTCGCCGAAGCGGACCTTGAAGCGGATGTGCGGCACAGTGTGCTTGGCTTCCTGTATACGATCTCGGGCGACATTGTTACCGACGGTATCCATGAGATTGGCTGGGACGGACACTTCCCAAGGGGACAGCCCATCTCTGAACAGTTGGTGATACCGGCGCGATTGCCCGCCTGGCTGACGGAAGATGATGTTGCGTTTTACGTGAGTGAACTGACCCGCGCCGGCTTCCGGGGAGGGGTCAACTGGTATCGGAATATCAATGCAATTCCGGCAATTTTGTCGCCGTTTGCGGGTGCTAAGATCAGACAGCCGTCACTTTATCTCTACGGCGAATATGATCTGATCGCAGGCAACTCGGATGCGGCCATCGCTGCTTTGCCTTCCGCCCTGGGGGATCTTCGCGGACTGCACAAGTTCGACGGTGCCGGTCATTGGTTGCAGCAGGAGAGGCCTGATGGGGTCAACGCGGCGCTGACGCAGTTTCTACAAGACCTTTGATGCCGATCTCGATTCAGAATTTGAATTCCAAACCAAGGGACACGGCCTGATCGTCGAAGCCGGACTCATCGTAGTCCCAATAGTATGCAAACACCCTGGTGGAACTCGCGACCTTCCAGTCGACACCGAGCAGCAGGCTGCCCGCGCGCTGGGCGACGATATCAGAGGCACCGTACTGACCCTTGAGCGTGAAGGGTCCGGCCCTGTAGGAGGCGCTCAGGTTGAATCCCGTCTCGCTGTCTGTGCCCACAGCGTTGACGTGCTCTGATCGCTGGATGGCGGCGCCGATTGACCAGTTGCCCGGCGTGTACTGTGCGGTGCCACGAACGGAGTCGTAAACGCGGGTGCGTGACACGGATCGCTCGTTCTTGCGCATCTCTGAATCGATGGCGACGGCAAGGTACAAGTCACCTTGTTCGAACGCGACCGACAGCGAGTTGCTGGCACCGAAGTTGCTGTCGCTCGGCACGTGCATGTACTGAACTTTGAGCGCGCCGAGTGCAGGTGAGTGATAGCCAAACGAGTCCCGCGCCCGCACGTCGCCGACCAGAATCTCCCTGATGTCACCCAGCGTGTCGTTGAAGAGGTCGATCTTGCCCTGGCTCTTTTTGAACGGCGTGTCGTGCGCGCCAAAGAAAAAGGTACCTGCTGCGCCTTTGACGCCAACATAGGTGTTGCGAGTGCTGAGCAGTGTATCGATGTGCGTGCCGCCATGGACGGGGTCGACGCCGCGCTCGACCTGGTAGACAACGCTGATGCCACCACTTGTCTGGTACTCGCCCTTGAGGCCGATTCGTGAGTCATTGTTGACCCAATCGCTCGCGCCGGTGTCTGCCTCGTCCCGACTGACGTTCAGTTTGCCGTAAAGCTCAACCGGCAGATCAACCGCGGCAGCGCTCACCGTGCAGCAAGCCGTCGCGCAGATTAACGTTGTGCTCCGCAGCCACCGGAGTGCAGTTGGCTGTTGTGCGGGGATTTCTCGTTGGCTGATCATGCGACTCCTATTGGGTTCTGCGGACGTCTTCGGTCGATTCTGGAAGTGCGCCAGATGACTTTTCGTCGGTCATATCCGGGGTCGATGCGGGTATGAATGGGCGTATGGATGCGGGTATGGGTGCAGGTGTCGACGTTGCCGAAGGCTTTGGCTGGGAGTCTACGACTGACCTTGCCCTGTTGTGGGCGACCATCGCCTCAACGGAGTTGTCCTTACATTCCGAGCGCTTGCTCTGTGCGGCGTCATAGTAGCTGTCCGTCGCCCGCGCAAACGACTTATAGACATCGGTATAGTTGAGGTCCTTGTTGGTGTCGCGGATGTACACTAGGAATTCATGCGGTTGCGTAACGCGGGGCACGTTAATCTCGGCGGCATCAGGGTCTTCCAACTGGCAAATCAACGAGACAACGTGCAATCCCTGTTCGTAGCCGGACGTGCCGATAGCGAAGTGTCCCCCATCTTCGACCATGAATCCTCCCAGTCCGACGGCCGGTCAGGCCGTGGACCGTTTCCAGAATTTTGCAGGCGGGCACCCGACATTCAGGACAGTCGACCGCCCGGTAGACGCGCTGGTAATTAAAGATAACAAAGAGGTCTGCCCAGTCTTTTTCTGCGGTCACGGTGTCGGCCCAGTCTTTCAGCAATCCTGAGCGCAGTGGCGGCAGAATCTCCCAGCCGAACTCATCCCCGCGCTCGATGTCTGACTTGACCGAGGCGGACTCGTCACCCGGAAATTGTACCCGCAGCGGCCGGTTCAGGTCGCCCAGCGACTTGCCCTTGAACGAGACTTGCCGGATGGTTGAGGCGAGCGCCGCGACCGGTTTGGTCTCGACGATGCCGCGTGCGTCGCCATGCAGGTAGGGACTGGCCTTCTCGATGTCGTTGATGCCGGCGAAGAGAATGTACTCAAGGTTGCACAACTGGCCTTGCCGTTCACAACGCTTCACGTAAGTACGGATCACCCGTCGGTGCGCGTCATCGTCGATGCCTATGATGTAGTTGGGGTTGAAGCCCTCCAGATGATCGATCGCCGCGGAGGTGACGGTGGAGTTGATATCGCGCTGCTTGGCGTCCATGTAGTAGGTGCGCAATGCATAGCGTTCGGTCCCTGAATCGAGCGCGAGTCGGATGCCCGCGTCGATGTCCCGTGCCCGGGTGTAGCTCGGGTCGTAGCTGTGCAGGATGAAGACCCGGTTTTGATCAAGTTTGTAGTCGAGCAGTATCCAGCCGTTGCAGAGCAGGAAACAAACGAAGGCGATGTTACGTGGACTCCGCAGGGATCTGACCCCGGCCTGCGTGACCTTGTCCGCGACAAAGCGGATGGCATTAGCACTCACGCGTCGTCACCGGGGGGCATAGTCTTCCCGGTGTGGCCGGAAGCTGACGTCACAATGATCTTCAAAACCCATCTGTCCGGGAACGAGGTCATTCTTGCCGCCCCACCAGACGAAGTAACCGTTGTCTTTCAGCACTTGCAGCAGGTTCGGCTGTCCGCGGTTGTTGTGCAGCATGTGGTGCATGGTGCGGTGGTCAAAGACGTGGGGTACCAGCCGGTCATGAAGCTGCATCGGCTCGGCGTACAGACGGTTGCCTGCACAAAAGCGTTGGCAAAACTCACGCAGTCGTCCTCGACCGCACGATCGAGATTGGGTGTCATCGCAGCCGGATTGCCGAGGTGCCCCATAACATCGCCGCGCCATTGATCCGGATTGAAGATGATAATGTTCGGGGGACGGGTCACGTATCTCTCCTCATCTTTGTTTTTTGGTGGGGTTTTTTGGTGGGGGTTTCTTCACTGATGATGCCCGCAATTGGCAACGGTTAAAACGTGTCGCGAGGTCGGCAAGCACTCGTTCACCTTGCGCGCTGAGCAGACCGGACTATGCTTGGGTAGTTCCTGTCCCAGAACTCTGTCCTGGGGCGGGCACTGGCGTGCCGTGCAGGGATGTACCGCCATTTCCCGCGGGTCTCCTTTCTACAAGATCATGCGAGGTTTGTTTGCAAGCCGACTCCCAAGAATTGTCAGGATGACAATTCTTGGGACAAGAACTAGCGCTGGGCTGGCATGTCTGCACGCGTCGTGCGAGAATCGACGCCCGCGAGTCCGGCAATTCTGCCGCCGCGACGTTTCTTTCCCTGTGCGACCCGTCCAAAGCGACCGCGTCGTCACTATGCTGGCTACCCTCTTAGATCCGCCGGCACCCTCCTTTTCAGTGGTATACACACTTATGAATTTTGACGAGCTTGGCTTAAGCCAGCCCATTTTGCGCGCCGTTTCGGCGTGCGGTTACGATACACCCACAGCCATCCAGGAGGCCTCCATCCAGAGCGTCCTTGACGGCCTCGACGTTATGGCGACGGCACAGACAGGGACCGGCAAAACGGCTGCCTTTGTTCTGCCATTACTCCACCACTGCGCTGCGGAAGCGCGTTCGGGTCCGCGCTCACCGCGGGTCCTTATCATTACGCCGACGCGCGAACTCGCGGCACAGATCAAGGCCAGCATCGATGACTACGGCCAGTTTCTTGATGTGAGTTCGGCGGTCGTCTTTGGTGGCGTGAAGATCAATCCCCAAATCGACAAACTCCGGCGTGGCATTGACATCCTGGTTGCGACACCGGGGCGCTTGATGGACCTTCATCAGCAACGTGCGGTGAAGCTTGATGGCGTCGCCCACCTGGTGCTGGACGAAGCGGATCGAATGCTCGACATGGGCTTCATCCGGGACATCCAGCGCATATCCAAACTCTTGCCGGCGGCGCGCCAGACATTGCTGTACTCGGCGACGTTCTCTACCGAAATCCGCGGGCTCGCCAAGAGCATGCTGAACGACCCGGTCGAGGTCGATGTGGCACCCCGCAACAGTACAGTCGAGCAGGTTGAACAGCGCATCATCACGGTCGACAAGTCCGTCAAGGCGAGGTTGCTATGCCACCTGATTGGGACCAATGGCTGGACCCAGGTGCTGGTCTTTAGCCGCACCAAGCATGGCGCAAACAAGCTCGTGAAGCTGCTGTTGAAAGAGGGCATCGATGCCGTCGCGATCCATGGCAACAAGAGCCAGAACCATCGCACGCGCGCCCTTGCTGACTTCAAGGCCGGTAAAGTCGAAGTGATGGTCGCGACTGATATCGCTGCGCGCGGTATCGATATCATCGAATTGCCGCAGGTCATCAACTTTGACCTGCCAAATGTGCCTGAAGACTACGTACACCGAATCGGTCGGACCGGACGCGCTGGCCGCGGCGGTGTTGCGATCTCCCTGGTCTCGGCGGACGAGAGCAAGTTGCTGCACGACATCGAGCGTGTGATTAATCGTACGATTGAGCGCGAGACAGTCGAAGGGTTTGAACCCATCGAACAGGTGTCGGGCCCACGTCCACAAAGGTCCGGAGGCAATGCGCCCAGTCGTCGATCGGGTGCGCCCCGATCAGGTGGCAACAGTGGCGGACAGGGCCGCGCAAGCGGTGCGTCCTCATCCGGAGGGCGCGGGCGGCGGTCCGGGTCGAGCAGGCCAGATTCGGCGAGACAGGCCCAGGGCCAGTCCTCATCCCGTGCCGGTCAGCGCACCCAGGCTCGATAAAACCGTTAGACCTGCGGGTGCCTGTCCCGGAACTCAGTACCGGCAGTTGCTGGCACAGAAGTGAACGATTGCCGGGTCACGTGGTGGCTCGGCTAATCGGGGTGTGCGCGCACAGCAGACCCTCTGCACGGTAGACCCGCTGCACAGTAGGCAGTCCGCACGGTAGACGCCTGCACGGTAGACAGTCCGACCAATTCGTCCTAGCCTCCCAAGAGTCAATCAAGGGAGGCATCCGATGACGATTACTGTTGACCATGCGTATTTCGATACCGAAACCGAAGTGTTCGACGAGATCGATGAGGCGGGCTATCATGGCTCGAAGTTCGACGCGCCCGCGAGCGGCGGCACACCCATTCACTGGCATGATGTGTCCTTGCAGGTCTACATCCTGGACGGTGTCTTCCGCTTTCAGGATCCGGCCGATGATGCGGTTCACGAGTGCGTTAAAGGCACCCGTTTTATCATTCCCGAGCGCACGCTCCACATCGAAGAAGAACATCACGGCTATACCGCAATCGTTGGTATGTCGAAGACCGAGGTGCCTGCACCGTTTGTGCGCCCGCCGTCTGAACTGACCGCAGACTAGCCAGCGCTTGTCTCAGAACTCTTTCCGGGACAAGAACCGGCCAGTCAGGACAACGTGGAGCGAGTTGGAATTCGCCGGCCCCTACCAGGTGTCGATGAACGGATACTTCTTGCCGGTTCGCGCCGGTGTAGGCGGTAAGCGCCGCAGTGATTCGGCAATCCAGCTTCGCGTCTCGGCGGGGTCAATCACATCGTCGATGCCGCCGCCAGCACTCGCGTTGACGGCCTTGGCACCCTCGTAGGACCGGGCCACCCGTTCATCAAACTCGCGTTTGCGTTCTTCCGGGTCTTCTATTGCCGCGAGTTCCTTCCTGAAGCCGAGCTTCACGGACCCTTCGATGTTCATGCTGGCAAACTCGGCAGTCGGCCAGGCGACCGTGAAGAAACCGACCAGCGAACTCGCGCCGCACATGGCCTGCACGCCGAGGCCATAGGCCTTGCGCACCACCACGCCAAAGAGCGGCGTCGTCAGGTTGGCGCCAGCGTTGAACATGCGTACGCAGTGACGAACGAGTGCGGTGCGTTCGACGTCCGGTCCAACCATCATGCCTGGGCAGTCCATGAGACTCAGCACCGGAATGTCGAAGGCGTCGCAAAGCTGAATGAAACGGGCGCCCTTGTCGGCACCGTCCGAGTCAATCGCGCCCGCCAGATGATGCGGATTGTTAGCGATGACGCCCATCGGCTTGCCTTCAACGCGGATGAAGCTCGTGATCACGCCGACACCGAACTTTTCGCGTATTTCGAGCACGGACTCGACGTCCGCAATGGTGTTGATGATTTCGCGCATGTCATAGAGACGCAGGCGGTTCTCCGGGATGACGTGGCGCAGCGTGCGCTGGTCGGGCGTTTCCCACTCCTTGATTGCCCCCTGAAAGTAGGACAGGTATTTCTTGGCCACCTGCACGGCTTCAGCTTCATCCCTGACCAAGATGTCGACCACGCCGTTGGGCACCTGGAACGACATGGGACCCACCTCTTCAGGCGTGTAGATGCCGAGCCCGCCACCTTCAATCATCGCTGGCCCGCCCATTGCGAGAGTCGTCCCCTCGGTTGCGATGATCACGTCACAACAGGCAACGAGGGCGGTGTTACCTGCGAAGGTCCGGCCGTTAATGATCGTAATGAGTGGGACTAAACCGCTCAGTTGGGAGAACGTGGTGAAGGTGTGGGTGTCGAATGCGACGCCGGGTCCTATTGCGTCATCACCCGGTCTGCCACCACCACCTTCGCCAAACAACACGAGCGGAATGCGGAAGCGTGACGCAAGTTCGAACATGCGGTCCTGCTTGTAGTGATTGCGGCCCCCTTGTGTGCCGGCAAGGACCGTGTAGTCGTAATGCACGACGATCGCCCGTGAGTGCTCGTCGTCAAACAGGTTGCCGTTGATGGAGCCGGTACCGGCAAGCAGTCCGTCTGCAGGGGTTTGTTCGCGGAGCGTTTCCATGTCGTGGCGGCGGTGCTGGCGCGCAACGATGAGCGGCCAGTATTCCTTGAAACTGCCTTCATCCATGAGTTCGGCGATGTTTTCGCGCGGCATTCGGTAGCCGCGACCGCGGCGTTTGGTGACGGCAGCCTCGCGGTTCTCATCGAGGGTCAGTGCGTGTCGCCGGTAGTTCTCGGCGAGGTCCGGGCGAATGTAATCCGGGTCCAGTGCCTCGGCTTCGGCGGTTGCGGCAACGCTGACCTCTGCGTCTTCGATGAAGACGATGGGATAGCCCTCGCGGACGACGTCGCCTGCGGTCATGGTGATTTCTCGGACGATGCCGTCGCGGTCTGCGGCGATGACATGTTCCATCTTCATGGCTTCGACAACGGCCACCTGCTGGCCTGATCGGACCTCGGTGCCGACCGCAACATCGATCGCGACGATGGTTCCCTGAATCGGCGAGCTGAGGCCGACGCTGCCCGCAGGTCCGGCCACGCTGGCCGGGTCTTCCGACTCGTCTGGTGCAGGCGCGACGGATTTGACCTGGGCGTCGTGGTTGAAGAGCGCGAGTGGGTCGGACTTGTCGACGCGTGCGCCGGCAAAGCCGCCAGCGGGTGCCTTCGTGTTGGCCGCAGGCTCTTTTCCCTCAGCCGCAGGCGCTTTTCCGCCGCCAGCCGCAGGCGCTTTTCCGTCGGCCCCAGGCGCTTTTGCTTCTTCCGCCGCTTCGGCCGTCACATATCGGTTGGGTGTTTGTGCCTCGGCGACCAGCGCCGACATGTTGTCGTCGATCCAGCGGGTGTGGATGTTGCCGCCGACGAAGTCGGCGTGTGCGAGGAGGTTCTGGACGAACGGAATATTGGTGCCGATGCCCTCGAGGCGAAACTCGGACAACGCGCGTGATGCGCGTTTTACGGCATCGGCGAAGTTGCTTGACCGGGAATGCACGATCACCTTGGCGAGCAGCGAGTCGAATGCGGTGCTGGTCTTGTAACCGGCGTAGCCGAAGCCGTCGGTGCGAACACCCGGGCCGTTGGGTGCATCGTAGGCGCTCAGTGTGCCGCTTGAAGGCCGCACCTGGCCGTTTGGCCGAAAGGTTTCCATGTTGACCCGGGTCTGAATGGCGTAGCCGCGCGGCGTGAAATCGGCAGGCGTGCCGAGGCCAAGGTCGGACAGGGAATCGCCAGCGGCAAGGCGAATTTGCGTCTGGACAAGGTCGACCCCGGTCACTTCCTCGGTGACGGTGTGTTCCACCTGCAGACGCGCGTTGGCCTCGATGAAGACGAAGGCAGCATCCGTGTCACTGGTATCGTCGATCAGAAACTCAAAGGTGCCGAGGTTTGAGTAACCTTCGCTCCTGGCAAAGCGCATGGCGGCGTCGATGATCTGCTCGCGGAGTGCGTTTGTCAGGTTGGGCGCTGGGGCGATCTCGACCACCTTCTGGTTACGTCGCTGTACGCTGCATTCGCGTTCAAAGAGATGGGTCACGTTGCCGTACTTGTCGCCGATTATCTGCACCTCGACGTGGCGTGCGCGTGAAACAAACTGTTCAACGTACAAGTCGGCGAGGCCAAACGACGCCTTTGCTTCCCGTTGGCAGCGCTCGAACGCTTTCTCGAGTTCATCCACGTGCTGCACTGCCGCGGTGCCACGTCCGCCGCCACCGGCGATGGCCTTGATCATCACTGCGCCGCCGTCGCCCAGGGAATTGAGGAACGACCGCGCTTCATCGATCGTGACCGACCGGTCAATGCCGCGCAGGATTGGAACGTCGGCGCGGACGGCGGCAGCGCGTGCCGTCGCCTTGTCGCCGAAGAGGCGCAGATGCTCGGCGTCAGGGCCGACGTAGGTGATTCCAGCGGCCGTGCAGCGCTCGGCGAATTCGGCCTGTTCCGACAGGAAGCCGTAACCTGGATGGATGGCGTCGCAATTATTGGCGAGTGCGGCCGCTATCACGCCGTCCATGTCGAGATAGGCGCGTGCTCCCTTGCCGGCAAGCGGTTGGGCGACATCCGCCAACCGCGTGTGCAGGCTGGTCGAGTCGTCCTCGGAATAAATGGCGACGCTCTTGATATCAAGGTCGGCTGCGGCGCGGGCGATACGTATGGCAATCTCGCCGCGGTTGGCGATGAGCAGAGCGTTGAAGCTCATGGAATCTTCTCCGAAATGGTTTGGGATGATTTGATGTTCAGACGAGCGGAGATAGCCGGCCGCCGTACTCGCGACCTGCGTCTGAGATGGTAGGGGACGTGTCCGCGTCTCGAGTCGTGTCCAGTGAAACGAATTTGGTGAATATATTCTGTCGCCAATTTGGTGATCGGAATCGCGGTACTAGCTGACGTCGTCGAGCGTTCCGGTCACCCCCGCCTGCACCAGATCCTCATAGTCAGCATCGGAGATGCCAAGCTCGGTCGTCAATATCTCGCGGCTGTGCTGGCCGACGCAGGGTGCAGCCGTTACGGGGCTTGATGCCGCCGCGGAGAAGCGCCATGGCCGCCCGGGGAGCCAGGTCTCGCCTGCCTCCGGATGATCAACCAGCGTCACAAAACCGGCATCGCGAAATGTTGGGTCGGGTGCGCTGTACAGTTCGTAAAGGGTCGCGACGCGAGCGGATTCGATGTTGTGTCCCAGGAGCGTGGCCTCAAACTCGGCGGCGTGGCGAGGTGCCGTCCATGCGGTAATGATCTCATCAAGTTCCGTCTCATTGGCCTTGCGGCCCGACGCGTTTACAAATTGCGGTGCGCGCAGACGCGGGTCACCGATGACGGTCAGCAGCCGTGACCACGAGTCCTCGCTGGTGACCGCAATGGCGATCCACTCATCGCCCGTGCAAGCGTAGTAGTTGTGCGGTGCCT
>Ga0115002_10001000_pt1 | contig 39447 bp, 38 predicted proteins | sample ArcticOcean_MG_C_8_FD_89576 | JGI IMG/M metagenome (GOLD analysis project Ga0115002, IMG submission 89576) | Marine microbial communities from western Arctic Ocean - ArcticOcean_MG_CB11_86 | ecosystem: Environmental > Aquatic > Marine > Oceanic | place: Arctic Ocean: Canada Basin | collected... | reverse complement strand
CGCGTCCGATCACGGGACAGGGATAGATAATTGGCGGATGGGGCGTCCGCCCATGACCCAGAAAAGCGGGGCCGTTATAGGTTATTCGGCGTTCTACCCACAAACAAAACCAAGATTCACCAGATTATTGCGGGACAAAGTGGATCTGGTGTTTGTTATGGCGCCGTGTCCCTGCATCGCTCTTGTGTGTGCCTCGATGCCACCTGCAACTCGGTCAAGCCACACGCGGGAATGTCTCCTTCTGGCTATGAAGCGAAGTCTGAAGCAACGTCAGATAGCGTCTGCTTGAGCGCGTACAGCGGTCTTTCTGCTGAAGTCTGTCAGCTTTGCACCTGAAAGCTGAAGGACTCACGGGCTGCTGGCGAATAAACTCTCAAGTGTGGCTGTCCGCGACTCGGCATACCTATTCAATGCCATCCATGGCCACGACGATGGAGTTCGCGACCCTTTGTCGCAGCGCCTTCAGTTCTGCATACTCAGGATCACTCATCAAATCGTGTATAGCCTGCCTGCTGGGAAAACGGAATAGCACCAGTCTGTGCGGTTTCCAGTCTCCTTCGACGACATCGAAGTCCCCGCCGCGAACGAGGTACTCGCCGCCGTGCTTGGCAATTAGTGCGGGAACTTCATCCCGGTATTTCGCATACTGTTCCGCGTCCCGCACCTCCACATCGACCAGCATATAGGCAGCCATAATTGATCTCCGTCATTTAGAGAGATAGTGACTCAATGCCCAAGCCCCGCTGCGTCGAAACCCTCGGCGACGCCCTCATCCGCGCCCGAACCGTAGAAGCGAACAATTTATCATCCAAGTATTGGAACACGTGCGTCGTGCCGACTAGTGCCACTCCCCCCATTCACGCGTTGGAAGTTGCGCGCCATGTTGAATGGTGCCTGCCGGTATCTCGTTGATGATACAGATATCTGCCTCGGAGTACTTCTGGCGCACTTCAGCCGTAGCTTGATATTCCTCTGAGTTGTACCATTTGAGTGCCGCGTCCTTGGATTCGAAGGCCAGAACGACGAAGCGTTCCAGCCGGAAATCGCCCTCGATGATGTCGGCTTCTTCCGCCCCTCCGGCGCGCACCACATACCATCCACCGTACTTCTTGAGCGTTTCCGGCACCAATGCGCTGTACCCCTTATATGCTTCGGCATCTTTGACGGTGATGCTGGCGACGAGATAGACGGTCATGAAGATCCTCCCAGATTCTGATTGCGGCCAGGGCTGATAGGTGCCGCCGAGGGTCAGGTGCGTCCAGGTGAGTACCGGGAAGAGTGCGTCGTGCCTTTCCAGAAAGACGAAGACACCGATCCCTCGCCGTTGGAGAAAACAGGCGTGTTGACTAATATCGTTCCTCTGGTTCCAGACCAAAGGCGGCGAGGCAGACGATGGCTGTTCAGGAAGAAGCCGTATCCAGGCCGATTATTGGCTATCAGGGATACTTTCTACTCGATGTACCGGACGAGGAGCCAGAGCTCACGCACGTGGGTCCGGGTAAAGCCATGGGCGAATATCTCAGGCGCTTCTGGCAGCCCGTCTGCATGTCTGAGGATTTAGTGGATCTTCCCAAATCCATTCGGATTATGGGAGAGGATCTCGTCGCATTTCGTGATAAATCGCGACAGATTGGAGTCCTGCACCGCCATTGCAGTCACCGAGGGACATCCCTGGAATACGGGATTGTCGCGGAGCGAGGCATCCGGTGCTGCTACCACGGATGGCTGTTCGATGCGGACGGCACGATCCTCGAGACGCCCGGCGAGCCACCAAATTCGAAGCTGAAGGAAAGCTTCCGCCATGGCGCATATCCGGTCCATGAAGAAGGCGGCCTGGTATTCGCGTATATGGGTCCTTCGGAGTTTCAACCCGATTTCCCGAAGTTCGACGGCTATGACCTTTGGGATGCCCGGATGAAGAGTTTCGAAGTGCCCATCTCGTGCAACTGGCTTCAGGTGACGGACAACTATGTTGATCCCGCTCACTCGCAGTTTCTTCACAACTCATTCGCTTCGATCCATTTTTCTGAGAGCTTTGGGCTCAATCCGTACATCCAATTTTTTTTGAAACGCCGGACGGAAGCGGGATAACGTACAATACGACCCGGCACACAACGGACGCGCTTGTATGGACGCAGATGAATCACGCAGTGACACCCAACATCGGTGAGATCAGCTCCGCCTGGGAGAAGGGTATCGAGCCGGTGCTGTTCCGCAGGGTCTACGGGACGCGTTGGACGGTGCCTGTCGATGATACGAACACCATCATGTTTGGGTGGCGTCATCTGAACGATTTCATCGATCCCTGGGGCACCACCGATGAGAGCCAAATTGGCAAGAACAAGATCGATTTTGATGGCCAGGCTGCACAACCAAGTTATGAGGCAGGCCAGCGTGATCCTGGCGACTGGGAAGCGTGGACAAGTCAGCGGCCGATTGCCATTCACGCGAAGGAGAACCTGGGTTCAACGGATTCCGGGGTACAGGCGCGCCGGCTTATGCTGCGACAGGCGCTACGGGGTGAACGGCCAGATTTGTTTCCAGGGGGAAAGAGCAAGGATGGCCGACCGATCCGAACCTTTTCCGGAGGTGCGGTCCTCAAGGTTCAGAAGCGCCCCGATCCGGAGGATGACTGGGAACTGTTGGGCGAGGTCGGCAGGCGGGTACATAAGGCGATCGAATCAGGGGATCATCTGCTTGGCCTAGAACGCCAGGCCTTCGTTGAGAAACGTATGGCCGAGATTGAAACTGAGTTAGGCAGTTAAAAAGTTTGGGCTGTACTTCCTGATTGACAGGGTTCTGATCCAGCCGAGGGTACCAACATTGTCGCAGCGGAGATCGATACAAAATCTGCCTTCAAGTGCACAGCGCTTTTCACGGCAACGATATTGAAAGTCAGTGGCTCGGCGCCAATGCCCGCTTCTGGCTAGTTGCCGAAGTTAATCAAAACGCCGGTTGACGCCCGCTATTGATCCATTAGCGGACACCATCGAAGCCTCTATCGAACGTCGGCAACTGACCATCAACAGAATCTTTTGATTGACCGATCAAATCGCTTTTCTGCTCTCGTGCCTCTCAACAAATTCATGCCTTACAAGACGAACCTAGTTACAATTTCCATACAGTCTTATCCGCCGCATGTGCAGGAGTTAGCGTGGCAGCGATGTCGATGTTCCTCATCATTTCGACGGCTTGGGCGGTTATCGCATTGGTGCTGCTCATCGTGGCTTGGTGGATGGTCCGTGTCGGCAGAATTATGCTGCACAGGAACATCATGATCCTGTTGACTGCTGGCGCCTGGACCTTCGTCATCAACTACATATTCGTGCAGCGGTATAGCGGGGACCTCGGGTCATTCCCGAGCGAGTACGTTCCTTGGATGGCGCTGCACGGGTCTTTGGGGCTGGTTCCGCTCATCGGCGCGACCTGTCTGGTTGTTAGCCAGATTGATGTCGAGCCGGAACAAGTTCAGCACCCATTTCAATCGGCGCCACAAGGCATATGGCCGCACGTTCATTGTGGTTTGGTTTCTTACCCATCTTGGCGGCAAATTCAATGCAATCTTCCTGCGCTGATTAGCGATGCTGAGCGCTCGTGTTTCGCCCACCCAATATTTCGAGCTCCGTTTGTCGTGATAGAGGACGCGGGGTATACGAAGTCAAGTAAATGGCGGCTCCGGGTCAGGAGGCGAGTACGGCATCCGCGCGTTCGCGTGCCGCCGTGGCGCGCTGGGCGTCGCCCAGCCCCTCCAGTGCCTCGGCATATTTGAGCCAGCTGCCCCTGCTGTTGGGCTTCTCCGCCAACCGCTCCGAAAGCAATGCCCGGGCCAAGGTGAGGCGCTTGCCCCTGATCGCGGCTTCGATCAGCACCTGGTTGAACACGTCCCGCTGGGCGTGACTTCCGCCGATGCAGGCAAGGCTGTAGCGCAAGGGCAGCAAGCCATCGATCACGGCATCATAGTTATCCTGTGAGAAGTCGAGCAGGGCCTGACAGACCGGGATGGTTGCGGGTTCCATGGTCCCAGCGGCGAAATTGTCCGGTGTTCTGGCGAATTGATGCAGCGAGGCCAGTAGCTTTTCGGCGGCATCGAACCGCTTGTCGGCGGCGAGCGCCATCATGGCGTGGGTATCGGTGAAGGCAAGTACGTGGTCGTCGACGTGGGCCTCCATCGCGTCGGCCATGGGCTTCCAGCGGTCGCCGACATCGACTCCCAGTAAATCGAGGCGCAGCAGCATCGAGGCGCCGTTCTGGACATCAAGGTAGAAGTTCCAAGCCTCTGGTTTAACGGAGCGATCGAACAGGGTCAGCACCGTGTCGTAGTCGCCCGCTTCAACGGAATACATAGTCAGATGCCACCACAGATGACCTTTGAAAGGATTCCGGTCGTCCCAGGCATTGGCCGGATAATCCAGCCATTTCATACCGTCGCGAAGGCGGCCCTGCATTTCGAGGGTGTGGGCCACGGCGTGGATAGCCCAGAGATCGTCGGGGTTGCTCTCGACGGCGCGGCGGCCGAATTCTTCCGCCCGCGCGTACTCGCCGCATTCCTCCAAGCCGAAGGCATACATACCCTGGACGCTGCTGAAGCCCGGCACTGAATCGTCCCATTGATCGATGACCCGCGCGACGCTGTCGCGAATATCCTGGGTGCGGCCCATCCAGAACGAATTGTAGTGCTGCAGTCGGAGCGCCAGCAGGTCGTGAGGGTAGTCCAGCAGGATGGCGTCCCAAATTGTACAGGCCGTCTTCACATCGCCTTTGGTCCAGGCGCGCAAGGCATCCACATGTGCTGCCTCGCGGCTCGTGACCTTGGCCACGCCGGTCTCCGCCGCGGCGAGGCTCTCTTCGATCTTGGGGCGCATGGCGCTGGTGGCGAACAGGTTGAAGAGGTAGCCCTTGAAGCAATTCCCCATGACGAAGTCCGGATCCGCGCCCAGCATCTGTTTGATCGCGTCACCGGCCCCGGCCCGGTATTCCGTGTATTGCAGCATGGTTTCATTGAATCCGGCCACGGCGTCGGCGCTGTCGGTGGTCAGGGTGAGGCCGCGTTCGTCACTAAACATTCTGGTTCCTTATCGGGGTTCTGGCCGCAGTTACGGCGGTGTGTGTCATCGTCAAGATTTAGATGGCATCAAGGTTTAGACGGGAATCCCCTGATGGGCAACGCCCCCAAAATTGCGACATACAACAATCCTTAATGTGGTGAAATTTAATCGTTATGGGAATATTATATTGAAATAAAATGGCTGAATTGTGTACTATATATCACCATATTGAATAGTTTGGAAAATATCATGATTCAATCAGACCCTCTCCCTGACCCTCTCCCTGGTCAGGGAGAGGGGATCCCAGTGGGGCAATGGGGTGATGCGCGCTGGCGGCTCAATAATTTGTATTGGATTACCGACGAAGCGGGGCGGCGTGCGCAGTTCAAGATGAACGGCGCCCAGGCCGCCCTGTTCGACGGCCGACACACCCTCAACGTGATCCTCAAGGCGCGTCAGCTCGGGTTCACCACCCTGATCCACGAAGCCGCCGGCGCCGTTGAGGAACCGTTTCAACTGGTTGAAGGCGTTGTGAAACACGCCGGCACTGGCCCATCCCGAACTGCCGTAGATCGCTTCGTTGCCGTGCGCGGACCGGACCCTTTCGATTTCGTGCGCCACCAGGTCCAGCGCCTCGTCCCAAGATACGGGGACGAAGGGTTCCGCACCTCTCAAGGTGCGGTCGCTGTTCTCCCGCCGGTCGAGGAAGCCTTTGCGGACCATTGGGCGCGCGATACGGCTCTTGTGGTGGACGGCACTGGGCAACGCTTCGATGATGGGCGAAAGATTCGGATCCTTCGAGAAGGGCTCCACGCCCACGATCCGTCCATCTTCGACCTTTGTCGTATACGCCCCCCAGTGGGAGACACTGCCGAACTTTAGGCCAGCTTCCGACATGGTGACCTCAGACTTTCGATTCTTTCCATTCCCCGATATAGCCTTCGAGGCCGCGGCGGATGTCGTATTTGGGATCGTGCCCGAATGTTTCCTTCGCCTGCGTATAGTCGAGGATGCCTTTTGCAGGCATCAGAAGACCACCGGGATAGTGATACGGGCCCGAGGATACGTCTGCGCCAGGGCGGGCGTCTGAGGCGTGGTGATGTTTATGGAGGGGGAGAGGAATCATCTACTTCGAACGCCGCTTTTTACCTAAGAGTTACCTAGATTCACAGAAGATAAACCCGGAACCCGCGAGGATGCTGGCGTTCCCTAGGGGAGGAGAACCTCTGTTTTCGGCGTGAGAGGTCGATTTCGCAGGCGCTCAATCACCACCGTCCAGGCGGACGTAAATATTTCCGTCTTCGACCTTGGTGGCATAGGTAGCGAGGGCGACGGAGACGGGCGCGCCTTTGGGGGCACCGGTGGGGATGTGAAAGCGTCCCTGGTGGACCGGGCATTCGATGATGTCGTCGATCACCACACCTTCAGAGAGAAACGCGAAGGCGTGCGTGCAGATGTTCTCCGTGGCGTAGAATTCACCCTTCACGTTGTAGACGGCGACCGCCGTCCCCTCGACGTTCACGCCGAGCACGTCCTCTTCCTCGATGTCGTCGGTTGACGCGACGAGATGCCACTCTCCGGCCATGGCCGTGGAACTCCCAGTTTCTGAAAGGTGAGCGCGGGAGCGCTCAGGTTGATTGAATGAGGTGGAAGCGGAGCTTTTTCTCCAGATGATCCCGGATGACATCCAATTGCACGGCCAGATAGCCCTTGTCGAGCGGGTTCATCTCGTGCCCAACCTCCTTGTGCAATGCGGGCAGGGCATGGAACGGAACGGACGGCGCCAGATGATGCTCGCAGTGATAAGGCATGTTCCAGCAGAGGAAGCGGGTCAAGGGATCGGTCTTGAGGGTGCGGGCGTAGGTGCGGAGGCCGAGTTGACCTTCCGTGCAGCCCGTGTGGTCGGCCACTCGGATGGCGCGGGCGATGGGCAAGCCGATGATCGTGGGGATCGCCCAGTAGATGGCGGCCGCCCATGATCCCAGGGCGATGCTGACGATGGCGACGGCGACGTAGATCGCCAGAAAAATACGCGCCTCGAGGAAGATCTTCGGTAGCTGATCCTCAGGCACGAACTGGCGATTGAACGGGCGGATGCGGCCCATGGCATGACGGAAGATCCAGCCTAGATTCTTGATCCACTGGTGGATGCCGGTGACGTAGTAGATGTAGTCGACCCATGACGATGGGCTCGGTAGCACGAACTCGGGGTCCTGGCCGAACTCCTGCGCATGGGTGTGGTGACCGGTGTGGTCGTAGCGGAAATAGGTCGGCGTCCAGACGACGAGAATTCCCGTGATCCAGTGTACCGTTTCGTTGAGCCAGCGGGTCCGGAACGCGGTGCCGTGACTACACTCGTGCATTGGCGCAAAGAGGTGTCCCAGCATGACGCCATGGAGGAACATGGCCGGGATGAGCCAACCCGATCCCGTCGCCAGATATACGAGGTATCCGGTCGCGAAGATGATCGTCATGTGCCCCGCGAAATACATCAGGCCATGCCGGTCAGTGCGTTTGGTGAACGGCTTCAGCCGCTTCCGCGAGATGATTTCGCGCTGCGCCTCCAAGAGCGTGGTGTTGGCGTCGGGAGTGGTTAATTTTTGCGTGGTGGTCGTCGCTGCGACGTCTGCTGCTGTCATGTCGGGAGCCTCGCCTAATCGTGCCGTCCCGCCAGTCCTATCGTATCAGTGGATGCGGGCATCGGTTGGGTGCCACGCCAATCACGGTATCGATCGTCATTTCTTCAGGCAAGCGAATATATTTTATGATTTAATTCAATTTTCCTTAAGTCGAGAATCGGCAGCGACACGGTTCAATGCATCATAAAGGGTGTCGAGAAATATCTGCCGGTGATGTTCCCGCTGCTGGACGAGTGAGATTGTACGCTGCAGTGCGGGCGAGCCAAAGGGTACTGCGTAGAGGTCGTCGACGAACCGCTCGCGGATCGAGGAGATCGGTAGGATGCCGACCCCGAGGCCGTGGAGGACCATCATCTGGAAGGTCTCCAGGGTATCGAGTTCCATGATCGGGTTGACCTTGATGTGCCGCTGGTTGAGCGCTTGTTCGATCAGGCGGCTGACTTCGGCTTTCCGATTGAAGCCGATGTAGGGATTTCCGGTCAGCAGTTCCACGTCGCTTTGGCCGGTGTGATCGCGGGGCGCGATCACCATCAACGGTTCGCTCAGGAGGCGGCGGCTTAGCATTTGTGGATCGAGATTCTGGGGTTGTGTAATGACGGCGGCATCGAGGCGTCCCTGAATAATCTGATGCACCAATTCGTCCGCCAGGTCGGAAACAACCCGGATCTGTAAGCGGCGGTAGGTCTGGTGGAGGTTGTCCAGGGTCTGCGGCAGGATGAAGGACATCCCGGGAACCGTTCCGATGCGGATGGATCCGGTCAGTTGGCTGGAGACGGGCGAGGCGTCCAGGAGCTTGTCGCACAGCAACGTAATCTCCCGGGCCTGTTCGAGCATCAACAGTCCGGTGTTGTTGAGACGCGGCGGGCGGACCGAGCGTTCAAACAGTTCCAGCCGCAGGCTCTGTTCGAGGCTTTTCATCTGCATGCTGACGGCCGCCTGGGTCAGGCCGAGCTTAGCCGCCGCAGCATGGAAACTGCCAGTGTCAGCAATGGCGACGAGCGTCTGAAGCTGTCTTATTTGCATCTTGAATCATAAGAATATTTGAAGAAGTTTATCAACAAAATTCCTTTGACTGAGGATGCTGCGCTACCTAGCTTGACCCGTCCTCATTCAGAGAAGCGACTTGCTGATGCCATGGTAACTGTGCGCCGGGCGCGGGCCGTCCCGTTGTGATCCGGATCGCCGCCATGATATCCAGCGACCGCAGGATGCGGATCACCAGCGACCGCAGGATGCGGATCAATCGACACACGGGCAGGGAGGCAACGTCCAACAATGTCAGCACCGAATTTTCTCTTCATTCAGGCCGATCAGATGGCGGCTCCGGTCCTGCCGGTCTACGGCCATCCCCTGGTCAAGACACCGCATCTCGAAGGGCTGGCGCGTGACGGTGTCACGTTCGAGAACGCTTATTGCAACAATCCGATCTGCGCGTCGTCACGTTTCTCGATGATGGCGGGGCAGTTGTCGTCGCGCATCGGTGCCTACGACAACGCGGCGGAGTTTCCGGCGACGGTGCCAACGTTCGCGCATTACCTGCGGGCGCTCGGCTACACCACTTGCCTGAGTGGCAAGATGCATTTCGTCGGGCCCGATCAGTTGCACGGCTTCGAGGAGCGGCTGACCACCGACATCTATCCGTCCGATTTCGGCTGGACGCCGGATTGGTCGAAGGGAAACAAGCAGCTCCCGCCCTCGGGCATGAGCATGCGCAGCGTCGTCGAGGCGGGCCTGTGCGAGCGCAGCCTGCAGATCGACTACGACGAGGACGTCGGCTTCCAGGCGGTGCAGAAGCTCTACGATTACGCACGTGATCCCGATGACAAACCGTTCTTCCTGGCGGCCTCGTTCACGCATCCGCACAACCCGTTCACCACGACGCCCGAATTCTGGGATCTCTACAAACACGATGATATCGATATGCCCAAATACCCGGGAAAACCCGTCGAAGAACGCGATCCTTGGAGCCAGCGCTACCACTACCTGATCCGCCAGGACGAGCACGAGGTGACGGACGATCACATCCGCAACGCGCGGCATGCCTACTACGGCATGGTCAGCTACATCGACTACCATGTGGGGCGGTTGCTCAGCGCGCTGGAGGCCACGGGTCTTGCCGACAACACCGTCGTGGTGTTCACGGCCGATCATGGCGACATGATGGGTGAGCGGGGCATGTGGTACAAATTCAACCCCTTCGAATGGTCGGTGCGCGTACCGCTGATCGTCCGCGCGCCGGGCAATGCCAAGGGGCGGCGCGAGGCCAAGTCGGTGTCGCTCGTCGACCTGCTGCCGACCTTGCTCGACCTCGCCACCGACGGCAGCCCGCCCGACCTGGTCGAGCCGGTCGATGGGCATTCCTGGTCGGGCATGCTGCATGGTGAGGACGATTCGCGGCCGGATGAGGCAATGGTCGAATTCACCGCCGAAGGCGCGATCGCGCCGTGTCTTATCCTGCGCAAGGGGCCGTACAAGTACGTCTACAGCGAGCCCGATCCCGGCATGCTGTTCAACGTCGAGAACGATCCGGGCGAGCAGGTGAACCTGTGTGGCAATCCCGAGCACGCGGCGGTCGAGCAAGAGATGCTGGCGGACATCCTGGGACGATGGGACCCGCAGGAGATCAAACAGGACATCATCGAAAGCCAGCAACGCCGCCATTTCATCCAAGGCGTGATGATGAGCGGCCGGCCGGCGCCGTGGGACTATCAGCCCCTGCGCGATGCCTCGCACCAGTACCTGCGCAGCGGCGGGAGCCCGACCATGGTCAAGGGCCTGGCCCGCTTCCCCTACATGGAACCGGTGCCCCCGGACTTTCCACGGACATAGAGCAGATCGCGACCCGTTTGGGTCGCGTGAATCTGCTCTACCATATTAATGATTGAGCAAATGACACCTACGCATTGGAGCCAATGATGGCTCCAATGCCTCGGAATTTGCTCTGGGTACTTAGACGTTTCCACGCTGCTCCCATCTTGACACCCCGGCGGGAGTTCGGGGTTGATACCGCCTAGCGCCGTTCGGCGTATCGTTTTCGCACTGGAGAGGATGGGACGGACATGCCGCGACGGGAGATTGAGGGCGATTGGGTGATGGGTTGGCCGGACCGTAAGCGGTTCCGGTTTACGTCCGGCAAGGACCAGGAAGGCCGCGTCATTCACGCACGGTCTCCGTATTTTGAGCTGGAAGGCCTGATCACCCCGACCGATGCCTACTATATCGTGGCGCAGCTCGAGGTGCCGGACCCGGTGCATCCGGAGGACTACACGTTCGAGATTTTCGGCGAGGTCGAAATTCCGATGACCTATACGCTCGATGATCTGCGGCTTCTACCTGGCCACACGGTCCGGGCGGTGACGGAATGCGCCGGCGACGACACCGAATTCTGGGACTATCAGGACTCCCGCGGGAAGGGCGGGAACATGCCGAAGCCGTCTCGCCGGATGTCCAGCGAGGGAGAGGACGTCAACTGGCGCGACATGGTCGCCAAGGGGGAAATCGACCTGGACGAGGCGAGGGCGCTCGTTCCTTCGACGTGCCTCGTCTCCGGAGGCGAGTGGACAGGTACGCGGCTGAGCGAGCTGCTGACGCGGGCCGGCGTCAAGGACAGCGCGGTTGCGATTCGCGTCGAAGGGTTCGACCGGGGCCGTCCGGATTCCTCGCTGATCTATCGCTCCGCTGGCCGCACGGACTTCGAGGTGGTCGATCCCGGCGTCATCAACTACGACAAGGGCCTGCCTATCGAGAAGGCGATGGATTCCGACACCATCCTCGCCTGGGCTCATAACGGCGAGTACCTCACCCATATCCACGGCGCGCCGACGCGCATGGTGGTGCCGGGCTGGGCGGGCAACTGGTGGGTGAAGTGGATCCACAAGATCGAAGTCATGGATCACATGCCCGACTGCTACCACCAGACGCAGTACTTCGTGTCGGGCAAGAGCCCAGACGACCCAGACAAGGAGATGATGACGGCGCTTGGGGTCAAGACGGTCATTACCGAGCCGCGTGACGAGGAATCTCCCTTGCCGAAGGGCAGATACCCGATCCGGGGGTTGGCCTGGAGTGGTGAAGGCAAGATGGTTCGAGTCGAGGTCTCCACCGACGGTGGAGAGACCTGGAACGACGCGCATATCGAAGATCATGGGGACCGCTACCTATGGCGGCGCTGGTCCTATGCGTGGGAGGCGAACGAGCCGGGGCACTATGTGCTGATGGCACGGGGCGTCGACGAGAAGGGCCGCAATCAGCCCGTCACGGACTGGAACTACCAGCGCAAGCACTTCGACGGCATCGTGCCGGTCGATATCGAAATCGAATAGCGGGAGGCCCGCGCCGTGGCTTTACCGGCCGCTCCGTGATGCCTCGCAGCAGTATCTCAGGACCGGCGGCCGCCCGGCCCATGGTCAAGGGCCTGGCGCGCCTCCCCTACGAGGAGCCGGTGCCTCTGGGTTCCTCAGAAACTAGGGATGCGGGCCCCACGGTGATTCGGTGAGGAGTTGAACATCCTGTGTTTGAACTAACGGTCTGAACTTCGCCGCGAAAGCCATGAAGTCATCACTGGCAAATACGGCGGCCCAGTGAGCCCTGCGATCATTATCATCATCGAACTTCCACATGTGAACCAAACTGTTAATGGTCCCGGTATCGGTAAAGAAATATCCGATGAGTTTCTTATCGAATCCGCCGCTTTTTAAAGCCGGCCATCCAAAGTCATTGTAATAGCCAATCACTTCCTTGAGTACGCCAACACGCAGTTCGTAGGTTCGCAGTTCGTAAATCGCCATCGCTAAATCCTCCCCAAGTCCAAAGAAGGAGTCGGTAATACACCAGGGCCAAATCAAGCGCCAATGAGAGGGCACGGTTGCTGTTGTCAAACGTGCGAACCGATTCCGGTCTCACCATACCTCGGGCATGCGGGGCAGGTACGCCTGCCTAGGTGCGTCGTGCCGCGATCACCGTCCAGGCTGTGAGCAGGGCCACAATGAGCGTACCGGGGAACGACACCCACACGGGTACATCGAAGCCGGCGATGACGATCTCAAAGTTCGTGAACAAGCGCACGGCATGGGCGATGGTGCCGATGGCGAATAGTGCGCCGCAGGTGTAGAGGGCCGCTTTCTGCATGGGGGTTCTCCCTTGAGAGGGTTCGCCACCGCATCTCATTCAACGCGGGGCCATTTTTATAACTTTGCGCCCAAGGCCAGCAATATTCCTTGATCGATGTTAATCGTACGGGTGACCGTCGCTGAGCCCGATTTCTCCAGGGGTGGCCGGGAAGGTTATGAATTGGATAACTTCGCTGAATCATGCAGGCATATTGAGATAAATGGAGGTGAACTTATGAGTGGCATTATTGATTTCCGGCTGAGGCCGACTCGAATTGACGCCGTCAAACCCGAATTCGTTCGGGAGATTCTGCGCAAGATGGATGTCGTCGGTACGGAGTCGTTCGAGAAGCAGTCGCTGGAACTGCTGTTGGCTGAGATGGACGCGGCGGGAATCGAAAAAGGCGTCATTGGTTCCCGGACCGGGACGATCAAACCCGGGTTCTCCTCGACGACCAACGAGGACATCGCGCAACTGGTGTCCGAGCACCCGACACGATTCATTGGATTCGGTGTCGTCGATGTTGCCCAACCCGAGGCGGCGCTCGACGAGATCGACAAGGTCATTTCGCTGGGGTTCGCCGGCATCACGGTCGAGCCGAGCCAGTCACAGGCGAGGACCCGGCTCGACGACCGGCGGCTCTACCCGATCTACGAGAAGGCCCAGAAGAACAACCTGATCGTGTTCACGGCGATGAGCTGCCTGGTCGGGCCCTACCTCGACGACGCGCATCCCGAGCTGATCGATCATGTGGCCACGGATTTCCCGGACTTGAACATCGTGCTCCAGCATGCCGGCTGGCCCTATGTGCGGGAGGCTATCGGCCTCGCCTACAAGCAACCCAACATCTATCTCGTGCCGAGCCAGTACGTGCACTACGGCTTTCCGGGGTCCGAGGACTTGGTCAAGGCGGCCAACCGCATTCTGCCCAACCAGATCATGTTCGGGAGCGTTTACCCGGTGACCGGCGATTTCATCGAACTGTTGGAGATCGTCGACAATCTCGGCTTCGCCAACGAGGCGGTGAAGCACAACTACCTGCAGGGTAACGCCCGGCGGCTTCTCAATTTGCCCATGACCGAACCGGCGTAGTCCTTCGGTAAACTGGCCGCTAAAAAATGGTGTCAGACACCATTTGTTCGAGTTAGTTGATAATCAGGTTCGGGGCGGGGACCTGATCGGTCATCACGACCTCGAGACGCGAAACGGTCATCCGGCGCGGCGTGTTCACGCAGAACCAGATGCAATCGGCGATGTCCTCGGGCAGCAGCCCGTCGGCATCGCCCAGCCGTTTCTTGATCAACTCCAAGTCGTCATGGAAGCGGCGCTCGACAAATTCGGTCAATACGAGTCCGGGTTCGACCGTCGAGACCTTGACGTCAGTGCCCAAGAGGTCGGTGCGGAGTCCTTGCGTGAAATTCTCGATGAATGCCTTGGTCGAGTTGTAGACGTGACTCATGGGATAGGGGTAGCGGTGAAAGATCGAGCCGAGATTGATCACATGCCCGCGCTTGCGTTCGATCATGCCGGGCAGCAACAGCCGCGTGCAGGTCAGCACGCCGTTGATGTTGGCGTCCACCATGGCGTGGAGCTGTTCGAGATTGGCATCCTGAAATTTGGCGTCGGTGCCGATGCCGTGGCCGGCGTTGTTGATCAGCACCTCGACCGCGTCGAAGGGCGTGGGGAGGGTGGTCAGTGCCTCGGTCATGGCGGCGACGTCGGTGACGTCGGCAACGATCGTATGCACCGGCACGCCGAGTGAGTCCTTGGCTTCATTGAGGCGTTCCTCGCGGCGGCCGGTCAGCACGAGATGCCAGCCTTCCTCGGCGAACCTCTTTGCGGTGCCTGCGCCGATTCCGGCGGTGGCTCCGGTGATCAAGGCCACGCGTGGTTGTGAGTCGGTCATGGTTGGTCGGTCCTTGGTTCGTGTTGGCGGGCGTATGAACGCCGCGCTTTGGGTAAAATAAACAAACTCCCCCCCTCCTGACCTCCCCTCTGCAAGAGGGGAGGAACCAAGATTAAATGATGCCGGCGCCGCGGAGGGAGTCGATCTCCCAGTCGAGATAGCCGAGTTCGGTGAGGATGTCGTCGGTGTCGCCGCCGAGTTGCGGGCCGGGGCGGTTGGGCAGGGGCTCGTCCAGGCGGATGGGATTGGCGATGAGTTTGAAGCCGGGCCGTTCGGGGTGCGGCACTTCCTGGACGCCCCCGCGATCGCGGAAGAACGGGTTGTCGAGGGCTTGGGCGATATCGTTCACGGGCGCGCAGGGGATCTGTCCGCCGAGCACGGCGATCCAGTCGGCGGTCGCGCGGTTGCCCAGATGTTCGTCGAGCAGGGGCGTCAGCGCGTCGCGGTTTTCGTAGCGCTCCTGAGGTCCAACGAAACGTGTGTCTTCCTTGAGATCGGAACGTTTCAGGAGGTCGCAGAAGGTCTCCCAGAAGTGCTGACTCTGACACATGATCAGGATCCAACCGTCCGCCGTCCGGTAATGCTGTGACGGCACAGCGTAAGGGTGGCCGGAGCGGGCCACGCGTTCGGTCACGAATTCTTCGTTGAGGTACCAGACGCCGGGATAGGTGAGCTGGTGCATGGCGACATCGTAAAGGGTGACGTCGATGTCGCGCCCCTCGCCGGTCTCGCGTGCGCCCAGAATCCCGGCGAGCACGGCGGTCGAAGTCGTCGCACCAGTCATGAAATCAACCATCGAGAGGCCGAAGCGCGCCGGTGGACCTTCGGGCTCACCAGTCAGGGAGTAGAACCCGGCCTCGGCCTGCATGAGGTAGTCGAAGCCCGGCCAGGCGCTTCGCTCCCCATCGCGCCCGTAAGCCGAGATGTGGGCGCAGACGATCTTAGGGTTGTAGGGCGAGAGATCGGCGTAGGTTAGGCCGAGCTTGCCCGCCTGATCGCCTCGGAGATTGTGCAACAATGCATCGGCAGTATTGGCGAGGCGGTGCAGCACGGTCTGGCCCTCGTCCTGTTTGAGATCGAGGGACAGCGAGCGCTTGTTGCGGTTGAAGGTCTGGAAGAAATGGGAGTCGTTCTCGCCGAGGAAATGCGGCCCGGCCCCGCGCGAGGCATCGCCGCCCAAATGCCGGTTCTCGATCTTGATGACGTCGGCGCCGAGATCGGCGAGGTGCCCGCTGCCGTAGGGGCCGGCACCCCAGTGCTCGATCGCGATGATGCGCAGTCCTGTCAGGGGCAGGGTCATACTGGATTTCTCGCTACGAGTTGGCGGGCGATGATGATGCGCTGCATTTCGTTGGTGCCCTCGCCGATGCAGAGCAGGGGCGCGTCGCGGTAGAGCCGCTCGACCGGGAATTCGGTGGAGTAGCCATTGCCGCCGAAGATGCGCATGCATTCCTGCGCGTTCTCAAGCGCCGCCTCGGAGGCATAGAGCTTGGCCATGCCGGCCTCCATGTCGCAGCGCTCACCCTTGTCATAGGCGGTGGCGGCGAATTCAGTCAGCAGTTTGGCGGCTTGACAGCGAGTGGCCATGTCGGCGAGTTTGAGTTGAATGGCCTGGTGCTGGCAGATCGGCTTGCCCATGGTCTCGCGCACCTGGGAATAGGCCGTTGCCTCACGCAGCGCTGCGTTGGCGATGCCGACGCCACGGGCGGCGATGTTGATACGCCCGAGCTCCAGGCCCCCGACAGTCTGCTGGAAACCGTGGCCTTCTTCGCCGCCGATCAGGTTGTCCTCGGACACCTGGAAATTGTCGAATACCAGCTCGGCTGAATCGATGCCTTTGTAGCCGATCTTCTCGAGCTTGCGGCCGGCCGTGAAGCCGTGCCCTTTTTCGGCGAGGAACAGGCTCATGCCCTTGTGGCGGGGTTCGGCCTCGGTGTCGGTCTTGACCAGGACGGCGAAACAGGAGCCCTCGATGCCGTTGGAAATCCAAGTTTTGGTGCCGTTGACGGTGAAGTTGTCTCCCTGCCGCACGGCCGTGGTGCGGATGGCTTGCAAGTCGGTACCGCAGTCCGGTTCGGTCAATGCAATGCCGCCCCGTATCTCGCCGCTGGCGAAACGTGGGAGATAGTGGTTCTTCTGGTCGTCGGTCCCGAAGCGCTGGACGGCAGCCGACATGATCAGGTGCGAATTGAAGATGCCGGTGAGCGACATCCAGACCTCGGAGATGCGGGTAACGATCTTGGCATAGGTACCGGCCGGGAGCCCGAGCCCGCCGTAGTCGGGCGAGATAGTGGCGCCGAACAGGCCGAGCTCCCTCATCTGCTCGACCATCTCATGGGGGTATTCGTCCGCGTGCTCGAGCGCCATCACCTTTTCCCGGACGTCGCGATCGAGCCATTTGTCGATGGCGTCGAGAATTTGTGCCTCGTCAGCGGAGTTCAGCGATGCGTCGGTCATGTGATGCCTCCTCGGGGTGGTGGCTTATCGGACAAACTAAACAAACTCCGCCCGCTTAATCTCCCCACTGCAAGGGGAGAGGGAGATTTTGAGACCCTCCTGAGCATCCCTTTGAAATGAGGGTGGAGGATTCTATTTGGACTTCGCTTCAGCGGCGGCGATCTTGTCTTCGACGGCGTGGCCGCGTTTGGGGACCAGTGCGCTGCGCTTGAAGCTCATGACTAAAGTCCCGTCCTGCTTGTGGGCGCGGGTCTCCACGCTGACGATGCCCTGGGTTGGCCGGGATTTCGATTCGCGCTTATCCAGCACCTCGGTTTCGGCATAGAGCGTGTCACCATGGAACACGGGCGCCGGCATGTTGATGTCCGTCCAACCGAGGTTGGCGATGGCTTTCTGGCTGATGTCGGAAACCGTCATGCCAACGACGATGGAGAGCGTCAGAGCGCTGTTCACGAGCGGCTGGCCAAATTCGGTATGGCGGCAATATTCGTGGTCGAAGTGGAGCGGATGCTGGTTCATCGTCAGCAGCGTGAACCAAGTGTTGTCGGCTTCCGAAATGGTTCGGCCCGGCCGGTGCTCGTAGATGTCACCGACGGTGAAGTCCTCGAGATAGCGGCCAAACGATTCGCGATAGCGGTTCTCGCCGACCTGAACTGAATCCTTCGTCATGGCCCGGGCTCCCTAAACGTCGTCTGTCGGACAACGGACGTTGCGTCCTTTGCCAGAACATAATGACGAGTCGGGGCGCAAGAGGTCCAGAAGAAGGGGCGCGCTTCAAAAAAGAGTACGTCGCGTCGGGAATCTGCAGTCGGGTTGTTAGTCTGACGGACGATCCATACGGAACGTCTCAATCTTGTTTCCAAACCTTACGTCCGCAACCTCACCGGAGTGCCGCGTTGCACCGATGACTTTGCGCTACGGACCCAAACGAGACCGATGGACCCACCAGCGGTTCTCGTTGAGCGCGTACAGGGGGATAAAGTTCAGGATGCGTTCTTGCACGACGACCTCGGGCAGCCGGTTGTCGAGAATGTAGTCTTGGCCGTCGAGGATTGCCACGAGGGCCGCGTGGATCTTGCACGTCGTGCGGTTGTACGACACCTGAATGTGGAGCGCCGCCGGTGGAAACCCCAGTCGGCGCAGTGAAAGATATTTTGCGATCGCGTAATCCTCACAGTCTCCGCCTTCCGCGAAGAGCTCTCCTGGCGTGGCCCAGCAGTCCATTTTCGTAGCGATCCGGTCTTCGTCCCGACGATACTTGGCGCGGTTCACGTACGCGTTGACCCGCTCGAGAATTTCCCGGGCAGGAAGTTGCGTCAGTCCGTCCAGGAATTGCAGCCAGCTCTCGACGGCAGGTGAGGTTTGCTCCGATTCGGTTGCGGCACGCCGAAGGACGGCCTGCCATTTGTAAATCGAGCTCTCAAGCCCGCGTGGTGTTCCGTTTGGGTTGAATAATGTCGGGCAAAGCTCGTGCGTTCCCGCCATTGTCGGCAGTGTGAGGAGAATCGCGAGAGCCAACGGTACGATACCGGAGATCACGGCAAGTAAACGATGAAGGACCTTCATGTGGTCCCGTACTCCGGGGCGTCAGGGAGCCACAACGGCGATGGCGCGCCGTTTGCGGGCCTTCGGCGGATGGCGGGCGCCGGGTTGGAGCCAAAGCTCGAGGGTTGGAATGCCGGCTGCAGCCAGGTCCGCCCTGAAGGTTTTTTCGAGAACCTGCCAGCCGAGGTAGTTGCCGGTGCGGAAGGACGCGTCCTTGGCCCCGTGCATGTAGACGAGCAATCCGTCGTCGTCCGGCAGTTGATTCATGACGAAGACGAAGAGGCGCCATTGCTTTGTGCCGGTATGTGGGTCGGCGGGATCCACTGCGGCGCCCGCGACGTGATCGAGAAGACCGAGATGGCTCAACCCCGAGTGCGTCCACAGCAGGCGTACCGGGTCGGCCGGTACGACGAAAGCCAGAATCTCCGGTTGTGTCGGCGGCAACAGCACCGCCGCCGCATCGTGAACGTCGATGCGCTCATCGTCGTAACCGTAATCGACGGCGAAGCCCATTCGGGCACGGCGTCCCAGGGGGCCAATCAAGGTGAAGGTGCCCGCCAAACTCCGCCCCCGGTCGACAGTCTTCTTTTCACTTGGTGCCAGCCGGTGGATGCGTGTTTCTTCCAGGGTAAAGCCACGGTAGCGCGGCGCGTCCAGTGCAAGGCGCGCGGCAGCGAGTTGAGCGAATCGCACCGTTGACTCGGCATCTCTGTCGTTGATGCCCCGTATCCGTAAAACCAGCGCCTGCGTCGCCAGGATCACGTCGGGCGGCAGTTCAGTTGCTGCAAGCGGGATGTCCTCATAGATCACCAGATCATCCAAATCGTCCGCCGCAAACACGGTCGGTCCCCCGAGGGAGAGTGCGCCAACGGACATCAGGACGAGTCCCAACAGGGGAGCGCGAAAGTTCATTGTTGGAACGTTCTTCCATATTTCACCGTGATCCCGCCGCGCTCGTATTGCGGCGGCACGGGTGATGGCGGGTAGGATGTCCGCACGGTTCCAGGCCAGCGTCGTGGGGTCGTATTTTCGGGCTGGAAGAGGGCGTCATTCAAAGTGCCGGTGACCTTGTCGCCGATCGCGTTGCCGGCCGCATCGACGTTCATACCCAGGGGCTTCTGACTCGTCCCGCTCAGGCCATGCTGCACGCCCTTGCCGACGACCCAGGTGCCCAGTTTTCGGCCAGCTTGCCTCCCGCCACACCGGCGAGCGTGTTGACCCCGGTCGCGCCGATCGCCTTCGTGATCGAGCCGGTTTTGGTGTAGGTGTCGTGAAAGGTGCGACCGCCGCCAATAACCAGTCCCAGCGTGGGGAGTGCCAGCGACGTCGTGAAGATCGCTGCCTCGCCGACGGGAGCTAGAATTTCTTTGGCACCTTCCTGCTCGCGGGCCGACCGCTCGTCGATGAAATTCTGGCGTTCCTGCAAATCGGTACGCGTGTAGGTCGGCAAATCGTGGACGTGGCCCAGGTAACGGTCGCGCCCAACCGGTTCCGGCACGAAAATCGGACGGTCCATTTACTCGGGCAGAAGTACCGGCTCCGAGACTGGTTGTGAGGGCGTCGTTTTCGGCCGTGGTTTTGCAGCGGGAGGTTCAGCGTCAGGTTGGGCATCAGCGGTCTTTGGTTCCACCTTTGGTGTTGCCGACGGCTCCTCCTGCCTGGGTGTGTCAGATGGTATCGTTGATTTCGGTTCGGTGGTCTCGGGTTCGGCGGCCTTGGGCTGCAGCGCCGTGGATTTCGGAGCGTCTGGCGTTGCCGCGGGTTTGGTACCGGCCTTCGCGGGCTCCGGCGGTTTGGGCGGTTCCGGCAGTGGACGGGCCGCTGGTTCATCTGCCGTCTCTGGCGCAACGGCAGGCCGTGATGCCGGATCGGCTGCGGCGACCTCGGGTGGTGAAAGCTCATCTGGTGTCACCCAGACACCCCAGCTCCAGCGATAGCCCGGTCGGCCGTTTGCCAGGGTGACGGAATAATCGTCGTATTCCCACCACACGAGATACCGATCGCCGACCTTTTCGAACCGGACGGCATCGAGTTTGGATTTCTTCGAACTCGGTGGCTTGAGCTGACGCCGCACGTAGTTGCGGGCCTTTTCCGCGACATCATCGTGCTCGTCCTCCGGTACGCCTTCGAGAGTGATGTCCGGCTCGCGGAGCGATGATTCGGAGCGACGGAGCCGCGGCATCGCGGCCGACCTTCCCGTCGTGCCATGCGGTGTCGGCAGAGTCTCGGGGAGCCGGAGGACTGGATCAGGCCTGGGAGCGGCTTCCGGTTCGTGATGCTGGGCGGCCGTCGGATAGGGTGCGATGGCAACCATGACGCTCAACATTGCGGCAGAGGCCCACGCTCGGCATTTGCATGCCGCGCCCTTGTTTGAACTCACCTGGCGTTTACTCAAAGCGACAACCCGATTTAATCGACCGCTTCAATCGCGGCTCAATATTTCAAAACTACCCAGAACGCGTCGCGCCCACCTTGACCGAAGTTAATTCGGTTCAGATTGCGCCCAGCGGTGCCGGCATTTCCGCGTCACGAGGCCAACCCGTGTCCGTGGCAGTGGTTGCACAGGAGTATCGGTCGCAGCATCATCGGGAGTTGCGCAGTATGGAAGGCGCGACCATAGCGGTACTGCGCGGAAATCAACTGTGAGGTACTGAAAAATGACTGATCAATCGGGTCTCAACGCCGAAGAAAGTGCTGACGGCGAACATCAGTCGTCAACCCTGGATGAACTGACGCACGCGGAGCTGGGCTTTCTCTATCAGGAATCGACTGAGACGGTGCGCTTTGCGAAGACCCAGCAATGGTGGACGGTGGGATCGACGCTCCTGGTCTTCGGTGCGCTCGTCGGCATCGCAAAGCTCGTTTCCGCCGATAAGGGCTACGTCGACTTGTTGACGGTCGTGATCATCCTTCTCACCATGGCCGTCATCTTCACGCTGGTCATCTACCAGATGTGGCAGCATACGGAGATGATGAAGATCGAAAACATAGCGGCATACTATTCCGATCTGTTTCGCGATGTCAGGAAGCTCAAATCGCGTAACGAGGCGAATATCCAACGCTATCTCCTGCTCGCCTTCATGGTCTTTACCGTCACTATCGGAGCGCCGACGGCTTACTTCGGGCTTCAGCAACTGCTTTTGCAGGGTTAGGTCAATCGACGGACTCGGATCGGCATGGCTGATCGCTTAAACGTCTGTGCTGCGCTTACATCCGAGCGTCATAAATTATTGATTTACTTGACATATCGGACAAAGAAGCCCATCTAACGGTCACGCATTGTCTCGCGATAGCGCGATGCGCCGCTGAACAGTGGTGCCAATTCCCGGGAACAATCATTAAAAAAACTTCCCGTTCCGGCCGCGCCCGGAACAGGTGAAACGCCTCGACCCGAGTGCGTCGATGACGCCGCTCGTGCCGTAAGGCGCATAAGGATGCTTAAGTGACAGTCAGTAATTTTTCGGAGCTCGGCTTGGCCGATCCGATCCAGCGTGCTTTGAATTCCAGAGATCATACAATCCCGACGCCGATCCAGGCGCGGGCCATTCCCGAACTACTCGCCGGCAAGGATATCCTGGGTATCGCCCAGACAGGTACTGGCAAGACGGCGGCCTTCGCGTTGCCGATTCTCCATCAACTCATGGCCAAGAAGGGACAGCGCGCTGCGGGTAAACCACGCGCCCTGATCCTCGCACCGACCCGCGAACTCGCAATCCAAATCGGTGAAGAGTTCCGCGCCTATAGTCAGAACATGCACCTGCGGCATACTGTGATCTTCGGTGGCGTCGGTCAGAAACCTCAGGTCAATGCCTTGCGCCGCGGCGTCGACATCGTTGTCGCCACGCCGGGCCGTCTGCTCGACCTCATGGGTCAGCGACATGTCGAACTTGGAAACGTCGAGTATTTCGTGCTCGACGAGGCCGACCGGATGCTCGACATGGGGTTCGTGCGCGATGTCCGCAAGATCATCGCAACGTTGCCGGGCAAGCGTCAGTCGCTGTTGTTCTCGGCCACCATGCCGGACGACGTCGCGCGGCTGTCGGGTGAGATCCTGACGGACGCGATCCGTGTTGAAGTCACGCCCCAGGCCACGACCGTGGAGACGGTCCAGCAGAACGTCTATCACGTCGATACGGCCGGCAAGGGGGCTTTGCTCTCCAAAATCCTGGACGACCCCGCGTTCTCGCGGGTCATCGTGTTCGCCCGCACCAAGCACCGTGCGAACCGTGTCGCCGAAAAACTCGACAGATCGGGTGTTGCCGCGGAAGCCATCCACGGCAATAAGTCCCAGGGTGCCCGCCAGCGTGCCCTCGCCCGATTCCGCACCGGTCACGCACGAGTCCTGGTGGCCACCGATATCGCGGCCCGGGGCATCGACGTCAGCGGTGTCACGCACGTCATCAACTATGAGCTTCCCAACGAGCCCGAAAGCTATGTCCATCGCATCGGACGGACGGCGCGGGCCGGCGCCGCAGGCGTGGCCGTATCGTTTTGTGACTCAAGCGAGCGCGACTATCTGCGCGGCATCGAGCGCCTGATCAAGAACCGGTTGACCGTGATCGGCGAAGAACCCGCCGATGATGTCGGTGAGAGGCCCAGCCATCAGAAAAAGCGTGGGGGCAGGCCCTGGCACAAGGGCGGGCGGCCGCGTACGAAATTCACCGGCGCAAATGACTCGCGGGGCGGACAACGCCGGCGCAAGCGGGCGGCGTAGTCGAGGCCCAAGCTGCCGAAAGCGTAGCCTCCGGCCGACCAGGGCGCCCCAAACGCGCTCTTGGATCAGCGGGGGGTGTCGCCTTCGATGGTGGTGCGGTGCAAGTAGCGGCGGCGGCGGCGGTCGTAGGGTGCGACGCGGTGCATGGTGCAGCGGTTATCCCACATGAGAATGTCGTAAGGCCGCCATTCGTGAGCGTAGACGTTGTCGGGCCGCGTGGCGTGGGCGACCAGCTCGCTGATCAGCGCGCGTCCCTCTTCCTCATCCATGCCGACGATGCGATCCGTGTGCGACTGGCTGACGTAGAGTGATTTCCGTCCCGTCTCGGGATGGGTGCGGATCACCGGGTGGACGACGTCGGGTGTCTTGGCGAGTTGCGCCTTCGACATGCGGATGCGTCCGTCCGCGCTGGTGCGCCGACCCTCGGCCACGCGATTGATGGCGCCCAGCCCTTCCAGCTTCTTTTTCATGTCGGCGGGCAACGTGTCATAGGCCCGGGTCATGTTGGTGAACAGCGTATCGCCGCCTTCGGGCGGGATCTTGAGCGCATAGAGGATCGAACCAAGGCTCGGCTGTTTCATGTAGGCGAGGTCGGAGTGCCAGTATTTGCCCGCGTCGGCGAGGCCGATGAGTTCACCGTTCTTCCGTTTGTTCGAAAGCCGCAGGACCTCGGGGTGTCCCGGCAGCAGAAATTGATCGAAGACGTGAACGGCCAGGCCGCCGAAACGGCGGCTGAAGGCGATGTGCTGTTCGGGCGTGATGTGTTGGCCGCGAAAGAGAATGAGCGCGTGATCGAGGAACGCCTGATGGATCGCGCCGAATGTCGCGTCGTCCATCGGCCGTGACAGGTCGATGCCTTGGATCTCCGCACCCAGGACGTCGGACAAGGGGCGCGTCGCGATGTCTATGGTTTCGCGCAATGCCATCGTTTTTTATCCGGTTCTCCGTGGTCCGAACTTTGCCGCCTGACGGTAGCACAGCCCACTGTAAAATGGACTCGGAGTCAGTTCTTGGTGCCCGGTAGGGTCTCGGTGCCCGGCGGGGTCTTGGTGCCTGGCCTGGGCAGTACCGTCGACACGCCAGCGGCGAGCAGGACAAGGGCCGTAAGTTCGGCCCATCCAAACGGCTCTCCCAGGATCAAGGCTCCCGAGGTCAGGGCCACGGCGGGGACGGCAAGGGCGGAATATGCCGCCACCCAGACCGGTACGAGTTCCAATATCTTGAACCATAGCCAGAACGCGAAAGCGACCCCGATGAAGGTGCTGTAGGTCGCTCCAATCCAAGCCTGAACACCAATCGGGCCGATATCGTCGACGTACGGCAAAGCCACGAATACGAGCGGTATGCCGCCGATGAGCAACTGCCAGCCGAGGATGGTGATTGCGGGCGCTCCCCAGGAAACCCGTCTCATGATGTTGGCGCCGATGGCCCAACATATCCCCCCGGTGAGGATCGCCGCGACGCCCCAGGCACTGGCATCCGTGGCCTGAAAGTTCCGCGTGGCAAGCAGGGCGATTGCGCACAAGCCAAGCAATAGGCCCAGCCACTTGGCTGGTGTGGCCCGCACGCGAAACACCAGCATGTCGATCAGGAAAACCCAAAGGGGGACCGTGTGCGCCAGGGCGCCGACATGGCCCGCCGGGGCAAGCGTTACGGCCATGCCGGAAAAGTAGAACCACAACGTGACGTTAAAGAGGCCGGCAAGAACGAGACTGCGCCAGTTCTCCCGTGGCACGCGAAGCGAGGTGCCGCTCAACCAGGCAAACGCCAGCACGACCGCGCCGGCAGTGAGCCCGCAGCCGGCACGGAATACCAGGAGGGGGATGTCTTCGACTGCCATCTTGATGAAGGGCCAGTTGGCCCCCCAGGTGAGGGTCAGGAAGACCAGATACAGCAAGCCCCGCACCGGCATGCGTGTCGGCTCTGATGAACCTGAGGTGGGTGGTGGACCGCTCATGTTCTGCCCGCCTTGCGCCCGGGCCGTGGCAGGACTGTGGAAACACCGCCAACCAGTAGCAGCAAGGCGACGATCTCCGTCCAGCCCAGCGGCTCACCTAGCACGACAGCGCCGGAAATCACGCCAACGCAGGGAACGGTGAGGATCGAGAGTGAAGCCACCCAAACGGGCACGAGCTGCAGGATCTTGATGTAAAGCCAGTGGGCAAACGCGATACCCACGACGATGCAATAGACCATGGCCGCCAGGGCATCCCAAGGAAGATCGGGGAGGTCGAAGAACTGTGGAATGGCCACGATGACGATCGGCATGCCGCCGATCATGCACTGCCAGCCGACGATCGCTGTCGCCGAAATTCCCCAACGAACCCGTTTCACGATGATCGACGAGATGGCCCAGCTTAGCGCGCCGAAGCTCATGACCGCGATGCCGAGCCAGTTTTCCCGGGTAGAGTCGAAATCGCGTAGGGCCAAGAGACCGATCGCCAATAAGCCGAGCACCAATCCCAACCACTTCCCGGCAGTTGGCCGCTCTCCCAGAAACACGGTCCCGATCACGAACACAAAGAGTGGCATGGTGTAGGCGGTGATCGCGGTGTGTCCCGATGTCGTCAGCCTGACCGAGATCGCCGAGCAGAGAAACCACACCGTCATGTTGAGGAATCCAGCGACGCTGACTCCGACCAAGTTGTCGCGCGGTATGCGAAGACGTTCGCGATTGGCGGCCGCAATCGACAGCATCAGGATGCCGACACCCAGAACGCAAACCGCCCGGAATGGAAACAGGGGCAGACCCGTCGAAGCGATCTTGAGGATTGGCCAGTTCACGCCCCAGGCCAGGGTCAAAAGAACCAGAAAGATCATACCCCGGGCTGGGATCCGCGTGAGTTCAGCGCTGGGTCCAGTTTGGGGCTCGGTCCCGGACTCGGTCTGGGACTCTGTAGAGGGTTGGGTCACTTCGAGGTCGCGCTTGCCATGGGCTTGTCGCTCCCCAGCTTCGGCAACACTGTCGACACACTGCCGACGATCAACAGCAGGGCCGCGATCTCCATCCATCCCAGAGGTTCACCCAGCGTCAAGGCGCCGGAGACGAGGCCGACAGCGGGAACGGCGAGAACCGATATCGACGCCACGGAGGCGGGCACCATCTGCACGATTTTGAACCACAACCAATAAGCGGCCGAAACACCCAGGATCGTGGAGTACGCCGTGCCTGACCAGGCGAGGAGCGATGCCGGTTCCATGGCCAGGAAGGCCGGAACGGCAAAAATCATCAGCGGGATGCCGCCGAGCAAAAATTGCCAGCCGACGAGTACCAGGACCGGCGCCTCCCACGGGACCTTCTTCATGATGATCGTGCCGACTGCCCAGGAGGACGCTGCCACCATCATGGCGGCGATGCCGCGCCAGTCCCCGCCGACCATATCGAAATTCCTGAACAGCAGGACCGCGACGGCAGCCATGCCGAGTCCCAGTCCGAGCCACTTTCCCGCAGTCGGCCGCTCACCCAGAAACGGAATGCTGAGGAGGAAGACATAGAGCGGCATGGTGTAGGCCGCCACCGCCGTGTGCCCCGCAGTGATGTAGGAAAGCGACAACCCGGAGAAATAGAGCCAGAGGGTCGCATTGCATAGAGCGGCGGGCAGAATCCAACGGCGCTCCACAGCGTTCAGGCGCAACGACCGGCCGGCCAGCGCGGCAAGAGCGAGCACCAGAAGACCGCCGCCGACACCGCAGATAGCGCGGACGACAAAGACCGGAATTTCTTCGACGGCGACCTTGGTGTAGGGATAATTGTTTCCCCAGATCAGCGTGAGCACGACAAGCAGCAGTAACGCACGCGCCGGCAAGCGCGTGAGTTCGCTCGGTGCCGCAGGCGTCTCGTCGGCTGAATTCGTCGGTTCCGTCATTACGACTCTACAGTCTACGTGTTTTGGACCCGGCCTTGCCGCGCCCAAACGATGGCAGGGTCACGACGGTCATGAGCGCGCCGAGGACCAGGAGAAGGGCGGTCACCTCGATCACGCCGATGGTTTCGTTCAGCAACAGGGCGCCGAAGAGCAGCCCGACGGTCGGGACCGCCAGGGACGACACGCCCGCGACGCCGGCCGGCACCATGTCGATGATGCGGAACCACACGCAATTGCCCAGGCCCTGCGCGCAGATTCCGAGGTAGAGCACGGCACCGATCGCCATCCACGACACTGGTTGAAGGGTTGGCAGCTCCGGTATGGCGAGGATGGCCAGGGGGATGCCGCCAAAAAGGCACTGCCAGCCCAATACCACATCCATCGGCATGTGCCAGCGTACTTTCTTGGTGATGATCACTGCGACCGCCCAGGAAATTGCACCGGCAAGCTGCGCGGCGACTCCAAGGGGCGCGTCGGCAAACAATTCGATGCCCCGGCTGGCGAGCAACACAACACCACCCATGCCGAGCACCAAACCGACCCAGCGCAGGGCCGTCGGACGTTCACCGAGGAATGGGATGCTGAGGAGGATCACCCAAAGCGGCATGGTGTAGCCGATAATGACGGCATGACCGGAAGAGATCAGCGTCAATGCCACAGAAGTGAAGTAGGCAAGCGCCCCTTGGAACAAAAGACCGGCGGTGATGAGAGGCATGCGAACGCCTCGCGGTACCCGCAGGCTTGCCCCGCGAGCACGAGCGAGGGTGAAAGCGGTGGTTGCCGAAAGGAAGACGGCCGCCGTACGGTAGGTGAATATGGGTATCTCATTCAGGCCGATCTTCATGACCGGCCAGGCTGCACCCCATACCACGGTCATGACGACGAGCATCAACAACGCCCGCGCAGGCAGGCGTTGAGGTGCATCGAGTGCGTGAGGCGCAGACATCTATCGCTGACCTATCCCTGCCGTGGCGCCGAGTCTAGAGCACCCAAGCCGATACGGAACGCACCCACGCTTTTCCAGAGGCATGGATATCGCTATTCTCCGCGCGGAAGTAGACCGATCATGCATCCACCCCGGAGGTGTCATTGACTCAATCCCTACCCGGCATGGATCTGCTGAAGGATGCGGTGGATTGTCACGCCCACGTCTGCCCGCACATCAACGCGCGGACCATCAGCGTGTTCGAGGCCACCCGCCAAGCCGCGGCCGCGGGCATGAAGGGTCTCGGCCTGATGGACAATTTCGGTAACAGCGCGGGCTTTGCCGCGCTCGCCATGCTGGAATTGGGCGACCTGGGCGTGGATGTTTTCGGCGGTCTCATCCTGGAGCCGTGCGCGGGCGGCGTGTCACCCTACGTGGTGAAGATCGCGCTCGATTATGGATACCATTCCGGGGGCACCAAAACGGGGGCACGCTTCATCTCGTTGCCCACCCATCACACGCGCAATGTCGCAAGCTCCGAAGGCCGCAGCCCGGCCTACATCGAGGATTGCTTTCATGTGCCGCTGACCGGCGAGATCCAGGACGAGACCAAGGAGGTGCTCGATCTGATTGCCGGACGCGACGTGGTCCTCAACACCGGTTTCATCTCGGCGGAAGAGGCGGTCCGGTTGTGTCAGGCGGCAAAGGGACGGGGTGTCGAGCGGATCATCGTGCCGGCGGTCAGCTACGCAGAAGACCTGATCGGCGACATCGTTGCGACGGGTGCCTATGCTGAGTTCTTCTTTTTTGGCCTCACCCACGCCACGCATACCGCCAGTGTCAATATCGAGGCCCAGATCAATTCGCCGTCGGCGGTCTCGCTTGCCGAGACCGCCGCGCGGATTCGAGCGGCAGGACCGGAGCAGACCATTCTCTCCGGCGACCTCGGCATGGCGGTACTGCCGCCACCGGTCGAAGGATTGCGCGAATTCCTGCTGACCATCCGCAGCGCCGGTTTCACCGATGAAGAAATTCGTACCATGGTGGTCAATAACCCGACCCAGCTGTTTAAAGTCGGGCAGAAACATGCCAGCGTGATGGCTGACATATCGTGCATATGAATAGTGCAACTGCGGGAGAATTGGAGACCCCATGAGCTACTACGATCTAGGGCCTTATAGGCGGAGCATCACCACAAAGTCCCCGGAGGCCCAAGTTTGGTTCGACCGGGGTCTCAACTGGGTCTTCGCTTACAATCACGGCGCAGCGGTCGAATGCTTCAACAAGGCGATTGAAGCCGATCCCGACTGTGCAATGGCCCATTGGGGCGTCGCCTATGCCACCGGCCCGAATTACAACCTGCCTTGGCATCTTTACGACCCGGACGGCAGAGCCCAGGCGCTGGCCGGTGCATACGATGCGACCCAGCTTGCCCTGTCCCACGTGGAAGATGTGACCCTGGTTGAACAGGCGCTGATCCGTGCCTTGCCGGCGCGCTATCCCCAGCGTGATCCCATCGAGGACCTGTCTCCCTGGAATCAGGATTTCTGCGATGAAATGCGTCGGATCTACACCGACACCCCCGATGACCTCGAGGTGCGGACAATCTTCGCCGAGGCGATCATGAACCTGACGCCCTGGCAGATGTGGGATCTGAAGACCGGTGGCGTGGCGGAAGGTGCAGGCACAGCAGAAGCGATGGAGGTCCTGGAGAACGGGTTCCGCGACATTCCAGCAACCTGGAATCACCCGGGACTGCTCCATATCTACGTCCATCTCATGGAGATGTCACCGTTCCCGGAGCGCGCGTTGCGCGCCGGCGACCAGCTTCGCGAATTGATGCCCGATAGCGGTCACCTGGTCCACATGCCGACCCACATCGATGTGCTGTGCGGGAACTACCGGGACGTCGTCGTCTACAACCAGAAAGCCGTCGTCGCGGACCGCAAGTATCTGGAACAGGCCGGGGCCTTGAACATTTATTCCATGTACCGGACGCACAACCATCATTTCGTGATCTACGGCGCGATGTTCCTCGGTCAGTACACGCCCGCGATTGAAGCGGCCCAGGAGCTGATCGACACCACGCCCGAAGAGCTTCTGCTGATTCCGTCCCCTCCAATGGCCGACTTCATCGAAGGCTACCTGCCGATGAAGCAGCACGTGTTGATCCGTTTCGGCAAGTGGCAGGAGATCATCGATCAGGACCTGCCGTCCAATCAGGAGCTCTATTGTTCGACGACGGCGATGATGCTTTACGCCAAGTCGGTCGCGCATTCGGCTATGGGCAACGTTGCCGAAGCCGAGCGGGAGAAGGCGGCGTTTCTGGAAGCAAAGGCCCGGGTTCCCGAGAGCCGGCGCGTACACAACAACACCGTTGAGGATCTGCTCGATATCGCCGAGGAGATGCTGAATGGTGAGCTCGAATACCGGCGGGGAAACCACGATGCCGCGTTCGCGCACCTGAGGAAGTCCGTCGAGCTGGACGATGCCCTGCCGTACGACGAGCCCTGGGGCTGGATGCAGCCGGCCCGCCACGCGCTGGGCGCGCTATTGCTCGAACAGGAGCGCTTAGAAGAAGCAGAGACGGTCTACCGGGCGGACCTTGGTTTGGACAAGACGCTCAGTCGCGCCTGTCAACATCCGGGCAATCTGTGGAGCCTGCACGGGCTGCATGAATGTCTGACGCGACGTGGCGAAGAGGTGGAATCGATCTTGATCAAGCAACAACTGGATCAAGCATTGGCTCGTTCGGAAGTCCCGGTCTACGCCTCCTGCTATTGCCGACAAAAGGCTGCTGCTTAGAAAGCACCTTCTTCGGCAACCTCTGTCCGCACCTTGACGATGAATTCCACGAACACGGGAACATTGTTGGGGAGTGAAACGGCCGGGACCACCGTTACGGCCGGCGGTTGGCCAAACAACGTCGCCAGAAGTGCGAAAGCCGGCTCGCAAACAGCCGCCGGGTCCGTTGTCTTGTCGGTACAGGAGACGAACGCACAGGCTTTTGGAATGCACTCGATCGTGTCCAGATCTCCCAGGAGCTTCTGAGCGGAGGCCAAAACATTCAGCGTTGCACCGATGGCGATTTCGCCCGCCTCTTCAACGGTGAAGTCGAGTCCCACCCGCCCCCGAAATGACGGCATGCCGTTCTTGCGAAGAGGGCCGTGCGCCGAAAAAATCGCCAGGTCACCAGTTCGCACGCCGGTTACATAATTGCCCAGCGGCGAGACGGGCGAGGGCAGCTCGTAACCCATGCCGTCGAGCCGCGTCGTGATCGTCCCCGACATGCCCGCCTCAGAACGGGCAGTTACGTACGTGCGAGGGCCATCGCTTCCATCTCGAACAGTTGGTCCGCTGAAGAGAGTGCGGTGACGACAAAAAAGGAACTGGCGGGCGGTTCGGTCGGAAAGTACTTGCTCCGCGCCTCCATGATGGTTGGGCGGAAGAGGACGTTGGTCGCGAACATCGTGATCTTGATGACGTCGAAAAAATCAAGGCCGCAAGCCGCAAGAGCCTCGCGCATGTTCTGGTAGACCTGCTCGACTTGCGCGCCAATGTCTCCCCGGCCGACGATTTTTCCGTCCGCATCGTGCGCAACAAGACCGGACGTCCACACGATCGGCCCCGTAGTCACGACGTGGGAGTATCCCTGTGCGGGGTAGATATTCGGTACGATGACGGTCGATTTGTCCATGATGAATCTCTCCATGTGCACGGCGCAGTGCCGCTATTCAACGCTTTCGTAGCGATTAAGGGCCGTGCTTTCGAGCCATTCGAGAAGCTCGTAGTCGAAACCTGTCGGCCAGATGACGAAGTAGCGCACACCAAGGTCGACCAGTTCATCAAGACGCGCCAGCGTTTCGGCTTTCGTCCCGATCATGTAGTCGGCCTCGACGTCCTCGAACGGCATGTTCGAAATCTTGGACAGGCGCTCCCGGGCCTCTTTCTTTTCGGTGTCGGATTCGGCCGTCAGCGAAATAATGTTGAGATGCGCGAAAGTGATCTCCTTCGGATCGCGGCCGTACTCCACCGCGTACTCTTGAAGGTGTTTCCAGTCCTTCCTCATCAGTTCCGGGTTCGTCACCGCCCGCGAAATCCATCCGTCGCCCAGGCGCGCGATGCGGCGGAGAACCCGTTCGACTTGTGGCGAATACACGGTGTCGGCATGGCCCGCCGCGCTGCCGCCCGCGAACCATACGGGGATTTTCGGCTGTACCGGCACCGGCTCAATGGTGATGTCCTCGAACTGCCAGAATTTGCCTTCGTAACTGATATTCGGCCCGGACAGGAGCGCGTTGACGATTTCGACCGTCTCCTCGGTCCGTGCGCCGCGCTCATTTTTGGGAACGCCGCTGACCTCGAACTCCTGGTCCCACCAACCAACACCGGCCCCGAAGATCATGCGGCCGTCCGACAGATAGTCCATGGTCCCCAACGTCTTCGCCAGGATCGACGGCGTGCGGATTGGCGTTACGATAATGGAGGTGCCGAGCTTCACCCGTTTGGTCACCGCCGCCACGGCAGACAGCACGGTCAGCGGCTCAAGCCACGCCGTGCGATAGATCGGGGGCGCCACAACCAGATGATCGATCACCCATAGGCCATCGAATCCCATCTTCTCCACGCCTTGGGCGAATTCGGTGAGACGCGGAAGCGTGGGGTTATTGTCTTCATACGCGCCGCCGTAAAATGTCGGCAGTACGATTCCAAACTTAACGGGCATGTGACGTCCTCCAGACAACGGTTTGAACAGCCGGTTCTTGCTCAAGGCATGCTTTCGAAAACGCTATTTCAGAATGAAAGCCCAATCATTTGACGACTCACATGCGGCTTTGTCCATGCTGGGAGATCTGTTCACCGTTGAAGGACTGGTATCAGGGATCATCCAACCGATGATCTCAGACTTTAGTTGTGATGTGACGCCGACCTTAATGACTAGTGGTCATGAGGTGATGTGTGATTGATTTACCGGAATGGATGAGATCTACGACTACATCGTGGTGGGCGCCGGGGCGGCGGGGTGTGCCATTGCGAACCGGCTCAGCGAGCGGCCCGACATTCGCGTTCTGCTGATCGAGGCGGGTGGGAGTCCGAACCACTTCTGGTTCAAGGTGCCGATCGGCATCGGCAAGCTGCAGGTCGATCAGGCTGTGTGGCGCTATCAGACCGAACCGGAACCAGCGCTTGGAGGCCGCGGACTCGAATGGGTGCACGGGCGCGTGCTCGGCGGCTCCACCTCCGTCAACGGCATGCTGTTTGCGCGGGGAGAGCCGAGGCGCTACGACGAATGGCGCGATGCGGGTTGCCCGGGTTGGGGGTACGCGGACGTGCTGCCGTATTTCAAGCGGCTGGAGGATTGTCCGTTCGGGGACCCGGCAGTGCGGGGCCGGGGTGGTCCGAACCCGATCACCGAGCTTGATGTCGATGACCCGATCTCCGAGGCCTTCGTCGCCGCGTGCCACGAAGCCGGCCTGCCCACGAACCCGGACTACAACGATGGATCCGGGAACCAAGGTGTTTGCCGCCAGCAGATGACCACCAAACGCGGGTCGCGCTTCAGTGCCTTCCATGCCTACGTCAAACCGGCGCGGAGCCGCGCCAACCTCACTGTGCGTTCCGAGGCGCCGGTGGACCGGGTAACGGTCAACGGCAATCGGGCGACGGGGATCGCCTTCACGGCCGAGGGGCAGCAGTGCACCGCCGTGGCGCGCCGCGAGGTGATCCTGGCGGGTGGCACTTACCACTCGCCGCATCTGCTGGAGCTCTCGGGCGTCGGGGACGGCGACATACTGCGTAAACACGGCGTTCCCGTGGTCAAGCATCTGCCGGGCGTGGGCGAGAACCTGCGTGATCATCTGCACCCGCGCGTCACCTTCGAGACCAACCGGCCGATCACGGTGAACGATCTGTTGCGCAGCCGCTGGCGCGGCGGGCGTGAGTTGCTGCGCTACCTCGTGTTGCGCAAAGGCTTGTTTACCACCAATACGTTCAAGGTGATGGCGTACGCCCGCAGCAGCGAAGCCGCACCCTATCCCGACATCCGTATCCAGTGCCCGCTCGTCAGTGGTTCGCTCCGCAATTCCGGCAAGAACCTCGACCCGTTCTCGGGCTTTCACCTCGGCTCGTATTTCTTCTATCCGGCCTCGCGAGGGTACGTGCACTTGTCGTCGCCGGACCCGCGCGCGATGCCGGCGATGCGCGCCAACTACCTGACGGACGCCGGAGACCTGGCGAAGTCCGTACAGGCCGTGAAGTTGGCGCGCATGATCAGCCGTCAGCCAGCCTTTCAACCGGTCATCGTGAGAGAAACCAGGCCCGGGCCGGAGGTTGTCGCGGACGACGAGATCAAGGACTACATCATCGAGACCGGTCAGACCTCCTGGCATCCGATCGGGACCTGCCGCATGGGCACGGACAAGGATGCGGTGGTCGATCCGCAACTCCGGGTGCACGGCGTTGCCCGCTTGCGCGTGGCCGATGCCTCCGTGATGCCGTTCCACACCACCAGCAACACCAACGCGCCGTCGCTCATGATCGGCGAGAAGGCCGCTGACCTGATCCTGCAGGACGCGGGGTAGACGAAATTTCAGGTTTTGACCGAAGCGGGCCGTTTGGTCTCCTTCCTCCTGTTAGGAGGGAGAGGATCGTTAGGATCGGAACGGTGCCGGGGGCTAGGCGGTGGGTGGCAAATACGCCTATTAATGGATGTCGAATTTTTATGGAGTCGTGATGAAACGTCTACGCCTTAGTTCGAATCATGAGATGCTCTGTCTCGACGCCAACACGCGGCTCGCCGATTCTAGCAGTGCGACCCCGGTATTGAAGATCGTTTGCCCGAGCCTCGTGCGTCTCGATGCCGATATGAAGTTCCAGCCGGCCCTCGCCGCGTCGTGGACGATTGAGGACGACTACCGGGTCTTCACGTTCAAGCTGCAGGAGAACGCATACTTCCATAGTGGCCGCCCGGTGACCGCCGAAGCTGTTGCCTGGAACTATAACCGGCTGTTCGATTCACGCGTCGGCTCCCTGCTGGCGGTGGATTATGCCGGGGTTGAGAGCATTCGCGCGATCGCCAAGGACACTGTCGAATTCCGCTATCCCGAGCCGTTCCCGGCCTTGCTCTACCAACTCTCCGGGCGGACTCATATCGCCGACGACAGTCAGACCCAGCCGGTAGGCGCGGGCCCATTTCAAGTCACGGACTGGGTGCGCGGCAGTCATCTCACCATGAAGCGCTTCGATAAATATTATGAGCCGGGTCTGCCGCTGGCCGATGAGATCGTAGTGACTTGGGCGCCCGACTCGGCGTACCGTCTTGACCTCATCGAGCGCGGCGAAGTCGACATCGTCGAATCCGTTCCCGCAAAGGCGGCCGATGACCTGCGCAAGCGGGGGCTGCTGGAGAGCGCTTCGACGGCATCGCCTCGTAAATTGAGCTTCGCCTTCAACTGCGGTATCCCGCCTTTCGACGACGTGCGCATGCGCCAAGCCGTGGCCCATGCGGTTGACCGAGAGGCCGTGGTCGAGACTTTCTTCGGTTCCTATGCCCATGTCTTCGATGCCGCCTACGCGGCGGGAAGCCAATGGGCGCCTGACCTGGATCCCATTTCCGTCGATCTGGAAAAGGCGCGCAGCCTCGTGAAAGAGGCGGGATACGCCGATGGCGTGACCATCCGCACGGTGACGACCAACGTTGCGCCGATTCCCCGGGTGGCGCAGGCCGTAGCGGCGGACTTGGCGCAAATCGGCATCACGCTGGACATCCGCGGTTATGACGATCCGCCCTGGTGGCCGCTGATCTATCTCGACACCGACTGGCAGGCCGCGTTCCAGGGCATGGGCCCGCGTGCCCATCCCGATATCCTGTTCCGGCGCGAATTCATGACAGACGGGACTTTCAATCCAGTGAACTACAGCAATCCCGATCTCGACGCGCTGATAATGCGAGCCCGTGTTGCTGTCGACGAAGCGGAGCAGGCCCGGCTCTATCGCGAGGCCCAGGTCATTCTGCGGGAAGACCTGCCTTACCTGCCGCTGTATGCGACCGATGCGCTTGTGGGTTGGCGACCCGTGGTCGAAGGCTTCGGCCCGCATCCGTTGGGCTATTGGGATGTGACCGGCGTCAGTGCCTCGGACTGGTCGTAGGTCCGGTCTCGTATGGTTTCAAGGAAATGACAGTCGTCCGCGACCTCGTTGGATATGGCCGCACGCCACCCGACCCGAAATGGCCCGGCGGTGCCCGGATCGCCGTGCAGATCGTACTCAATTACGAGGAGGGGTCGGAGTATTCGATCGGCGACGGGGACGGGTTCTCCGAAGCCGAACTCGCCGAGAGTCCCGGCGCGGTGCCTCACGGGACACGCGATCTCACCACCGAATCGGTTTACGAATTCGGCAGCCGCGTTGGATTCTGGCGCCTGATGCGTCTGTTTGCCGAGCGGGACATTCCGATCACTGTATTCGGTTGCGCGCTGGCCCTTGAGCGTAATCCCGAGGCCGCGGCGGCCATCGTCGAAGCCGGTTACGACATCTGTTCCCATGGCTGGCGCTGGGTGAAGCATTGGCTGCTCAGCGAAGAGGAAGAGCGCGAGCACATCCGTCAGGCCGTCGAGTCGCTGAAGAAACTTACTGGTTCACGCCCGCTGGGCTGGTATTGCCGCACCGGTCCGAGCGCGAACACGCGCCGGCTGGTCGTCGAGGAGGGCGGCTTTCTCTACGACTCGGACGCCTACAACGATGAGCTTCCCTATTGGGTGACGACGAACGGCAAACCCCACCTGGTCGTCCCCTACACGAGCGATCTCAACGACGGAAAATTCGTCCGCCCCGGCGGTTTCGCCACCGGTGAAGACTTCGTCACATACGCCAAGCACACCTTCGACATGCTGTACGAGGAAGGTGTGATCCAGCCGAAGATGATGTCCATTGGCCTTCACAACCGGCTGATCGGCCGGGCCGGCCGGGCCGGCGCGCTTGCCCGCGTGCTCGACTACATCCAGGGACATGACAAGGTGTGGATTTGCCGGCGCGAGGACATCGCGCGGCACTGGATGGTGCATCACCCGTACGATGCCAGCGGCGCAAACGAGTCATGAGTGCCGCCGCTATCGATCCCGGCATCGACCCCGTCACAGTCGAGATCATCCAGAATGCATTGAACAGCTTTATCGGCGAGATGCGGGTTACCATCATCCGCACCGCCTTTGGTCCCAACATCTGGGAGACCCACGATTTTTCGTGTGGACTGCTGGCGCCCGGTGGTGACCTCGTGGCGTTGTCCGAGGACAACCCGGTCCATATCGTGCCGACGATGTACTGCGTGCCGGCAGTGCAGGAGCGCTTCGGCGATGACATCGCGTCCGGCGACATCTTTCTGCTGAACGATCCGTACAAGCTCGGTACCCACGTGAACGACGTGGCCCATATCGCGCCGTTTTTCATCGACGACCGGCTCGTGTTCTGGGTGGTTGTGCGCGTGCACTATCCGGATGTTGGCGGCATGGCGGCCGGCAGCATCACACCCGATGCGCGGGAAGTTTACCAGGAAGGCATGCGCATCCCCGCGGTCAAGGTCTATGACCGTGGCGAGCCCAACCAGTCGTTCATCAATCTGCTGTTCGCCAATGTCCGCGTTCCCGAGGAGCGACGCGGGGATTTCGCAGCCGTGATGGGCGCGCTGCGGACGGCAGACGTCCGGTTGCGGGAGATTCTTGGGAATTTCGGACTCGAGAACGTCGAGCAGGCTCACGAAATCGCTCGCGAGCGCGCCGAGTCACGGATGGAAGAAGCCATTCGCAAACTCCCCGAAGGCGAGTACTCCTACGAGCTGAATCTCGATTCAAACGGTGTGGAGCCGGGATGGGTGCCGCTGCGGACGACGATCAGCATCGATCACGCGTCCGACACGCCCATGACCGTGGATTTCTCCGAAAGCGCGCCCGCCGGTCCGGGTCCGATGAACGGCGCGCCGGCGACGGCGGCATGCGCCGCGGTCACGGCGATCAAGGCCTTTCTCGATCCTCACTCGCAGATCAACGGCGGAACCTTCCGGCCCATCCGCATCGTGACCAAGCCGGGTACTATTTTCGAAGCGCCGCACCCCAGCGCCATGTGCGGCTCGCTCGATCTCGGTTACCGCGTGATCGCGCTGGTGATGGGGGCGCTGGGTGCCATCCGGCCTGAGTTAGCCGTCGGCGACTATGTCTCGCCATCGCATCAGTACATGCCCGTGTGGGATCCCATCCGGGAGCGTCAGTACGTGTTCTACGACGTGCCGATCGGCGGCACCGGCGCGGTGTCCGACCACGACGGCGGTGACGCGGTGGCGGGCTTTGAGCGCGGGGACTTTCCGCGGGTGAGTTCGGCGGAGGTTTGGGAACATCAGGTGCCGTTCATGGCCCAGGAGATTTCGTTGCGTCCCGACAGCGGCGGCGCGGGGGAATTCCGCGGCGGACTGGCGATGCGCCGGAGCTGGCGGGTCTTGACCGATAGCGGCTCCGTCAGTGATTTGTCCGAGCCGGGTCTCGTCTCCAATTATGGCGTCGCCGGCGGCTATGGCGGGGTTCCCAGCACCTGCTGGATCGAACGCAATGGTGAGCCTTTATGGCCGGGCGGTGAGACGGGGACCGGGAAAGCGACCCGCTACGCCATCCGCGAGGGCGATATCGTGAGCTTCGACAAGTGGGGCGGCGGCGGGTACGGAGATCCCCTGGCCCGCGATCCGGTTCGTGTTCTCGCGGATCTCGAAGAGGGTTACATCAGTGCAGACAACGCCGAGAAATCGTACGGCGTGGTCATCGCCGACGGCACGGTCGACGATCAGGCGACGCAAGACAGGCGACGCGCGCTGAAAGACGCGCGCGTGATCCTGACCGTCGCCGTCAAGGACGCGGACCTCACGGAAAATGACGAGCGTCTGTGGGAGATCACGGCGGAGGTTGCGGGGACGTTGCAGGTGGCCAATGGTCAGGTGCTGGAATGCTTCAGTCCCGGCCGGCCGCCATTGCGGGGCCGGGCGCGGATCACGCCCGATGCCCAGCCGGGCCATATCGCCGCCGGCCCCATGGCGCGAAGAGTGCTTGCCGTTGATGATGGCGATGACGTCTGGTTACGGCATGTCCCGAGCTTCCTTGATAGCAATGGCCTCGACTCAAGTGCCTGACGCCGCCGCGCACGGTCACGTTGGCTCGCGAAACATTCCGGTGGGAGCAACACCGTGGTGATGTTCGGAGTCGATGT
>Ga0115002_10000997_pt1 | contig 39535 bp, 34 predicted proteins | sample ArcticOcean_MG_C_8_FD_89576 | JGI IMG/M metagenome (GOLD analysis project Ga0115002, IMG submission 89576) | Marine microbial communities from western Arctic Ocean - ArcticOcean_MG_CB11_86 | ecosystem: Environmental > Aquatic > Marine > Oceanic | place: Arctic Ocean: Canada Basin | collected... | reverse complement strand
CGCCACGACGAATCTCCTGCTGGGCCTGTACATCGTAAACACCGACGCCTGGGAGCTGTGGTAGCGCGCGAAAAACCGCGCCCGGAACACGGCGTTTCACCGGTTCCTCAAATACTCCCTCGAATCCGCTTCATCCATCAACGGCACCACTTTCCGCGGATCGATCCGGATCATCACATACCGGATGTGATCGTCGATCCTGGTGAATTGATGACCGGTACCCGCGGGGATAATAAAGATGTCTCCCGCCGCAAGCTCAGTGGTCGTCCCATTCCGGATGGCTGTCGCGTTATGGCCCGGTCCATTGAGAAACTGCACCGCACGGTTATCCGATGGCCTTGGCACCGCGCCAATAAGATCCGATCCACTCACGTTCGTCCCCGATCCGCTGATCACATAGTAGACCTCGGTGACTAGATCGTGTTCAGCGACCCCTCCTGGCTCTTCCAATCTCCCTCGGTGAGAGATGGCGATTTGCACCTGAGCGTCGCCGACGTCCACAGAACGAACCTGCTGATCTGCGCTTTCAACGTCGAGATACTCTCGGATTTCCTCGACCCCTATGAAAGTCGATTCACACTCGTCGCAGAAAGTCTGTACCTCCTGGGTAAACAAACCACCGAGGACGAACGTCCCCACGAAGGCCGGGGCCAGTAACATCGTGTTCTTCATCATCGCTCCTTTGTCCGGGGCTTCGGCTAAGCGCCACCCGCTTCGATTCGTACGGTTTCAAGCTCGCTCAGTTCAGTTGCTAGATCCTCATCGCCCGCAGGGTACCCGTTCTCCCTGAGTATGTAGCTTACGATGTCCGCGTATTCCTCGGGGGATAGGCCCCCCGGATCGTCTTCTGGCATCAACGTCGACATGGAATAGAACAGGTCCCCCACGGTGCGACCGACCCAGACCACCCTGAATCTGCCGCCCGAGAAGTCGTTGATTCTATGGCACGACTCGCACACTTGTTGGAACCGCGTCTCGCCCCGCGAAGCTTGCTGTGCCGTAAACACTCCGTTTAATACGGACCTGCCGGCGCCTCCAACCGCCCCGGGCTGCGAGGCATCCGGAGACGGCGCCGCGGATTCGGGCTGAGAAGGACTGGAAGAAGGCATCGTGGTCGCCGCCGGCTGCTGGACCGAACCGCACGCCGTCAGGGCCAGAGCCCCAAGCAGTGTAAGCGCGACCGCGAACAAAGAAGCTCTGTGATTCGCGCGATTCATTACAAGTCCTCCGGCATTCGAACGTGGATCATCGGGGCATTCCATCGATGAGGCATCACGGCATCGCGTCGTCCAGCTGCTTGAACCGTCCAGAACGCAAGACGACGAGCAGACGCGACCTCTGCACGAATCGGCTGATGGATGCACTCCGAAGTGAGAGAAGTCAACCGGGCCAGGGATTCCTGGTGTTCCCGCACAATGTTGCGAGAGAAGCGCGACCCACCCATGATGGTCGGGATTTCTCAAAGTTAAGGAGTACCTGGAATGTCGAACGTATGGGCAAAGTCTCGGGGGTTTAGGAACCGCAAGTGCATGGGCGTAGCGGGAGCGTTGGGTTGGGCTCTCGTAGCGGCATGTGCGGGCTCGGACGGTGGGATGGGCGAGGCAGCAAACGCGTCCACGGCACTCGAGGTCAGCAACGCCTTGGAGCGTTTGGCTGAAAGGACGACCCCGCATGTTCCGGAAGGTGCGTCTGCCCCGAGCTTCGTAGTCGATCCCGGCTGGCCCAAGGCGCTGCCGAACAACTGGCGCGTGAGCCAAGTCGGTGGGCTGTTCGTTGATCAACACGACAACATCTGGGTGTACCACCGACCCCGCGCACTCGACGCGACCGCTGCGGCGGGCATGGGCATCGCCGGTGCCAACGACAGTGGCGTCCCGGTGAGCGGCTTGGGACATCCCAGACCCTTTGCCGACCAACGCGCCGGGTGCTGTGTTCCGGCCCCTTCGGTCTTGAAGTTCGATCCCGAGGGGAACCTGCTCGACGCGTGGGGCGGTCCTGCCGACCCAGGTTTCCTCGAAAACAACTGCCGAGAGGAGGACGGATGCTTCTGGCCGGCTCGCGAGCACGGGATCTTCGTCGACCACAATGACTTCGTCTACATCTCCGGCAACGGCCAGAACTTCTTTGGTCAGTTCCCTTGGGCCGCGACCTTCGGCGACGATTCACATGTGCTGAAGTTCACCGCCGAAGGCGAGTTCATTTACCAGATCGGCCATGCTGGTATGGAAGGCCCGGACAGCGAGAACATCAACGGTGGGCCCAACGGGACCCCACAACCCTATCTCGTGGCGGACATGACCGTCGATCCGGAGACGAACCTCCTTTACGTCGCGGACGGGTATGGAAATCGCCGCGTTCTGATCGTCGAGGCAGAGACGGGCCAATATGTGGGTCACTTCGGCGCGTACGGGCAAAATCCAGTCGATGATCCGGAAGGCACGACGATCGATCCCTACGACGCGGGCCCGTGGAGCGCCGACTACCAAGCCGGAAACATGAAGCCCATGTTTTTCCGAAGCCCCCTGCACTGCGCAAAGCTCAGCGTCGACGGATTGTTGTACGCTTGCGACCGGGGCAACAACCGCGTGCAGATCTTCGACGTAAATCAGGTAGGCGATGTGTGCGCCAACCCCGATGCCGAGGTGGGCGTGTGTGGCTTCGTCGGTGAAGTCCACATCGCGCCGCATACCGCGAGTGGCACGTCGGGCGCTGTGAACTTCTCCACCGATCCAGAGCAGACTTGCCTCTACGTCGAGGATCTCGCCAACGGCACGATTTATATTCTCAATCGCGAGAATCTGGAGGAATTGGACCGAATTGGCCGGCCGGGCCGGCAAATCGGCGAGTTTCACTGGGTCCACGTGGTGAGTATCGACTCCCAGGGTAACCTCTACACGGGAGAGGTAGACACCGGACAGCGGATTCAGAAATTCTTGCGGTATGGAGAGGAGACCGGGTGCAGCGGCACCGGCAGTGCCGTAGTAGGTCAATACTCTCTGAATAGATGAGTCACACTCCGACAGATGAGTCGTGATTTTTTGAGGGCACCGCGCTAGTTGAATCGACGTCTTTGGTCATTTGGTTGGGCACGTCCGTTCCTCTTGAGTCTGTCGATTTGGCTCGTCGCGGCGGCCTCGGTGGTCGCTCAGGTGCGCACCACCGAGGCTCCAGGATCTCCCGACAGAACCGGCCAGGTGGGTTCCAGTGTCGGCCGCAAGCAGGCTACGGCCACCCGGGTGCCATCTGATTCGATCCGCGTGGATGGGCGGCTCGACGAAAGTGTATGGGCCTCGGCCACCCCGGTGATCGATTTGGTGCAGAAGGAGCCGATCGAAGGAGCGCCTCCCACGGAGCGGACCGAAGTCCGGTTCGTCTACGACGACGACGCCCTCTACGTCGGTGCCCGTATGTACAGCACCGCGGATTCGTCGCAAATCCAAGCCCCCCTCAGCCGGCGAGACAGCGGGGCTCAACTCGCCGAATACATCCTCATCTCGTTGGATACATATCTGGACCGTCGTACCGCATACAGCTTTGGCGTGACGGCCTCGGGCGTGCGGCTCGACCACTATCACCTGACCGACAACGAGGGCGACGTCGATTTGCGATTCGACCCGGTCTGGGAGGTGTCGACCACCATCGACCAGCAGGGCTGGACCGCCGAGATGTGGATTCCGTTCACCCAACTGCGCTTCAACGAGGGGCAGGAACAAACTTGGGGGTTGAACCTCCACCGCTGGATTCCATCGAAGAACGAGGACGACTACTGGGTAGCTGTGCCGCGAACCGAGGTGTTTTGGGCTTCCCGCTTCGGCGAACTTCACGGAATCCGTGACATCGACCAGAGCAGTCGGGTTGAGGTGTTGCCCTACGTCGCAGGCGGGTCGACCCTCCGGGGCAACGCAGACCCGGCGGATCCCTTCGCGCACGCGTTCGACGCGGAAGGGCGAATGGGGGCGGACTTCAAGATGGGAGTCGGGCCCAATCTGACTCTGGACGCCACGATCACCCCAGACTTCGGACAGGTGGAGGTAGATCCGGCCGTCGTGAACCTCAGCGACACCGAAGTGATCTTTCCCGAGCGACGCCCGTTCTTTACCGAAGGCAGCGCGCTCCTTAACGGCCCTACGACCAACTACTTCTACTCACGACGGATCGGAGCACCTCCGCAGGGGAGGGCGTCCGGCGATTACGTGGACGTTCCCGACATTACGACGATCCTCGGTGCCGCGAAGCTGACCGGCCGACTCTCTTCCGGCACGTCGGTGGGCTTCCTGGGGGCCGTTACGGGTACGGAGCAGGCACGAACTTTCGATCTGGCGACCCAAACGTTCGACGAAGTGCGGGTTGCCCCTCGCACCCTCTACGGGGTCGCACGCGTCCAACAGGAGTTCGGCGCTTCAGGATCGACGGCGAGCATCATGGCGACGGGTGTGCAACGCGACCTCGCTCCTGGTGAGCCCTTAGCGGAACTCGTACGCCGCCATGCCTTGATGGTTGGCGGTGCAGTCCTTTTCCGGTTGGACGGAGGCGCGTACGAAATTTCCATCGCCGGAGGTGTCACCCGGATCGACGGGGACAGCGAGGTCATCCTACGAGCTCAACGCGGCAACGAACGGTACTTTCAACGGCCGGACGCCACTCACGTGGAGGTGGACCCCACCCGGCTGAGCATGTTCGGAAACAAGACCACGGTGGGGGCTAGAAAGGTCAACGGCACCCACTGGTTGTGGGAGACCAACGTCGACTTCGAATCCCCCGAGCTGGCGTTCAACGACGTGGGGCGGCTGGGCACGGGAGACGGGATCATGGTCCGGGGCGGATTGACGTATCGTGAGACCCAACCCGGCGCGCACCTGAGGGGATATCGTTTCAGGATCAGCGAAACCAGCGAATGGAACTATGGTGGCGAGCGCCAATTCACACGTTTGACCTCCGATGTCGATTTGACCTGGAGCAACTTCTGGAGGACCCGCGCTTCGATCCAGTACATCACGCCCGCCCAGGACCATCGCTTGACGAGGGGAGGTCCGTCCGTCGGCACTCCGCGAGGCTGGTCGTCGTCGATCAATTTCGATAACAACTCCACGGACCAGACCCGGTGGGGGGGCGCCCTGCGATACGGACGGAATGGGTGGGGAGGGAAGACGGCGACCGTAGAAGCAAACATCGCGATGGTCCCTGGGCCGCGGTGGCAACTATCACTCGGACCCTCGTACGAACTCGAGGTGAATCCAAGACAGTACCTCGGCACAAGAAGTGGTGGGGCACCTGCTACCTTCGACAACCGCTACATCTTCGCTTTCATCGACCGCACGACGCTCGCGGTCGAGGCACGTGTCAACTTTACCCTCAAGCCGGACCTTACGCTCGACCTTTACGCCCAACCCTTCTCGGCCAGTGGGCGCTACTACAACCTAGGGGAGCTGCCTGAGCCGCGTAGCCGAAAGCTACGAAGCTACGGCACGGACGGAACCACCATCGAGCGTCAGCCCGACAGAGGATTCGAAGTCAGCGACGGTGGGGACACCTTCGTCCTCACGAATCCGGACTTCAACGTACGCTCCTTCCGAAGCACCAGCGTTCTCCGTTGGGAGTGGCGCCCGGGGAGCAATCTCTTTGTCGTTTGGCAGCAGGATCGCTCGGGTCTCAAACGGATCGGCGACCGCGTGGATGCGGGTGATTTGTTCGGTTCACTCACCGCATCAGGGGACAACTTCTTCGCGGTCAAAGCCAGTTACTGGCTCGGGCTCTGATTCGGCGCCCACCAATACGTTGTTGAGATACGGCCCGAACACGACCAGGAAACGGCTCTAGGGTGCGGGCTACCGAGATGCCTCTACGGAGCGACCGTCACATTTAAGTACCCGTTCGTCCAGCAACATTGGTCGCCAGGCGTGCTGTCGAGCGGGTTGAAATTGTCTCCTCGGACACGCAGCACGTAGGTGCCGGGCTCAGGGAACGTCGCGCTCGTCGTGGCTTCGCCATCTTCGTCGGGCTCCGGCTCCTCGCCAAACTCGACGAGACTGGGTCCCCTATGCGTGTACCACGTGACACCAGGAGTGACGGCCACTCGATCGCTCCCTACTCCCCTTGCCTCCGGGTTGAACCGATCGGCGACCCACACCGTCAATGTCAGCGGTGCGCCCACGGACGCTGCCGCGGTGAGCGGATTCCCAACGCTGCCGATCGGGCCCTCCCCTTCCAAGGCCACCGGATCGGTCACAGGATTGCCGGAGGTCGACATGGGACCCCAGAGTTCGGGCCCATCCTGATGCAACTTGAGCATGGGAGGCATCGAGCCCATCGCCATCGCTCCGTGACTGAGCGAATACGCGGACACTCCGATCCTTCCTGGGACCGAGTGCGTCACGCCGTTGGCGGTAATCGTCCAGACCACGCGGGCGCCGCTTTCGGCAAGATCCCCCGGCATCGTAACCGTAAAGACACCCACCTCCCGTCGCGGCCCGAAGAAAGTAGGTTGTGTGCCATCAAACTCGGCGGGTTCGATGAAGTTGTTCGGCCCGATGGGGACGTGTAGTACCTCTTCCCGATTTCGGTTGAAATATCCGAACGAAACGGTATAGGTACCGTTCGCATTCGGGTACCACCCCTCAAAAAAAGGAGTCACGGCGAGGCCGTGCGTGGCCAGATTTCTCTGCTGCGGCGCCAATTGCCTCGGTGGGGTCCGAACCTGTCCGTCCAGTGGCACTCCACACAAAACGCTGAGCGCCAGCGCGAGACATCCGACGCACACACGGGATTTCATCATCGACTCCTAATGTGGCCTTCACTCAACTCCACGGCGACATACCCGCCTGCTGAGCATCGATTCAGCGCATGAAAAAACAGGACAAAAACCGAAGGAGCCCCTCATGGACATGAGAGGCTCCCCGGGGGTCCACCTAGCCCATCCCTCTAATGCCTTATTAGCCGCCGCCGTCCTGAGCGACAGGGTCTTGTCTAGCAGCTTTGAGCCGGTCGTAGCCTTCATCATCGAGGTGACTCACCGCGATCCAAGCATGGGACATCTCGTCAGCCGTGCGGCCACCGCGCGCAACCCAAACATCCGGATCCGGGTTATAGATGTTGTTTTCCGTGTTGTCATACCACGCGGTGAGAATCATGACCGCGCCCGCGGGCACCAAAGGCGCCACATCCTCTTCGTATATGTGGCTCAGATGCCAGTGAGGATTCCAATTGGAGACCATACTCACCATCTCCCGCTCGCCTGTTTCCGGGTGGAGAATCTCCAAGGACTTCGCGACCAGCCTCAAGTGCCCGTGCGGCTGGAAGCTGTCGATACGGACCGGGTGATCCCACGTATGGAATCCCTGTGTCATCGCAGTCCCGTGGGGAGCGATATCGAGGTCACCCTGTAAGGCGTAGTTCGCCAAGTCCTGCTCAAACTCGGGCTCATAACCTTCGGGATAAAGCCAGAAGGCGAGCTCCATCTGGTCGTCCACGACCTCTTCGCCCATCGGATAGAGGTGGATACTCCAGCGAACATAGGATCCGACGGGAAGTAGCCGAGCGGCGTCACTCGGAACGATCTCCCCCAGTTTTCCAAGCGCGTATTCGGTGAAACGACCACGCATCGGCTTTAGTTCACCGCCCTCCATGACGTTCAGAGTGGTGTTGGCGTGGTGCACGACCTTGTAGCCGTCGCGGGAAGGTTTGACCTCGATGGCTCTGATGTAGCGATCCGACGGGAGGTCGATCGGAACGAGAGGCTCCCACCACAGGTCTTGGCCCTCGGCCGGTACCGTAATCGGCTGCGACTTGACCACGAGGTCCGGCTCGCCGTAATCGTACTCGGTCTTCAGACGCCAATCGCCGAGGTCGGGGAAGTTCCGAGGCGGAGGCATGTCCGCAAGGTCGCCCTCAACGGCGCCCTGGTCGACCCACTGGGCGATCGTCTCGATCTCTGCGGCAGACAGACGCTTGTCACTCTTCAATGCCTGAATGCCCACGTCCGTATCGTAGTGATACGGCGGCATTTCCTGAGTGGTGACTTTGAGCTTGATCAGCGGTGCGTACGTCTTCGCCTGCTCGTAGGTAATCAGAGACATGGGCCCGATTGAGCCTTCCCGATGGCACAGCTGGCAGTTCTGCTGAAGGATCGGGGCTACGTCCCTCGTGAACGTGACGTCACCCATCTCTTGCGAGAGCGCCTGCCCGTGAAGGGAAACAAGGCCAACAGCGACCAACCCGGGGATGATGGTCCAAGCGGCCATACGCTTCCGTGAATCGGATCCCTTCTCTCTCATCTCTCTCTCCTCAAGCGGAGTGATCGTCACAGTATTACTGCTACGTCTAAGAATACGGCAAAAGTACGTGGTCCGACACCCATGGGGGGGTCCGATACCCGACACAACGAGACAAACCGCCCGCGCTCAGGGTAGCCGAAGCGCAACCAGGGCTCCAGCTGTACGTCCGCCCGTCTGCACGACGATGTACTGCTTCCCTTCGTGCATGTAGGTCATCATTCCGTACTGGCCTACCGCAGGCAGATCGATGGTCGCCAGGCGCTCACCGGTGGTCTTGTCTACCGCATGGAGACGAGGCTCACCGCCGGAGCCTTCGGCCGTGAGCAGAAGGGTCTTAGTCACCATAGTGATCGCTTTGGACGTCTGGCCGGTATTTCCCAGATCCACCCCCTGGAGCGCGGGATGATTCCTGATGCGCTCCGGCGTGTCGCCGTTGGGGACCCACCAAAGGTGCTCCCCGGTGTTCATGTCGATGGCCGTGATCCGTCCGTACGGGGGTTTATGGATCGGAAGGCCCTGCGGGCCCCTGAAGTCCCCACGATCGAGCACCGCATATTGAGAGAACGTCGTGCCCGTGGTCATGATGTTGTCGGGTTCGTCGATGTCCGCGCCGGGGACGAGCCTTTCAGACCGGCACCCCTTGTTCGACGACACATACAGAATCCCGGTCTCCGGATCGGCGGACGTCGGCCCCGGAATGTTGGTGGCACCCGACGGGCAGCTGACGAATGAACGCAAGCCGGACGGATGGCCCATCTGGATCGGCGGGTTGAAGATGGGCCCGATCCGGTAGTTCTGTACGATCCCAAGAGCGTCCAAACGAAGCTCGGGTGTAAAATCGATCAGGTCGTCTTCAGTGAGTCCCTGCTCTTCGTACGCCAAAGGCCAGGTGGGAAACGGCTGCGTGAGGGACAGCTTCTCGCCGGGCACCTCCGACTGAGGCACCGAACGTTCCTCGATGGGCCAAATCGGCTCGCCCGTCTCCCGGTTGAACGTGAAGGCCCAGCCCTGCTTCGTGGTCTGCACAACGATCGGCGTCGGCTCTCCTTCGATGGTGACGTCGAGCAAAATCGGCGCCGTCGGATTGTCGAAATTCCATATGTCGTGATGTACCGTCTGGAAGTGCCACACCCGCTCCCCAGTCCGGACGTCGAGGGCGATCACACTCGTGCCGAAAAGGTTATCTCCCGGGCGAAAGCCGCCGTAGAAGTCGATCGTCGGGGGATTGGTGGGAATGTAGACGAGGCCGCGCTCGGGGTCGGCCGACATGGGGGCCCACGACGAAACGTCGCCCGCCGTAAGCCATGAGCCGTTCTCCCAAGTGTCGTGGCCGAATTCACCGGGCCTCGGAATGACATGGAATTTCCACAGGAACTCACCGGTCTTGCTATCGTAGCCCATGATGTCGCCCGGCACGTTCTCCACCCGAGTCTGGTTGTAGCCCTGCTCGTGGGAATTGCTTACCACGATTACGTCGTTCACGACGATGGGTGGCGCCGACGCAGTGATCATCCCGATTTCCCGAGGGATTCCCGCGTTGTGGTCGAACGGCTGACCGAGTTCCTGCCAGGGAAGCCAGTCCGCGACGAGATCCTCCAAGACATCCACGGTCCCTGTGGCACCAAAACCGTCGATGGGAACCGGACGTCCAAATCCCTCGAGTGGCCGGCCGGTCTTTGCGTCGAGCGCGTGAAGAAAGAAGCCGGGGGTCGTGATGTAGATCACACCGCGCCCATCGACCTCACCGTAGGCGATGCCTTTTCCGTAGTTCTGTCGCATCGAGCGCTCGAACCGCAACGTGTGGGGCTCACGGAAAACCCAGACGGTCTCGCCGGTCTCAGGATCGATGGCCACCACCTGCCGCCGCTCGCTAACCACGGTGTAGAGCAAGCCGTCGATCATGCTCGGTGTGGACTTGAACGCGAAATCGACCGTGGGGCCGAAGTTGTCCGCCCGCCAGACCCACGCAGTCTCCAGATCCTCGAAGTTGCTGCCGTCGATCTGATCGAGGGGCGAGTAGCGTGTGTGGGCCGCGTCGCCACCCAAATAGTGCCACTCTCCGTTCTGCACGCCAGCTCCGCCCTGAGCGACCAGGGACGCCGGCGCCCCCACCAGAAGGCCGAAGGCGAGAACAAAGCACGCTCCTGTCGCACTCCGTCCGAGTTGCGGCGGGTTACGTTTGGACATCTTCATTGCTTTCCTCATCAGAGCAGAAGGATCAGAGCAGAAGGGGCGCTATTCGTACCGTTCATTCACATCTCAGGAATGAGATTTACAAGGAAGCTACGGGGATCGCCACTCCATCGGCATCAATCGCCGCCCCATCGGAATTAGTTGATGGGGGCGAGCCCGGCCTGGGCAACAACTAGGAGTAGAGCACGCTGGATACCTCGTGGGCCGTTTTCGTTCACAAACCACTCCCCTAGCGAGTGCCCTCCGCCGCCGGAGCCGCCACCGCCGATCGTCACAGCCGGCACCCCTAGAGAGATAGGGATATTCGAGTCGGTGGATGATCGCCCCAGGGACGGCTCGAGGCCTAGGAGCTCAGTGGCCGCGATCGCCTTCTGAATTAACGGCTCGTCCGTGTCCACGGATCCGGAAGGTCGGTTTCCGATCATCTCGATGTCCACGGTAAGCGGAGGGCCGGTCCGACGGTTGGTGTTCATCTCGGCGACGGCACGCTCGACGGTCTGATGGAAGAGAGCGTCGATCTCGATCAGACGCTCCTGGCTCTCCGAGCGCATATCGACCTGCATGAAGACCTCGAAGGGAATGGAGTTTACGGACGTGCCACCCCCGATCACGCCTACGTTGTAGCTCGTCCGGGCACCGTTCTTGGTGTACGCGTCCGCCGCCAGATCGAAGTAATGCATTGCCCGACCAGCGGCATGGGCTGGATTGACCAAGCCGAACGCACCCCAAGAGTGTCCTCCGGGCCCCGTGAAGGTGACTCTGTAACGATGGGATCCAAGGCCCTGATGGGTGACGCGACTATCGCTAGTCCCATCGATGGCGACGAAGCTGGTGATGGGCGGCCCACCCGTCCGGAAAAGGTGCTTCATGCCGCGAAGGTCACCGGTGCCCTCCTCGCCGACGGTCCCGATGAAAAAGATGTCGCTTTCAGTCCTGATATCGGCATCATTCATGGCCTGAAGCACGACCAGTGTGGCGGTCAGTCCGCGGGCGTCGTCGCCGACGCCTGGAGCCCGCAGGGTGTCGCCACTCATCCGGACGGTCACGTCCGTCCCTTCGGGGAACACGGTGTCGAGGTGCCCCGCGATCGCGACCGCCCCTCCGCCGCCCCCCGTTCCGCGACGGAGCGCGATCACGTTGCCCACTTCATCGATGTACACCGAGTCGGCACCCGCCTCCTCCAGCATATCGCGATAAGCGAGTGCCCGAGCTTCCTCTCCGAACGGAGGCGCCGGAATCTCGGTAAGGGTAACCAGGGTGCGCATGGTTTCGGCGTCTCGGGCCTCAATACGGTCGAACGCCTCCCTCACCGACGGCGCGGACAAGATGCTCCCGACTTCCCGGGCATAGTCGACCGACTGGGCGGCCGTCAAAGAGCTAGGGGCCCAGAGGAGCACCATCGTCGCCAGCAGGATTTTAGTCATTTGGTGGGATCCGTCACGGTTCCCAAGAAGAGGATCGCGCCGGATTCCTTTTCCCGGATGGCAAACAAAAACGGTCGGTCCGCTTGGAGGACGGGGTTCCCCTCGGCCGCAAACGCCGTTCCCGTCGCGGCGGCCGTCTCGGTGCCCTCCTCATCGACCCGCAGGAAGGTTTTCTGCTTCATCCATCCGATGTGGGGCACGGCGCCCAGCGATTGGTTTCCCATCAGCCAGCCGAAGTCCGCGTTCGAACCATCGAACGCCACCCCCATACCCATCGCTTTGAGTACATCGTTGAGAACTTTTTCATAGGCCAATTCAAAGCGAGGCAGACGGACCTCGGTACGCGCTTCTCCACGCAGCGCGTCAATGAGCTCCCGCCAGCGCGCGTCGTCCATCTCTTCTACAAGCCCCGAAAGTGTGGATTCACCGAGGGGCACCACCACCGTCATCGAGAACGCCTGGCCGCCGTAGGGCAGATCCACCGCTACGTAGTCCTCTCCGTAGTCCTCACCTCCGCCCACCCGCGCGTCCAGCTCCTGACGCATGGTCGGCACGTTGACCGTCGAGCCGTCCGCTTGTAGGAACCCGATCATGACGGTCTCGGCGGGGTCGAACGGGTCCGCCCACTTTCCCTCGAAGTAGACCGAGTTGACTAGCAAAGCGACCAAACCTCTGAACTCATCGGGCGTGACGAGCTCGGAAATGCGTCCTCCGGTCGTCTCGCCCACCCAACCGTTGATCGTGCCGGCCATGGAGGGCTCTTCGAAGCGCACGTTCTCGATCGCGGCGTCGAAGAACACCTCGACCCGGCTTCGATAATCGCGCCGCACTTGGAAACTTTCGTCCAGCCAGGAGTGGTTGGCGAGCCTGAGTTCTACGCTTGAACCCAGGCGTAGAAGCAACTCCGAAAGGTCTTTATATCCTACGTTGGCCTCGTCCACCGTGAGGCCTTCCAACCCAAGGGTGTGCCCCATGGCGTCGAAGGTCTCGCCGCCTGCGCCGTTCATCAACATCCCCAACGACATGGACACGCTGAGCGGCGAAATGAAGATGTTGTCGCGGTCGTCCTCGCGTTGCGCGTGCAACCGTTTGAGCAACTCGAAGCCGAAGTCGTTGGCCGTACGAACCGCCTTTGGCTCAGAGATGACCGAGCGTTGCGCGAAGCCGGTCGATCCGGGCTCGAGAAACTCTCTTGCTTGCGGCTCCCCGGCTTGAACGCCGGTAGCGGTGCCGAGAAGGAGCACGCCCGAAACAAAGGCCACCAGCGCGGTTAGGCGGGTACGTCCCCTCATGGCCTGTCCGCCTGCATCTCTCCGCTCCTCCATCGACGGGGCATGTGACGTCCGCCCCAAGCTCTCAGCTTATTCGTTTCTCGATCCTTAGCAAGGCGCCGCACTTCCTGGTTCGCAAGGCAACTTCGTGGCGTTCGATGCTGAGGCCGGCGAGAACCTGTGGCAACCAGCGGTGGCTTACGCCTGGGCGGCCCGCTCTAGATGTAGGCGCATCCCGTCCCAGTCATACGAGGGCCGGAATACGTCGAAGCACGCATCGACCTCGTCTCGAGGGCGAAAAGCCGACGTCGCTTCCCGGGCTTCGCGATCGTATGCTTCGCGATCGCCTTCGTTGCCCGACGCCAGGGCTGCCTGAACTCGGTCACGGAAGTCCGACAACCGCTTCTGCATTTCGGAGATTCGGCCTCCGAAGTCGTCATGCATACCAAAGTGGGAGACACCAACGGCTTCGGGGCCAATCCCTTCAAGGCCGTCCAAGGTCTTGAGCCACGCCGGCACGTCCACACCCGGAGGAGGACACGGCGGATGCGTGGGCGCGCCCGGCGCGAGGATCACGCCCAAAGCATCACCCGCCACGAAAGTGCCGTCCGTCTCGGATAAAAAGGACACGTGGTGCGCGATGTGCCCCGGCGTGGCAAAAGCCCGAACTCCGGGAACCGGCAGGCGCTCGCCATGCACCCAAGTCCGAATGCGGTCGGCGGGAACCGGAACGACCTCTCCCCACAGGCGATCGTGCGCCTCGCCGAAGACCCTCCGCGTGCTCGCCACGAGGCGCTCGGGGTCGGCCATATATGGTGCGGCATCGGCGTGCACATGCACCTGGAGGTGGGGGGCGCGGGCCACCAGTTCGCCGGTCCCACCCGCATGATCGAGGTGGATGTGTGTGAGTAGTACATGCCGGATGTCGGTAAGCGCGACACCCAAGTCCGCCAGGCCGTGCACGAGGCCATCGAGCGAAGTGGAAGGGCCCGGATCGACGAGCGCCGGCTCGGGACCGTCGATCCAATAGGACGAGATGGCCCCAGAGAGGCCTAGGTGTACGACGTCGATCGGTTTGACGATCACGGGTGCCTTCGCTCCGAAACCTTCTAGCCTTCCCCCACCAGACTAGCGTTCCCCCATTGGAACGAAGTCGCGCTCTGGGCTCCCCAGGAAAATCTGTCGGGGCCGTGCGATGCTCTGATCAGGGTCGTTGAGAAGCTCATCCCACTGCGCCAACCACCCGACGGACCGCGGAATGGCGAAGAGCACGGGGAACATCTCGACCGGAAATCCCAGCGCCTGGTAAATGAGGCCCGAATAGAAGTCCACGTTCGGATATAGGTTCCGAGAGACGAAGAAGTCGTCCTCGAGTGCGATCCTCTCCAACTCGAGGGCGATGTCGAGGAGTGGATTACGTCCCGTGACCTCGAAAACGTCGTCGGCGGCCCTTTTAATGATGCTCGCCCTGGGATCGTACGCGCTGTACACGCGGTGCCCGAAGCCCATCAAACGCTCTTCCTTGCGCTTCACCCCGTCCATGAATGAAGGAATGTTGTCCACCGTCCCGATCCTCTGGAGCATCCTCAGCACGGCCTCGTTCGCACCACCATGCAGAGGGCCGAAGAGTGCTCCCATCGCACCAGCCAGCGCGGAATACGGATCCGCATCGCTACTCGCGATAACGCGCATCGCCGTGGTTGAACAATTCTGCTCGTGGTCGGCGTGGAGAATAAAGAGGATGTCCAGCGCCCGCTCGACGACCGGGTTCGCCTTGTAGGCGCCACCGCCGATACGGAACAGCATGTTCAGGAAGTTGGCCGTAAACGAGAGTTCGTTCTCCGGCAGCACTGGAGGGAGGCCTTGATGGTGCCGGTACGCGAACGCAGCGAGCGTCGGCATCTTAGCAACTAGACGATGGATTTGAAGACGTCGGTTGTCCGCGTTGCGCACGTTCCGCGATTCGCGGTAGAATGTCCCCAAGGCAGCGACGCTGCTGATCAACATACTCATGGCGTGAGCGTCGTATCGGAAGCCGTTCATCACGGTCCGAATATTCTCGTGCACGTACGTATGGTTGGTGATGTCGTGTACGAATCCGTCCAGCTCCGATTGGGCCGGCAACTCTCCGTTCAGGAGCAGATACGAAACCTCGAGGAACGTGCTGCGCTCCGCGAGTTGCTCAATCGGATACCCGCGATATCGAAGGATTCCCTTTGCACCGTCGATGTAGGTGATGGTGCTCTTGGTCGAAGCCGTGTTCTTGAATCCGGGATCGTACGTCATCATTCCGAAGTCGCCCTCGTCGACCTTGATCTGCCGTAGATCCATGGCCTTGATGACGTCACCCTCGTGAATGTCGATCTCGTAATCACGTCCGGTCCGGTTATCCCTGATCGTCAGGCTGTCCTTCCCACCACTCCCGTCTTCAGTCATTTCTTCTCCGGTACCGGTGATTCAAGGCGCGCCTCCCAGCGGAGCCGCCCTGAACGTGATGGAATGTCGTGCTTCCCACGCTGGACAGCGCTTAATTTAGAGGATTATCGCCTTTCCATGAAGTGTGCCCGGGAGCCTCGCCTCTCAGGCTCAAAACCTAACCGCTACCGGGAGCCCCACCAGATCACCACCTGATGACTGAATCGGCATTCTCATTCACCTTCGACTGGCGGCCCGACGAGCATGCTCGCGTGACGAGCTTCCTCATCCGTGAACCGGGCGGCTCCACGCTTGGCGCGTGCGGCGTAACGATCCCAACGTCGCTCACCCCATCACCCACGCGTTCGACGATTCCGGACTCCACATCGAAATGCGAACGCTCAACGCCCAACTCAAGTGGGCCGGCATAGCCGGCGCACCGCGTACTTCCTTCCCAAGCGCGTCGTTGGACCCTCCGACGCCTCTCTGGAACCCTCCGACGGTTCGGGAACGATCGCCGATGGATCCTCGAAACTCGCCGATTGGATCCGGTCTCGACTTCCTGAGGACGTGCCCTACATCGGTTCCTGACAGAGGACCACTCAACCACCCTGCCCTGCTTGACGTTCGGCCTCTTCGAGCAAAGCGCGGAAGACCTCCACGGTCAACGCCCCGAGCGCGCGGGTTCCGTTGATGAAAAAAGTCGGCGTTCCGCTCACTTCCAATTCGTCCGCTGCGTCCGTAGCCCGTCTGGTCCGGTCCTTCCCGTGCTCGTCCTCATAACACGTCTTGAAGGCGTCGGCGTCTAACCCCAATTCTCTGGGGTACTCTTGGACGAGGTTCTTCGGGTTCCTCGGCTTCGTGAATTCCTCGTGGCGAGTGTACAACAAGTCGTGCATCTCCCAGTACTTACCTTGATCGGCCGCGCACTCGGCGGCGTTGGCCCCATCGTCACCGTTACGCATCCCGAACAGGAAGGGGACGTGTCTCCAGTGAACCCGACCCGTCTCGATGAATTCTGCGTGGATGGCCGGCCAAGTGTGTTCGTGGAAGAGCGAGCAGGCCCAACAACCGAAATCCCCGAGCTCAACCACGGTGACGGCCGCATCGGGCGATCCCAGCGCGTAGCCGATACCCTCCAGGTCCACGTCCTGTGCGGCGGAGAAAACGGGCACGGCCACGCCGAGGCCCAGCACGGCCAAGACGCGCACGACTCCACTCGGAATCAGTCTCAAAGAAGGCCCCACGTCATGCGGTAACCCACGCCGATTCCGGCTCCATTAGGGAGGTTACGGCCGGCCAAAGGAATCTGGCCCGTCACCTCGAGTTTACCGGGACCGACGGGGTACCCGACGGTAGGAACGAGCTGAAGCATGCGGCGCGCCTCAGTATCGGACAACGTCAGTCCCAAGGCAGTAGGCGCCTCGCCCCAAAGGGCATCGGCACCGACTTCAAGGGTGAGTTCACCAACGGCACCGCCGACGGCCATGTGGCCGAAGGTCTCATCGCCGGGCTGATAATCACGCACCTCACTATAACTCCGCCACCGATACCCCGCCCAAGCCGCCACATAGACGGGAAGGAAGTTCAAAGGGGTGCCAGATTCGAGATCGCTTGCAGCCAGAAAATCCTGGATGTCACCATTCTGGTTGTAAAAACTTTGAGACCGCTGGCGAAGGAAGGAGATTTGGGCTCAGCCGCCTCCGGGCGGAATGGCGGTAATCGATCCGCCTTGGGAAAGCGTCGGCGACGAGTGTGGTGCGCTACAAATGGCTTGGGCCGAAACGGAAAGCGGGAGAAGCACGGCCAGTGCGATCCCTGCGAGGCCCGATCGTCGGGTGGTCATCGTCACCTCCAAATGCGGAGTTCAGCTGCCAATCGGTTGTGGTCGACCTGAGTCCGGGACGCCGCCCGAACATAGGCCTCGGAGCTTCTGTTTGCTTGCCTTCTCAATCGACCAAGCAAAAAAAAGGTTCCCGCCGGCGATCTCCGATCCGCTCGTCCCTCAGTTACCTCGGACCCCGAGGTGCTCCCCGGTCCACTCGCTCGACAGCCTTTCGGCCTCGACAATCTGTTGTGGAGTCATCAGCGGCACGATGGCCACACGGTTCATCCGCGCGACCTCCTCACCCTGAGCGGCCGAGAGGCTGAACCACATGTGGGCGACGACCAAGTCCGTGGGCACGCCAGCCCCGCTGGCGTACATCACGCCGAGGTTTAATTGAGCGTCGGGATCCCCCTGCTCCGCGGCTAGCCCATACCAGCGTACGGCCTGTGCAGCGTCCTCGCGCACGCCTTCGCCCTCCGCATACATCACTCCGAGGTTGTACTGCGCGTAGGCATCTCCTTGCTCGGCGGCCAATCCATACCAACGTACGGCCTCGGCATCGGCCTCGGGAACGCCTTCGCCATCTGCGTACATCTCTCCCAGGCTGTACTGGGCGAACACGTACCCCTGGCCAGCGGCCAGGTGGAGCCATCGTACCGCCTCGGGACCGTCCTCCGGGACAGACTCACCGTTGGCGTACATTACTCCCAGCAGGTACCGGGCGACCGCAAACCCCTGCTCGGCGCAACCGGTCAAATCCTGGAGCGGTGATGCAACATCGACGTCCGGGCATGGAACCGAGCCAAGACCCTGCGTCGATGCGTGCGCGGGCGCAAGGAAAAACGCTCCAACCGCCGCCACCACTAATATGTGAAACGAGCCGTCGCGACCCACCATGGCTTCCGAGTCCTGAGGAGGGAATCTCTAACCTATGGCCTTACATATATCTAACGCGGGGCCACGTCGGTTCGCGAGATGTTTGTGGTGTGATCGTTGGGGGGATGTACCCACAGTTGCTTGAGCGGCGGAGCGCGAATGCCGGGAGGGGGACTCGAACCCCCAAGGGATTGCTCCCGCCGGATTTTGAGTCCGGTGCGTCTACCAGTTCCACCATCCCGGCCGATTCCCCCTGAGGGGATTAGTGGCGTAGAAGCTAACGTTTGCGGGTTGTACCCAAAAGTACCGTCTAGTCTTCCTCGAGCCGCTCGTAGGACTCTCAGCGGGCCCTTATCGTCCTCACTTCGATGACACCACCCATGTAACCGGTGCCGTACTTGGTGGTGGCGTCCGCGGCGCTGAGATACCGCATGTTATCGATGGCATCACTCGAAATCGAGCGGAGTTCACCGATATCGCCGCGGGGCGTGCCATTAACCACGACCGACGCGAAACTGGCGCCGGAGGTAATACTCCCGCCTCGCTGGCGTTGGACCCAGCGCCGGCGAAGATTATCGACCGCTTCATAAGCACTCCGGCCCGAATATTCTTCGAGCTCGGCTCTCACGATCAGAGTCGAATTCCCCCGGGCCGCCCTCGTCGATGTCTGGCCCCCCTCGCCGAAGGACGCACCGGCAGACGACGCGCAGGCGGAAACGACGAGCGCGAAGACGAGCAATGCATAGCTACGGAAAGACATGTGACCCCCCCATCTCTCGGGCGTGACTTCCAATTGGTATCTATAACCGGGCTCGAATCGGGCCTTGTCAAGTTTCGGCAGTGTCCGACAGGGTCGCGAACCGGTAGAATCCCGACCGTCCTCTCCGACTCGGCGGCGGATTCGACTCACGACATTGGTGTTTAAGCTAAGCGGAGGGAGCCATGGTGCACCAGGATTGGCCACCTGAGCGGGCGGCGAAGTTCCGGCAGGCAGGTTTCGTTTACCTTCACGTGGCCATTTTGTATGAGGCGACCGTCTACGCAATGCTCGAGGCGGGTACCCTGCCGGTGGACCGCGGCGCACCATGGGTGTGGCTGGTCGCGGGTGCCGCGTTGGCGGCGTTCGTGTTCGTCGGCCTCTACCGTTGGCGGAACGTCTGGTTCGCGCGGATCGTGTGGGGGTTGAACGCCATGCGCACGCCATCCTTGATCGCGGGTGCGTTCTTCCCCTCACCGGACTCGATGACCCCTTCAGCGTTCTACGTAACAGCCCTGGTCGTCGTTGTCGTCAACCTCTGGATGCTCGCACGGGCAGGCTGGGACTTGTGAGGGGGCCCTGATGCAGCTGTCGTCCCTCGATTGGTGGGTCCTCGCGCTATATGGAGTCACGGTCCTCAGCGTGGGGTTGGCTTTCGCGCGTCGTGCGGGCGGGGGTCGGGAGGAGTACTTCCTCGCGGGCCGCACCATGCCGTGGTGGTTGATTGGGACCTCTATGGTGGCCACGACGTTCTCGGCCGACACACCGAATCTGGTCACCGACCTCGTACGCACCGGAGGGGTCAGCCAGAATTGGGTCTGGTGGGCGTTCGTCATTACCGGGATGTGCACCGTGTTCTTCTACGCCAAACTCTGGCGACGTTCCGGCGTGCTGACGGACATCGGGTTCTACGAACTGAGGTACGCTGGGCGGTCCGCCGCTTTTCTAAGAGGGTTCCGGGCGATTTACCTCGGGGTGTTCTTCAACGTCATGATCATGGCCACGGTGACTTTGGCGGCCATCAAGATCGGTGGAGTTCTGCTCGGCGTCGGACCATACACCGTGGTTCTCATCGCCGGGACCGCCACGGTGATCTACGCCGCCACTTCGGGCTTATGGGGTGTCCTCGTCACGGACCTGCTGCTCTTCGGCATCTCGATGATCGGTTCCGTTGCGGCGGCGGTCTACGCCCTCCGGCTCCCCGAGGTGGGGGGGCTCTCGGGACTGATGGCCCACGCCAGCGTAACTGAAAAGCTCTCGTTTCTGCCTGACTTCTCGGATCCTACGACGGCCGCAGCGGTTTTCATCGTGCCGATCGCCGTGCAGTGGTGGAGCACCTGGTACCCGGGAGCCGAACCTGGAGGCGGCGGATACGTAGCGCAGCGCATGCTGGCGGCAAAGGACGAGAGGAACGCGATGCAGGCCACGCTCTGGTTCAACGTGGCCCACTACGCGATTCGGCCCTGGCCGTGGATTCTGGTCGCACTGGCCTCGCTGATCGTGTACCCCTCGCTGAGCGACCTCGCGGCAGCATTTCCAAACGTCGATCCGTCCGTCATGGGGAACGACCTGGCCTATCCAGCGATGCTCGTGTTCCTCCCGTCCGGCCTACTTGGTCTGGTCGTGGCCTCCCTCGCGGCGGCGTATATGTCGACGATCAGTACCCATCTGAACTGGGGCGCGTCCTACGTCGTGGATGACGTATACCGTCGCTTTCTGGCGCCGGATCGAGAGGAGAAAGACTATGTGGCGGTGGCCCGCGTCTCGACGGTCGTGCTCATCGTGATTTCCTCCTTCGTCGGCCTCCAACTGGAGACGGCGATGCAGGGATTCCAGATCCTTCTTCAGATCGGCGCCGGGACAGGGCTTGTGTTTCTGCTCCGTTGGTTTTGGTGGCGCATCAACACATGGAGCGAGATTTCCGCGATGGTGATCTCCTTTATGGTCGCGGTGTATTTCGGATTCTTCCACACGCGGCTGGGTTTCGCGAGGTGGGATTCTTCGGCGGAGCTCGTGGCGGGTGTCGCCGTGACGACCGTCGGTTGGATCGCGGTAACGTTTCTGACCCCCCCGGTGGATAGGGCGACGCTTCTGGACTTCCACGCGAAGATCAAGCCACTCGGACGGGGCTGGGACGCCGTCACGACCCGTACTCGAGGTGCGGGGCTGGACGCTCTGGACGCGGGTGACTCCGACCGAAGTGAATCGGACTCGACCGGCGAGTTTGCCGCCGGATTGCTCTCTTGGTTTCTCGGTTGTGTGATGGTCTACGCTGCCCTCTTCGGCACGGGCTTCCTGCTGTATGGAAACGTGGCGTTCGGGGTCGTTGGCCTGGTCATCGCGGCGATGGCGGGCCGGGGGGTCCTGAAGCTGCTGCCCAAGGTCGGCTTTCTGACCTGAATCTAGCGCTCCGGACGAGCCTCGGCAGTTCGAACCCCTCTGTCTCCAAGGGGGTGCCTTTGATATTGTTCGGCGGTTACCGTGCGACGCGACAAAAGTCCGGTGCGGCCTTCCAAATAAACGTGCACACGTCTAACACGAGGTCCCATGAGTAACGATCCGTTCGGCGCGCTCACCACCATCGACTTGATGGAGGGCTCCACTTCGTTCTACAGCTTGGCGAAGGTCGAGGCTTCCGGCCTCGTGGAACTGGACCGCCTCCCGTTCTCGATACGCATCCTCCTCGAAAACGCCCTCCGCCATTCGGGTGGCCAGTACGTGGGGGAGGACCACGTGAGGGCTGTGGCCGCGTGGAGCCCCACCAATTCGGGGGCGGACGTTCCGTTCATGCCTTCGCGCGTCGTTCTCCAAGACTTCACGGGGGTCCCCGCGGTCGTTGATCTGGCCGCAATGCGAGACGGCCTCAAAGCTCTGGGCGGCGATGCCAACCGGATCAATCCCGTCGTGCCCGCCGACTTGGTGATCGATCATTCCGTACAAGTCGACTTCTTTGGCACCCCCGAAGCGTACCGCCAGAACGTCGAGCGTGAATTCGAACGAAATCAGGAGCGTTACGCGCTCCTTCGCTGGGCCCAGCACGCATTCGAGGACTTCCGGGTCGTCCCACCGGGCACGGGTATCGTGCACCAGGTCAACCTCGAATACCTGGCCTCGGTGATGCACCGCAGAACGGAAAACGGCGTCGCTCTGGCGTATCCAGACACGTTGGTGGGCACGGACTCACACACCACCATGATCAACGGACTCGGGGTCGTGGGTTGGGGCGTGGGCGGAATCGAGGCGGAATCGGTTCTGACGGGTCAGCCCTATTACATGCTCCTCCCGGAGGTGGTGGGCGTGAAGTTCTCCGGGGAGCTTCCCGAGGGTGCCACCGCGACGGATTTGGTCCTGCACGTGGTGGAGATGCTGCGAGCCCACGGAGTCGTCGGTCGTTTCGTCGAGTACTTCGGACCGGGGTTATCGAATTTGACTCTGCCGGATCGAGCGACGCTGGCCAACATGGCTCCCGAATACGGCGCGACCATTGGCTTCTTTCCCGTCGATGACGAGACCCTGAACTACTTGCGGGGTTCGGGCCGCAGCACGGGTCTCATCGAACGGGTCGAGCGCGTCAGCAAGGAGCAGCGGCTTTTCCGCACCGACCAGACCCCGGATCCCGAGTTCACCGAGGTCCTCCACATGGATCTCTCCACCGTCGAGCCCAGTGTGGCGGGCCCCAAGAGACCGCAGGATCGGATCGCGCTGGGGGACCTTCCTCAGGCGTTCGGGCGAGACCTTCCGTCCTTGGTCCCCTCCGGATTCTCGGTAAACGGAGATGGCCCGCGGTCCGTTCAAGTCGATCTGGATGGGGAGACCCATCAACTCGGCGACGGAAGTATCGTGATTGCCGCGATTACGAGCTGCACGAACACGTCCAACCCGTCGGTGATGATCGGTGCGGGGCTTTTGGCGAAGCGGGCGGTGGAGCTCGGACTGCAAGTTAAACCGTGGGTGAAGTCGAGCATGGCACCGGGCTCGAAAGTGGTCACCGATTACTTGGAGGCTTCCGGCCTCATGGAGTATCTCGATCACCTTCACTTCGGCGTCGTCGGGTACGGATGTACGACCTGTATCGGGAACTCCGGGCCTCTCGCCGAATCTATCTCCGAAGCCGTTCGGGACGAGGGCTTGGTGGTCGCCGCCGTGCTTTCCGGGAATCGGAATTTCGAGGCGCGGATTCACCCCGAGATCCGCGCCAACTACTTGATGTCTCCGATGCTCGTGGTGGCGTACGCACTAGCGGGCCGAGTCGATATCGACTGGCAGACCGAGCCCCTCGGCCAGGGCACGGAAGGGCCGGTCTACCTTCGCGACCTTTGGCCCCGTTCAGAAGTGATCCGGACGACCGTGCAACAAGCTTTGGCGCCCGAGATGTACGAGCGGCGGTACGCAGAGGTCTTCGAGGGCAACGACTTGTGGCAGGCCCTTCCCCTCCCCTCAGACAAAGCCAACCTGTACGACTGGGAGGACGACTCCACGTACATCCGTAACCCTCCGTTCTTCGAGGGTATGTCTCAGCAGGTCGGGGAACTCGAAGACGTAAGAGGCGCTCGTGTCCTCGGCATGTTTGGACACACGACGACCACGGACCACATCTCGCCCGCGGGTGCCATCCCGAAGGACGAACCGGCCGGGACCTACCTGCGTGAGCGGGGCGTGAAACCCTGGCAATTCAACACCTTCGGCTCCCGGCGCGGCAATCACGAAGTGATGATGCGCGGCACCTTCGGCAACGTACGCATCCGAAATCTTATGCTCGAGAATCGGGAGGGCGGCTACACGGTCCATATCCCGACCGGAGACGAGGTGCCCATTTACGACGCGGCCATGCGCTATCAGGCTGAGGGCACACCACTGGTGATTTTGGCGGGGCGGGAGTACGGGACCGGGAGTTCCCGGGATTGGGCCGCGAAGGGGACGTTACTGCTCGGCGTCAAAGCGGTCATCGCGGAGAGCTACGAGCGGATCCACCGAAGTAACCTCGTGGGCATGGGAGTGTTGCCCCTTCAGTTCGAGGAAGGTGACACACCGGAATCGCTTGGTCTCAGCGGCCGCGAGTCGTTCGACATCCTAGGAATTTCCGAAGCCTTGAAGCCCCACGGCCGTCTGAGCGTCGTGGCCCGTTCGGACGACGGACGCGAGACGAGTTTTTCCGCGGTCGCCCGTCTCGACTCGGACATCGATGTCGACTACTACCGAAACGGCGGAATCCTGCACACGGTGCTCCGGAGAATCGCGTCGGGCGAGATGTAAGACGGCGTGCGTCGCGTCACCCCTCCCCTGGGGGTCGCCGGCTTGGATCACGGAACGCCACGGGAGGATTCAGCACCTCGGAAAGAATGATGGCTTCCCGAAGGGCCCCCCGGTCACCCCGCCTGATGCCTTTGAGAAGACCTCGAGAGGCCCCTGTCCGGCTTGGCGCTTGACCCGAATCGAGTGATGGACCGGGGGCGGAAGCTTGCTGCGACCGGGCTTGCTGCGACCGGGAGAGCCCCTCCGCGTGGCGCTCATGAGCATGCCGCTCGTGGGCTGCAGCCTGATCAGGGTGCGCGTAGCCGGACTGCAAGTCCCTCAGTCGTGTTTCGCTGGGCTGTGAGGTGCCCTCGTCCTCGTCCGTGTAGCGAGCCCACGACTCCGGCTCGTCTGGGACGTCCCAGCTCTCGACCTCGGCATCGGTGTCGGATGGCGTGTCCAGGCTGCCGGTCAAGTCCGGGCGCGCCACCGAACCACTTAGGGAGCCGAGTCCACGGTCGGGTATCTCTCCGCGAGACAGAGCGGCGATTTCTTCCCAAAGATCCCGGGGAACCATGCCCTCGGACGACTCGGGGCCCTCACCCGGATCGCCGTCCTCCTCCTGGGGCCAGCTCGGCTCGGGCGCGTGCCCCATCTCCTGTGCCTGTTTTCGGCGCTTGCGAGCGGCTCCGTCCATCAAGGAGACGATCACGAAAAAGCCGATGACCAGAAGCTGAATCAGGCCCTGGTCCATCTTTAGGCCAGCGGCTCCGGATCCGGCTCATCGCTACTTCCGATGGCCTGCCGCATCGACGTGTCGGATTGGATGTTGTTGTACCGAACGTAATCCATCACGCCCATGTGACCCTCCCGAAGAGCCTCAGCCAGGGCGAGCGGGACCTCCGCTTCGGCCTTCACCAAGTTCGCTCTCATCTCCTGAACCCTCGCGCTCATCTCCTGCTCCTCCGCTACCGCCATCGCACGCCGCTCCTCAGCTCGTGCCTGGGCCACGCGTTTGTCGGCATCGGCCTGATGCGTCTGGAGGTCTGCACCGATGTTCTTACCCACGTCGACGTCGGCAATGTCGATCGAGAGGATCTCGAAGGCCGTCCCTGAGTCGAGTCCCTTCGCAAGCACGTTCTTGGAGATCGCGTCCGGATTCTCGAGAACCGCCTTGTGCGTGTTCGCCGAGCCGATCGAGGACACGATGCCCTCTCCCACACGAGCCAGAATCGTGTCCTCCCCGGCACCACCCACCAGGCGATTGATGTTCGCGCGCACGGTCACGCGGGCCTGGGCGATGAGCTGGATGCCGTCCTTCGCCATGGCGGCCACCTTGGGTGTGTTGATCACCTTGGGGTTCACCGAAACCTGCACCGCCTCGAACACGTCGCGGCCCGCCAGGTCGATCGCGGCCGCCTGTTTGAATCCCAACTCGATGTTGGCCTTGTCGGCGCTGATGAGCGCGCGAACCACCCGACTCACCTCACCGCCGGCCAGGTAATGCGCCTCGAGGTCGTTCACGCTCAATAGGATGCCCGCCTTGGTCGCCCAGATCAGGGGCCGGACCACCGCTGGCGGACTCACTTTGCGAAGACGCATACCGATCAAGTAGCCGATCCCGACACGGACGCCGGCAGACATCGCTTCGACCCACAAACGAATCGGGACCGCCCAGGCGACGACGGAGATGAACATGACGGCCATGAACAGCACGAACAGACTAAAGATGTCGAGTTCCTGCATCGGGTGTTCCTTTTAGTGAACCTTGGTGAACCGGAGGATCCGATCGGCAGAGATTCCGAAAAATTCGCTCCGGCGGGTTAGACGTCCGTTGATTCAGGTAGATGTGGTTTCGACGCGTCTGAGGGTTCGGAACCCAGGGCGCTGGTGTCCTCGGCGGGGCTGTGCACGGCCCGAACCACTTGACGGTATCCATCCGCGCTCACAACGCGAACGGGCGTTCCCTCCTCAATCCATTCCGATTCGGACACGACATCGATTCGTTCGTCGCCGAACATACCGACGCCCGACGGGCGAAGATCTGTGGCAGCGACGCCTTCGACACCCACGAGGTCGCTTCTCCTTTCAGCGGACTCGTACCCGATCGCTCGGTCGGTCCGCGTACGGAGGAAGATACCCGACTGAAACAGCCTATTGCTCTTCGGTAGATGGCGCAGAAGCGCCCATCCGGTGACCAACAGAAGCACCAGCGTCGTAGTAAGCACGCCCCCGGCTCGGCTGAAATCCTGAACGGTGGGAAGACTACCGAGAAGACTCAGGTAGATACCCCCTGCGATGCCGGCGATGCCAAGCACCCCGAAAAGGCCAAAACCCGGGATCACGAGTACCTCGGCCGCGACGAACAGAATCCCGGCTCCGAAAAGGAGCAGGTCTTCCCAGCCCGCCAATCCGAGAATCAAGTGGGATCCGAAAAACAGCGAAAGCGAAGTCAAACCAGCCAGCCCCGCGAGCCCAAAGGTCGGCGTTTTGATCTCGATGATGAGCCCCAAGAACCCGAGTGACAACAGGAAGGGGGACACGGCGGGGTGCGAAAAAAAGCGAACGAAGCGTTCGGCCCAATTCACTCTTACGTCGGTGACCTGAGCGCCGGCGACGCCGAGATCTTCAAGGAGCGAAGCGAGGTCCGTGGTCTGGCTGGCGTACCCGATCCGCACCGCTTCTTCGGTGGTCAACGTGAGCAGTTGCCCAGCCTCAACCACGTCCGGAATCGCCAAGGACTCGTCCACCATGGCCTCCGCGATCGCCGGATCGAGCCCCTGTGCTTCGGCGAGCGCCCGCATTTCACTGCGCATGGCCGAAACGATTTTTTCAGAGGCCTTCGTGCCGGCACCATCCACCGGAGTCGCCGCGCCGATGACCGAGCCGGGCCTCATGTAAATGCCCCGCGTCGCCAAAGAGATCAAAGCGCCGGCCGAAAAGGCCCTGCGATTCACAAACGCGTATACGGGTACCGCCGAGTCGGAAATCGCATCGGCGATTCGCTCCGCTGAATCCACACGTCCGCCGGGGGTATCGATATCGAGGATCACGAAACGGACCCCGTTACCCTCTGCCTCACGGATGGCACGCTCGATGAAAGGAGCCAGCCCCATCTCCACCACACCCGTCACGGGCACCCTGAATACGACCGGCGCGTCCTGAGCTTGGGCTTCTAAAGCGAAGCCCCCTGCCCCCGCAAACAAAACGGCAGCGGTGAGACATTTCCGTAACATTGTATTCCCCTCCCTCGGGGGTCGCTCCCCGTACCCGACCATCGTAAGGTACGGCCGGAGCCCGGATCTACGAAATGACCATCTCGGTCCCGGATCTGATCGAAATACGATTCGCGCTCCACAAATCTTCTCATGGCCGCCGCGAGCGGTGCCTCGTTCTGATCTGATCGCCTCGTCTTCGTTTTACCGTCGAGACATGATCGAGGCTCCTCGATTAGGAAGGGTAGAGGAAAACCCTGCGTGGGGGCCGCCTAAACTTTTATTGCTCCAGCGTCGCGATCGGGTATAACTTCGAAATTCGAACATTCGTACGAAACGCCTGAAGCATCGTACCAAGGGCAGCAGGAGTGGGGACTACGCGTGGCTCCGTAAGAAGCAACGTCGGAGCACACAATGGGCGTTCTGTAACCTGGAGGGGCGGACGGTTGAAACAAGGACGCAACTTCGACCGGAAGCTGGCGCGAATCCTCCGGGAATCAGCAGAGCTTTTCGCAAAGAAGCGATATGACGGCGCAAGCATCCGTGATATTTCAACGATCACAGGCATCAGCCCCTCCGGATTGTACTACTACTTCAGCAGCAAAGCCGAGCTGCTCTTCCTTATTCAGCAGGGGTGCATCGAACGTCTGCTCGAGCGTGTGACCATGGACCTGGACGGGGTCGACGCGCCTACGGATCGCTTGGCTGCCGTCGTACGAAATCACCTTAGTTTTTTCGCGGAAAACCTGGCCGAGATGAAAGTCTTATCACGCGAAGGTGACAGCCTGAGCGCGGTGCACGCGCAGGAAATCGCCCGCCTCCGGCGCGAGTACTCGGACCTCGCGCAGGCGTGCGTGTGTCGGCTTGCCCCTTCGGCGCCGGATGACGTCCATCGCATCGCCACGCTTGCGTTACTGGGGATGGTGGAAAGCGTGTGGACCTCACACGCCCCGAGTGAAGATCTGTCCGTAGAGACCATAGGTTCGATCATTCTGGCGCTCTTCTTGGACGGTGTGCGATCGTCATCGGCATCGGTACGCCCAAAAAGCCGGCCTGGGCCCGTGACCACTGATCCGGTCGCGTGGGGGCCTCAATGACTCCTCCGTTTCAGAACGTGACGATCCTCGGCGCCGGCACCATGGGCCACGGGATTGCCAACGTGTGTGCCAGGGCCGGCATCGACACCGTTCTGTACGACGTCGACCTCGGCGCGGTAGACAGCGGACTCAGAATGATCCGCGCGGACCTCGATATGGCGGTCTCCAAGGGTGCGTTGACCCATCTAGGGCGGGACGAGACGCTAGGCCGACTTCAACGAAGTTCGGACTTGGCCCTCGCGGTCCGCGGTTCGCCGCTGATCATCGAAGCCGCCCCAGAATCTATGGACATCAAGCGCGGCTTGTTCAGGCTTCTCGAGCAACAGGTCGGAGACCACTCGGGAGACGGTCGTCGAATTCGTCCGGGGCCTCGGCAAGCACCCCATCCTCGTGCGGGACTCGCCAGGTTTTGCGTCATCGCGCTTGGGGGTCCTCGTGTGTATGGAGGCGATCCGTATGGTCGAAACCAGCGTGACGAGCCCCAACGATATCGACAACGCGATGGTGCTCGGTTATGGTCATCCGATTCGGCCCCTGAAACTCGCAGATCTGATCGGATTGGATGTGCAGCTAATGGCGGCCGCTCATCTCCATGAAGCTCTGGGGTCGGAGACGTTCCGTCCACCAGCACTGCTTGAACGGATGGTTGCGGAGGGCAAGCTTGGCCAAAAATCCGGAGAGGGTTTCTACACTTGGCAGGGGAATAAAACTGCGGATGAGAACGGGCGCTAGCTCGGGCCTGGTGTGAACGGAGAGCCGACGCCCCCAACAGACTCGACCGCCACATCCCAGGAGCGGTTGGAGGAGTTGAGAGAACGTATCATCGCCGTCGACGATGAGATTATTCAGTTGATCGGAGAGCGCCGAAATCTTGTTCTCGAAGTCGGCCGCATCAAGGAATCCCTTGGCCTCCCGATTCTGGATCCAGCGCGAGAAGCACGGGTCGTCCGGCGCGTAGCAGAGCGCTCGCGAGCCCTTGGGGTCGACGAAGAACTCACCCGGGACGTCATTTGGCGCATCATCTCTTCGGCGCGCCAAACTCAAAGCGAAAGAGGATCTTCGGGCTAGAGGCCCGTCGTAGATCGGTCGTAGATAGAGTGTGCGCTCTAGTCGTCCGCCAAGCGCATTCCGCCGTCGGGTTCAGCCATGGCCGCCAATGTCTGGTGGGCTTGTCCGACGGGCACACGTAGCGGATACACCTCACCGGGCGGCGTAATTCCACGAACGAGTTGTGGATTCATCTCTCTCATTCGAGCCTCGGGCAGTCCCATCGTCCTCCCGACCGCCGCTAACGATGTCGCCCCAGGAGCCCAGACCACGTCGTACACGTAGGGATCCGCCAGCGTCACGTCCAGATCGAATTGTGTGGCGTATCGCGCTAAGTAGGTCGCCGCAAGCAGCTTCGGAACGTACTGGGCGGTCTCCTCGGGGAGATGATCGATGATCTCCCAATAAAGGCTCTCATCCCCCGCGCGCCCGTCGGAGTGGCGGGCCACGGCGAGCGACACTCGCGTAGGGCCGGCGTTGTACGCGGCGGCAGCGAGATACCATGAACCGTACTGCGCGTAGAGATCGCCCAGGTAATCGAGAGCCGCGTCCGTCGCTTTGATCGGATCCCGTCGCTCATCCACGTACCCGTCGATGCGGAGCCCGTACGCTCTGGCCGTGGGATCCATGAACTGCCACATGCCGGTCGCTGATACGTACGATCGAGCGTGGTTGTGGAATCCAGACTCGATCATCGCGAGGTAAACCAACTCCTCCGGCATTCCGCGAGCGTGCAGCTTGTCCCGGATCATTTCCGAATAGAGTCCGGCGCGAGACAGAGTCTCTTCGAACGCGGCCTTGTCGGAGGTCGAGAAGCGCACCATCCACTGCTCGACTCTTTCGTTCACCTCCATGGGAAGCTGGGCCTGGGCCAACTCCCGACCCATATCGGCAAGGGCGGACGGAACCACGGCCGACGCAACCACTTGATCCCGTGACCATCTCGCTTCGAAATCGTTCGCGAACTGCCGTACAGGAGGCCAATCGACCAACAGCATGCCCAAAGCGAAGCTCAATCCCAGGAGCCCCCCCAAGACCTGCGTCACGGCTTTCCGCTCCTGGAAGTGATCCGCGAAACGACCCCGCACCGACCGGCAGCGGGAAGCAAAATCTAAAATTCTATTAGAAGCGAGCATAATTATGCCTCATCGTTGAATGGGCACCCTACGCACGAAATGTGAGAAAAGATCCAAACGGAGTGTCCCACAGGGGGGACAGTCGGAAAAGGAGGGGCCCGTCCCGCAGCGTGTCGCTGCCGGACGGGCCTCGGTGTGCACCTTGACTGTGGCGTCAGTCTGTCGGGTAGACTGAGACGGCCTTGCGCCGTCGATAAGTTTCGAATTTGACCACGCCGGAAGCGGTGGCGAAGAGCGTGTCGTCCCCTCCACGGCCCACGTTGTGCCCGGGGTGAAAAGGCGTACCCCTCTGACGGATGAGGATACTGCCAGCACTCACGCGTTCACCGCCGTACCGCTTTACGCCGAGCTTGCTGGGATTGCTGTCTCGGCCGTTTCGGCTCGATCCCACGCCCTTCTTGTGTGCCATCTTGTGCTCCTCGGGAGCGGCGTACCGAAATCCGGACGCTAGATATTGATGTCGGCGACTTGGATTTCAGTGAATTTCTGACGATGCCCCTGCTTCCTTCGGTAACCCTTACGCTTCTTTCGCTTGAAGACGATGATCTTGCGATCCTTCCCATGACGCAGGATCTCAGCAGTCACGGAGGCGCCCGCCACGGTGGGCTGGCCCACCGTGACCACGTCGCCGTTCGACGCGATCAGCACATGATCAAAAGAAACCGTCGTGCCTTCGTCGCCTTCTAGGGTCGGAATCCGGAGCTTTGTACCCGGTTCGGCCCGGAACTGTTTACCACCTGTGCGAAAAACCGCGTACATAATGCCTCGTCAGCCCTACGAATGAATGCTGTCTAGCCAAAAAACTCATGGAATGCCGCCAGAGGGTCAAGCCCCCCGTCAAGCCGCGACGTACCTCGATGTCACATCCGTCTGTGCAGCGCCGGAAAGGATCCTGAATTCGTCCTCCCGAAGCAGAGGATCGTCGCGCATATCGAGCTTGATGCGGGTGGTCTGCCCCAGTTTTCGGATGAAGTCCGGCTCCTTTTCCATGATCCGCAACGCTACCTCGGGATGCATCCGAATCAAGACGTCCTTCTCATCACCCTTCACAGAGACCCGCCGGATGCTCCTCTCAATCTGACGGACTACCGTGGACGGCGTATACACCCGGCCCGTGCCCGCGCAGTGATCGCACGAATCGGTGAGCGTCTGGAATAGAGACGGACGCACCCTCTGCCGTGTCATCTCGACCAGGCCGAGGTTGGAGACCTCGAAGGCTTTGGTTCGCGCGCGGTCCCGGACCAGATGGGCCCGGAGTTCGTTCAGAACCTGGTCCCGGTTTTTTTGAGACTCCATGTCGATGAAATCGCATACGACGATTCCCCCGATGTCTCTCAAGCGGAGCTGGCGCGCAATCTCCTGGGTAGCCTCTAAGTTGGTCTTGAGGATCGTGCTTTCGGGGTCCTTCTTCCCTTTGTACCGCCCCGTGTTGACGTCGATGGATACGAGCGCTTCCGTGGGCTCGATGATGAGGTATCCGCCCGATTTGAGCATCGCCCTCGTCTGCAGCGTCGACTGAAACTCCTCTTCGACTCCGTGCTTATCGAAAAGTGACTCGGACCCCGTGTAGTGGCGGACGCGATCCTCGAGTTCGGGGGCGACGCTCTTCACGTACTGGAGGATCTCATTGTAGATCCCCTTGTCGTCCACGGTAATCGACTCGAAACGGTTGCTGAACAGATCCCGGATGACCCCGCTAATGAGCTTAGCCTCGCCGTGGAGCACGCACGGAGCTTTCGCCCCTTGCCTCTTCTTGAGGATCTTCCGCCAGATGCCTGTGAGGCGGTCGAAGTCTTTCTGAAACGTTTCTTGATTGAGTTCCTCACTCACCGTGCGAACGATGATGCCGCCCTCGTCCTTGGGTAGAACCAGTTTGGCAAGCTTGCGGAGGCGAGCGCGCTCTTCGCGATCCTCAATCTTGCGGCTCACACCGACCCGGGAGGACCCGGGCATATAGACGAGGAATCGTCCGGGAAGCGAGATCTCGGCAGTCAAGCGAGGCCCTTTGGTACTGATGGGCTCCTTCGTGACCTGCACGATGATCTCCTGGCCCTTCCGGATACTGTCTTGGATCGGTGGATCCTTTCGGTCGCGCCTGCGCCGTCCACCACCTCCGTTTTCGTCGTCGTCGTCCCCCGTCTCGAGGTCCGAGACATGCAGGAATCCGGCCTTGTCCGTGCCGATATCGACGAACGCCGCCTGAATACCGGGCAAGACGGCTTCCACTTTGCCCAAATAAATGTCTCCGAGCAATCGATCTTCGTCGGCTCGGTCGAGCATCATCTCCACCAACTGCCCATCTTCCATGAGCGCGACCCACGATTCGTGGGCTGTCGCGCTCACGAGGATTTCTCTCCTCACAATATTTTCTCCTCGGTCGGTCCGTCGTGACCGATCCCGCCGGTGCGCTCACTCGCCCCGGCGCCGCCCCCCCTTCACGCGTCAGAGGAGCGACGTCGGCTTCAGATTGAGCCCTTGATGGCGGGCCAGCGGCCCGAGCGGACTTCCCTGTTATTCCGGCGCCGTCATACGGGCGTCATCCCTGATGATCTGCCCACTATTGACCCGACGCCGGGTTGTTTTAGTACCCCGCCGATCTCGCGGATTCTTGCGTTTTCGCAAAACTGCGTGACCACTGGGGCGTCTTCTTTCCTGAACATCAATCGCCGCATCCCACTTCTTGGGCAGGATGCCATTCGGTTGTCACTCCGGAAGTTTTCGTTTTCCGTCTCTATGTCTTCTCTGTTACGTATCCGCTTCTTCTCTCTTACCTATTCGCCTATCCGCCGGAGTTCTCGGTTCTTTTTCCGTACTTCCTCGGATATCAATGCACTACCCGGCGGACGGCTGCGATTCCACAGTGAACATGCGAGGAGGGCTCCCCACGGCTGTGTCGTACTCAAAGCTAACGGTCGGATTGCTCACGAAGAAGCTCGAAATCTTGCCGGACCCGGGTCTCGGTCCCGACAAGGGGGAGCCGCGACCGTCGAATTTGCTTTGGGACGCCATTTTATCGACAGACGTCACACGCTCCACACTTTGACGCCTCATCGCCGAAGTAGCCGAGAAGCGCGCGCCTTCTACACTTGGGTTTTGTGGCGTAGTCTCGGACCGCGCGCAATCCCGCGATGCCGGCTAGGCGGAGCCGGTGTGCTCGCGACCAGTCTGGGTCCGAGGCGCTCACACCAAGATCGAGGACCGGGTCCGAGCCAGCCCGCTCGATCCGTTCGTAAACGCGAACCGTCCCGAGCCGTTCCAGGGCCGCGAGGAGGGTCCAAAACTGGTCTTCGCCTCCTCCGGCACGGAAGAGCTGGCCGACCTCCACCAAGCCTCGCTCGCCTGCCCCGATCCTGCGTCGCAACGCAAGGGTCGCCCGCTTCAGCAAATGAACTGGAGGGCGAGACCGGTCCAGGAAGCTCTCGTGCAACCGTTGATCGGACTTACCCCAGAGCGCGATGCAACGGGACGCCCCTCCGTCCCGGCCCGCGCGGCCCGCCTCCTGGTAGTAAGATTCCAGGGTTGCGGGCATCTGGTAATGAAGCACCAGCCGGACATCGCTCTTGTCCACACCCATTCCGAACGCGTTGGTCGCTACCACTGTGCGCGTGTTTCCTCGCAGAAACTCCCCTTGTACGCGGCTTCGGTCCGCCGGCTCCAACCCCGCGTGATACGCCGCGGTCGAGATGCCGAGTCGCGCGAGGCTGGAGCGAATCGTCTCGACCACACGGCGTGTAGCCCCGCAAATCACCGCCGCCCCGATCTCCGAAGCCACGATGCTTCGAATGGCCCTCATCTTGGCGGCATGCCCGTCCACATGTTCGACGAACCAACCCAGGTTGGCGCGATCGAACGACCCCACCATCCGGAGCGGCTGATCCAGTCTGAGCACCTCTAGGATATCCCGACGTACCTTAGGAGTGGCCGTCGCCGTCAGGGCCATCACCGGCGCGGTGAACTTCCGGCGAAGCACACCCAAACGGCGATAGGAGGGCCTGAAATCGTGGCCCCACTCGCTGATACAGTGCGCCTCGTCCACGGCGATCAAAGAGACGTTCGCCTCCCCGAGCATGTCCATGAAACCCGGGGTCTCCAGGCGTTCGGGGGCAACGAATAGCAGCTTGACCCTGCCGGCAGCCACCCCCTCCATTACCCTACGCCGCTCTTGGGCCGACAAAGCACTGGTGATGAACGCGGCCGGAATCGCGGCGCAGCGGGCGCGCTCCGTCTGGTCCTCCATGAGCGAAATCAGCGGGCTGAGCACCAGAGTGAGCCCGGGCAGTGCTAGAGCGGGCACTTGATAACAAAGGCTCTTACCCCCACCCGTCGGAAGAACACCGAGCGCGTCGCGGCCCGCCAGAGCGGCGCTCACCAGGCGCTCTTGGCCGTCGCGGAAGGACGTGAACCCGAAGTGATCTCTCAGAATGCGGCGGGCATCAACCAGGGTCGGAGGCATAGGAGACTCTGGTGCAGCACCACGGGCGCAACCATGGCCCAACCGGAAGTTGCTCGGGCCCCGGCCTCTGGTCCCCGCGGTGGCCCCGATTCCAGAGATTGTCCCGCGCTTCGGTCATGGCCCCGGCTCGGCCTCGCCCTCACTGGTATCGGCATCGCGGACCGGCAGAAAACGAAGGGCCATACCCCCGACTAATACGACCAGAGCCGCCGCCAGAAGCCACGGCATCTCGAGGTAAATGCCAGCAAGGCCGAGGAAGGCACCTAGGAAGAACGCCCAAATCCTCCACTGGAGTGGTGCGGGGCCCATTTCAAACTGCCTCGCCCCGGGTTGCGGACCACTCACGGACGTACGCCACCGCCTCTGAAGTCGTCGTCCCCGGACCGAATAAGCGACCCACCCCGAGCCCCTCGAGCACCTTCATGTCCGCTTCGGGAATGATTCCACCCCCGGTGAGCAAAACATGATCGGCGCCCTCGGCCTTCAGTAGGTCTAGAACCCGAGGGAAAAGTGTCATGTGTGCCCCGGAAAGAACGGACAGCGCCACGACGTCCACATCTTCCTGTACAGCGGCGCTGACGATCATCTCCGGCGTCTGATGAAGGCCGGTATAGATCACCTCGAACCCGGCATCACGAAAAGATGCCGCGATCACTTTCGCGCCCCGATCATGGCCGTCCAGACCGGGCTTGGCCACTAGGACTCGGATTTTCCGTTCCTCCGAAAACATTTACCTCTCTACCCTAGCCATGGCGAAAACTACCGATCCGGCGAGGCTCGGGGTAGTTGAGCCACCGGGTGACGCGCCCCGAGCCGGCTCGTAACCATCCCTTGCTCACCCGGATCGGGCCACGCGATCTTCTCCGAGTCGAGTGCCCCACTCTCTAGGACCCGATCTTCGATTGCTCAGGAGGAGAACCGGATGACTTCGTCTCGCTTTTTCGCTTTTTCGGTTGTCCTCGCGCTCGGGCCGATTCTCGGCCTGGACAGGGTGAACGCGCAGGATTTTCCGACCGACAACCCCATCATCCGGGCGATTTGGGCGCAAGGCATGGAAGAGGGCTCGCAGGCCGAACAGCTCGCGCAGGCGTTGCTGGACTCGGTGGGGCCCCGCCTCTCCGGAAGCCCCGGGCAGCGGGCCTCCTGGGACTGGGCGCTCTCGATGTACGAGAACTGGGACGTGCCCGCGCGGACCGAAGAGTATGGCACATGGCAGGGGTGGGATCGAGGGTACACGCACATCGACCTCGTGGCGCCGCGTAAACGCACCCTCAATGGGACGATGCTGGCGTGGAGTCCCGGGACCGACGGACCGGTCGAGGGCGAGGTCGTCGCGCTCCCGTCCTTTGAAAACGAGGCCGATCTGGAGGCCTGGTTGCCAAACGTTTCCGGGAAGTTCGTCGCGCTTTGGTACGCCGAACCCACGTGCCGCGCACCCGAAAGCTGGCAAGCGCTAGCCACTCCGGAGTCACAGAGCCGTCTTCAGGCATTGCAACAACGAGTCCAGCAGGAGTGGGGCTCGAGCATCCAGAGAGGCGGCGGAATCGGGCGGATCGCCACTGCGATCGAGGACGCAGGGGCCCTCGGAATCGTCACGTCCCGCTGGTCGAATGGATGGGGAGCCAACAAAATTTTTTCCGCTTATACGACGGAGATTCCCTCCCTCCACCTGAGCTGTGAGGACTATGGGTTGGTCCACCGGTTGGCATCGAACAGCCAGGGGCCGGTGCTCCGCGTCGACGCGGAAGCGGAGTTCTTGGGTGAGGTGCCCGTCTACAACGTGGTCGGCGAACTGCGCGGGACCGAATTGCCCGATGAATACATCGTTCTGAACGCACACTTCGACTCGTGGGATGGCGCTTCTGGGGCAACGGACAACGGAACGGGCACGATCATGATGATGGAGGCCATGCGCATCCTGAAAGCGGTCTACCCGGAGCCACGGCGAACCATACTGGTTGCGCATTGGGGAGGGGAAGAACAGGGGACCAACGGCTCACTTGCGTTCGCCGAAGACCATCCTGACGTGGTGGGTGGACTACAAGCCGCGTTTAATCAGGACAACGGTACCTGGCGTATTGAAGCTTTCCGAATGCAGGACTTTCCCGACGCCGCTGAAAACTGGGGCCGATGGGTGAGCCCGATCCCCGAAGACATCACCCGACACATCGAACTCGACTTTGGGGTGATGCCGAGTACGGGGAGCAGCGACGAAACGTCGTTTATATGCAGGGGTGCGACGGGCTTCCGACTTCTTTCCGACTATCCCGACTATCGGCAATACACCTGGCACACGGACCTCGACACGTACGACAAGATCGTGTTCGATGACCTGAAGAACAACGCAACGCTGGTGGCGATGCTCGCGTATATGGCTTCGGAGGACCCGATGCACGTCCCAGACACCCGCCGTACGCTTTCTCCCGGGCAAGAGTGGCCTGCCTGCAGGACGTCCCAACGGAGTTCCGGTGGTTGATCGAGAACGCCCCGCGCCGCTGGACAAACCGGCTCCACGGCCATAGCATCGGCCACATTCGGGCCACGAGTGTGTGGCCCGCCGCGAAGAAACTCGAACTCTCCATGTGGGAGAAGCTAATCGATGGCGCGAATTCGTGTCACGCCCAAGTGGATCAAGATTCTCGACAACCTTGAGCCTTTCTACAAAGAAACTGGGGAATTCCGGTTTCGCTCGAGAATTTCAAGCGAAAGCGGCGAAGGATTTTCGCACGAGACGCGGTTCCCGGAAGAGGGCCACTACTCCCTCTCTGATAAACCGGGGTGGAACTACGTCACGCTGAATAAGACCCTCTACGAGGGTGAAGTCGGCGAGAACCTTGTCGTCGAATTGTTTGGTGAAGAGATCGATATCCTGAGTCCGAACGACGAACTTGATCACTATCGTCGTGAGTTCAACGGACCTGTGGATGATTGGGCCGGCCTTCACGAACCCGCCGACGAGGGTTCGGACGACCCTGAAGCAATGACAAACTGGCGGATCAGCTACACCGTAGACAAAATCTAGCGCCGACAAGATCCAGCGTCGTCGAAGGCTAAAAAAGGGAGGGCCGTCGTTCACACGACGGCCTTCCCTTTTTTAGGCCCATCCGCACGCTCACATAGCGTTCCCGCCGAAAAGGGCGGCCAGGATGGTTGCGGAGACCGAGTAGGGAGTGGCGGTTCCCCGCCCAATGTCATCCAGACCGGCCTCCAACAATTCCTCCGTCCCTGCGCTCTCCCAGAGTATCCCACGGAGCGAGCGCTCGGCTACTTCACGCACACGCGTCGTCGCTCGGTGGCGCCGCCGGATCTCCAACTGGCCCGACGCCTCCAGAAACACCCGGTGCTGGTCGATGGCGTCGAGAAGCTCGGGGACTCCCTCGCCCGTCTGGGCTACGGTCTGTACGACCGGAACGGCCCATCCGCTCGGGCCGTCCGAAGCGGCGCGCGAACCTCCGGCCTCCGCTTTGTTCGTCAAGCGGGAGACATCGACCCCGTGGTGGGCCGGGGCGTCATCGAGTGCCGTTCCAGCCCGAAGGCGGAGTGCCGCCCTCAGGTCCCCCACGACGCGATCCGCACCAGGACGATCCGCTTTGTTCACGACAAAGACGTCCGCGATCTCCACGAGCCCGGCCTTCATGGCCTGGATGCCGTCGCCCGACTCGGGGACCAATACGACGACGACCGTGTCGGCGGCCCCCGTGATTTCGAGCTCGGTTTGACCTACTCCGACGGTTTCGATAAGGATTCGTCCAAACCCGAAGGCGTCCATCAGGTCGATCACCTCCTTGGTGGTGGTGGCGAGCCCCCCGAGTGATCCACGCGTCGCCATGGAGCGAATAAATATCCCGCTGTCCGTCGCCACGCCGTTCATGCGGATCCGGTCCCCGAGAAGGGCACCCCCCGAATAGGGCGAGGTCGGGTCGACCGCCACCACACCGATCTCTTCATCCCGGGCACGGTACAGAGTGGCCAGCATTGCGATCAGACTCGACTTCCCAGCTCCTGGCGGGCCCGTTACGCCAACGCGCGTCGCGCGTTGGCCAGCGACGAGGACACGATGGAGAAATTGCTGGAATCCCGGCCTCTCACCCTCGATCACCGAAATCGCTCGGGCAAGCCCAATCCTCTGCCCGGCTCGAAAACCCTCCAGAAGGGAAACGAGCTCCTCTGGTAGCGGTTGGGTCGGATCCATCCCGACTAGAAGGCTGTTGAAGAAGTACAGTGGGTCGCGTTGGGGATGCCACGGCCCCAGCTCCTAGGCGGAGCGACGACGCCATAGCATTCGCTACGGCTAGGAGCTCCAACAACGGAGATGGGGTCG
>Ga0115002_10000994_pt1 | contig 39608 bp, 38 predicted proteins | sample ArcticOcean_MG_C_8_FD_89576 | JGI IMG/M metagenome (GOLD analysis project Ga0115002, IMG submission 89576) | Marine microbial communities from western Arctic Ocean - ArcticOcean_MG_CB11_86 | ecosystem: Environmental > Aquatic > Marine > Oceanic | place: Arctic Ocean: Canada Basin | collected... | reverse complement strand
AGCAGGGCGACCCGCCGCTGGGAGCCGTCAATCGACAATGTCGATTTCGACTTCGACTTCGACTTCGACGAAGTCTCGGCTCTCCTCATCCCAGCCGAAGGCCTTTGTTGCCCTCACATTTGAATCACCATACACGGAAACCACAACGTATACGGCGTCGGGATAGGCAGGTTCATCCCAAGCCATCGCGCGCTCTTTGTCTTCCTCAGAAAAGTAGGCGTCGCAGTCGATGTGGCTGTGATAGAAACCAGTAACCAAACCACCCGATTTCTCCGTGGTGGAGACAACCTGAAACAACTGCTGTGGTTCAATGAAGTAGGCGATGCGAGACTCTCGCGGATACTGCTCAGGATCCTTTGCGTGTAGTTCATCCTGGATATTTCGACAGGGATGCACTTGCGCCGCCGCATCGACGCCTGTCGCTGTGAGAATGCCACAACATTCGGCCGGGTATTCCGCTCCGGCTTGTGCAAAAATCTGATCGAGATCCTGACGACGCAGCTTCATAGTACTCCCATAGAGTGCAATGGTAGAGTTCAATGGTAGAGTGCAATGGATATTGAGGCGGGTGCTTACGTGTCTATGTCAGCTCTGCCTGATCGCAATTTTGCAGATTCAACGGCCGCTTCAACAACTGGCAGCCACATGGCTGTCGTCATGTATTTGTCGCCTCCATCGCAGAAAACGGTCACAATCACTGCTTCGTCCAACTCGTCGGCCAACTTCCGAGCCGCCCAGTAGGCTGCACCAGAGGACTGGCCAACAAGGAGACCGAATTCTCTCGCAAGCCAAACATTGGTGTCATAGGCATCTTCCGTATCGACCCCCATGATCCGGTCGAGATCAGAGGACTCATAGATACCCGGCACGATGGAACTCTCCATGTGTTTGAGTCCTTCAATCCCGTGAAATGAGTCGGACGGTTCCACACCGATCACGCGGACCCCAGGGCGCCGTTGCTTGAGCCCACGGCCCGTTCCCATGACGGTCCCACTCGTGCCCATGGTGGCGACAAAGTGAGTGATTCGTCCATCGGTCTGCTGCCACAGTTCCCTGGCCGTCGTGTCTCGGTGTGCCCACCAGTTGGCCGGATTGTTGTATTGATCCGGCTTGAAGTATGTCAACTGATCCTCCTGGTAAATCTCTCGCGCTACCAGGATCGCCCCATCCGACCCTTCCGCTGGATCGGTGAGTACAACATCAGCACCGTAGGCGGCCAGGATCGCTTTGCGTTCCTTAGTCACGCTTGCTGGCATGGCCAGTCTTACTGGATATCCGAGGGCAGCGCCAATCATGGCGTAGGCGATTCCCGTATTGCCAGAGGTCGAATCCAAAATGACCTTGCCAGGCGTCAGTTGACCACTGGCGATCCCCTCTATAATCATCCGACGAGCGGGCCGATCTTTCACCGAACCACCCGGGTTACAGAATTCGCACTTCGCATAGATCTCGACCCCCTCCTTCAGAGTGGGGTCATTGATCCTTACCAAGGGCGTGTGCCCAATTTCATCGACGATACTGCGAGGCTTCTCATCGATAGAGAAGGTCATGATCGTCCCCCCCTTCAAGACCGCCAAGTTCCTTGTGCATCGCGTCGAATCGCTGTCGCAGCAAGCGGAGCTCCGAGCTTTGGGTCGCGTGATTGGCGCGACCCTCTTGCAATCGCGCTTTGAGGGTTTCCAGCACATTTCTGTGAACCTGTCGCGCAATCGCCAAGTGCTTGCGCATCAGCCCCTCAAAGGCTGCATTGCGCAAACACAGTACCGTCGATCGCTGTCGAGCCCGTACTTTGGCGGAACGAGGCTGGCCGGTCAGTATCCCCATTTCACCGACAGGGGCTACCGGCTCAATCTGTGCAAGATCGACCCCCTTGTCTGTCACGACACTTAGCCCACCGCTCAAGAGTATGTAGAGCGCATCACTCGATTCACGCACTTTGCACAGAACCGCTCCGGCGTCAAAATGGCGAACCTCGCAGGCCTGAACGACACGTGCCGCGTTGTCACGTCCCACGGCGCAGAACATGGAAATCTGCTCAACGACCTTCAGCAGGGCCTGGGTTTTGGCGTTACTCACAAACGAGTATCCTGGGACATGGAGGGAAGCTCGCGGCCGAATATACAGGTGCTCAATCCCTTGTCAAAGTGGTGTGGGAATACCACAGGTCGATTGACACTAGTGTAAGGCCTACATACGTTTAGCTGGTTCTGCGCCGTCAGTACGTGAATCAGCGCGATTGAGGCGGATTTCCAGCGACAAAGTTCGTCTGGGCCACTAGGTCTGGGCCACTAGGTCTGGGCCACCAGATCGTGGCCACTCACCCTAACTAAACTGTGACTTAAGCGACTCGCATGACCCAGCAACTCGATAGGCTCGACGATTGGCAGCGCTCTCACGATTGCGGCACTCTGACCGAGGACCAACTCGAGGATCAGGTGATCCTGATGGGTTGGGTTGCGACCCGACGGGACCATGGCGGTGTCATCTTCGTCGACTTACGTGACCGATATGGAATCACTCAAGTCGTATTCAACCCTCAGCACTCAGAGGCTGCCCATGCAAAGGCAGACACTTTGCGTAATGAATTCGTCATCGCCGTCCACGGTACAGTCGAGCAGCGTCCAGAGGGCATGCGCAATTCACGCCTGGTTACGGGAGCTATCGAAGTAAACTGCGACGATGTCAGGATCCTCAACACCTCCGAGGCCATCCCCTTTCAACTCGATGACCAGGTTGAGGTAGGTGAGGAAACAAGACTTCGATACCGCTACCTCGATTTGCGGCGTGTATCGATGCAGAAAAATCTGGCCACTCGTCATCGTGCCTATCAGGCGACTCGTGGATTTCTCGATAGCCGGCAGTTTCTCGAGGTAGAGACCCCATTTCTGATTCGCAGCACCCCTGAGGGTGCGCGAGATTACCTCGTACCAAGCCGAGTCCATGAGGGGCGCTTCTTTGCCCTGCCCCAGTCTCCACAGACCTACAAGCAACTACTGATGATGGCCGGCCTCGATCGCTACTTTCAGATAGTTAAGTGTTTTCGAGATGAGGACTTACGCTCAGATCGGCAGCCTGAATTCACGCAGATCGACATCGAGATGTCCTTCGTCTCCGAAAATGATGTCATGGCCCTCGCCGAGTCGCTGACTCGCCATATCTGCTCCAAAGTCAGCGATCTGGTCCTCCCCGACCCCTTTCCGCGCATGACGTACGCTGAAGCGATGCGGCGCTTCGGGTCTGATAAGCCTGATACGCGCTTCGGACTCGAACTGCAGGACGCTGAGGAAGCGGGTCTTGCTTCTGACTACAAGATCTTCAAGAACGTCCTCGACAACGGCGGACAGATAAAGGGTATCAACGCCAAGGGCTGCAGTGGTTTACCGAGAAGTAGAGTCGATGCACTCGTCGCCTTCGCCCAGGAGCATGGTGCCAAGGGCCTCTCCTGGATTAAGCACACAGACAAGGGCCTCGAGTCATCGATCGTCAAGTTTTTTCCCCCTGAGTCTCAGCAACTTCTGATCAAGTGCCTCGCCTCTGAGCCAGGCGATCTGCTGTTGCTTTCTGCCGACACCCCTGACATGGTAGCCAAGGTCCTTGGGGCTTTGCGACTCGAGTTGGCTCGACAGCAGGACCTGATCAAGCCGAACACGTGGGACCCGTTGTGGATCACCGAGTTCCCGCTCCTGGAACGTGATGAGGATGCGGGGCGTTTCGTCGCCAAGCACCATCCTTTCACTTCCCCAATGGACGAGGATCTCCCCCTGATGGATAGCGATCCCGGACACGTGCGGGCACGGGCATACGATCTTGTCCTGAATGGCAACGAGGTTGCCGGTGGAAGCATCCGGATCTTCCAGCAGCAGATGCAAGAGAAGGTTTTCCGTCTCCTGGCAATCGACGAGGAAGAGGCACAGGCAAAATTTGGCTTTCTCCTCGATGCCCTTACCTTTGGCGCCCCACCCCATGGCGGGATCGCCTTCGGTTTTGACCGACTCGTTGCCCTCCTGGCAGGGCAGGCCAATATCCGTGAGGTCATCGCATTTCCGAAGACCAACAAGGCCGTGGGCCTGATGGAGAACGCACCGGGCGCAGTGGATGAAACACAACTACGGGAATTGGGAATCCGTCTACGCTGAACCCTAGGCAACGTGGGTCCCAAAATTCAGCTTGCGGAAGTTACCTGAACCTTTGTAATGGGCAGGGATACACTCTTGACATTCATAAGGGGCGGTGTTAACTTTGCCGCGACTTTTAGGGTGCCAAGTTCGTGTGTTACAGTGATATTCGTAGCACTGCTATGATATTCGTAGCACTGCTATTGTTATTAGTACCACAGTTGTTAATGAGCATCGCACCTTTCGAGTATCACCGGCGTTAATAAATGCAAACGATTTTTTTCTTATCCAATCTGCAAAGGGAGTTCGCTCGATGAGCTACCGTGTCCGTAGGGTCCGCCAAGGACTCTTCGCCATCGCCCTTGCTTCCATGGCCGTCGTGGTGAGTTGCTCCACGGGCCCCTCTGAAAAGGAGCTTAGTCTCCTCGAAGAGCGGCGCATGGCAATGGAGGCCGCCGAAAAGCAGGTGGCACAAAAGAAGGCGGAGAACGCTCGCCTTGAGCGCCAACTCGCCAATAAGAAGGCTGAGTTGCAGGCGCTGGAGAGCAAGCTCTCTTCAACGCAACAGAACCTCGCAGGCGACCAATAACCGAAGATTTCGCCAACCCTCACCCGTAGGTGATGTGTGGGCAACCAGAAAAGGACTGATAGAATGACCAAGGGTATCACGAGCATGCTGGTCCTGCTCTTCGTCTTCGGAGTCGCTACGAGCGCCGTTGCACAAGAGGAGATGACCCGCGAAGAATACGCCTCACGCCTTGCCGACTACACAGGCCGGGAAGCCAAGGCCAAGGCAGACATCGTCACTCTTGACGCTTCCATTAGTGGTTTGGAAGGTCAGATTAGCGGTGTGCAGAAGCAGATCGATGAGCTGAACGCTCTTATTCTCGCTACAATTGAATCTACAGAAGCTGGCGTTAGAGAATTCGGCCAGCAAATCGATGGACTCCTGCGCCAGCTCGAAGGCCTCGCGGCCCTCGCTCCTGAGGAGTTGCAGCGCAGGCGCGGCGAGCTCAAAGAAGCTGGTATGGCTTTGGACGAGTTGCGCATGAGCAAAATCTCCGCTCTGCCTGAGATGGATGCAAAGATCGATCGTGCTCAACGTATTCTTGATGAATTGTGGATGCGTGCCCCTGATAGCATCACCTATGAAGTCGTTAAGGGTGATCATCTGTGGGGAATCTCTTCCAAGACGGAAGTTTACGACGATCCATACATGTGGCCTCGTCTCTATCGTGCCAACCGGGAGCAGATCAAGGATCCAGATATGATCTACCCGAGTCAGGTGCTCAATGTTCCAATCGCCATAGGTGAGAGCCAGTATTTGGTTACTTCTGGCGATTTCCTCAGTAGCATTGCATCGGCGGTTTACAACGACCCCACAATGTGGCATAAGATTTACAAGGCCAATGCTGAGCAGATCATCGAGCCTGGACTCATATTCCCAGCTCAGGTGCTGGAGATTCCGTCCAACTGACGATCGCGTAAGAGCCAAAACTGACAGGGGTTCGAGTCCTGGACACTATGGTGTCTGCGACACGAACCCCTTTCGGCTTTGTCACCTAAACCTAACGACCTCGATACCCCATTGAGAAGCAACCTCTGCTCCTCCCCGCTCCCGAAGGACCCTCAGCCCTGAGAAAGAGTATCTCGATTTCCGATGTAGACCCCGTTGTATTGTTTGGTCAAAACGATCGGAATCTTCTAACCCTCCAGGAACGCTGTGGAATCTCGCTTGTGGCTCGTGGCGACCAACTCATGTTCGATGGAAACCCCGAGTCCGTGCAGATCGCCGTCGATCTACTCGGCACTGCCATCGAAAGTCTAAAGAGAAACCCTGACATCGATCAGGCCGACGTGGCCCTGCTGCTCAGGCAAGATCTGGCCGCGCATGACGAACGCCCTGGGATGGAAATTCAGGAGCGCGTCGTACACACCTACCGGACAGCGGTCCGGGCTAAAAGCCATGGTCAGTTGGCCTACCTGCAAGCAGTATCCCGCCAGGATATCGTTTTTTGCATTGGCCCCGCGGGAACAGGTAAGACCTATCTCGCCGTCGCGTCCGCCGTTTCGGCACTGAAACGCAAGGAAGTCTCGCGTATCGTCCTGGCTCGACCGGCCGTCGAGGCGGGTGAACAACTCGGGTTTCTCCCTGGAGCCCTGGAAGACAAGGTGGATCCCTACCTTCGGCCACTATACGATGCCTTGCAGGAGATGCTTGAACCAGAGCGGATGCTGCGAATGCAGAGTATGAAAGTCGTAGAGGTTGCCCCCCTCGCCTTCATGCGGGGACGAACGCTCAACGAGTCCTTTGTGATCCTAGATGAAGCTCAGAATACGACCCCGGCACAGATGAAGATGTTCCTGACGCGGCTTGGAGCGGGTTCCCAAGCCGTCATCACCGGCGATATTACACAGATCGATTTGCCGAAAGGGCAGCCATCGGGCCTCATAGAGGTACGCAATATCCTGCGAGAGGTGGATGGGCTCGATTTTATTCATCTCAGTGAACGCGATGTGGTTAGAAATCCGCTCGTTCAGCGAATCGTTCAGGCCTACGAGCGACATGAGGGAACGGGGATGGAACAGGATCCCACGTCGTCTCCTCCGCCGAGTGACCGAGCCACGTGAACGCACCCAGACTCAGGCGTTGGTGGCCGAGCCTCGGAACGAGCAATCGGCTGGCAAGGCGTCAGAGCCAACCTCGGCACAGCCTACGCGTCTTTCGCGTCGCTCTGGGCGTGTTTTCTGTGGGGTTGTTAACCTACTTCTCGCCATCACAGCGTCCCTATAGCATCACTGACCTGCGTGTGGGATCTGTTGCGCCGGAACGCATCAACGCCCCCTTGCCGTTCTATGTTCGCAAGAGCCCAGAAGAACTCGATAACGAGCGACTGGCGGCGGAGCGAGCCATCCCCACCGCGTTAACCCATGATCCGCACAGTGGTGACGTTCAGCTGGCCTACCTCGACTCGGTATATGGCGTATTGCTACCGAGTCTGCGCATGCAAATGCCTGATTCTCTCAAGCAGAGACGGCTTCAGCGCGAATTACCCGATGTCGTCGGCTCCTTGTCAGAAGCAGCGCTCAGACAACTCAATGCAGCCGTCGCTGACCTCGATCCGACGAGTCTTGAAGGATTCGTTGCGGCGAGCAAGCAACTGCTATCCGACATCTATGCCACAGGAATGCTCGGCACGCGCGATGGCCCCCTCACGCGTGTAACTCGACAGATTCGAATCGACGACGACGACGAGCTGTCGATCGAAGCCGTCTACGACGAGCAATCACTTCGACGGGGAGAACTTCTGCCCCTGATCGAAGGATATCTCCCATTGATACAGGGTGGCTCGACGGAGGCAATCCACGAACTGCTCAGCCTGTTTCTGGTGCCGAATCTGGTGGTAGATGTCGATCAAACCCAACGACTTCGTGACGAGGCTCGTCGGAGCGTTGCCAGTATCAAGCGTCGCTATCTGCAGGATGAAATGATCATCGACCAAAACACGAAGGTCGAACAGCAGCATGTGGACGCCCTCGAATCTCTTGCGACTCACCTTGCCGAAGAAAAGCGCAAGGACGAAATGACCCGACTCCTGCAGACAGTGGCCGCTGCAAGCATTGCGGCATTCTTCCTTGTTGTCCTTGGCTATCACCTCGCAACTCGTGAACCGGATATCTACTACAGCGCGGGGCTGTTGCTGCTGCTCACCATTGTCGGACTCACCACAGCGGGAACAGCATCCTACATCCAGGCCAATGATATACATACCTACTTCGCCCCAACGCCGCTTGCAGCAATGCTTCTTACTATTCTGCTCACACCACAGGTCGCTCTTGTCGTCTGCCTCTTGCTGGCATTGTTCATCGGCAGCCTGTTTGGTGACTTCTATGTAGCACTTATCCTGGCGCTGACCGCTGCCGTCGCCGTGTTCTCGGTGCGTCACGTCCGACACCGAAACCAATTCTATCGCGCGATGATCCTTTTGCCGGCTTCGTACGCTGTGCTGATTACCGCCGCCGATATTTTGCGCTTCGTTCCGCATGAGCAGATCTATGGCCACGTATGGCCTGGAATTTTGATCGGCATCGCTTCGCCGATCGTCATTCAGGGACTGTTACCGATCTTTGAGAGCATCTTCAACGTCACCACGGACATCACCCTGCTGGAACTCTCAGATCTGAATCGTCCACTGCTGCGTGAACTCTCGATCCGTGCACCCGGCACCTATACACACTCCCTGATCATGGCCAACCTGTCAGAGGCGGCTGCACAGGGCATCAACGCCAGTCCGTTGCTGGCTCGCGTCGGGTGCTACTATCACGATATTGGCAAGATGCTCAAGCCGGAATATTTCAGTGAAAATCAGGGACTGCGAGGCGGTCGCAATCCTCACGACCATCTTACGCCCAGCATGAGCGTGCTCATCATCGACTCGCATGTGAAAGACGGCATCGCTCTGGCGGAAGAAAATGGCCTGCCACAAGCGATCATCGATCTGATCCCTGAACACCATGGAACGACGGTCATGGAATATTTCTACAATCGGGCGATCGAGCTGGGCGTAGAGAATGTCCGTCGTGACGACTTTCGCTACGATGGCCCAAAGCCGCAGACAAAGGAAGGCGGCATCCTAATGCTCGCCGACTCCGTCGAATCTGCCGTCCGAACGCTGTCGGAGAGGACACCGAGTCGCGTCAGACAACTCGTACGCCGTATCGTGCAACAGAAATTCACTGCCGGCGAGCTCGACGAGTGTCCCCTGACACTTCGGGATCTGCACGCGATAGAAGATGCCTTCATCCCAGTATTGATGGGTACACTCCACGGGCGCCTGGAATATCCGTGGCAGAAACAAGCGCAGAGAAAGGAGCGTCGCAGTGGCGGAGCCATTCCATCTACACTTTCCGGATGACCGTCCTGATCTGACGACGACCTTTGTCTCGCAATACCTCGACGGCCTCGGAAAGTCGGTGTTGGACGCGCACCCTCTAAATGGTACAATCGAGATTGTGCTGACGAGCGATGAAGAGCTGGAGCGCCTGAATACGAACTTCCGCGGCGTCAACAAACCAACGGATGTGCTTTCTTTTTCTCTGCAGGAAGGGCAGCCATTAGTTGTCGCTGAGAGTGAGGAGAGGACGGCTGGTGAGATCTATATCTCTGTCGAACGAGCGACACAACAAGCAGCTTCTCTGCATGTTACACTATGGGAAGAACTAGGCCGTCTCATGGTCCACGGCCTATTGCATCTTGCAGGCTACGATCACGACACCGAGGAAACGCTGCGATTCATGGAAGGTGAGACGGAGAGCTTCCTCCGACGACATAATCTCCCTGATACAAGACCGGTCACAAGCGATGAACGATAGTCCACGCATTTGTACGCGAAGTCAGCTGTCTTGGCGGACAGCCTACCTGAAAGGAGAACCACCGCCTTCGTGGAACCCCCCCAAATAGCTTTTTCGATCGGTGTCGCCCTGCTTGCGGCGATCTCCCTGTTTGCACTGGCCAGTTATGAAGCGACGTTCGCGGCGCTATCTCGTTCGTCACTTGAACGTTTCAGCGAGAATGGCCTGAAGCGCGCAACCGTCATGCTGCGTATCTATGCTCCACGACACCGCCTTCAGGTCATGGTCCGAATCGGACTGGGTCTGCTCGCCGTCGGCCTCGCCATTGCACTGGGTCGGTTGTTCGACCCACTTCCGGGTGCCCTTCTGCCGGTTTTTCTGACTGTCGTGGTCTGTTCCATCGTCCTGCTGTCGACTGGCTTGGCGCGTCGGTTTCGCTTCGAATCCGAGGGCGAGGATCCTCGCATTTCGCCGTTGACACTTAGTTTCGTTCCGCTCTACTACTTGCTGATTCCCTGTGCTCTGTTGGTAGAGAGACTGTCTTCCTCCGGCGACTATACGGACGAGGAATTCAAGGCGGAAAAGGAAGAGGAGTTACGCAGTCTCGTCGAGTCGGAAGGCGAATCTGGCGTACTGGAGGAAGGCGAGCGGGACATGATCGAGGGAGTCTTCGGATTCCACGAGCGTGTCGTGCGGGAAGTCATGGTGCCACGTGTGGACATCACGGCCGTCGAATTGGAATCCACAGTGGGCGATCTGATTCGTACGATCCGCGAAACCGGCCACTCGCGAATTCCGATTTACGAAGAGTCACTTGATACGGTCCGCGGCATCGCTTATGCCAAAGATCTGCTTCTTGTACTCGAGCTCGATGACCATGACATCAGCGTGCAGACTCCCTTGCGCGACCTTGTTCAGGCGCCTGAGGATTCCCCCTTACATATTCTGCGCGCCCCCTACTACGTTCCAGAGACGAAAAAAATCGACCAACTTATGCGAGATCTCAGATCGGTAAGAACGAGACTCGCCGTCGTCGTTGACGAATACGGTGGCACGGGGGGCCTCGTCACCACGGAAGACTTGGTTGAGGAAATCGTCGGTGAACTTCAGGACGAATACGACGCGGAAGAGGCTCTCTACCACTGGCAGGAACAGGATGAAATCCTCGTTGTCAATCCGCGCATCCACATGGACGAACTCAATGAACTGCTAGATTCGGACTTGCCAAATGATGGATTCGACACGTTGGGTGGCTATATCTACGACAACGTCGGCCATGTCCCGGAACCTGGATTGTCGATTGAGGCCCCTGGGTTCCTGATCACCATTCTGGCCGTTGAGGGGCAACGCATCGCGCGAGTCCAGATGCAGCGAGTTGTGACGACAGAGTCGGAGGATCTCTTGTCCGACGCCAACGCGTAGCTTGGGCCAACGAATGCGTAATTGTCCCTGCTCAGGGCTTGCGGGCAGTCGGGGGTCCATCTATATTATTTCATCGTGTTGCGGGGTGGAGCAGTCTGGTAGCTCGTTGGGCTCATAACCCAAAGGTCGCGGGTTCAAATCCTGCCCCCGCTACCAACTTTTGAGCAGGAGGCCGTCATCGGCTTCCTGCTCTTTTTTTGGTTTCCTGCTTTTTTGTGATTATGTCAGCCCGCTGTTCACTGTCCGCCCGCATCCGCCGAGTGATCCATGCCACGATTCAACCGCGTCAGTGATGAACTCGACAGCAAGTCGACGGCAGACCGTGTCGCCCTCGATGAACGCTTTCTCGCCCTTTTCATCCCCGACACGCCGCTGGACAGGGTCGAGGGCCAGGAACTACGACAGATCGTCTCGCGCGCCTTGCAGACGCTAACACCTGACGAGCTCGCCGTCGTCGGCGAGCGCTATCAGAATAAGCGCTCGCCGGGTGCCGTCGCCTCTCGACTACAGATGGATCGTGACCTTGTTGCCCAACTCGAACAGAGTGCGCTGGCAAAGCTCCGAGGTCCCCTCGTAGAATACATGGAATCCTGAGGGATCGTAGCGTGGTCTTTGAGGGCCGCTTCCGTCTATTTCTGCTCCTTGCAGCCGGCTCATTCACCGGCTTACTGTGGACCTGTAGTCTACCCCAGGTCGACGCAGGTTGGCTCGCCTGGATTTGCCTGGTCCCCTGCCTCTATCTGCTACTGCACTGCAATCTGACCATCCGGGAGACTTGGCTGCTGGGTCTGAGCGCCGGTCTGACAGCCGGTTTGGGCCGAGTTTACTGGGTTGCTGAGACACTCCAGAACTATGGGGGCCTGTCAGCCCCCCTCGCCTATCTCACGACATTTCTTCTGTCAGCGTATATCGGCTCGTTTCCGGCGATCGTGTTCAGATTGTCGGCATACTTTTCGACGTTGCATCAACGCCGACTCCCCTGGATCATCGCCGCCGTGTGGGTACTACTGGATTGGATCCTCAGCTGGCTCTTCACAGGGTTTCCCTGGGCCGTGCTCGGCTATAGCCAGTATCAATCGACCTGGATCCTCCCTATTGCCGCCATCGGCGGCGTCCACAGCCTCAGCTACATCCTTGTTGCAGCCAATGCAGCGATTGCTCAGTTGCTCGGCCGCCGCCGCACGATGTGGGCACTTATCGCCCTATGCGCCCCTTTTCTTGCCGGATCATTGGCAGAACATCTAATGGTTTTGGAGCAAGCCCAAGAACTTTCGAGCCTTCACGTAGGTATCGTCCAGGGCAGCGTGGAGCAAGGAGCCAAGTGGCAGACCGTCAGCCTGACACAGACCACCGGAAGACATCTGCGACTCGCACGGCAGCTGGACACAACCAAGGTCCCCCTGGATCTGATCGTTTTTCCCGAAACGGCCTTCCCCTTCCGACTCGATCATCCAAACTACGAAATCCACCGACGATGGCTGGCCGAGCTGTCCACCGAGTCGGGAGCGAGTCTGCTGGTGGGCTCCCTTGGCTCAACGTCCGAGCATGACGACAAGGGTCTATTCAATCGCGCGTATTTGATCAGCGGTGACACGATAGCTGACTTTGCCGACAAGGTGCATTTGGTCCCCTTCGGCGAATACCTGCCGTTGAAATGGATCTTCGGCTACCTCGATGAGCTGACGGCTGAAAGTGGCGCTTTCGATCCAGGTCAGCTGGGTCACAAGGTGCTCAAGCTGCCGGCCACTGCTGAACGAGACGCTGTACGGTTCTCTGTATTCATTTGCTACGAGTCCATCTTCCCAACAATCGCACGACAACAAACACTTGATGGTGCCGAATTCCTGATCAACACAACCAACGATGGTTGGTTCGGTACGACATCTGCCCCCGCCCAGCATCTGGCGATGGCTGTGCTACGTGCAGTTGAGAATGGCCGTCCTGTGGTGCGGGCGGCCAACACCGGCATTTCCTGCTTTATTGATGCAAAGGGAGGAATTCACCAGCCCACCCAGCTATTTGAGCAGACAGCAATCCAGGCCGACGTGATCCCTCGTCGTGCGTTGACCCCATACACTCGCACGGGTGATCTCATCTTCGCCCTGAGCGCCCTTCTCGTGGCGATCTCTGCCATCAATGACGCACGTCGTCGCCGGCACGCCGTCGATGCAGAGCTCGACGATGCGCAGAACGAGCTGCACAACTGGAGTCAAGCGCCGGTTCCACTCAGCCACCGTGTGGTCTTGATATCTGGGTATGCGAGCGACGCCTCTGTGTGGGCCCCCTTACTCGATCATATCAAGCAATCCTTCGTCGACGTCGATGACGCTGTCGTCGCCGTCGATCTGCGGCACGATCTGGCAATCGCAGATCTGTCCAACCACGTGGCCCGACTCACCCAATCCTCGGATCCTCGTCCACTCGTGCTCATCGGCCACAGCCTTGGTGGCTTGGTTGCAGTGCAGACGGCGGCCCTGCTCGACTCACCTGACACACGTGTGATCGCTGTCGCATCACCCTTCGGCGGTACTCACTGGGCAACCATCGCCCGTTGGCTCGGACGCGAGTGCCCGATCACTCTGAGCGATCTGGCCGTCCGCAGCGCTGCGACACAAGAGCTCGAGAAGCAGATGGCTACGACACGTGTTCGTAGTATCCGCCTGCACAGAGATCTACTATCCAGTCATCCACGTCGCACGACGGCCACAACCAGCTTCCATCCTGCCATTGGCGTCTCGCCACGGGCCAGGCACACGTTGGTCCTTCAAGATCCGCGTGTCCTTCGCGACCTGATCGCCAGTCTACGCTCGGCATAGAAAAAGAGCGCCACCGATCCTGGAATCGGTGGCGCTTATGTCTTCATCAAGGGGGTCAGTATACGAGGTCAGAACGCGAGGCTCGAGTAGGTATAAGCGCCTAAGGCTACAGCCATCGTCGCCAGCGCGAGTGGCCCCGCCAACTCCATCCATGTCTTCATCTGTTAGTTTCCTTTGTCATCGTTGTCAGTGCGTCCGAGGCGATCACCGTATCGGCCGCTGTCGTGGTAGCCTTCCAAAACCCAAGAGGCGCTGATCGTGTCTACCAGCCCAGTCGGAGAGTTGCTGCCACCAGTACTGAGGTCGCCACAATCATCCCTATCCAGCTTCCTACCGGTTCGCTGTGTTGGGGATGGCCATTGAGTGCTTTGAGCAGATCGCTCATGGTATCTTTCTGGATAAAGGACTTGAGCGACTCGGAACGTCGTTCTATCTCCTTCATTGCAAAATATATGCCCGCGTGTGCACATATAAACCTTTACAATGTCTAATAAGTTGTTAATACAAAGGTTATATAATTTCCGTTCGTCAATTCTTTGTCTATGTTCGTTTACCTGATGCATTCTCCAATTGCGATGTTGTCTCATTTTTGATCCTTAACTGTTTGCAACTTATTGTTTTATAAGTCTTTATGGTGACTTCTCATTTATGAGTCGTCGTTCTGATGAATATCTCAATTATGCGACGATTCATTTAGAGAGATAGTTCAAAGAGAGCAAAAGAGCGTGTGCGTATGAGAGCTTGGCGCCAGTCACCTTAACCAGGTGAAGGAGCGATATGATCCCCCAATAACGCTAGACCTTTGGAGGATCCGGAATTTGAGGAATGTCGACCCAGCGTCGATCTCGATCGGCGAGTACGATCGCTTCAGCTATTGCCTGCGCGCGCATGCCATGCCAAAAAGACGGCAGACATGAGCGCGATTCTCTAATGGCGCTGACAAACTCCCACGCTTGATCATAACGGAACGTGCGCACCGGATCAGCCTCATGGGGATCACGCGGCGAGCCCTCACGAGTGAGAAACTCAGATGGCACCGGTACGACGCGATACGGCTGCTGACGACCACCAACCAGCAATTGATGCGGTTCGTGAAGCTGATAAATCGCCGAGGAGAGAGTTCCGTTGATCTCGCACAGATCATGGTCCCCTCCGGGGCTGCGCCCCTTTGACAGCTTCCCCATCTCGAACACACACGTCGCGCCAGATTCATATTCAGCCAGCCACGCGACCCAGTCCTCGACATCCTGAGGTGGGCACGACTGCCCGTCAGCCGTCCGATCTCTTGGCACGAGCTGCTTCATCCGCGCACAGACACTCAGGGTCTTCCCCAGGAGATCTTCAGCATAGTCAATGCGATGAATCCCCATATCACCGAGCTCCCCGAGCCCCGCTTGCTGGCGATACTGTCGCCAGCCGATGGCATCCTCACCCCAGTCCTGCAAACGCTGTACGCGGGCATGGCGTATCTCGCCCAGTTCACCGGTGTGCACCAGATGGCGCAAATAATTCATGGCAGGCACAAACCGATAAGTGAAGGCCGTCATATGCCGCAGACCGGAGGTTTCCGCTTTCTGGTAGATGGCAATCGTCTCGTCGAGACTCATACCCAATGGTTTCTCGCAGAGGACATGACACCCTGCATCCAGGGCGGCCTCGATCAGCGGGCGATGTTGATCATTCGGCGTCGCGATCACAACCGCATCAAGTCCTTCTGCGAGCAGATCGCCTACATCAGTATACGACGAGGAGACGCCCCACTCGGCGGCTCTGCGGGCCACCAGCTCGGCATTTGGATCGCAGAGGGCCTGGATCGTGACCCCTGGAATTCGGCGTAGTCCCGGGTAGTGGACGGCAGCACAGACGCCACCAACTCCCATGAGTCCAAGCCGCAGATTGTCTGCATTCGTTGCTGTTTTTGTCATGAGAGTCCTATGGGTGTCATGGGAGCCCTAGGTGTGTCATGGGGAGTCCTGGGCAAGTCGCCCTTCTTCCGCCGTGAGCGGTTCCAGCAACGACACAACACGAGGTCTGTCTTGCGCAGCGACATCCTCGACAAAGGGAATGACAGGGCCGCCGGCAAGTCCGACGTCTTCCATCGCTGCGTGCAGAGCCGAACCACTGTAGCACCCTGAACGCTCTCCACGGAGGTCTTCAAAGGGTACCATCATCACACGGAGTCTTTCGGCTTCCGCTTCGTCGCCTCGCTGAAAAGCAGCCAGGATGGCGAGACTCATTCGTGGCACAAAGTTCGCCATTCCTGAGCTGAAGCCGACGGCGCCTTCCCGCAGGTAGTCGAGACACGGATCCTCGGCCATGCCACAGATCATGGCGGCGTGCTCACCAGCCTCACGGGCAATGCGTTTGAATGCATCCAGATCGTCGACGGCGTATTTCAGACCGACGACTGCTTCGTGCTTGCACAACTCCACGACGGACTCTACCGGCATAATATCGAGACGTCGTTGATAGAGGATGATCGGCAAATCACCGTCGGTGGCGATTCTTGCCAGGCCTTCGCTTACTCCGGCTGCCGAGGCGGGCCCAACAATCGGCATAATCATAGCACCGGCCACGCCGAGCCCTCTGGCAATCCGGGCCATCTCCATAGAACGTCCGAATCCGGGTCCTATTCCAGGTACGATGAGCGCGCGACCATCGGCAGCCTCCATGAATGCAGCTGTGACCTGTTCGAACTCCTCAAGGGTCGCGTCATAGACCAGTCCCGTTCCGCACATGGGCATCAGAAATCGAGCACCGCAGTCTATCAGGAAACGAACATTCGCCCGCGTCCCATCCAAGTCGATGTGACCATCAGCGAGTCTGGGTGTTATGGCAACAACAAGTACGTCGGCGCAGTCGGCTGCAATCAGACGAGATTCCAAGACAAACTCCCTCCATTCAATTCATTCATTGTGGCGCGTTTGCGGATCAGTCTGTGTATGACTGTTGTAGCGTTCGATATAGTCTTGCCGAGGAGGAGCAAAGATGTCGAGGACCTTGACGGGCCCCTTGTCGACGAATCCTGCATGAACGACATCTGCAGGGATGATGAAGGCTTCTCCTGGGCCCACTTCGCGCTCATCATCGCCGATGCGAAATCGCAGTCTCCCGTCCAGCACCAGACCGGCCTGCTCATGAGGATGACTGTGTTCGGGGATCTCGCATCCCGTCTCCAGAACGAGAAAGGACAGCATCAGATTCTCCCCGGCGATGATGCCACTGAAAGCCTTGGGAAACAATTCCAGCTGTGGCAACTGCTCAACATTCACAAAAGGCATGTTGAATTACTCTCCTTCAAGTGCGGGGCACGGCAGCTGGCGGAGCCTTGATAAAGGAACGCAACCAGACGTCACTGCGATAGCGCCAGCTGAGGGTCACCAATCGCCCCAGCATCATCATGGCATAGGCGAGCCAGGCCGCCAATAGCCCCCCCTCACCCCACACAACCAACCACAACGCGGCAGGGGTAAAAAACAGGAAAGCGGAGACCGCCATCGCACGGAATAGATATGCCACATCGTTGGCACCAATGAAGATGCCGTCGAAGACGAAGACCAGCGCATTCAGCGGCTGCATGAGAGCTACCACCAGCGTCAGGCCAGAGGCAGCGACAACTACCTCGTGATGTTGCGTGAACAGGCCTGCGATTTGCTCGAGCCCCAGGGCATAGATCACGGTGAATACCATGCCAATCCCCGCTCCCCAGGCGAGGATTCTGCGTGAGATCTGACGTGTAGACTTGGATTGACCCGATCCGAGTGAATTGCCAACCAATGCCTCCCCCGCATGAGCGAAGCCGTCGATTCCATAAGAGACCAATGACCATACCTGTGTTACCACAGCATGTGCCGCCAGCGGCACCTCACCCATTCTTGAGACCATTGCGAGCATGGAAAATTGCGTATACAGCAGGCACAGGGTCCGCAGAAACAGATTGATATTCGTGTCAAAAAGATGACGTAGCCGCTCAGCCTTCAGCAGCGGTTCCTGCAACTTGGTCCGCAGTACATCACCATAGAACCAGAACAAAAGGATGCCCGCTACAACGATCCCCGCCGCATTGCCCAACACCGCCGCCCACGCCGCCCCCTCTACCCCCAGAGCCGGTGCACCCCAGTGGCCAAAGATCAGCGCGTAGTCTGCCCCCACATTGACGATGTTGGTCACGACGGTCACGACCAATGGCGCCATGGCGTTGGCTGTACCCAGAAAGAATCCGTTGCAGACGTAGATTGCCAGCACGAAGGGCACACCCAGAATTCGTATTTCGAAATACTGATGGGCAAATTCCTGCACCGCTGAAGAGCCACCTGCAAGACCGAACCCTAACTGCGCAATGGGCACGAACACAGCAAACATGAGCACCGCCAACAACGCGGCAATGATCAGCCCGCGATATAGACTCGCCGCACACTCGGCACGATCACCGGCTCCATGATGCTGGGCAACAATCGAAGTCGTGCCCATGCGCAGAAACCCTGCTCCCCACAGCAATACGTCGAAGACGACACTCGCCGTCGCCACAGCCCCAAGGAAAGCGACATTCTCGAGGTGGCCTATCATCACCGTATCTGCGATCCCGATGAGGGGAACGGAGATCGACGCAAGAAGACTTGGGATAGCAAGACGTAGAATGCGCCTGTTGAGACCGTGATCTACCGCCGGTCCACGACTCGGCGTCTGGCCGTCGCTCAATGGCCGCTCTCAACAATCCCTGGCTCAGGGACCCATCGACATTGGTTTAGGTTGACGCGTTCCTGATGAAACTCGATTCCTTCCGCCTCCAACAGTTTGCGCTGGATTCGGTGGCCGGAGGATGCCGTTCGGGGGGAGACCTCTCCTTTGGCATTGATCACACGATGCCACGGTACGCCATCGGCTCGTGCCTCACTTAGTGCGGCCAATGCGTATCCGACCTGCCGGGCATACCCCTCCAGCCCCGCCAATTCGGCGATTTGACCGTACGTCGCAACGCAGCCTTCTGGAATTTTTCCAACGATCGCGTAGAATCGCTGCCAGCGCGACCCCGATTCTTCAGCAGTTGGGCGCTGCCGCCTCATCTCTTCCTTCGAGGAAGTCGAGGGCCTTTGCGTAGCTTCTCTTTTCCAGGTAGTGTCGCAGCATAGGGGGGCTGTCAGCCGGCAATTCGCGATGCAACTCGTCCACACGGCTGATGAGTCCTCTTACACTGTCATCCCGGCCGGCAATCGCTGCCATCAGGTCGGTCAGAGTCTGGTGAATTGGGTCAGTCATGATCGTGTCCTCAGGCAGCTATTATGAGGGATACAAGCCAGTCGTGCGTCGGATTTCGTATTCGAAACCGTATGCCAACTGGTAAGTGAACCATATCACCTTCCGTGTAGTCACGCTCGCCTTGATCTTCAACCTCGATCACACCTTTCCCCTCCAACCCGTAGTAGACCTGTTCGACTTCTTCCTGGCGCCACACACTGGTACCACCGGGCTGAACAGCCTCGCGATCGATCGCGGCCATTGCTCGCAGGTGTCCCCCATCCGCTTCAGGTGCCAACTGGCGCCAACGAATAGCCCCTTCCCCATCACCCTGAGGGGAAACCTGGCGCCATGAGCGAATGGCAAACGTTCCACCGTTTCCTTCGACGCGCTGACTGATGACGTGGTGCTCCAACCAGTCTTCATTGTCGTCATTGAACATCTGATGATACGTCCCGGAGGGCAGATAGATCGCGTCTCCCGCTGCCACTGAGAAGCGCTCATCATCGTAGAGGACTTCCCCCCCACCAGACAGCACATAATACACCTGCTCCAGATTCTCGTGCTTGTGGTGGTCCGATGTCTTGCGGCCCTGCAGTGCGTGTCGGGCGAACCCGTCCAACCGCTCCAGGCGATCACGATCGTCATCAGGATTCGGATCATCATCGCTGCCTGATCTGAGTCCGCCCCAATGAACAGCACTCAGATGAGCGATTTTCGGCTGCACGTCGCGCCAATTACGAAGATAAATCATCTACATTCCCACGATCTTACGCATGCGCGTAGCGATTTCGATTTGTGCCGCATCATCGCCACCGACTTCGTGAATCACACTGCCATCATAACCTGCGGCACGCAGCTCAGACATTATTGTCGGCCAGTCCGTGTCGCCATCGAGAAGATTCACAAAGCTGTGCTGGCGTCGAGAAAAATCCTTGAAGTGGACCTTCGTAATACGCTGGCCTAGAGCACGGATCCACTGTTCCGGAAAACCATAAGCCATCATGTTCGCCGTATCGAGATAGATGCCCACCCAATCGCTGCCGACTTCTTCGACAAACTGCACAGCTTCTCGTGGACTCAGGATGAACTTATTCCAGACGTTCTCGACACCGATTCTTACGCCCTGATCACCAGCCTCACCAGCCACATCACGCAATGCGTCGCGCAGATCATCCCACGCTTCCTGATAGGTCCCTTCCACTGTCAATTGCCCAGGATGCAGCAGGACACCATCCACCCCTAAAGTGCCAGCGATCGCCACGGCACGACGAAGCCCCTTCACAGCTTGTGCACGCTGCGAACTGTCACGGCTCATCAGATTGCCACGTTCGGCATAGTGGGAGATGACGCTCGCCACTTCGACGCCGGCGGTCTTGCACTTGTCTGCGACCTGAGCCAGGTCACCATTACTCATATCTACATGCAGATCTTTGTCGACACCAAAGGTTAGTTCAACGGCTTCATAACCCGCGCGTTGGCACAGGTCCAATGTGTCATCGAGGCTGCGATCGCCAAGGATTATCTGCGTGACACCAATTTTCACGTCTTGCCTTTCCGTAGAAATTTGGCTTGTTGAGATCAACTGCCGACAACAATCGATGAACTCATTCTTCTTGTTTTCGAAACTAACTCCAAGCGCAAGACGGGTCCACCGATTCAGGGACTCATTCCGCCGCGCAGCTAACAGTATCTATGGAGCTGACTGCGGAATCTATGGAGCTGACAGCGGCATCACTTGCGCAAGTTGTCCTGTCAGAACGAGATATTGCAATCCCACAGATCCAAGCCCCAATCCGATGCCGAAGATGGCGCGCACAATCAGAGCACGAAAATAGCGGAGTCCGACCCAAAGGGCCTGGGCGCTGAAGTAGACGGCAGCCAACGACAAGGTCAGCACCAAGGGGCCGAGACTCACCAGCAGGCAGGCGAGCACGGCAAGGACCAATCCGAGGGTTGCGCTGGTCTGCATCACTCCTCCCCTTCTCTTCAACTCTTCGTCCCCCTCTTCCGTTACCTCCCCGGGGTCAGCGGCTTCGAGCACGGCCTCTTCTCGTTTCTGTAGATCCGCTTCCTTAGCTTTTCGTGCCAATAGCTGAGCAATCCACACGAAGGTGTACAACAACACACCAAAGGCGAACAGCAGACAGAGCAGGGCAAGAATCGAAAACACGATCAACCGTGAGTGAGAAGGAACATCCGATGGCCTGTGCCGCAATATAACATGTGCACCCGCCTCGCCTACATAGGAACCGCTTCGGCAACTCGGGGTGACCTCGTTGTGTCGACTGAGAGTGACACCTATTTTTTCGCACCTGAAGAAGCACAACTGTTCAACAACCAAACCCATTCACTTCGACACGCACAGGAGCCACTCATGCCACGTGTGCGCAAAGCAGACTATACGGTTGGCGTTGTAGGCCTAGGCCGCATGGGCGCCAATATCGCACGTCATCTCAAGGACGTCGGTTTTCCGGTCACTTCCCTATACGATCTCAATTCGAAGACCGCAACCTCGCTGGCTCGGGAGGTTGGCGCCAAAGCTGCAAAGTCCCTCGCCGATGTGCCCGCAGCTGCTGACTATATCATCACCGTCGTAACAGACGACAAGGCGATGAAGAGCATTTTCTCTGCCAGCGGCGACAGCCTGCTTGCAGGAAAAGTGAAAGGCAAGTTGTTCATCAATTGCGCGACCGTCAGTCCGGCCACTCATATCGACGTCGAAAAGCGTGCCGCAAAAGTCGGCGCACGCACACTCGAAGGTTGTATGGCCAGCTCGATCACGCAGGCCCGTGAAGGCACACTCTATATGATGTGTGGAGGCAAGAAGCCGGTCTTTGACAAGTGCAAGCCTCTGCTGGACGCGATGAGTGTCGACTTGCGATACGTCGGCGGCAGTGGCAAGGCGGCGAAGGTCAAAGCCCTCGTCAACATGGTGATGAACATCAATACGGCCGGCCTTGCTGAAGGCTTGGGCATGGGCAAGGCATTGGGGCTCGATCTCAAGCTGCTGATGGAGATCTTCTCGCAGACAGGGGCCAATTCGCGGGTCCTTGAGACCGACGGCGAAGACATGGTGGCCCGCGATCACGAGTGTTATTTCTCCGCCGCTCACGCAGCCAAGGATTCAGGAATCGCTCTAAAAATCGCCCGCGAAAAGAGTCTCGACCTACCACTGGCACGTGCATCCAAAGCTCAGTTTGATCGGATGATTGCGATGGGTCAGGGTGAACTCGACAAGTCCGGCGTGGCGGAGCTAACATTCCCGGGTCGTGCGGGGGCGCGTGCTAAGAACGCCGCTGCCAAGAAGAAACCCGCAAAAAAGACAGTGAAAAAGAAGGCTGCCAAGACAAGCTAAGATCGGGCAGCAGCTACGAGGACGCACAAAGGGGGTGGGGCTTCATGCTCCCCCCCTTTGCTATGGTGACGAATAGACCCGACCATGGCGGATACTAGACCCGACCATGGCGGATATCGACCATGCGTTTAGTCAACTCGAACTGTAGCGACTCTCCCCTCGCATGACGGACAAATTGATCAACCATCGAACTGAAATAGCAATGGAAAGCATGCGGCGCATACCAGGCGATGTGAGGTGTGCAGAAGACATTGGGCATATTGCGCAGCTCACTATCCGATTCGAGTGGTTCAGGATCGAACACATCGAGTCCCGCGATCAATCGACCGGTTCTGAGTCTGTCGATCAGGGCCTGCTGATCAAGGACCTTGCCGCGACTACAGTTGATGAGAATTTTGCCATCGCCGAGGCGCTCGAGTTCGGCGGCGCCGATCAGTCCCTCTGTGACAGGCGTATGCGGTACCTGCACGACAAGCAAATCGGCGTGATCTAGCAGATCCTCAAGACTCGACGTCCGCCTCACGTTCAGCGTCTTGGCGGTTGCCTCATCCAGATAGGGATCAAACACACGCAGATCCGTGCGAAATGGCTGCAGCAGTTCGATGAGTCGCTGGCCTACGTGACCGCAGCCGACGAGACCTACTGATTTTCCCGTCAGTTCACCATGAACGAATTCCTCGTTGCCAGCATTCGCCCAGGTCTCTGTTGAAGCCATCATCTGTCGATACACGGCTCCTGCATTTCGCAGGCACAGCAGCAAAAGTGCCAGATCCCATTCCGCGACGGGTTGCGAAGAAGCGATATTGTCCGTGTCGATGACGTGAATTCCACGCTGCTGAGCCACGTTCAGATCGATCCCGCGGCCAAAGCGATCTGAGCGAACGCCGACAATCTCCAACCTCGTGGCACGCTCCAGCAGGCCGCCGTCGAGCTCTGGCAAGCGACTGCCCAGACGGATGATCCCCGTGATCCGGGCGAGTTGGTCCATAAGGGCCGCTCGATCGAGCGTTTCCTCTACACGAATGGGGTTTCCGACCTCAGCGAGTCGTTCCCAGTCCGATGCTCGATCCCACTGCGGTACATCAACGAGAATCTCACCCATCTGTTCTACTATCCCGGCAATCAGTGTGAACGCAAACGACGCTGCCACGATCTTAGCATCTGCAAAACGCCAGGATTCGGCTCTGCGGAAGGTTCGTCCATGGCAATCCAGACCCACAGCGCGACAGCCAGAAAGAGACCGGCCGTAACGAAGAAGACAGATCGCAGTCCCCATGTGGCACCGATCCAGCTGCCTCCCAGTGGCCCCGCTGCCCATCCAAGGGCCGCGGCACTAGACATGATGCCGAAAGCTTTGCCTCGGTCTCTCTCCTCGATGATGCGTGCCACCAGTGCATTGGCCACGGGTCGGATCGCTCCCGTCGCCAGACCGCCGAAGACAAACAGCACGCCTAGCATCGTGACCGACTGGGCAAAACCTTGCGCCAGGTGGAAGACAGCTGCCGCCACCAGACCGCCAACAAGCACTGCCTTGGGGCCGATTGAGTCGCTGAAGCGCCCCATCACTGCCGAGGACAGCGCTCCCACCAGACCTCCGGCAGCGAAGATGATACCCGCCATCGATACGATGTTGCCGTGCCCAGGGCCAGCCAACTGCTGTACGAACAGGGGAACGACAGGCATGATGAAACCGAACGTAAACGACATGGACGTGACGCTCACGATGAGAATCACAAAGGCCTTAATGCCCAGCAACCGCCAAACATCCCGGCCCGGCAGACGATGCCGGGCAGACGTCTCCACCTGCTGCGAACGCTGAAAGTCTTCACGAACCCAGATCTGCACGGCGAACCCGGCGATGACGACCGTGATGCCGCTGTAAAGAAAACATGTCTGGTAACCGAACTGTTCAATCAGCGGCCCTCCCAGCAAAGGACCGACAGAAGCACCTAACATGAACGCGCCCTGCATCAGTCCCAGGGCAAACCCTACGTGAGACCGAGGAGTGGAGGTTGAGACCAGCGTCAGGCAAGCGGTCACTGTCCCCGACAAGGCACCCTGGATAACACGAACAACCAGCAACTGTTCGACGGTTTGCACATAGGCCATCAGGATCACGGCAATCCCACCACCCAGCATCGACCGAACGACCATGGGTTTGCGGCCATATCGATCCGCGAGCCCCCCCCATATCGGAGACGAAATGGCCATCGCCAAACCAGCTGCCGTACCCATTCGCCCCGACCACAACAGTGCCTCACCCAGATCTGCTATTTCAAATTCCTGGACGTAGTAAGGCAGGAATGGCTGGACCGCCTGGAAACCGATGATCGCTATCACCTCCGCCATCCAGAGCGTATAGAAATTCCGGCGCCAGTCGGGGTATGCGGCGTCTGTATGAGTGGTAGAGGTAGCCAAGGTTCGCTCTATAGTTCACACAGGTGGGATTGTTTCAAGGTGAAACAACAAGAGGAGAGAGACCCACAGGTCCCCCTCCTCGTACAGTCCTGCAGCTTGCGGTCGTCCAACTAGTGGATGAAGGTCGTTTTGCCTTCGAGCTACCGAAGAGCGGATACGCCGCCGCCCTTGATCGCGCGAGCGACCTCCTTTTCCACATCCGCTTGTTTGACCATCGATGTATCGCCGATGGTACCCTGCACCAGAATACCGTGGGCAGCCCCCCACTGCACCGCTTCATCTGCTCCTCGTCCATCGAGCAGCGCCGCGACCACGCCCGACGCGAAAGAGTCACCTCCACCAGTCCGATCAGCGATCTCCACATTCTCACGCAGGGCAGCCTGATGAATCTGGTCTGCTTCGACATCAAAAAGAACGGCACCCCAATTGATGCGATCTGCTGACAACGCACCACGCAACTGTGTTCCGATATACTTGATATTCGGGTAGTCCTTGGCGACCTGCCTTAACATGCCTGCGTAGATCTTCAGCCACTCGTCAAATGTCGCGTTCTGAGGGATCTTCTGTGTCTCGTAACCCAGCGCATCGTCGAAGTCATCCTGATTGCCCACAAGAAAATCAACATGAGGCACGATGCCGCGATTGATCTCGCGGGCGCGATTCTTATCGGGTTCGACTTTTGAGCGATAGTTGAGATCGAAGGAACGCCCGGCGCCGTATTCGCCGGCCTTGGTCATCGCTTGCAGAGCGAGATCCGCCGTCTTCTGAGACAGCAACGTGTAGATACCGCCAGTACTGAACCAGCGAGTCCCATGGGCACTGCCGAACAGCTGATCCCAATCGACGTCATCGGGTCCCACTTCACGGACAGGTGTGTGGGCTCGATAGTATTCGGTCACCGACGGCAGGACACCTTTCCCCGCCCAGGTAAAATTGATGCCATTGTGCAGCGTCCCCTTGCCATCGGTGGCGAACTCGCCCTTGCCTGAGTTATTGAACCAGATCAGGTGAGACGTATCGACTCCGGCTTCGCGCAGCTGATTTTCGATATTCCGACCGATCCCATCGTCGACGAGAGCCGTCACCACAGCCGTACGCAGACCAAAGCAGTAACTGAGTCCCTCACTGACATTGGTCTCACCGCCGCCATGCCAAATCCGTGCTGTCCGCGCCCTCGCCGTCGGTACCGCCCCGGGGTCGATTCTCATCATCACTTCCCCGAGCGAGATCGCATCATACCGCGTCTCTGCCGGTGATTTCAACGTCAAGGCCATGAATGTTCCTTTCTTGGATCTATTGATTACATCGTGGGGAGCTCAAGTGCGCTCTTTCATATTTTCATCGATTTTGTGACTACAAGCCGGCGCCAACTCTGGCTTGTGGTTTGGCGACAGATTTTTGCAAGGACTCCAACACGGCGACGGGACCCAACATCGTCTCATCGGTCTCAACGGTCTTACCCGTCTTGAACATGCGGACGAAGTCTTTGATGCCCGTGAAATACATGCTCTCGTCAGTGATGATTTCCTGATCTATGCGCCCTTTTTCCCCGACAACTGAGATGTGAAAGGGTGTGCGACCTTCACCGACGAGATTCATCGTCCCCACAGTGCCTGACTTGAAAAGGATATTGGCACTGTGATTTTGGCCCTTCCCCTTCACAATCTGGGTCCGGTAGAAATCGTAGCCTGTCAGACGCAGGATCATATCCACCTGATGGATCCCATAGAAGAAGATGCCACCCCATTTGGATTTGATGTCACAGGGGCCGGTAGAGATCACCGTATAGATCTTACCGAGTTTCGCCACATCCTTCTTCAGCTGTTTGAAGGAGGCTTGCTTGGGCAGCGTCGAGAAGGAGCAGACAGGAACCTTCAGTTGCCGTGCCCGGGCGAGAAACCTGCGCCCCTCCGCGCGGCGATAGCAGAACGGCTTGTCGATGAAGAGAGGTATTTTTGCTTCTAGAAATGGCATGGCAGCCGGTAGATGATCGCGGCCATGCCGATGATCAAAGACGACGGCGTCGACCTCTCCGATCATTTCCTCGGCACGACGCACGATGGTCGGAATCTCTCCTCTTTGCGAAGCGTCTTTCGCGTGCGCGGCCGTTTCTCCCCATACGTGAGTTGCTCTGACACCAGGGATCTTCTTGTCCACATTCAGTACGCGGGCGATCGCCACAGTATGGCTATTTTCCGCACCTACCATCCCAACTCTCAGCATATCTGTCTCTCTCTATTACACAGCGATCCCTCAGTCATTGAAGGACCAAAGGCGAAGTGCTGTCTTGCCCAGAACCCACTCCAGGTCCTGTTCAGCAATGAATTTCATTTCGTCGCGCACAACAGCGAGGGTCTGTCCATACTCAGCCTTACCAAGACACACCGGCCAATCCGTCCCCCACATGATGCGTTGCGCGCCAAAAGCCTGATACACAGCCTCAGCCAAGGGGTGGGTGTCTGCCCAGGGATACGCCTGATTCGAAATCGACCACGTATGGCTGATTTTCACGTAGACCCGCTCAAACCGTGAGAGATCTGTCAGAATCTTGCGCCCCGCCAAATCGTCCGGCTCGCAGTCTGCCATGTGGTCAATCACCACGTCGAGGTCCGGATACTTCTCCAAACGACGGGCGAGGTCTTCAAGGCGAGGCGGGCGCGTCAGCAGCAGCAGGGGCACCTTTAGTGCCTCCGCCCGTGCAAAAACCGGATCCATCAGCTCATCGTTGGTAAACCAGTCACCTGCTTCACCCACGGCCGGGCTCAAACGCACACCATGGATGCCGCCCCCTTCAACCCAGGCACTCAGATGATCGGCTGCGGCGGGGTCTTCAGGGTTGATTCGCCCGACGCCCATCAAACGATCCGGATATCGCTTCACACAGTCGACGACGTAGCTGTTGTCCCATCGGTAGGAGATAACCTGCACGAGCACGGTGCGCTCGATGCCATGAGCATCCATCAACTCCAGCAACATTTCAGCGCTGCGGTCCTCACTCGGAGGATTCGCAGTCTCAGTAGGCCAAGGGAAGGCTGGGTCGTTCAGCCAGACATGTACATGAGGGTCGACGATCACCAGATCAGATCCTTCGGCCAGTCGGCCAGTGTAGAGGCTCAAGAGATTTCGTCGTATACAAAGACCCAGCGCTCACGTTCTGTCAAACACCAGCACCTGCCACCAAAGCAATGCCCCGCGTTCACCTTGCCGAGGCTGTGAAGCGGGGATACCTTGCCCAGCTCTCCACCACTGCACATCCTCACGGGATAGCTCAATGTTCGACTTGATTCTCGCCAATGGCACTGTGATCGACGGCACGGGCAGCAAACGCCGCAAAGCCGATATCGGCCTTACCGGTGACCGGATTACGGCCATCGACAAAGACCTCTCTACGGCGGATACAAAACAACGACTCGATATTTCAGATCGCGTCGTAGCCCCCGGCTTTGTCGACGTTCACAACCACTCCGACGCCTGGCTGTTGAAAACAACGAATCTCGAGCCGAAGACGGCGCAAGGCTTCACCACAGAAGTCATCATGGCGGATGGAATCTCGTATGCGCCCGTGAATGCGACGACCGCCCCCCATTGGATCTACTATCTACGCTCGCTGAATGCACTGAATTTCGACGAATACGATGGCTGGACGAGCTTCAGCGACTATCTCAATAGGCTCGATCGGCGGTCGGCACAGAATGTGATCAGCCATCTACCCTATGCCAATGTCAAAGCGATGGCCGTGGGGTGGGGCAGACAGGTGCCAGATGACTTCCAGATGGAGCGCATGCGCGCCGACGTACTCAAGGGGATGGAAGAAGGCGCTGTCGGCGTCTCAACAGGAATCGACTACATCTCGCAGTGCTTCTCAACCACAGCCGAGTTGGTCGAGGCGTGTGAACCCATGGCGCCCTTTGGCGGTCTGTATGTCACCCATGTTCGATATCGCAAGACAACACTGGGTGGCGTGAAAGAGGCAGTAGAAATCGGCAAACGCGCCGGAGTGCCCGTGCACATTTCGCATCTAAAGGGCACGACCCCAGAGATGTCTGCCGAGTTATTCGACTACATCGACAATACGGCACGCAAGGAAGTCGACTTCTCTTTCGATGTGTATCCGTATCTGCCGGGCTCAACCATGCTCAACTTCCTGCTGCCCTATCACGTGTGGGAGCAAGGTCCACTTGGTGTGCTACCGCAGTTGGTGAATCCTGATGTGAGACGCGAGTTCGGCCGCAATATCGCCTCGCTGAATCTGAGCCATATCCACATTGCCTGGCTACCGGGTAGCGACAATGCTCACCACATCGGCCGTTTGCTCTCTGACTACGTTGAGGACACCGGCAAGACGCCCGAGAACGCTCTGTGCGATCTTCTCATAGAAGAGAATCTCGCCGTCCTGCTCGTGTTTCATCATGGTGACGACCGGTTGATCCATCCGTGGTTGGCCCATGACTGCTATCTGATGGGAACAGACGGCATCCACTTTCCAGATGGCAAGGTACACCCCCGGATGTATGGTTCAGCGCCTCGCGTGCTGGGTCCCTGTGTGCGTGATCACAAACTCTTCTCTTTGGAAGAAGCGGTGGCAAAGTTGAGCGATCGACCTGCTCGCCGTTTCGGCTGCAAAGATCGCGGACAGATACAGGAAGGTTGGTTTGCCGACCTGGTCGTCTTTGACGCAGAGACCGTCGCGGATCGTGCGACGTATGAGGAGCCTCGACAACTGCCGATAGGGATCGATCATGTTCTGGTGAATGGCGTCCCAGTCATTCGTCAGGGTCGTGCCGTAGATGATCTACCGGAAACTCCGCCGGGCCGTGCCCTGCGCTTCAACCAGTAAATTGCGAGACAGCGAAACATGAACCGCCCGCCAGAGAACTTCGTACGCGTAGATGCAGACGTACTACATGCCTTCAGTAGCCAGTGCCTGGAGCGTGCCGGTCTGCTGCCTGAACATGCCACTCAGCTGGCTCAATTGCTGGTCAACTCAGATCTACGTGGGGTGGTCTCGCACGGCACACGGGCACTACCAGGGTATTGCCGGACCATCTCTCAACAGCACGTCAATACTCGGCCGGAGATCACCATTGTGCAGGAATCCGACACATCCATCCTGCTGGATGGTGATGGATCCCTTGGGTACGCCCCGACCATGCAATTGACCGAAGCCTGTATCATCAAGGCAAAGCAAGAGGGGGTCGCTGTGGGCGCAGTGCAGGGCATCGGCCACTATGGCTCGGCAGGTCACTACGTGCGACGCGCCATGGAGGAAGACCTGATCGGTTTTTCCGTGCAGGGCGCCTATCCCCAGTACTATCAAACCAATGAGGGCAAGCGGGCGGCCAAATACGGCAATCCCCCTTTATGCTTCGGCCTGCCTGGCTCCCAACACGAGGCACCTCTGATTCTCGATGGCGCGACCTGTATCCTGGCCGACTATCAGAGAGGAGAGGAATTCGAAGAACTCGAAAAAATGATTCCCGCCGCATTCTTCAAGTCGATTGGATACACCGCCGTGGGTACCGCTTTGGGCGGCGCCTTCGTGGGGCAAGCATCCGAACGAGCGAAGGAAATTCATGAGCGTTGGCCGGGTGCGCGCCAGGGCGCGATGATCTGGCTCATGGATGCGGGACTCTTCGCCCCTGTTGCGCAAGTCAAAGATGCCATCACACAGATGTCAGCCTTGGCCGCCGAACAAATGATACCCGTCGGAGATTACGACGAGGTCCTGTTACCAGGTGGCGTGGAGCACCGGCTCGAGAAAACCTACGGTGAAGAGGGAATCAAGATCGGCGCCGAACAGGAGGACTGTCTCAAAGAACTTGCCGAGGAATTCGAGGTGGAGATTCCCTGGCGCCGTGCCGACTCCTAGATGACTCCGGACTCACGTAACTGCGACAGTTCAGCCCCGTCGAGTCCCAGCCACTGAGCCAGGATGTCTGATGTGTGCTCCCCCAGTGTGGGCGCAGGACGGATGTCAGCGGTGGTCGCGGAGGAGAACTTAAGGGGAGGCCCGGGGACGCGAACATCAACGTCCCCCTCTCTCTGCGTCCGAATCATCTGTCGTTCCTGCAAATGCGGATCTGCTACCACGTCGGCCATGTCATTCACTGGCCCACAAGGTACCCCGGCCGCCTCCAGGTGTTGCAGCCAGTGGGCAGTGGGCTCGGCGACAAAGGTGGCTGCCAGTTCTTCCTCAAGGGCAGCATGGTGTTCGGTACGACCCGCGTTGTCAGTAAACCGCCTATCCTGCGCCAAGTCAGAGCGCCCCAATACGTCACACAGTTTTTTCCACAAGCGATCGTTGCCCGCTGCGATCACAACATACCCATCTATCGTGGAAAAAAACTGAAAGGGCGTGATCGTGGGGTGACGTGATCCCAAAGGGCCTGGCGTCACTCCTTCCACGTCAAAGCGTGCGATCGCATTCTCCAACAGAGCGACCTGACAATCAAGCATCGATACGTCGACATGCTCACCGTTTCCCGTCTCCCGTGCTCGAGCGAGACAAGCAAGAATTCCGATAACGGAAAACAGGGCCGCATTGAGATCGGCGGTAGACGACCCAACACGAACTGGCGGTTGACCCGGTAATCCCGTGATCGACGCCAGCCCACTCATGGCCTGCACAATCACGTCGTACGCCGGCCGGTGGGCGTAGGGGCCCGTCTGGCCAAAGCCCGACACCGAAGCGTAGACGATGTGTGGATTGCGCGCCGACACCTGCTCGTATCCGAGCCCAAAGCGATCCATACTCCCCGGGCGAAAATTCTCTACCAAGACATCTACCTGCTCCGCCATCCGCAAGGCCAGATCACGTCCTGCCTCTGTTCGCAAGTCGATGGTGACGGACTGCTTGCCTCTGTTCACGGAGAGGAAATAGGCCGACCGGCGATCCCCCACGAAGGGACCGAAGCCGCGTGAGTCATCTCCCTGTCCGGGTAGTTCCACCTTGACGACCTCGGCACCCAGATCGGCCATCACCATCGTGGCAAAAGGACCGGCAAGGACGCGTGTGAAATCAAGGACGCGAATCCCAGATAGAAGTGGGTCTGTGCGCGTGTCCTGAGTCATGCCAGCGGTGATGGCAGTAATCCCGCGCCATGCCCCGGGGTGGCGACGCAAGAGTCGAGATCAACGGTGACGTTGAGATCGTCACGCAGAAGCCGTTCCAGCGCCAACCGCTGGTCACCCTGCAGAAAACGTCTGGAAATCAGTCCGCCCACATTGCCACCCCATCCCGCACCAAGACGCTGGATCCCCCCGGCATCATCTCCATAGGTGCGCAGAAAGTCATTGAGCTTGCCAACAAATTGGTCATAGTCCGGCGTCATGCGACCGTAGCCACCGGGAACGAATGCCAGTCGCCCGCGCGGATCAGAGCGTCGCGCCGCAGTAGCTATCTGCAACAATTCGGCGTCCTCAACTTCCTCATCGTAGTCCCCCGCGTGGGACAATCGCACGAGTTCGAAGACGGTCGGCATATCGCCCTGTGCAAGGAACTCGATGGTTGCGGCAACTCGGTCCTGTTCCGCCAGTCCAAAGATGAATCGTCGGCGAAGCTGGATGGGCGTGTCTGCTGTGATCCGAGGAAACTTCGCCCCCACGTCGCGACTGATCATCTCTGCGAAAGCATCGGAGGCTCCCGCCTGGTGCGCCCATGCCTCGATCTGTTGCAGTGATGTCGCCTGCGGGACCTCCATCAGCAACTCGCTTAGCAGAGCTGCGTCGATCCCGAGGTTCTCGGGCGTGATATCACGGATCAACTCGATTCTGTCATAGACATCGGGGCGCAGACCTTCCCAACCCGGTGTCCCTCCCTTCGATCTCAACAGCAAATCACGAACAACAAAGACGCCAAGAGGATAGGCCAGGACCGTTTCTTCTTTGCCCGCCTCGTCGTAAATCCGTGGCACGCCACTGTCAAAAATAACGGCGACAAATTCCGGTGGCAGGGGTGCATTTCCGCAGGCCTGTGCAGGAAAAACGCCCACACTTACCAGCTCTCCCGCAAGGCCCAGAACCATTCCTCCATGGTCGGCGGTACCACCCTGCGTCCCGCGGATCCACTCGGAGGTTCCCACACCATCGATCGCATCTTCCCACGACATGTCCTTGCCGGGAACCACACCGTACAACCCCAAAGCGGCATAAGCCGTCGAAATCACCAACGCGGAGGACGAAGACATTCCGCCACTCGGTGAAACATTGCTGTGTACATACGCATCCAGCCCGGTCAGCTCCCGACCACGACCACGCAACCAACTGTCGAGATAGACGAGTTGCCCCTGTGGGAGGATCGACCAACTGGTGTCGATCGTGCTCCCCGTCTCACGCTCGCGTCTCGTGCAGATCTGACCCGCATACTCCATCAGCGCCTGGCGACCATCTCCCAACGGTTCGGGTGACGCCAAATCGCGCACTGAGAACGACGTCGCGGCAAAATCGCGATCGCCCTCCTCCCCTTCATAGCGCGAACTCAGTCTCGCCTGGTCATCGGGTCGCTGGCGAATCACGGTGATCGTGTCGTGGCCCTTCACAGCCAGACGAAGGCTCGGCATGCCACCATAGTCGATATGCATGCCCATGATGTTCATCTGCCCGGGGCATCGTGAAATGACCACGTCACCACCGACGCCACCATAGCGCTGTTCAAACTGAGCGAGGATCTGTAAATACCGCGCCCGCCACTGCTCAACATCATCCTCCCCATATACAACAGCCAGATGCACAGACAGAGCAGATGCTGAATCCTTGAGGGCCACGCGCCAGGTCGAAAGGGGCGCACCTAGTGTGCTTGAGCTCAAGAGCTTGCCTCTTGCTCTATCTCGGCCACATCGAAGACTTCCCCATCGACGGTCAGTGTGCCACCATAAGAAATCGGCTCGTCCAGGATGTTGATCGTCATATCGACGAGGACCTCAAATTCCATCGATCCCGCCAATTGGATGGTCCCCTTCAGTGTCACAGGTGATGCGAGAACATTCAGGTCGAGCTGACCATCGATCACGAGCTCGCCGTCGGGTGAGTACTGTTGAAAAATGAAGGACGTGCCTTCTACCAGAACCTGACCGCCACCCGAACCGGGGACCCTGCCCCCACCGGTGAAGATGAGGGAGACAGACTTCTCTAAAGCCACCTCCATCTCCGCAAGCAACACCTGATTCGCCGTAAAGTCAGGTGCCGTTGCAGCAGGTTCCTTGTTTGCATCGTCACCGCACCCGGCGACCATACTGAGGCATACACAGATGGCCATATACACGGGGTGCAGACGTCGGTCTCTGGTCAGCGACAAGATCTATCTCCTGAGGGGTTCGTCATCGAGTAGCGCCTGCAGGCGCTGTGGTTCATTGGTCAACATCCCATCGACGCCACAGTCGATGAGCCTCTGCATTTCGTCCGGTTCGTCAGCAAAGAACGGAAAAACTCGCATTTGCCGCGCATGCGCAGCCTCTACAAGGGCCGTATTGGTCATGGCGTGCCCAGGTTGCAGGATCCGACAGCCAATAGAAGCTGAACGGGCCACGTAGTCTTCGGCAGGATGCACGATGAGATTACAGATTTCGAGCTGCTCGCATTCACTTCTAGCCATAGACAAGGTCTGCTCATCGCCCGCAACATAGGCGCGCTCAAGCAGACCTCTGGTCCGCAACATCGACACAGTGCTCCTGGTCACCAACTCAAGTGTCTCGGCAGATGTCTTTATATGCACATTCAGCCGAATCGGTTCTGGAATCAGCTCCAGTGCCTCATCCAGGGCAAGGAATCTCTCCCCCGCAAAGGCGTCACCAAACCATCGACCCGCGTCTAGAGCCTTGATCTGTGCCCAGGCCAGATCGGACACCTCTCCCGATCCGTCGCTGGTGCGATCCACACGGTCGTCGTGAATGATGACCAGTTCGCCATCATGAGATCGGTGCACATCCAGTTCAATGCACTCGACCCCGAGCGCAACGGCGGCCTCAAAGGCTGCTCTCGTATTCTCAGGATGGTTGCCTGAGTCACCACGATGGGCGACGACGACGATTTTGTCTGGCCCATCCAGATCCATGACGTTGGCACCATGCGGCCAGGGCCCACCATGCGTCATGGATGGATCTCTTCATGGTGCTGTACATAACGTGGCAGCGCCTCCACGTCGAGATCACACCCGAGTCCCGGTTTCTGCGGTGTCGGCGTGTACCCATCGGCGAATTCAATGGGCTCGAGGATCAGATCATCTTCACGAGTCCAACTGCCGACAAAGTCAGATGCCATCGTGCAATTGGGCGCGATGGCAGCGGCGTGAATGTAAGATGTATCGATGATGCCCAGATCATTTCCCGAGCCATGCCAGCACGGCATCGCCGCCGCGGCGGCGATGTTTGCGAGATCTGGCATTTTCACCGGGCCTGAGCCGAGGTTGAAGCAATCGACGCATCCTGCCTGTAATGCTTCCAGCATTTTGCTGCCATTGCCGAGATGCATCGCCAAAGGCCACTCAAGGGCCTCGTGAATCTGTATGTAGCCCTCGATGTCCCCTTTGGGAATCGGATCTTCGAAGACTTCTACGTTCCCAACGTCGACCAACTGCTGAGCCAGATCGATCGCCTGTGCGGCCGTGTGAAAGCGCTCATTCGGATCAACAGTCACCTTGAAATCAACACCACCCACTTCGCGCATGGCTTGCAGACGCTCGACCATGGGCTCTTCAATTCGACACTTGATCTTCACTCCCTTGAAACCAAAGCTCAAGGCGCGTTCCACTGCCCGCTTTCCATCCTCTGGCGTCTGGTGCCCCATCCAGTAATCGGAACGGACCTGTGAGCGGACGGCACCACCCAATAAGGCGTGAACGGGCACTCCCCGCGACTTGCCGACAAGATCGAGGATGGCCATCTCGAAGGCTTGGTACGCGGGGCCATTGCCAGTCGACGGTACACCACGCTCGTGGCCATCAAGAACGCGGTCCTCGGCGACAGCGAAAATGTCACGCAGACAGATGCGATCAGGACTCGTTCCCACCAACAGTCGCGCCCCTTTCTGCACCTCGTCGAACTCCACGCCGCGACCCGTTTCCCCGATGCCGACCAACTCCGAGTCCGTCTTGAGACGGATGATATGTTTCGGTACCTGATCCCATCCTGTTTCCGCCACCCATTCGGAGCTATGGACACGACCAGGGATCGTGGGAACGACGACGGTCCATATGTCGATACTCGTGATGATCATGATTTCTCCAGATTCGCTGGGAACCAGGCGGTACCCAAGGCGCAAATGACAAAATTGAAGGCCAACCCGACGACACCTGCATGAAAACCCCAGACCTTTGGCTGTCCCGCCGCCGTAAGACCTAACCCGATCGCCAGACCGACGAGCATACCGATCAGGACGACGGAGGAGGACAAACGACGCCAATACAGGCCGAGAAAGAAACAGGGAACGACCTGAATCAGGACCTCAAATTTCAGCTCCAGCAACCGGACCAGGGTCTTCTCCGTACCAATGGCGACCAGTACGAGGAGAAAGACGAAAACCCAAGAACAAATCTTGCCCACACGAGTCAGCTCTTCCTCCGAACTATCAAGCCGCAGATGAGCCTGATAGATGTCGCGTGTGAACATCGATGAGATCGACAGCAGGGCAGAATCTGCCGTTGACATGAGCGCCGCGAGCGCGGCAGCAATAATGACGACGACGAGCCAGTAACCTGCCGCCGAATCCTGCATGATCAGACCACACAGGCGTGCCAGAACTTGATCAGTCGCGATCCCCTCCATCCCGGGCAACACGATTCTACCCGTCGCCCCACACACTAACGCGATCAACGTCGTCGTGAGTGGCATGAAGGCCATCACTGCCAGCGAACTCTTCAGGCCCCTTACAGAACGGCTGGCGTACAATCGCTGGATAGCCTGTGGATAGATTGCTGCCCCGCACCCAAGTAGCACGATGAAACTGATCCAGGTATTGCAGGCCTCCAGTGATGGCGCCGTAACCATCTGCGGCTGTTGCACCGACAGTTGCTCGACGACGTTCGTGAGGCCACCACCAAGAGCGGGCACCAGAAACAACAAGATGCCGAAGCCCAGCAGGAGAACCGTTCCTTGAATCACGTCGGTCCAGGCGACGGAGCGCATGCCTCCGAGGGTTTCGTAGATCACCATGATCACGGCCAAGGCGATGATACCATACTCGGAACCGATACGACCATCGGTGATTCCCTCCACGGCCGCACCCATCGCCTTCAACTGCGCGAGGGTATAGTTGCACAGGGCGTAGATCATCAAGATCGTTGCGAGCAAGGTCAGACGAGGCGAGCCAAAGCGCTGCCTGATATAGTCACCGGGTGTGATAAAGTTGAAACGTCTCGCGACGATGACGAGTCGTGGTGCAAACAGCAGATATCCTGCGATGATCGAAAACATGAACAGAATACTGACCGTCCACTCGAAGCCAATGCGATACGACTTGCCCGTGTAACCGAACATGGTGTTGCCAGAATACTGCGTCGCATAGAGGGTCAGAAACAACACGGCAAAACCCATGGATCGTCCCGCCAGATAGAAATCGGCGAGACTATTCGACTCTCGGCGCATACGCCCAAGCCAACCAATACCGATCATCGACAGTAGGTAGAGGCCGATCAGGGTCAGGGCGCCGGGACCAAAACCAAAGGAGCCTTCACTCATCTGTACCACCAGTCCTGGCAGCTGCGGCGAAATCTGCCGAATCAGATCCATCTATCCAGCATCGATGGATGACCAGACTCGTCCACAGAGCGAGGCCGACGACAGCGGCAAGTGTGACGGCAACCCATGTAGGTAGACCGAGAATGAGAGTCCCCCGGTAGCCAGCGGGCCAATACCAAGGAATGGCGATCGCATAAAGGATCAGATACCCCCACCACACCCACGCGAATTGTCGTGGCTCGCGCTCAAGGGCCTGGAAGAGATCGGTTGAGTCTGTAGACATAGGTGATATGAGCCTATCGACGGGAGCTGTGGGCAGTTAGCTTCTCGAACACCCGGCGCCGCGCGAGGTGACCAGAACAGAAACAAAACTACAGGTGATGGAGGAAGAATTGGCACAACTGCCAAAGAACGGACTCGTACTCTACAAAGGTCGCCCCGCACGGGTCAAGGAACCTGGCGAAGATCGGCTGACAATCCAACTGGCAGATGGCGCCACACAAAAGGTTCGCCCCAAAGATATCGCCCTGCTGCATCCAGGTCCTTGTGACCCGACAAAACTCACCGCAGTCGACGAATCTCAGCTGTCAGAGGCCGATGGCGTCAGAGAATTGTTATTGTCTGAGGATGAAACACTCGGTCTGCAGGAATTGGCTGGGCTGCTGTTTGACGATCCTCCATCGCCCCAGATGGTCTGGCATACCTGGCAACTACTGGACGATGGTCTGTTGTTCAGCGGCTCGGTCGAGGCTGTCAGCGCCCGCAGCGATGAGCAGGTGGCGACGCAGCGACAGACCCGAAGCGATGCAACCGCCGCTGCAAATGCATGGGAGGCCTTTGTCGCCCGGGTTCGAGGCGGCGAGTGTGAGGAGGCGGATGCGGATTATCTACGTGACGTGGAGAACGTGGCGGAAAATGCAGCGACACGAAGTCGGCTTCTCAAGGAGCTTGGTCGATCGGAGAATGCGGAGAATGCTCATGTCCTGCTGCTGGAGATCGGCTGGTGGAATGAATCGCGAATCCCCCATCTAAAGCGACATGATTTGCCGCGCGATTCACCGATCCTTGACGTCCCCCAACTCCCCGAGGAACCCCGAACAGATCTCACACACCTTGCCGCCTTTGCCATAGATGACGAAGGCAATACAGATCCCGACGATGCGGTCAGTATTGATGCAGCAGGTGCCCTGTGGGTGCACGTGGCCGACGTGGCGGCCCTGGCACCGGTCGATAGTCCCCTCGACCTGGATGCCCGTGGTCGCGGTGCAACCCTCTACCTGCCAACCGCTCCGATCACCATGCTCCCCCGTCAGTTGGTGGTGAAACTTGGACTTGGCCTCACAGACCCGTCTCCTGCCCTGTCGTTCCGTATCAGTGTAAATAAGAACGGGCAGATTGCTGACGTAGATATCACACCAAGCTGGGTCCGCGTCGAGCGCCTCAGCTACGCTGAAGCAGACCGGCGATTGCACGAGTCACCTCTACGCGACATTCACGCCATCACACAACGGATCTTTGCCCGTCGCCTGGCGGCGGGCGCCTTGGACCTCAAGTGGCCTGAAGCCAAGATTCGTGTCGATGGTGCAGGGACGCCACAAGGGCCACAGATCGATATCAGCCCCCTCCAAAGGCTCGCAAGCCGCGACATGGTGGCTGAATCGATGATCCTTGCAGGGGAGGCGGCCGCTCGCTTTGCAGCGCAGAAGGATCTGCCTTTCCCCTTCTCAACACAGCCGACGCCGGACCCCGAGATGGTGATCACTGCTTTGACGCGCCCCGCAGGCCCCGCCGCCGACTTCGCTCGTCGACGCTGCCAGCGCCCCGGGCGCGTCAGTGGTGACCCTCAACCTCACGCAGGACTGGGTCTGGAACTCTACGCTCGTGTCACCAGTCCACTGCGCAGGTATCTGGATCTGGTCGCCCATCAGCAGTTGCGCGCTGCACTGGGACGAGGCGTCCTGATGGATGCACCAACCATCGTGGAACGCGTAGGGGCAGCTGACGCGGTGGCCGGTGGTGTTCGCAGCGGCGAGGCCGATGCGAGGCGCCATTGGACGCTGGTGTATCTCCAACAGCGCGCGCCTTGGCAGGGCGAAGGCGTGTTGATCGACGTCAGAGGTCGACGCGGTCTGGTTCTGTTGCCTGAGATCGCCCTAGAAGCGTCTGTCCCGGTGCCCCCGGGTGCACGACCGGGTGACGCCTTTGCTATACGGGTTCTACGTGT
>Ga0115002_10000993_pt1 | contig 39616 bp, 39 predicted proteins | sample ArcticOcean_MG_C_8_FD_89576 | JGI IMG/M metagenome (GOLD analysis project Ga0115002, IMG submission 89576) | Marine microbial communities from western Arctic Ocean - ArcticOcean_MG_CB11_86 | ecosystem: Environmental > Aquatic > Marine > Oceanic | place: Arctic Ocean: Canada Basin | collected... | reverse complement strand
CTAAGCGTCACGATTACGACGATGTGGTCGTCGCGCCGCCGGCGGGCTAGATGGTGTGCTTCTCCTAAAGTAGGAGGCGCACCTCCAACCTCCTCCCTCCCAGGGAGGAGGTTGGAGGTGGGTCGCGTGGAGCCTTAACGTTATTTACGATCTGAACGATGTCTGTCGTCCTGAGTCGAGACGAAGAGCCTGTCCTGAACTTGATTCAGGAATCTCCCAGCCTGCACTCCGCGGGGGTTCTTCATTCGCGACCATCTCATCATCCCTAGCGGACAAGGAATGTAGGGGCGGCACGATCCCTGTCATCACCCGTAGTAACCACCCCCAACCCCCTCCTACATTAGGAGGGGGCAAAATGAACCTCTCGCATCAAAAAACTAAAAAGGACCGTTAATGGCATTCGCCGCCCTACCGATCACAGCTGTCGATTCACACCGCAAGACAGTCACGACTAACGGACTTGAGTACTCGTACCTTGAGTATGGTTATACCGACAATCCACCGGTGATTCTCCTGCACGGCATCTGGAGCACAGGCGCCGTATGGCACGACATCGCTATGGCACTTTCGAAGACGCACCACGTACGGTCGGTCGACTTCCGTGGGCGCTCCCAGACCGAATGGTCGCTCGAAGGAGATTACTCGACAGAGGCATACGTCGCCGACGTGCTTGGGCTGTACGAGGCGTGGGGCCTTGAGACGGCCACGGTCATCGGGCATTCCATGGGCGGCGGAGTAGCGACGGCGCTGGCGGCTGAACACCCGGAGCGGGTGGAGTCGCTCGTCGTTATCGACGCCGGTCCTGTGATGCGCGCCGGATCGGCGGTCGAGTTCGAGCGCCAGTTGGCGTCGTTATCTCAGGACTTCCCGAGCATGGCTGCGGCACGTGCCTGGCAGAGTCAGGCCTTGCCGAACATCACGGACGACGCGGTCGAACGGCGTCTGGATGCGCGGCTTGTGGAGCGGGACGGACGCGTGGTCTGGCGGGAGGATACGCGCATCCGAACATCCAGAGGACTGACAGCGCGACCGTCCGAGGACAAGATGTGGAAGCGTTACCTGTCGGTGAAGGCCATGACCCTGTTCGTACTCGGCGGCAACAGCCAGCTGGTTACAGATGAAGCGGAGAAAAGACTCACGACCGAGATGGCAGATACGCGATCTGTCCGAATCGCCAACGCCGGGCACAACGTCTTCGAGGACAACCACGACGACACGATGACGGCGATCAGAGCGTTCCTGGGCGGTTGATGAGGTCTGGCGGAGAGTAATTTCTCCCTCGCCCCAGCGATACTCCCGCTGGTTGAGCGGGAGTATCGCTGGGTTTGCGCCGTGTCGCGGGTGGCGGGCGTTCCTACAACAACACCGTAGGGGCGGATTGGTATCCGTTCACGCCCATCACTCATGGACTATCGAAACCAGGGATAACAGCCAAATTGTCATCCTGAGCCAGGGCGAAGGATCTCCCGGACCATCTCAAATGAACGCCCGAACCACACATCCAGGACATTCCGCACCGTCCTAATGCGATGGCGTAATCAGCGGGGACGTGAGCGGCGCGATCGCAAGAAAACATCCGGATGCACGGAAACCCGGGAGATTCCTCGCGTGCCGGCTTCGGAATGACAGGACAACGTTGACGCGCAGTAACACCGTAGGGGCGGAGCAATCGCCGCCCCTACGGTGTCGCCACTTCCCCGAATAGCTCCGTATCCGGGTGGAAGGCGACCCAGCCGAACCAGTACGACACCTGTCCCGGCAGTCGGGCAAGCGTCTCAGAACCGTCCGACTTCACGAGCCCCGTCTCCTCGACACGCCACTCGGCCCCGTCCTCATCGAGCACAACGTCCGGGTCCTGCGTTGGCGAGAAGTTGTGGCCGGCGCGCTCGTACGGGCGGGCCGCTTCGGCAAGCGGGTTGAACGTGATCACCAGCTCCTGTCCGCCGAGCGTGTCGTTCACCACCGGTGTCTCCTGGAGCGCCTCAAGCGAGTACGCCTTCGGAGAATCAGCGTAGTTGAGCGCAAGAACGCGGTGCTTTAGATTCAGGGCCTCGTTGGTCTGGAATGTCGGAAACATCCAGTCCGGCGAGTTGAAGTAGTCGTAATAAGCCGAGCCACGTTTGTTCAGGTTGCGGTAGTTCCGGTCGAACCCTGTATCGATGTCGAGGACCTTAGTTTCCGGGTTCTTCTCCAGCCAGTCGCCCCATGTCGTCAGGGTCAGCGGCAATTGCTTAAACCGTAGATCACTGAACGCCAGTTCGCCGATAACCGGCTCCCCCGTTAGCGAGTGCCAGAGCGTTCGGGTGCCGGAGTCGTACATGAGCTTGTTGCTCTGATACAGGAACCCGGACGTTCCGATCCGCTGGACCTCTCCGTCAAGCTCGGCGTCGTACAGGACGCCCGTTCCACAGAGAGTTCAGTAAACGATGGCGACGGGTTTGCCACCCACCACGTCGTTCGACAACTCATGCCACGCAAGGATGCGCAACGGGTAGGCGCGGGCGTCGCCGTTAATGCTCACGCCAAAAACAGGCTCGTCAAACTCCAGGTATGTCGCTCCGCCGGGCGGCGTGAACTTCGGGTTGTCCAGCGGCGGGATCCCGTCTACCGCCACACCGCCCCACACCGCTCCTGATATCGGAACGCTTGCCGGGACGCCTTCGTAGAAAAAGTCGATGAACCGGCGATCAATCACGCTGTAAAGGTCGCCCTTCCACGCCGCGTACCCGGGAGCCGCCTCGATCTCCGGATGCTGGCCGAGCCACCGATACACGTCCTCGTGGAGATTGAAGCTTGTGGGGTCGAATTCCTGCCCAGTAAGACGGGTCAGCGCGTCGGCTATCACTGCTCGCTCCTCATCGGCAAACCCGGCGCCGGAGAGATCCACGATAGGTGCGATGAAGCCCGGATTTCCGGTATCGGCGGCCTGCCGTATCGCGGTGATCTCAACGCCCTCCTGCCGCGTGAACAGGTTCCGCAGTTGCAGACGGACCTTAGCTTCTTCAGGTGAGATCGAGTGCGCGGTTGCGGTAGGCGCGGCAGTACGGGTTGGCATCGGGACGTCTCCGGCGGTCCCGCTACTGCACGCTGCGACAAGAGTTGCGGCCAGACCGACTGCAACCAGCGATGCGGTCCGAAAGTTGGAGGATGAGAAGTAACTATTTGTCATGAGTGAAGTAGGCGACGCAGCGATAACTATGAACGTTCAGGCGGGCCAACGGCATCATGAATAAACGGGCCGGCCGTATTCCCTTAGTAAAGGTTACGAAGCGGCCCGTTATTCGGTTGCCAGTTAAATCTGCCGTCGTCTACTTCGGCGGCTGGATAAACTCGAGCCAGTTACCTTCCGGGTCCTGGAGATAGATGATTCCCCGGGTTCCTTCCGGCGTCTCCCGGAAAATCGGGTCGGTGACGAACTTGATTCCCTTTGCCGTCAGGTCATCGAAGATCGTCTGCAGGTCCTCGACATGAAAACAGATGTGCATCGCACCGAACTGATTCTTGCGGAGGTAGCCTTCTTCACCCGGCGGGTTGTGATATTTCACCAGCTCGATGCGGTGATTGTTTTCGATGCCAACAAACCTGAGGGTGCGACGTGCGCCCGGGAATCCGGTGTGGTCACCTTCCGGCGGGGCGACGGCGTCGACCTCATGCTCGACCTTAAGGCCGAGGACGTTCACGTAAAAATCGGTGATCTTTTCCAGATCCTGGACCACAATTCCGGTGTGGTCGAAATTCATGACCATCGAGGGTCTCCTCTATTTTCTGGCAGTTAAAACGCGGCATCCGAGCACTCCCGGAAAACCACCTGGACAGGCAGCACAATCCTAGACGAATCCGCGCCGCCTACGGGCGGCGTGATTAAGGGCGCTGAGTGAACTCCAGCCAGTTGCCTTCCGGGTCCTGCCCGTAGATCAGGCCAACCGTGCTCCCGTCCGGCCGGGTTCGCCACTTGGGCTCGGTCACGAACTCCATTTTATCTTTCAGCTCTTCGTACACCGAGGCGAGGTCCTCAACGTCCCAGCAGATGTGCGTGGAGCCAAACTTATGAACATCTACGTGGCCGTCGGTGGCCGGTGGGTCGATGAAGTAGATGAGCTCGATCTCGTGGTCACCCGGGATGCCGACAAAGCGCAGCGTCCGGTGAACGTTTGGCACGCCTGTGTGATCGCCATCGGGCTGTGGCCTGGCGTCGATCTCGTGCAGCCGCTCTAACCCGATGGTGTTGACGTAAAAATCGGTCATCATTTCGAGGTCATCGACCACGATGCCGACATGGCTCCAGTTCTTGATTTTCAAACCTGTTCTCCCGTCCGGATACACCTGATACACCAGGGCACACGCACACAGCGCGGCGCCATCCTAATCCAGGCGGGCGGACATCACAGCCAGTTTGCTTTCGTCAGCAACTCTCGGGCGACGTCGCTCCCCGATCGCATCCCATCATTTGCCACGGTGAAATCTTCGACGGCAGCGTCGCGCAAAATCCCGTCCAATTCGGCGGATCGAGCCAGCGCGGAATCGTGATTTGTCCCGACTTCGCGCATGTGGAGCCGTGTTTGCATAAGACCACCGGGGGCGGTCAATCTGCACACCGTCACTTCCGCTCCGGGCACGGCTGACCGGTATTCAGCGCGTTCACAGTCGTGTTCTACGACGCGTGCGACCAGTAACCGGCGTGCCCTACGCTCCCGATATAACGACCAGACGGCGGCGAGGCTCTGAAACATCAGTTCGTTGCCGTGATTCGACTGAGGTCGGTACATCTGGGTGAGGCAATCGAGGTCTATCGCCCCATGCTCCACGCCCGCCTCCTTCAACAAGTCCTAGGCCTGCCCCAGGACTGTGGTCTTACCGGTTCCCATCGAACCCGATATCACAAGCACCTCCACACTCTCATCCATGTGCGTCATTCATCACTCCCCACGTTTCAGTCATCTCAGCGGGCGAAAGCCTACTCCCATATGCCACGTGCCGAAGTGCGAATTTCGCATTTCTCCAGATATTGACCCGCTGATAACGAGTTCAGTTCATGATCGCCCGCGTCCTTTAAGTCAATCCCCTGTTACATTTGCGCTCTCGGGTGTCGGCGCATCGGAAGTCGACCTCTAATTGCAACGGAGCGTTCGTAAAAATGAAGATCGGCGTCGTTTTTCCTCAGACCGAAATCGGACCGGACGCGGGCGGCGTTCGCGCATATACCCAGGCCGTGGAGCAGATGGGCTACACGCACGTCCTCGCCTACGACCACGTTATCGGGGCAAACCTGGCCAACCGGCCGAACTGGAAGGGCCCGTACTCGCTCGAAACAGCGTTTCACGAGCCTTTTGTGCTGTTCTCATTTATGGCGGGCATGACCGAGACGCTGGAGTTCGCCACGGGGATCGTGATCCTTCCGCAGCGTCAGACCGTTCTCGTCGCCAAGCAGGCGGCGGCTCTGGACGTACTGTCCGATGGTCGATTCCGCATGGGTATAGGAATCGGCTGGAACGAAGTCGAGTACGAATCTCTAGGGTCGGAGTTCACCGACCGGGGTGCGCGGTCGGAAGAGCAGATCGCTCTGATGCGAGCGCTCTGGACCAAAGACAGCGTCAATTTTGAGGGTAAATGGCACTCGGTCCCGGACGCCGGAATCAACCCACTGCCGATCCAGCAGCCGATACCGATCTGGATCGGTGGCGGAGCCGACGTTGTAATCAAACGCATTGCGAGCATAGGCGATGGCTGGATGCCTATGTGGCAGCCCGATGAGGCCGGGTTGAAGGAGCTGGACAAGCTGTACACCTATGCGAAAGAAGCGGGTCGAGATGGATCCGATATCGGGATCAACGGGCGTGTTACGGCAGATCTTGCCAGTGAGGACTCATGGTCGGAGGCCGTGAAATCATGGAGCGGGATTAAGGCCGACTACATCGATATCAACACGATGGGCCAGGGCCTCTCCGGCGCAGACGCACACATAGAACGGCTCGAGAAGTTCAAGTCGGCCGCGGGGCTGTAGGTGGACTCTGTTTCTGTGGGTAGGTGAAAGTCAGGTCACCGCACACTAAACCGTATTAGCACGACGAACTTCTCCCTCATCCTGCCCCTTCTCCTCTCCCAGCGAGAGAGGCCCGAAGGACAAAGGGTGAGGGAGAAGAGCGACCCGCCTCAACGGTGTATTCACCAACTTGCTGACGTAACGACATTCCGAATCCTCTCCGAGGACCAACCCACCATGACTGAATACAGCAATCAGACACCGCGTGAGTTCGATCTCACCGGTCGTGCCGTGATCGTCGCGGGCGCCGGGCGCGGTATTGGCAAGGGCATTGCTCGCGTGCTGGCGGAGTCTGGCGTGAAGGTACTCGCGACCGCGCTAACGGAGACATACATGTCTCAAGTAGCAGCCGAACTGGCAGACGCCGGACACCCGATCGAGTTCATGGCCGCCGATGCCACCTCCGGTGACGACATGGCCGGGGTTGTAGAACAGGCACTGTCCCGATTCGGTCGCTTGGACGGGTTGGTGAACTGCGTAGGCGACGCAATCTCGAAGCCGATCGTTCCGCTGCCTGATAGCGATAGCGAAGTTGGGCCGCTCAGCGACGAGGAGTGGCGCTTCATCCTTGACGTGAACCTGACGGAGGCGTTCGTTGGGTGTCGCGCCGCGGGTGACCACTTCCTCAATCAGCGTTCTGGACGCGTCGTCAACATCGCCGGGTATGCCGCAGCGCGCGGTGGAGCGAACTCCGTCGCATACGCAGCGTCGAAAGCCGGGCTGACGCGCATGACCCAGGCCTTGGCGCTTGAGTGGGCACCGTATGGCGTCAACGTAAACGCCATAGCTCCCGGCGTGTTCCCGGACCCGGTCACTTCGCCAGAGGCCGTAGAACGCGCCGCAGAACGAGCGGCTTCCGGGAAGATCCCACTGCGCCGCCCGGGCCGGCTGCGAGAGGTCGGGTTGCTGACCCACTTCATGCTCTCGGACGCTGCGGACTACATGACCGGCGAGACGGTCTATCTCGACGGCGGGGCGGTGTTTGGATGAGTGCTCCCGGGCCGATCCATATCAACCGCGACATCCTGCTGCTGGCGTACGCAGAGGCACGATCCGCCTATCCGGCAGAGTGTTGCGGCTGGCTGGCGGGGCCGCCCGAGGGGCCGGTCACGACGGTACGCACGTGCGCAAATCAGCAGGATTCCGGCAATCACCCGACGGTCGCGGCCCGACCGGCCGAGACGGCGTACGTGATAGAGGGCGAAGATCTGATGGCCCTCAACCGTGATCTCGACGGCGACACACCCCCGCTCGTGATCTACCACTCGCACCCGAACGGCCGCGCCTACCTGTCTGAGACGGACCGCGCCGTGGCGACGAACCCGCCTGAATGGGGCGGCGGACCGGCATACCCGGTGCAACAACTCGTGATGGGTATCGACGGCGAACGCGTCGTGGAATCGGCGCTATTCGCGTGGTCTGACGAAGAGGACGGCTACGTTGAGATAGCGCGATACGAGGGTGCCGAGGTCTAGCGAGTTGCCCCCTCCTAATGTAGGAGGGGGTTAGGGGGTGGTTACTACGGGCGGCGACAGGACTCGGACCGGACCGAGTGCTTGCCGGGAGATTCCTGAACCAAGTTCAGGACAGGCTCTTCGCATCGACTCAGGATGACATCTTGGTCATCCCTAGCGGCTGACGTATTTGCCCCCTCTCCCCTCGCGGGAGAGGGCCGGATTGAGGGGGTCTCCGCCACAGGCGGACTTTTCTTCGCCACCCTTACGTAAGCTCCCGGAACGTTTTGGACTTCACAAACATCACCACCGTCACAGTGATCGAGAATCCGTTCCCAAGCACCAGCGCCATCTCACTACCAAGCGTCTCTGCAGTGATCCCACCCAGCATCCAGCCCAGCGGGAACAGTTGCAGCGTCAGTGCGTACACCGCCATGATCTTGCCGCGGAGATGTTCGGGCGCGTGGGTCTGGAAGAGTGTGCTGACCGTCGTGATGTAGAACGCCGCGCCGACCCCGAACAGAAACAGCAGCGCCGTAGATAGATAGAAATCTCGGGAGAAGCCGAAAAGAATCGACGTCGGGTCGCCGATGACAACCGCCAACAACAACAACCAGCCTTTGTGCTTCACCTCTCCATAGAACGCCAACCCGAGACCGCCGATTATCGCGCCTAGTCCAAAGGCCGCCATCAGGATCCCGAAGCCTGACTCCCCCACTTCAAGGACATCGCGAGCGTAAATCGGGATGATCGGAAACACGAACCCGGCAAGCAGGCCGAGCACGTTGAGCGCCACCAGAATCCTCAGGGGCGGAGACGAGCGCACGTATGCGAGCGCTTCTTTGATATCGGCGATAGGGTTGGAACCGGGCGGTCGTTCTACCCGCGTCCGCGTTTTGATTCGCCATGTGGCGTAGATCGCCGGAATGTAGATCGCCGATATGACGAAGTACACCGGCGCGACCCCCATCAGCCCGAGCAGCGCCCCACCAAGCGCGGGTCCGGCTATCCCACCGATAGTGGATAGCGACTGGTTCAGGGATACAGCCGTGAGCAACCGGTCCCTGCCGACAATGTCCTGGACGATGGTCTGACTGGCAGGCATCCCGAACGCGATCGCGCCGCCCTGCGCAAGCGATAAAAAGAGCAGGTGCCAGATCGATATCACGTCGATCATCACGAGGTAGCCGACAGCGAAGTTGACGAGGCCGAGACTGATGCGCACCCAGAGCAGGATGTCGCGCTTGGGCCATCTGTCGGACGCAACGCCACCGAGTAGTGAGAGCGCTATGATGGCGATCGCAGGCGAGCCGTTTATGACGCCGACCCATGCTTGGGAATCGGTCAGTTCAAGGGCGAGCCACGACTGCACAATGTTCCGCATCTGGAACGCCATGAACATCATCATGTTCGCCACGAACAGGAAGCGGAAATCTACGATGCCAAGCACGCGGAGCGCGGTTGATTTCCCGGTTTGGAGCGCGGGCGCGGTCTCTTCGCGCTCGTCGGGCTGAAGTTCGGCGTCGGTTGTCGGTTCTCTGTCGCCGCTTGAAGTCGCCATGCCACCGTACGAGTAAATAAAAATAAGGAGCCTCCAACACTCCCCAATTTACGAATTGCGAAGCAGGCGGCCCAACGCACAGGACACAATACGCCGCATAGCCATCGGGCCGCAGCCGGGAACAGGTCCAAAGTGGATCACATCCCGCGGCGGTGTTGTGGCAGGTGACGATCTATGCGCGATGTCAGATGATCTGTTCTAGCGCTAAAGTCATCATGTCAGCCAATCCGGGTATCAGGAGCTGAATTGAGTTCTCCAGCAGGCACACCCCAACTACTCCCATACGAAGACCGGTGGCAGCCCGGGATCGCCGCCGTGATCAAGGCGGTGTACGACGAGTACCGGCTGACGTGGGACCCGGACGACTATCATCGTGACCTGTATACGGTTCAGAAAACCTACATCGACGCCGGCGGCTTTTTCTCGGTGCTTGTGCTGGATGGCCGGGTAATAGGCACCGTCTGCGCACTGGATCGCGGGGCCGAGGCGGAGATCGAACGCCTGTACCTGCACAAAGACCACCGAGGGCTCGGGTACGGTCGTCTCATGACGGAGCATTTCCTGGACTGGGCGAGGGCCACAGGCCATCCGAAGGCGATTGCATGGTCCGACAAGCGATTTAATGACGCTCATGAAATGTACAAAAAAATGGGCTTCACTTTGATCGGTGATCGGGTGCTGGACGACCCCGATAACAGTCCTGAATGGGGCTTCGAGCTGGACTTGTCAGGAGGGACGCCTTGAGTTCTGGGAGTTCTGACAAGACCGCCGGGCGCGACGAGGAAACCCGGCGCTTCCGACTACGTGATGCAGATAGAGAAGCCGCGTTTTTTCTGCCGTTCCTTAAGCCGGGAATGACTCTCCTGGATGCGGGCTGCGGCCCCGGTTCGATCACTTCCGGCCTGGCAATGCACACGGCGCCGAGTGAGGTTGTCGGCGTAGACCTGGACTCAGCGCGGATCGAAACGGCGTCCCGGGATACCCGTGAGGCGGGGGTCGAGAACATCTCGTATCAGGTCGCTGATGTTACGAATCTTCCGTTTGAGGACGGTCATTTTCACGCTGTGTTCGCCAACGGACTGATCGAACACCTCGAAGACCCGGGCGTTGGTATTCAGGAGCTGCTTCGAATTCTAAAACCCGGCGGGGTTATAGGCGTTCGCAGCCCTGACTGGGGCGTCGCTCTTTTGTATCCGGACACCAGAGGGCTGCGGGACTCGATCGAGTTAAGGAACCGATGGCAACGACATCGGGGCGGTCATCCGAACGCCGGTCGATACCTGCGAGAGCTATTACTATCGGCGGGTTTTCTTGATGTAAACGCCGACGCCACAGCCGAGTCGCACGGGACGGACGCCGGAACGGCCGAGGGCGTCGCCTATATGCACTCAATTCTCGGCAACCCCGAGCTTGCTACGGCCGCCCTGGAGCAGGGATGGGCGAGTGCGAACGAGTTGGAGCTCATGCGCCAGGCATGGACGGACTGGGCGGCGACGCCGGGAGCATTCGCATCGTTCTTCTGGTGCCACGCGACCGGGGTAGCACCTGGTACGGCGTAGGACCAGTTTCGGCAATACGCCCCCCGACAATCCCTCGTTCCACACGTGACTGGCGCGACGGTTCGGGGCAGGTCACACTTGGCCCACAACCCGCAAGCGAATGGAATCCCGACGATAGCTTCATCACCACTGATCCTCCTCCCTCCATCGGAAGGCAAAGCCTCCGGCGGGGACGGCGCCCCCCTTGATCTCGAATCGCTGTCGTTCGAGGAGCTCAACCCGACGCGTGCCCGGTTCACCAGGGCCGTCGTGAAGTTGAGCGAGCGACCTAGATCGTCACGGGCACTTCTGGGTGTCAAAGGATTGGCGCTGGAAAAAGCGATGGCTGAAAACGCCGAGCTGGACACGGCCCCAACACTCCCGGCTATCGAGCGCTACACAGGGGTGATGTACGACGCGATCGACCACCAGTCGCTCGATAGCGATGCCCAGGAAGTGTTTGGAACCTCGGTAATCATCATGTCGGGCTTGTTCGGCATGGTCCGGCCATACGACATGATCCCGGCGTACAAGCTGAAGATGGGCGGCAAGCTACTGCGCGGCAAAACCTGCTCCGCCGTCTGGAAGCGTGCGATCACCAAAACCCTGGCTGAATCAGCCGAGGACAGCGTGATCTGGGATCTGTTGCCGATCGAACACAGCGCCGCATGGGATTCTTCAAGGGTTCCATACAAGACACGATTCACCGTCAAGTTTCTTGAGCGCAACGCCGCCGGTGAAATGAGGACCATTAACCACTGGTCCAAGTTGCTGAAGGGCGCGCTGATCCGACACCTGGTGTCAAACGCGGACGCCGCTGGTTCGGCCGATTCCGCCCTTGATTTACTCCCCGGATTTTCGCATCCGGAAGGCTACGTGTTCGATCCAGGTCTGACTTCTAACACTGGCGGCGTAACCGAGATCGTGTTCGTCAAGAGTTAGGTGAGCGAGGGCGACACAGCCGCTCTTGCAACAAGACCGTAGGGGCGAATGACTATCCACCCTTGGGTCGATACCAATCGACCCCTACGACCGTTGTGGATGGTGGTGGTTTGCTGATTCTGAACGTGGTGAAGTTCCGGTCGGGAGATTCCTGAATCAAGTTCAGGACAGGCTCTTCACCTCGGACTCAGGATGACAATACAAGCGTGTTCGCTGCTCTCGAGCGACGAATCCTGAGACAGCCCTAACCCAGCTCTAGGTACTGCACGCTGAACAGCTCATCGTCGTCTGTCCAGACCTGTCGCGTCTGGAACCCCGCCTCGCGGGCGATCACCCCGAACGACTCCACGGTGTACTTGTGGGAGTATTCGGTCAGGATCGACTCGCCGGCCTCGAAATCGAACCGGTGTCCGGCGATCTCGGCTGATTGGCGGCGCTCGCTGTAGAGCCTCATTTCGGTCCGCGCCTTATCGACGTTGTAGTTCGCCCGGTGCGTAAAACAGGACAAGCCGAAATTAGCGCCTGCCTCGCGGTTCAACCGCACCAGCAGGTTCAGGTTGAACGCGGCCGTCACACCTTTGCGATCGTTATATGCGGCGTGCAAGATTTCCGGGTCCTTATCGAGATCGACGCCAATTAAGACGGCGCCACCCGGACCGACCCGCTGTGCCATCTCCTTGAGAATGTTAGAGGCCGCGGCGGGGGTGAAATTACCGATAGTCGAGCCGGGGAAGTACACGACCTTTCGGGATGGCTCGATAGACGGGGCGGGGATTTCAAACGGGCCAGTGAAATCGGCGACTACCGGGTTGATCTCGATCTCCGGATAACTGACCTTTAGTTCATCCGCCGCCCGGACGAGATGTTCGCCAGAGATATCTATCGGGACGAACGCCGCGGGTTCATTCAGGTGATCCAGCAAGGATCGAATCTTCGTGCTGCTACCGGCGCCGTACTCGATCAATTGACAGCCACGGCAAATCACTTCTGCCATCTCGACGGCATGATCCGCCATCAACGCGTTCTCGGTGCGCGTAACGTAGTACTCATCCAGCTCACATATCTGATCGAACAGGCCGGACCCGCGCTCGTCGTAAAACAACTTGCACGGAAGAGTCTTTTGAGCAGCGGACAGGCCCTCTATTACTTCCTGTATGTATTCAGGGGATTCGGGAAGCTGGCCATTCGCCGGAGTTATTGAATGACCGTTTGTCGTCGTAGAAATTATCGCCCGCACAATGATTGGGTTCCGCCTGTTCTTGATTGTCTTCGCTTCACTTCGGGGCTTGTCTTAAACAGAAAGCGTCGTCACCGGGCGTCTCGGGCCAGCCTGAATCCCATGAACTGCCACCTAGCGTTTGATGGGAAGAAGTTGCGGTAGGTCGGCCGGATGTGACTCAGCGAGGTAGTGGCAGAACCTCCACGAAGAACCATCTGGTCAGACATGAACTTGCCGTTGTACTCGCCGACCGCTCCTGCAGGAATATCGAATTCCGGGTAGCCGACGTACGGGCTGGAGGTCCACTTCCACACATCGCCAAACATCTGGTGCAGCTCGCCGAAGGGCGCGTCTTCGGCCAGCGCTCTGGGGTGGCAGCGCAGCGTATCGGAAATGTGCCGTCCGTCAGATTAGCGTCGCGGGACGCCAACTCCCACTCGTCCTCTGTTGGCAGGCGAGCGCCCCTCCACTTGGAGTAGGCGTCGGCTTCGTAGTAGCTGACATGCATCACCGGCTCGTCCAGGTTCACCGGCTGCTAGCCGCCGAGCGTGTAGTGCACCCACCCGTGATCGGTCTTGCGCCAGTACAGCGGCGCATTCCAGCCCTCCCGAGCGATCGTGTGCCAGCCGTTCGAGAGCCAGTGATCCGGTCTTTCGTACTGACCGGACTCAATGAACTCTATGTACTCGCCGTTTGTGACGAGCCGTGACGAAATATGGAACGGGTACACGTAGGTCTTGTGGATCGGACCCTCGTTGTCGAAATGAAAGCCCTCGCCGTCAAATCCAACATCCACAACGCCACCGTCGTATGGCAACCATTCGGCGTTCGGGACGCCCAGCGGCTCCGTAACAGGGCCCAGATCACGGAACACGGGGTCGAGGGGGCTCCGTGACATCACATGCTTGATATCGGAGACCAACAACTCCTGGTGCTGCTGCTCGTGATTGATCCCGAGCGTGGTTAGCTCAAGCAACTTCTCCGGCGACGAGCTTTTACCCACGCGATCGATCAGGTCGTGCATCTTTTCGTCGGCAAAATGGCGGAAGTCGTATACCTGATCGACCGTTGGCCGAGACAGGTGACCACGCTCCGCCCGGCTCCACTACTCGACGGATCCGGACACAGGATCAACTGTGTCGATGGAGGTCGCTCCGTCCGCAGCGGACTAGATTACTGAAATTGGGGCCGGCCGTTGATTGCGGTCGGCCCCAGTTTTGTCCGCCTTCTGGCACCCGATCTGCGCTAATCTCTGGGGTGCAACAAACCCGCTTTGGAGGCGTGAATGGACACCCGATCGCTCGGAACCGATGGCCCGCAAGTTTCTGTTGTGTGCCTAGGCGCGTGGCCGCTCGGCGGTGGCATGGGCGTAATACCTGACGATCAGGCGATCTCCGCCATACATGCGGCGCTCGATGTCGGGATGACCTTCATCGATACAGCAGAGGGATACCGGACGAGCGAATCTGTGCTCGGCAAGGCACTGCACGGACGTCGGCATGAAGCCTTTCTCGCCACCAAGTTATCGGGAGACCACTCGCCTGAACATATTATTCAAGCGATCGAGAACAGCCTGGCCTCACTTGGTACCGATTACGTAGATCTTTACCAGCTCCACTCGCCAAAGCCACAGTGGCCGATTCAGGACACGTTAGGTGAGCTAGTGAAGCTCCAGGAACAAGGGAAGATCAGGTACATAGGCGTCTCCAACTTCTCGGGCGATCAACACCATGAGGCCGCCGAACACGGGCCGATCAACAGCTCCCAGCCTCGATACAACATGCTGTTCAGGGGCGCCGAATACGATGTCCTACCTGCGTGCCTTGAACTCGGCATCGGCGTGATGGCGCACTCCCCGCTCGCCAAAGGGATCCTCACCGGCAAATACAAACCGGGCCACCGGTTCCCGGACGACGACGAACGAAGTGACCATTTCGTGTTCCGTGAGGGCCGCGCCGATGGCGCGTGGGAGATCGTTCCAACACTCCAGACCTGGGCCGCCGATCACGGGCGTGACCTGGTACAACTGGCGATCGCCTGGACACTGGCACATCCGTCCATGGCGTCGTGCATTGCGGGAGCAAAGACGGCGGAACAGGTGCTGCACAACGCGAGCGCAGCGGACTGGCGGCTCAGCGAGTCAGAGATGTTGGAGCTTGGCGAGATCCTGGCTCCGGTGAACCTGGGCGGCTGAATCACTGAATCAAGGGGTAATCCAATATTGAGCTGATCGCCCGCCCCAAAATAAAACCTCTATCGGGGGTACCAGCGCCGGCCTTCGATCAACCCTCGGATGTAACCGACCTGCCCTATGTGTTGCAGGTTTCCGGTCGCCATACCGACCATCTCTTCGGCAAGCGTGTTGCCGGAATCATCCAGCACACGATCATGGTTATCCGCTTCCGGCGTCGCCAGAAATTTCAACGTCCGCTGGTACACAGCGTCGTAATAGCCAATAATCACGCCTGCATCCGGCGGCCTGACGGCATCAACCTGGTCAGATGTGTGCCCGACGCCGTAGTCTTTTGGATTCGCAGGAAGCCCGTACTTCTCATACCAGCGGCCTTCTATCCAGGTCTGCTCGCCCCTGTCCATGTCCGATACACGGCGGTCCAGTCCGCGGGTTAGATGCCAGCCGACCCAGGCGATAGAGTTTGCCTCAACAGCCGGGCGATACCAGAGTTGCTCCGGGGTTAGACCTGCAAACGCCAGGTCCATAAAAACGTGGACGCGTTCGAGGGCATTCCCCGTGTATTCATTGATCTTCACTCGACCGTCCTCTGACCAGAATCAGCCTTGTAGCACGACGCAGGTCATGGTTCGCGTCACTCCCGCAACGTTATGGACTTCCATCTGGTAGCCGGCCAGGTCAGCGAGCTCATCGACCTGAACTGTGCAGATGATGTCGTGCGGGCCGGTGACGGCGTCTACCGTTTTCGTTCCATCGATCGCCCTTAATGCGTCGATGAGCGCCGATACTTCGCTGCCGGGGGCTGTGTCGACCAGTTGATATGCGCGAACCGTCATTAATCTCCCCGTCCACGCCCGATAAATCGTGGCGCATTCTGGCGTCCGGTTGACTGCGTCGGACTCGGTCCCTGTTACGGGTTATGCGGAGAGTGTAACCGTCTAGTCCGCAAAAGGTCGTTGCCGGTTAGAATTTGCCGACCCCCAACAGGGGAAGTACCGGTGATCGACGATCATCCGGCGTCTTACCGCCACAGCATGCCAGCCACGGCAAGCGCTCAAATCACGGTTACTAAAACAGTGCCCAGCATACCCAGAGAATATCGAGGGAGAGATTAATTGAAGGTCTCAGGTCGATTCGGCGCCGGTCTACTATCGGACGTCCCTTCCGAGGTCGAACGCGCTGAGCGTCTCGGCTACGACGCTATCACCACTTCAGAGACGAAGTACGAGGCGACTACCCGGTGGACCCTTGCTGCACACGTAAGCACGCGGGCGGAGATCGGCACCTCAATTATCATCGCCTTCCCTCGCAGCCCGTTCGTAATGGCGCAGATGGCCTGGGAATTACAAAAATTGACCGGCGGCCGGGTAATGATCGGACTCGGAACACAGGTCAAGGGCCACAACGAGCGTCGCTTCAGTTCCGGTACATGGGAGGCTCCGGCCACACGCATGGAGGAGTACATCCGCATGATGCGAGCTGTATGGGACACGTTTCAGACCGGAGCGAAGCCGGAATTTGAAGGGCGCTTCTACAACTTCACGCTGTGCCCGCCCGCCTTCAACATGGGACCAATAGATGTCCCACCGCCAAAGATATTCATCTCCGCCGTCGGGCCGGCCATGACTCGCGTCGCTGGGCGTGTCGCAGACGGACTGTTCCTCCACAGCTTCACTACGGAGAAGTACGTCCGTGAGGTCACACTGCCTGAGCTTGCACGCGGCGCCGAGCAAGCCGGTCGCAATCTCTCCGATATAGAGGTGTCAGGTGGAGGGATGATGGCGCTCGGGGAGACCGAGGAAGAGATCGAGCAAAAACTCCTGGCGCTCCGCCAACCGATTTCCTTCTACGGTTCAACACGCACCTACCTCAACGTCTTTGACACGCACGGCCGCGGAGAACTGGGGCTAATGCTCCACGATATGTCGGTGCGCGGAGAATGGGACCGCATGATCGAGTCCGTGCCGATGGACGTGGTACGTGAATTCGCCATCACCTCCACGTACGATAACTTGCCGGATGTACTGGCAAAACGCATGGATTACGCCACACGGGTATCCTTCGATGCGCCCTCAGAGACGCCGGAAGAAGAGGCCCGACTGGCCGAATTAATCCGGAGAGTTCAGGCTATCTAGCCCGGACTCAACGCCCTCTTCCAATAGAACGGCGGCACCAACAGAGTGACGATCATGAAGAAGATTACTCTACTGACCGCGGCGATAGGATTTGCGGTTGTGATGGCGTTCCTGAAAGGGAGGTCGGGAAGAAAGGCGGCTGTCGACAATCCCGAAGTCCCGCATCGGACCTGAAACCGGTGTAGAAGCGCCTTGACCGTCAAGCGGCCTTCCGGCGCTCGATTTCTGGCCTGGAACGTCGATCCTTGATCTCCTCAAGCCGCGTCGCCTCGCACATCACGAATTCGTTCAATGGGCCGTTGATCAATCCCGGAAGAGTTGTGCGGATAGCAGTGCCCTTCCCGGGTTGGCTCTCGACAGATATGTCGCCCCCGTGAAGTTTCACAATCGAGGCCATGATGTACAGGCCGACTCCAGTGCCTGGAACTGACCGCGTCTCCTCGTTGCCTACACGGTAGACCGCCTCGAAAATTTGAGCCTGGGATTCGATAGGAATTCCGACTCCTTCGTCTGAAATCGTCAATTCCAGTTGGTTCTCACCTATATCCGCTCTCATCAAGATAACAGTGCTTTCGGGGGAGAATTTTGATGCGTTGGTCACCAGATTGGTGATCATCTGCTCAATGCGGTTCCTATCCCCGGTTAACCACAGGCCCGCCGAGGAGTCATGGATAGCAAGCCTCTGGTTTTTCTTGCTCAGGATCGGTTCAAACATCGCAGACATGTCACGTAACAGGTCCGATATCCGGAATTCACCCGATTCGAGGGCCAGCGTGCCGGCGTCAATTCTCGTCAGGTCCAGCAGGTCATTGATCAACAGATTCAGGCGGTGGACGTTCCGGCCAATCACGTTGAGTTGCTTCATTTCGCGCTGGCTCAGGTTGCCGGATTGATTTGTCTTCAAGATATCGGTGAAAGCGGAGATGCTTGTGAGCCGGGTCTTCAGTTCGTGCGATACGGTCGCCAGAAAGCGGGTCTTAGCGCCGTTTGCGATCGTCAGTTCTTCGAAAGCCGATTGGATCTCGTCGCGGGCGGCCGTGCTCGACCAGTAGGCCTCTTCAAGTTCCACTTTTTGTTCAGACAACGCGTCGAACGCTTGCTGCAGTTCCTGGTGCAATGATTCCTGCCAGCCTCGTGGCTCTGCCGGCTTCGCCATTCGATCAGACAGGCCGAGAGTGATCATGCGCTCAACCAGGAGCGCCGTTCGCGCGCTGCGCATCTCGGTCTCCGTTATGGATGCCGTCATCGCGTGCGCGGCTGATCTGACGGATTGGAGTTCAGTTTCGCTGAACGGGGTCCCGGTAGCTCGCTCGATCAATAAATACGCGACGGCCGGCCGGAAATCGCCTATTGGAGCGATGGACCAGAGTGCGTTGGCGCCCTCAATTACGGTCGGCGAAAAAGATGAAGAGGCTACCCGGTTCGTTATAAACGAGTTCAGCTCGATCGCCGTCCAACTGGGTCCGGCGGTCGGGACATCGGTGAAAGCGCGATACGCCAAGCGAGCTGGTTCGTCACCCCAGCCGCTAATGAGCACCGCAAGAGAACGGTACCTCACTTGCTCACGTAATTTATTGGTTACGTGTGCGTAGTCGTTCAATTTCTGATCACCAAACATTGGTGCCTGATTTGAAACATTGGGCACTGTTGGTCATCCACATATCGCTCTTCCTCTCATCACCGCTCTGATGATCTTCCCACACGGCTGAGGCGACGAAATGCTGGTCCTCACCACATCAATATGTCGGTAAGTCAGCAGGTCCAGATGATATTCCCGGGTGTTACCCACAGGGTGCACTGGGCGTCCTTATCCGAATTCCCCGGCGCTAACGTCAGTCCCTGCATTGGCAGGTTCAAGTCAGGCTGGATACTCGTGCTGCAAGAACCCGGATAACAAGTTATTGAACACATCTGGCCGTTCGAAATAGATCGAGTGTCCGGTCTCTGGCACTCGTTCTAGATGTGCTCCGGGGGTCACATTCGCCGCCGCCGCAATCATCGAAGATGGCAGCACGACGTCTTCTTCTCCCGTTATGTATACCGTCGGCGTCCGGTAACCGGACATATCTTCGGGTGTCAGATCTATCCGAAGTCTCGATGTCCTCGGCTGGTTCAAGCCCTGTATAGCGGAGTAGAGGTAATGCATCGCGGGTTGATCCGTGGAGCACCGCTCTCCGAGAGCAGGGTTGAAGCTGCCGGTACGCCGTTCTTCCCACGCCCGTCTCAGCCTCTCCAATCCCTCCCGGTTGGCCTCACGAGCCTGATCGATCTCGGGTGTGCTCAAGTTGCCCGGAGTAGAAGCCATGAATAGCGCCGCCACGCGGTCCGGCATTTGGACAGCTAACGGAAGACATGTCCATCCACCCATCGACTGCGCTACCAGCGCAACCCGCTCTATCTCAAGATGATCCAGGAACTCAAGAAGTACCTCTGAGTACTCGACTCGGCCGCCGGCATCATCAATCCAACTAGAGCGACCAAATTCGGGATGGCTGAAGGTAATGCAGGTGTAGCTGTCCATGAAATACGGAACCTGCTGCCACCATGAAAGGCGATTCCCACCGGCCCCATGTGCAAACACGATCGCCGGGCCCTGCCCTTCTATTTCATAATCAATCGTTGCACTACTTAGATTGATCAGCGTCATTTGTGACACGGCCTCCTACCTTACGGCTTTCCGCTAGTTCCCGTGTGCGAGATTATGGGCTTCTCAGACGCCCGCCTGAGGCGTCGGCATGCCGAATTTACCCGGTTTCTGCCGCTCTACGATGGGCGCAATCGTAAAAATTCCCCCAGCGTGTACCCCCGTCCCATACGATTGGGATAAACGTAAATCTCGGGCCCATTGGGGGGTCGCCATCGATTCACTCCCTCTCCAATCGTAAAACCCGGGGGCTTTAGCCCCCGAACAGGTCCAAATATGACCCCTTTTGGGGCCTTTCCCCGGGCGTTCCCCGACCAAAGCTATTTCAGCTTTGGGAATGTGGTGTTAACTTAAAGCTAGGTAGCTTCGGTGTACAGCCGCCGAACAAAAGTCAATTTTGGAGGAACCCTATGGATGCCTACTGCATGAAATGTCGAACTATGCGAGAGATGAACGCAGCCGAACAGGTAACCATGAAGAATGGTCGCCCGGCGACGAAGGGCAAGTGCGGCACCTGCAGCACGACGCTTTTCAAGATCGGAAAAGCCTCTTAGAGGGCATCCGCATCTGATTCGATAAAAGGGGGTGGCAAGCGCTTGATGCGCCGGCCGCCCCCTTTTCGCGTCCCGCTGATTATCGAGGGATTACAGGATTATCTGACTAGCCGAGCCGCCCGAAGTCGGTCGCCACGAGGGCGTGGATCGCATCCAGTACATCTTCGGACAACGGCCCCATCTCCTGAGCACCCAGAGCCTGGTCCAGGTGGTCCAGTTCCGCCATGCCCACCAGAACACCGGACACCTTCGGGTTGGAAAGCCCGTAGCGCACCGCCAACTGTGCACGGGTGCCCTGGCTGTCTCCAAGGGCCTCCACTATCAACCGGGTACGCGCTTCATCCGCGGGCACGTCACCGCCCGGGGCTACCGGAGATTCACGTCCGTGCCGCACGTCGGTGGCGATGACGCCCGCCGCCAACACACGGATGTTCATCACGGCGACTCCGTGGGCGGCGCACTTGTCGATGACGTTGCCGAAATCGTATGCCGACCAGCCTTCGGGCACGGCGCGTCCTGAACTCGGGTTCAACAGGTTGTAGTAGACCTGCGCCGAGTTGAAGCGTTCACTCTCGATGACCTTGTTCAGGGCGGAACTCTCGCCGGTGCAGGTGAACCCTGCGAACCGCGTCAGGCCCTGGTCGACAAGCCTCTGTACACCGTCTGCCACTCCGTCCTTGCCGATAACGTCGTCCGTAGCGACCGATCCCGAGAACCAGCCGCGTTCCTCTGAAACACGGTTGTGTAGCTGGAAAACGTCCACGCTATCCCGCTGGAGACGCTCAAGGCTCTCATGCATGGAGCGCTCAACCTGCCCCGGGATGTCGCCCTGTTCGGGATCGATGCTGAACTTGGTGGACATATACGGCTGTTCGTCCTTAGGGATTTCCTTCAACAGCCATCCGAGCGCTGTCTCTGAACGTCCCTGTCCGTAGGAGGCGGCTGTGTCGATCCAGTTAATCCCGGCATCGAGCGCCGTCCTGATGGCCTTCCGCCGCGTCTCATCGTCGGCATCGATGAGGATGCCCCCGACGGCGCCCGCGCCGAAAACGATCTCCGATATTTCAAGTCCGGTGTTGCCATATGGTCGGTATTTCATTGTTGCTCCCTGATCGGTGTTCAGGCCCCCCGGGGGCGGGCCGTCCGTTGGGTCATATAGCCCATGACCCATGACTTGGATGAAAGAATTAAGGCCGTGTGTAGAGTTTCAGTGCGGCGAGATGCTCATCGTAGTCAAACACCGGGTTGAACAAGAAATGCTCTGCCCCGGCGTCGATGATGGCATCGATCTGCTCATAGCAATGATCTGCCGGACCCCAGATAGAAACCCGTGGCGCCATCTCAGCGTTTCCGTAATGATGCCCGAACCAGTCAGTAAGACGTCGCTCGGCGCGATCGGCATCGTCGTCGATAGCTACGTACACCCGTTTCGAGACCGGGTAGTTCGCCGGATCACGCTCCTCGGCGTGCAGCGCGTCGCGCAGCATGACCACGCTCTCTCTGAAATCATCTGCGGTGGAAGAGCCAGCACCCATCCAGCCATCGCCGTACTTCGCGGCGCGCTTGATCGCCGCCTCGGCCCGGGCGCCGAACCACACGGGCGGCCGTGGTTTCTGAATCGGCTTCGGTGCCATAGACCCGTCTGAAAGGTTGTACAACTCGCCCTCAAACTCGACCGTCTCGTTCTTCCAGAACGCGTCCATAAATTCAAGAGCCTCATTAAAACGACGTACCCGACGCCCGGACTCAAACCCGTACGCGGGTGCGTCCTTATCGTTGCCGCCAAGTCCGACGCCGACGATCAAACGTCCTTCAGACAATACATCCAGCGTAGCCAGGGTCTTCGCCAGTTGCGGCGGGCTGCGGAGCGGCAGGACTAGGACGCTCACGCCGAGCCGGACTTTCTCGGTCACAGCGGCCAGGTAAGAGAGAAGCGCCAGCGGCTCCAGGCTCACGCTCGGCCCGATAATCCGTTCCTGCGTCCACAGGCTGTCGTAACCCAACTCCTCCGCACGCAATGAAACGTCACGTATGACCCCCAGATCAACATTTCCGTCCGGGAACACCTGTGGAACGGCGAATCCGGCGCCTGAGTAACCCTGGTCCATACACGCGCTCCTTCAGTTATGCGGCGATCTAAAGAGCGCGCCAAGACGCCAGCCCATGATGCCCAAAATGTTCAAAGCGCAGCTTACCGCGACGGACCGGCATATGAGCGCCAAGTCATTCTCGGGCCCTCACATGGCCGACTACCCGGAGCTGGGCGGACTGGAATCTGAAGTGTTCACCATGCGAAAGGCCACCGGCCGCAGGAACGACGCTATCTCGGCCGCCAGCTCTTTTGATGCTCCGCAATCGAGCAGCGCGACTTCCATATGTGCAATCCACCGGGCGGCGCCGTTTTCCGTTACCCGGAATGGTGCGTGACGTCGACGAAGTTGCCACGGCCCGATGTGGGTTGTGTAGCGCGGCTCCCCGCCCAACCACTCCTCAAGGAATAACTTCTGGCGTGCGCGCCCCTGCTCCATGCTCGCGGGAAAGATCGGACGCAGCTCCGGGTCTTCATCGATCAGATCGTAAAAGCGATCTACAACCTTCTCGATGGCCTCGCGTCCGCCCAGTTCCTCAAACAGGCGCTTCCGCGTGCCCGGCCCGCCGAGAACCGGACCACCGTCGTTCTGAGCCGTGTTCAAAACGGGCAGGCCCTGTAACTCGGGCCGCGGAGCCAGAGAATCCGGCTTCTCGCCAGACTCCCCGGAAATCCCTTTTTCATCTGGCCCGTCAATCATCCAGATCTATCCTCAAACCAACGAGGTATCATCCGCATCACAGTCTCCATAAGCCAATACGAACCTCACTCCAGAACGACCTCAAAATAAACACCGCTGTGCGGTTAGATTGCGTATTGCTTTAGGAGATTTCGGGCGATCACCAGGCGCTGAATCTCCGACGTGCCCTCGCCGATGATCATCAGGGGAGCATCACGGTAGAACCGCTCCAACGGCAGGTCCTTGATGTACCCGTAACCCCCGTGGATGCGCATCGCGTCCATCGTCACCTCGGCACAAATCTCGGATGCGTACAACTTGGCCATTCCGGCTTCCAGATCGATACGTGCGCCGCTGTCCTTCTTGGCTGCCGCGTCGTACGTCATAAGCCTTGCCGCGTGAATCTTGGTCGCCATGTCCGCAAGCATGTTCTGGATGGTCTGGCGCTCGGCGATCTTCTTGCCGAACGTCTCCCGTTCTTGCGCGTACTTGATGGCGAGCTCAAACGCTCCCGTCGCTACACCCACCGCTCGCGCTGCGATGTTGATCCGACCGGTCTCGAGCGCTTCCATCACGTGATAGAAACCCTTGCCCTCTTCGCCGCCGACCAGAAGATCTGCCGAAACCCGATAGTCCTGGAAAATCAGCTCGGAGGTGTCCACACCCCGATAGCCGAGCTTGTTCAGGTCCCGGCCCGCGGTGAAGCCCGGGCCCTTCTCGGCGATGAAGGCGCTGATACCACGGTGCTGCGGGTCGATATCTGTATCGGTCTTCGCCAGAAGAAGGTAGACATCGCCGGTCCGGCCATTCGTAATGAACAGCTTGTTGCCGTTAACAACGTACTCTTCGCCATCCCTGACGGCCGTCGTTTGCAGGCTTGCGACATCGCTGCCGCCGCCCGGCTCCGTCAACGCCAGTCCACCGCGCTTTTCGCCGGAAGCCAGTTTTGGTAGCCACTCCCTCTTCTGCGTTTCGGTGCCGTGATTCACGATCGCGGCGGTGAGGATGGAGTGCGTGCCGATCGGCGCGGTGATCGACATCCAGCCCTTGCAGAGCTCTTCGAACACCATCGCATACGTGGTGTAGTCCAGCCCCATGCCCCCGTATTCCTCGGGGATGGTGATACCAAACAGCCCCATCTCGGCCATCTGCTCTACGAGTTCGGTCGGGTAAGTGTCGTTCTCATCGTGTTCCGCAGCCTGCGGTATGACGTCCTTCTGGACGAATTCACGGACGGTGGCGACTATTTGGCGGCGTACTTCATCAATATCGGCGGTGGTCATTTTTGGTCCTGTTGGCTCTGGATGCATTCAGCGAAATTTCGTAACCGGAATTGTGCGTCTCAATCGGATGGGCGGCAAGGTGTCATCGCGTTAGATCACGGTCTTATCAGATCCCTGGACTCTGGCGATAACAATAATCCAGGTGGTCACTATAGAATCCCGTCCCATGCCCGCAAACGATGTGGACCGACTACTCGCCAATTTTAAAACCGGGACCCTGTTGCGTCCTTCGGTAGATGTCCCGAACTCTGTGGACCTGTCCCGTGCGATCGCACGTCTTTCTCGCGGCGGACCATTTCCGGCCGGAACCGGCTCTGAAGCCATGATCGCAAAGTTGATCGGGGAATCGGAACACATCGTGTTTGTCGTGGCCGACGGGCTCGGCATGACGCTTCTAGAGACGCTTCCTGAGGACTCCTTTCTGCGACGCAACCTCGGGCTTGAACTTCGGTCCGTCTTCCCGTCAACAACGTCCGCGGCGCTGACCAGTCTCGCCACGGGCGCTTGGCCGTCGGAGCACGCCGTGATCGGCTGGTGGACGCACTTCACGGAGATACCCGGCCCGGCGACCGTTCTGCCGTTCATCAACCGGGTAACCGGCGCGCCACTGTCAGAGCACGGCATCAGCACGGAGACGGTATTTCCGCTTCCGTCGCTGATCTCCTCATACGACAGAAGCGCCGTCGGGATTCTTCCGTTCCATCTCACCCGCAGCGTTTATTCCGGATATTCGCTCGGAAAGGCCATCCGCAGGGGCTACGGTTCGATAGCCGAGGGGGTGGATGCGACGTTGACGCGACTCTGGGACGCTTCCGGCCTTACCTACACATACCTGTATCTCCCGCAGGTCGATTCAGCGGCGCACACGAGCGGCGTCGGTAGTGAATCCACACGTGGAGCACTCGCCGAGGTAAACAGCGGCCTGGAGCGCCTGGTCCGAGACATGCCGGACTCGACGAAGCTTGTTGTCACCGCCGATCACGGCCACCTGGACTCTTTTCCGCCAGATCCGATGCTCATAAGGGAAGACGACGAGTTAGGCCGTATGCTCCGGTACACCCCATCCGGCGACGCGCGGGTCAACTACTACCACGTGCGTGAGGACGCTATCGACCGATTTGCTGACGTGTATGCGAGCCGGATGCCGGACGATGTAGTTCTTCTTACCCGGGACGAGATCGAGAGCCTTGAACTGCTCGGGCCGGGAGTCATCCCTACACGAACACGTGACCGCATTGGTGACTACATCGCTATCTGCATGAGCCCAGCCGTTTTCGCGTGGTCAGCAGCAAACTACGGTGGTCCCGATATGTCACGACTGGTGTCCCACCATTCCGGGCTGTCTCCGGACGAGGTGCGTATCCCGTTGATCATCGCTGGCTAGCCAGATCCACCCGTTTCAAGCCGGCGGAGGGTGCTGATTTGGCATTTGGCCTATATAACGCGGCGCTTGCCCGGTGTCATACCTAGTCGCGCCCGTCTGAAGCGTTGCGAATCCTCACATGCCCGGTTTGGGTGTGTCTCACGCTGCTCGATGCGGCCCCGTCTGCAAGACTTCAGTTCAGGCCCATATTACTTGCCGATAAACCGCGCTTTAGGAGAGACCCAACATATGCGACAGGAGTTCGTAAATCCCTTTCTCACCGCAGCTGAGCATGTGTTCGAAGTTGACCTCGGACAAGAGCTCAGGTTTGCTGGAGCGCAGGCGACAGAGGATACGATCACTAGCGAGGACATCACTGCCTTCATCGGTGTTACGGGTCGTCTTGAAGGAAACGTTTTCTACGGATTCAAGCGTTCGGTCGCACGGGGCCATCCTTACGATCATGCTTGGAAGGCCTCGAGCTGGAATGGACCAGATGGCCCTTTCCGCACTGGGTGAGCTCGCCAACATGATCACGGGTAACGCCGCCATCGGCCTGGCCTGGGCCGGTTTCTCGACAGACCTCACGCCTCCAACGCTGATCCAGCCAAAGGGAAGCAAGTTCACGACGCTCGGTTGCCCCCAGATTGTGGTCCCTTTCCGGTGCGCATCAGCCTGCGTGAGAACGAGGACCAGCTCGCTGCCTGAGAGCGAGTCCGCCCTTTTTCACCCTGCTTTAGTCAGGTTATGAACAGTTCATATCTCCGTTACGCGGCGCATACGTCTATGTAACGTCTCCGCCCCCGGCTGCCTCCCCAGCCCGGCCCAGGGCGGCTCGCAGCGCCTCCCGATATTCCGAGTTAGGCCCAGCACTATCCCCTGTAATTCCGGGTTATTTGGCGGTATTCTGGTCGTTATTGCGCGCCTTTCAGGCGAGCCCGTCAGCGTTCAGAACACCCAGACCGAGAACGCTAAAATAAGGAACCCAGCGGAGGACTCATGGCAGATTCCCCGGGCACGGACCCGCGGTCATCCAACCCGGAACACCCAGCCCTGTCAGATCGCGAGTTATTTGTAGCCACGGCGGCGCGACTCGCAGGTGAGGTCTATGACTTCCACAAGCGTTGGGCGCTGGAGGCCGGCGCGCCGCTGGAGGTCTTGATCAGGCGCACACCGATGCTGGATGAAGAGATCCGCGAGCTGAAGGACGAAATTGAACGCACGGCTTCCGATTTCGACGAGCCTGCGATGGCGGAGGAGGCGGCCGACGTGCTGTTCGTCGCGCTAGGCCACATGGAACAGCTCGGCGCCGTTGGGCTGGCCGGTATGGAGGCCGTGACCGCAAAAAACATCGCCAAGACCACGAAGTCTCACTTCAAGCATCCAGAAACGGGCAAGGTGACGCGGATCGGCCGGGTACCGTAGGAGCGGCGCCTAATTCAGGAGTCCCGCCGTAGAACAGACACAAGTACAGCGACAACTCGTAGGGGCGGCTGACTATCCGCCCTGTGTCAGGCCCGAGGCCTGACGATCGCTCCGAGACGCGCCATACCCAACTAATCCCCCGCGGGCGCGCTCTTTGGAACCGCGTCGCCTGCCTCGACCCGCAGATCAGGCAGCCATTCCAGGAACGACGGCAGGTACCAGTTCCATCGGCCGAGCATCTTCATGCTTGCCGGAACCAGAATCATCCGGATGATCGTTGCGTCTATCAGGACGGCGATACCCAGTCCGAATCCCATCTCTTGTAGCCCGATCAGGTCGCCGGCGGCGAATCCCCAGAAGACGGCCACCATGATCAGCGCAGCCCCGGTGATCAAACGCCCGGTCGATCGAATTCCAAAGGCGACGGATTCAGTGTTGTCGTCGGTCTGATCAAATCGCTCCCGAATCCTGCTTAGCAGGAACACGTGATAGTCCATTGAAAGCCCAAACAATATCGAGAACAGGAAGAGCGGAATCCAGGCCTCAATGATGTCGAACTCTGCCAGCAATCCCAGGTCGCTCCCAACGCCTTTCTGGAAGACGAGCACAAGGATTCCGTACGTCGCCGCCACCGAGAGCAGGTTGAGGATGATCGCCTTGATCGGCACGACTATCGATCGGAAAACGATCATGAGCAGGATAAAGCTCATGCCCAGCACAAACGGGAATACGATCAGCATTCCGTCTTTGGCGGCCTGGAAGAAGTCCATATTCCCGGCCGTAACGCCGGTGATCACCACCACAACGTCAGACCCCGGGAATGCAGCCGGAACATAGGTATCTCGCAGCGCGTTGACGGCGTCCTGCGCTCTCTGTTCCGCGGAATCTCCGGCGAGTGGGACCTCCATCAGAGCAATCGTTCGATCAGCGTTCAGCTCGACCGGCCTCGGAGTTCCAAACGTCCCCGTGGGATCGTCCGCCATCGACGCAAACAGAGTAGCAATCCCGTCCTGGACCGCCGCCGAATCGTAGTCGCCTGCGATAACAATCTGCGCCGGGTTCGCATCTCCCGCCGAAAACTGCTCATCCAGGATGATGAAGCCGTCCTTGGACTGAAGGCCATCGGGCAGCGTGCTCACCCCGGCAAAACCGATGCGCAGATCCAGTAGCGGTAACGCCGCCACTATCAGGAGCCCTCCGGCCAGCACCATGTTGACCAGCGGCTTTCGCATCACAAGATGAGCCGCCCCGTCCCAGAACCCGCTTTGATCCGATGTGTCGGGGCGCGCCTGGGATTGTCCAATCCACGGAACCCCCAGGCGGTTAATTTTGTCTCCTAGGAGGCTCAGCGCCGCCGGCAAAAGGGTCATCGCAGCCAACACGGAAGCGACAACGACTGCTATCGCGCCTATCGCGATCGCAATGAACACGTTGAACGGAATCAGCAGCATGCCGGTCAACGCGAGAACAACGGTTATCCCGCTGAACAACACAGCCCTAGTTGCGGTATTTCCGGCAACCTCAATGGCATCTATCTTTAGCAGGCCGTTACGCCGCTCTTCCCGATAGCGATCAACGATAAACAGCGAGTAGTCGATTCCGACGGCCAACCCGATCATGAAGATAATGTTTTCGACGAAGAAGGAGAGAGCGAACACCTGGCCCACGAGGGCCGATATGCCGAGGGCGATGATGATCGAAATAATTGCGATCACAATCGGAACTATCGCAGCAACAATGGTTCCGAACACGACTATGAGGATCAGCATGGCGATCGGTATGCCGAAAATCTCACCGCGCAAAAGGTCTTCCTGGCCAACGACCTCAAAGTCGTTTCCAATGACGGCCTGGCCGGTCAGCAGGATGGTGAACGGGCTTGTCTCGTTTCGGGCTTCGACGATGTCTAGGATTTCGGTGACGTTGGTCGTGGCGTCGTCGTAGGTACCGGCCATTACGAGCGGCATTACGGTGCTCTTACGATCCTCCGAAACCAGCGTGGGGAACCCCGTCTGGTAGAAGTTGAAGAACGTGCCTTCCCGAACGATGTCGGAGCCCAGCGCACTGATCTCGTTGTAGACACTCTCCACTTCCGCCTGGAACTCGGCATCATCAACGGTCAACGTGTCTGACTGAACAATCACCACCTCGGTAGTGCTGATCGGCTCCCCGCGCAGGTCCTCTATTAGATCGACCCCGCGTTTTGATTCCGGCGTGTTCGTGAACACGAACTCGGTCGTCAGCGCGTCTTCAAGAAGAGATCCGATGAGCAAGAACGCCACGACCAGCGTGGCGACCCAAATTAGGATCGTGGTCTTCGGCCGCTCCGCTGATTTGCGGGAGATCGAACGCGTGGAAAGCATCGGAGTTATTTTCCCTTTTGAGGTCGTCCCAAGGCCACCGTCTGTCCGCCATGAACTGCCGGAAAGCATACAGACCCCCCAGTGTCAGGAGCCGGAGATTAGATGCATGTTTCCGCACGTCACACCCTTCGAGAGCCTCAGGCTGGGTTGATACGAGGCGCTGGTTCCCCTTCGCCCAGCGGGAGAAGGCTGGGATGAGGGAGAAGGCCGCCACGATCACGCTGCAGTCGAAAACGGAGGGTATCTCAATACCCCAATTCGTCCGCCCGCACCGCCTTCAAACACAGCACCTGTCATCCGGAGTCGAGGCGAAGAGCCTATCCTGAGCTTGACTCAGGAATCTCCCGGCCTGCGATCCATCACGTCCGTATTCGCGCATATCACGCAGGTGGGGCGAGACACGCCATCAGCTCGGCCACGCGCCTCTGGCAGTTAGACCGTGTCTGGATTCCCTGAGTTCTCGGGAATGACGTGTGAAATCTAGGGCAACAGATAGTTTTGCTAGCGCGTCACCATGAGGGTAAAGTCGTTTTGACCTTTCCCGGGCGGCGCGCCCGGTTCAAAATCGGAGAATCTGCACGAGCGAGATCATATGATCGATAACGATGTGAGTCATCCGGCGGATAATCCCGTATTGACGGCGATCCGTAATCGCAGGACCGTGCGCGAATTTCTCGACACGCCCGTGCCGCGTGATGTCCTGGAGCGCTTGCTGGAGGCGGCCACCTGGGCGCCGAACCACCGGATCACCGAACCGTGGCGATTTTTCGTTCTCCGGCATGGCGATAAAGCGCGTATCGAAGTCGCTCAACTGATCCACGATTGGACGCTCGAGAACATCCCGAACCCCAACCCAGCCACGCGCCAAAAATCGGCCGAATCGGCACAGAACGAGATCCTTGATAGCCCTTCATTCATGTACGTGTACTCGGTGCCCGGGGCCAACGAGGAAATCACACGCGAGAACTACGCCGCTGTGTGTTGTGCGGTGATGAACCTGTCCCTGGCGGCGTACGCGGAAGGTCTCGGCGTTGGATGGTCGACTGGAAAAGCGACCAAACCCGGGAATCTGGCGGACCTCATCGGCGCAGACCCTTCGTGGGACATCGTCGGCGCCCTGTTCATCGGCTACCCGGCCCATGTGCCGGAGCGTCAGCCAAAAGGCCTGGACCACTGCGCCAGTTGGCTGTGATGCGCTAATCGCTCACCACCCGCCCCTTCTCCCAGCGGGAGAAGGCTGGGAGAAGGGAGAACACCCTCACGGCATAACGCGTTGTTGCACCACGGACCCTTCGAGAGCCTCAGGGTGGGTTCAGTGTGAGGGGGTCTCCCTCACACAATCACGCATCGCACCCTCACCCCACCGCTGTATCATCCGCAATCTGGGCGGCGTGGAACAATTACCGGAAAAGAGAACCGATGAGCAGACCGAACATCGTCTTAATCAACTGCGACGACCTTGGCTACGGCGATCTGGGCGTGTACGGCTCAAAGATCAACAAGACCCCGGCCATAGACAAATTGGCCGCCGAGGGCATACGTTTTACCGACTTCTACGTCGCATCTCCGGTTTGTTCACCATCCCGGGGCGCCATGCTGACGGGCTGCTACCCGCCTCGAATCGATTTCGGCGACTTTGACGGCGGCTGGGTACTGATGCCTGGTGATCCAATGGGCCTGAACCCGGACGAAACGACCATCGCCGGCGCCCTGAGCGAAGCCGGTTACACGACCAAGATGATCGGCAAATGGCATTGCGGCGATCAGCGGGAGTTTCTTCCGACTCAACACGGATTCGACAGCTACTTCGGGCTGCCGTACAGCAACGACATGGGTCGGCAGGTCGACGACCCGCTTACGACCGACCCCGAACGTGTAGAGCGCCTCCGCGCCCGGCCACCGCTACCGCTGCTCCGCGGGCAGGAAGTCGTCCAAGAGCAGCCGGACCTCCGGGCGCTGACCGAGCGCTACGCCGAGGAGGCGGTCCGCTTCATTCGTGAGAACAAGGACGGGCCGTTCTTCCTCTACTTCGCCCACATGTACGTCCATCTGCCGCTGTACGCACCGGAACCGATGGTCAACGCCTCGAAAAACGGCGATTACGGTGCGTGTGTTGCTGGAGTCGACTGGGTGACAGAGGTCCTGATGAATGAGCTGAAACGCCAGGGGCTGGACGAGGACACGTTGGTCATCTTCACGAGCGACAACGGCTCACGCATGCAGGATCAGGGCGGCAGCAACGGCGAACTTCGTGGCATCAAGGGAACGACCTGGGAGGGCGGTCTCAGGGTGCCGTGCGTCATGCGCTGGCCATCGACAATTCCCGCCGGGGTGGTGCGTAGAGACATAACGTCATCGATCGATTTCTTGCCGACGCTGGCCGGTATTGCTGGCGCAGAGATCCCGCAGGATCGGATCATCGACGGCACGGATATTTCATCGCTCATGTTCACGGGTGATGACGTCGCGCCTCCCCGGGACACGTTCTTCTACTACATGGGTAAGCGATTGGAAGCCGTTAGGAAGGGCAAGTGGAAGCTTCACGTCTCCAGGGAGCTTCGACCGAATCAGCGGACGGGTGTCGTGAGTCAGGCGGTGATAGACGAAAACGCAGGGACTGTTCCCGGGTTGTTCGATCTTGAGTCCGATATCGGCGAGACAACAAACGTATATGACAGCCACCCGGACGTTGTGGCTGAACTTTCGGCGCTGGCGGATGCTTGCCGTGTAGATATCGGCGACGAGGCAACTGGAGTGATCGGCGCGAACATCCGCCCGGCGGCACGTGTGGACAACCCGGAAACGCTGACGCACTACGACCCGGAACACCCGTACATCTACGCCGAGTACGACAAGTCAGAGCGGGGTTGATGGTAGGAGCGCCGAGACATCGTAGGGGCGGATAGTCATTCGCCCTCGGGAGGGCTGTGGCCCTCCCGACACGACCGTCCTCCCTGCAGGTTCACGCGTTATTGTGGGACGGACCTTTCGAGAGCCTCAGGGTGGGTTGACCACAGGCAAATTTGTTCCCCTTTTCCCGGCGGGAGAAGGCTGGGATGAGGGAGAAGTCCCAAATCTCGAAACGAGCGGCCGTTGCGGCCTGGCCTCGCACGATAGTGCGCCCGGGTGGCGGCTCACTGATCCCCTCCAGCCCTCGCTCGATCCGACCGCCTGGCGTTTTTCGATCGGCAACTTCTCCGGCGAAACTGGCGACGCACGCCAGTTCGGGATCAAAGGCGATGCTCCCGATCCACGGACCGTAACCCCGGAAACCGGACTGGTCACGTACGAGCTGGTGGACTGGTATTACTACGACCGAAATGACGATTTTGTTCCCGGTCATGATCCGGAGCCGGTGCTCCCCGGGGACGACATCGCCTCACGCAACGGTGAGTTTGGGCACGGTGTCGTGCTGCTACAGCTAGGCGCAGACGGCACCCTGAAGAGCGAGGTCTTCCCCGACAAGACCCCGCCCGATGTGACGGGATTCACCGGGGCCGCCAAGACTTACGAACGGTAGCCATTCCAAGGTGGCGGCTCCAGGATGACTGTCTTTCGCCCCACGCTGAGGCACTCGAAGATCCCCTTCTCCCGGCAGGAGAAGAACCTAAACCTTCACCAACTTCTGCATGGACCGCAGCTCTACCGGGATGTCCCAGCCGCTGCCGTAGTCGCTGTGCGCCACCTCCGCCACGTAGATGTCGCCTTTGGAGTCCACGGTGATGCCGTGCGGCGAGAAGAAGCGTCCGACCTGCGAGCCGTATGGCTCCGTGCCGACCTTTGACAGCACTTTGCCGTCGGTCGTCATTACCGTTACACGAGGTCCGAGATCGGCACCGGTGTCGTTACTGGAGATCCCGGCGAAGTACTCTCCGATGTACACGAGGTCCTGATCGCCCCGGGTGTCGATATACAGGCAGGCGGCGCGGGACAGGTTCACCCACTGGGTCTCAAACTTGCCTTCCGAGCTGAACACCTGGATGCGGTGGTTCTCCCGATCGGCGATGTAGACCCAGCCGTTGCTGTCGGTCTCGACGTTGTGGACGATGTTGAACTGGCCCTCGCCGGTGCCGGATTCGCCCCACGAGAACAGGTGCTTGCCCTCCGGCGAGTACTTGTGGACACGGGCGTTCGAGTAGCCGTCCGAGACGTAAAATTCGCCAGTTTTCTTGTCGACCCCGACGTGTGTCGGGACGCTGAACGGCTCGCCGCTCATCGGCGGGCTGGGCTTGTTTGCTTCTCCAAGCGTCATCAATAGCTTGCCGTCCGGCGTGAACTTCTTGACCGTCCCGTCGCCGTTATCGACCGTGAAAATGTTGCCGTCCGGAGCCACTGTCACGCCATGCGGGTTGCTGAATTCGCCCTCACCCCAGTGGTCCACCAGATTGCCATCAGCGTCAAAAACAATCATCGGCGATGTGCCGCGGTTGAAGACGTAGATGCGGTCGTTCGCATCGACAGCTACCGCGGTGGCTTCCTTGTAGTTCCAGCCGTCGGGAAGTTGTCCCCAGTTCTTGCCGGAAACCTCGTACTTAAAGTCGCCGTCCCCGAGCACAACGGGACCGGACGGTCCGTCGCTTGCACGGTGTCCGTCCTGCGGTAGTCCGGATTCGAGTTGTTCTACTTCACTGGCCATCGGATCTACCTCTGAATGGGTGGGGGTGGGAGTTGGGAACGCGGGTTTTGCCCGCGAGCGGTGATAGTAACGTGTGTCCGGCGTCTCGGGAATGGGTTCGGCGGCGAAACGCATTCATCATTCCCGAGTAGTCGGGAATCCAGTAGCGGTCTCAGTCTTTACCGAACGAGTGCGCGAATGAGGCGTTTCTGGATTCCCACCTGCGTGGGAATGACGGTAGGAATACGCAACGAGATCAGGCGCCTCGTGATCGTCACGCTGAGGGCGGGGCAAGCGCCGCCCCTACGGTGTTGTGGCGATGCAGCCCTCGTTAAAGCGCCCCGAGCTGGCGCATCAGGCCTAGATCGTCCCGGTGTATCCACTCTTCTGCGATCTTCCCGTTATCGAATCGAGAAAGCGCCATTCCTGTGGACGTGATCTTCGCGCCCGTAGGAGCGATGCCCATCCACTCACCGTCGTGCGTCCCGGTCATCATCCAGCGGCGTGTGACGAAACCGTCGTCGTCGCTGCTCGCATATATCGACGCCTCAAAACGAAGATCCGGAAACGCCGCTCTTAGCGCCGAAACTTGCAACTTGATCTCATCGATCCCTATCGCATCGAACTCCAGAACCGGATCATGCCGGACATGCGCCAGGGCCAGAAGCTCGTCCGCAACATCGAGCATTCCCCAATTCCAGACCTCGTCTACGTATCGGCGTATGACCTCCCCGTTAGTTCCCATGGGCATGGAATACCTTTCTATTCAATTGTTCGCGGCAGGCATTCCCGGAACTGGCGTGCCCGGCGTCTTTACACGCAACGAGTAAACCGAGGTCCGGCAGGTCAGATAGAGGGTTTTGAAATCGATCCCGCCCCAGCCAACGTTTGCCGGCAGTTCCGGTGTCTCGATCACCCCGAGGAATTCTCCGTCCGGCTCCCAGACCCAGCAACCGCCGGGCCCAGTGCTGAACACCCGGCCCGAGGTATCGACCTTCAGGCCGTCCGGCACACCGCCGCGCTCCCCGATCGGCCGCTCCGCGCCTGAATGAGCGATGAAGGTGTCGCCCTCGTCCGGGCCGCCGGGAACATATGGCATCTCGGCGAATTCCCGTCCGTTCGATAACGACCCATCGGCGGCCACTTCATACACATACATGTGCGGATTCGGTCGGGTGTTGGAGACGTAAAGCAGCAATTCGTCGGGCGAGAACGCCAGGCCGTTGGGGTGCGGCATGTCGGTCCCGGCCTGGTGTAGCGCGCCTTCGGGGTCGATCCGGAAGACGCTAGACGTGCCGATGAGTCGATCGTCCGGGTCCATCAGGAACTGCGGGTCGCTGAAGTAGAGCGATCCGTCGCTCCGGCCGACGACATCGTTACTGCGGTTCAGGCGAACCCCGTTGTACTCCGCCGCCAACACTGTCCACGAGCCGTCGTGCTCACGTTGAACCACCCGGTACACGTCCTGCTCGCACCACACCACCCTGCCCTGCAGGTCGTATGTCGCACCGTTTGCGCCGCCGTCGTTCTCCCGGAGCATCTCCTTTTCTCCTGTGCGCGCGTCCACAAGATAGTGGATGGCGTCGTCGACGTCCGATACGTATAGCGCGCCGTCCGGGTGATCCGGGGAGGGCGACTGCCAGAGCGGGCCTTCCGTGAAGTGGAATCCGGTGGCGAGCAGTTTCGGTTCGCCGGGTTCCAGGACGCGGTCTAGCTTGTTGGGTGTGGTCACTTCTGTCTCCTCGTTTTGGGCGGTCGCGTGTTGGCGTGACGGCAGTTTAGCGGCTCACCGGTCGTGTGGCTGAAGGGCGGCTCGGCCTCGTCCACATTTGATGAAATGGCCCATAGCCGGGTCCGTTAGTTAACAGCTTCAGGCAACCGGTCTACAATCCAGGCCAGCAGGTCTTCGGCGATCGGCCGGGATCGACTCCTGAACTCTCGACGGCCGCCTCTCAGCGGATGCACCAGACTCGGAGGATCACTCATGACGGACGTAGTAATCGTCAGCGGCGCTCGCACGGCCGTAGGCAGGTTTGGCGGCACTTTCAAGAACGTACAGGCCTCCGACCTTGGAGCGACGGCGATCAAGGCGGCCGTCGAGCGTTCAGGTATTGACCCCGGACACGTCGATGAAGTGATCCTTGGCAACGTCCTCCAGGCCGCAGAGACCGGATACGCGGCACGCCGGGCGATGATCAAGGCCGGGCTCCCGGACACTATTCCGGCGATGACGGTCAACCGGGCGTGCTCGTCCGGGCTTGAAGCGATCAACTTTGCGGTGATGGCCATCATGACGGGACAGGCGGAGGTGATCGTCGCCGGCGGTACCGAGAGCATGAGCACTGCGCCATACCTGGCCCGGGGCATTCGATTCGACGGCCCGCGCATGGGTGATTTTGAGATGACGGACAGCGTCACGATGGGTCTCGCCTGCCCTATCTATGACTATCACATGGGGGTGACGGCGGAGAACGTGGCCGAGCGCTACGAGGTCGGCCGGGACGCGCAAGACGAGCTGGCGGTATCTAGCCACGCCCGTGCGATTGCGGCGCAGGAGAACGGGTATTTTGACGATCAGATCGTTCCCTTTGAGGTCCCACAACGCAGGGGAGAGCCGGTCAGCGTGACGACGGACGAGCACCCGCGGCCGGGGACCACGATGGAGGGTCTTTCAGGGTTGCGGCCAGTGTTCAAGAAAGACGGCACGGTCACGGCGGGCAACTCTGCAGGGATTAACGATGCAGCTGCGGCCGTAGTAGTTATGTCTACCGAGCGCGCCGCCGCTGAAGGGATTACGCCCCGTTTGAAGTGGGTCGGGCGCGGTGTTTCGGGCGTTGACCCGGCCGTCATGGGTATCGGTCCGGTGCCCTCCACGCGGAAGCTGCTGGAGAAGACCGGCATAGCAATCAAAGACATCGATCAGATTGAGCTGAATGAGGCGTTCGCTGCGCAGGCGGTTTACGTGATCCGTGAACTGGGCCTGGATCCTGAAAAGACGAACGTGAACGGCAGCGGCATCTCGCTTGGGCACCCGATAGGAGCGACCGGCGCCATCATGACGGTCAAGTTGATGGAGGAGATGACGCGGCGTGACCAGCAGTTGGGGTTGGTGACGATGTGCGTCGGCGGCGGACAGGGCGTGTCCACCATTTTCGAACGGCTCAACTGAAGCGGTGTGCGGGACGGATGGTTTAGACCTCAGTTCCTGTCCCTAGATACCTGTATGATCCGGCGCATTACGAAGAGTAAGCGGGTTCATCGGGATAGATTCGGCGTCGGTCGCCGACAAGGTTTAGAGTGTCGCTGCATCTGGATGGCGACTAACCACAAAGTCCCGAACGGCTAATCGGGAGGGTGATATGGCAGCCAAGTACAAGATTCTGATCCTCGGTGCCTCTTACGGCTCGTTGCTGGGCGCCAAAATGGCGATGGCCGGCCACGACGTCACGCTGGTGTGCTTACCCGAAGAAGTGCAGTTGATCAACGAGGAAGGCGCGCGAGTGCGGATGGCAGCGCGCGGCGTCGACGGACTTGTTGAGTTGAACACCCAGACGATGTCCGGGAAGCTGTCAGCCGCCGGTCCGGGGGACGTCAATCCGGCCGATTACGACCTCGTCGGGCTGGCAATGCAAGAGCCGCAGTACGGAGTGCCGGTGCTGCACAAACTACTGGATTCGATCGCCGCCGCAAATGTCCCCTGCATGTCGATCATGAACATGCCCCCGCTAACCTACCTGAGGCGCATTCCGGGCCTGGATATCGACGCGATCAAGAGCAGTTACACCGACGCCTCTGTCTGGGACAACCTTGACCCTGCCCTGATGACTTTGTGCAGCCCGGACCCACAGGCGTTCCGGCCGCCGACCGAGAAGATCAATGTGTTGCAGGTCGGTCTGCCGACCAACTTCAAGGCGGCCAGGTTCGATTCCGATGAACACACGGGCGTGCTCCGCCAGTTGGAATCAGATATCCAGGCTGTCCGGTTTGATACCGGAGATAAAGAAGTTGAGCTGCCCGTCAAGTTGAGGGTGCACGATTCGATCTTCGTGCCGCTGGCGAAGTGGAGCATGTTGATCGCCGGTAACTATCGATGCGTCCAGAAGGACGGTATGCGGGCGATCAAGGAAGCGGTACACACCGACATCGACGCAACGCGTGCGGCATATGAGTGGGTCGTAGAACTCTGTGTATCGATGGGCGGGAGCGAGAGCGATTTCGTGCCGTTCGAGAAGTACTCAAACGCTGCTCTGTCGCTTGTGAACCCATCTTCGGCAGCTCGCGCTCTGGCCAACGGCGCGCCGAATATCGAGCGCGTGGACCAGATGGTGCAGACGATCGCTGGGCAGAACGGCATGCAGTCGGATTCGCTGGACGAGACGGTTGAGCTGGTCGATGGCTGGCTGGAGACGAATCGCGCCAGGGCGTGATGGGGCTGGGCATACACCGGTTGCTGACGCAGCCGACACGAGTCTGTCATTCCGAAGACGGCACGCGAGGAATCTCCCGGCCAGCACTCCGTCACGTTCGTGTAGCGCAGCTAGACCGTTTGTCATTCCGGGCGCTTGGGACGACAAGCCTCGCCTTTGGATGACGTTTGCACAAAGAACGTTCTCGCGCTCTACTAGCCGGGATATCCTTCGCTTCGGCTCAGGATGACAGGATCATCGTTTTGTACGTTTCCAGACGTATTTGAAAGAGACGTGTGGGCGAATAGTCAGCCGCCCCTACGGCGTTCCCACGTCCAGCATTACTGTGCCAACGACGTGGGATTCCACCGCTCGTGAGGCTTCAGCCGCTTGATCCAGTGTGAAGTGTGGTCCGTGGAGGTGGGTTAGTTGGCCGTTCGTGATCCACTCTGTGATGTCGTCTACTGCGGCTTTTTTCGCATCTTCAGGCATGGTGTAGACCATCACGAATCGGACGTTGATGTTGGACCGTCTGAAGCGGAACGGGACGCCCGGCGGATCCGCCGCACCATCACCGAACCCGTAGACGGCTATACCGCCGTTGTCTGCGATCGCTTTTCGTGAGACCTCGAAGTTACCCGGGAACTCGACTTCGACGATGCGGTCAACGCCGAGATCGTCGGTCAGTTCGTTGATGCGGGCCGTCACGTCCTCGGTCCGGTAGTTGATCGTCACCTCAGCGCCGGCATCCCGGGCGATATGCGCTTTCTCGTCCGAGCTGACGGTGGAGAACACTCTCGCCCCGCCGAGCTTCGCCATCTGAATTGCATAGTTGGCTACTGCGCCCGCGCCGCCGGTTACGAGCACGGTCTTGCCGGTCACCGGCCCGTCAGCGAACACGGCGCGATGCGCTGTCATTGCGGGTACGCCAAGGCATGCACCGTCGGCGAACGACGCCTTTTCTGGGAGCGGCACGGCGTGTTGTGCGTGCTGAACCGTGTACTCGGCCGCCGATCCCGACGCGCTACCGAAGTTAGATTCGTAAAGCCAGACGCGCTCGCCGATACGGGATTCGGGGACGCCCTCCCCGACTTTGTCGATCACGCCCGATCCATCCT
>Ga0115002_10000992_pt1 | contig 39624 bp, 22 predicted proteins | sample ArcticOcean_MG_C_8_FD_89576 | JGI IMG/M metagenome (GOLD analysis project Ga0115002, IMG submission 89576) | Marine microbial communities from western Arctic Ocean - ArcticOcean_MG_CB11_86 | ecosystem: Environmental > Aquatic > Marine > Oceanic | place: Arctic Ocean: Canada Basin | collected... | reverse complement strand
TTTTCGCTCTGGGAACAATACCAGCTAAAGGGTCACTCATCCTCACTGCCGAAGGAAATTCAGGAAGCACTCAAAGTAAAATCAGATCAGAGGACCGAAGAACAAAAGAACCGGCTCATGACTCATTACTTCCTCAAAGTGAATCCGGAAACAAAGGCAAGTTTTGAACCAACTCTAAGAAGAGAGTCAGAGGCCAAAAACAGGTTAACTGCTATCGAAAAAGTAATTCCATCCACCCTCATCATGGAAGATCGAAAAGAACCGCGACAAGCTTATATACTTGAGCGAGGCGAATACACGCAGCAACGGGAAAAGGTCAGCCCAAATATTCCAGAATGGATCGCTCCTCCTAATAAAGATGCTCCCTCTAACCGTCTTGGTCTGGCTAAATGGCTAGTCTCACCAGAACAACCGCTGACCTCAAGAGTCACAGTGAACCGGTTCTGGCAGCAAATCTTCGGTACAGGTTTAGTTAAAACTTCCGAGGACTTTGGTGTTCAGGGAGAACAGCCCTCTCACCCGGAACTTCTGGACTGGATGGCCGTTGATTTCATGGAATCGGGATGGGATGTAAAACGTCTAATCAAGCTGATCCTTATGTCATCTACTTACAGACAATCATCAAAAGCAGACCCAGACAAATTTAAGAAAGATCCAGAGAATAGAATACTAGCTCGTGGCCCCAGGTTCCGCCTCGATGCGGAATCCATTAGAGATCAGGCATTGGCAATGAGCGGCCTCCTAGGAAATAAAATCGGAGGAAGGAGCGTCAAACCATACCAACCAGCTGGCCTGTGGAAGCCTGTGGGTTTTGGAGGAAGTAACACGTCCGTTTTCAAGCAGGACAAGGGGGAATCCCTTTACAGGAGAAGCATGTATACTTTCTGGAAAAGAACCTCTCATCCGCCATCCATGGCAATCTTTGATGCTCCGAATAGGGAAACTTGTACGGTCCGCAGAGAAAGAACTAACACCCCACTGCAGGCACTCGTACTGATGAACGATGTGCAGTTCTTCGAAGCAGCGCGGAGGTTCGGAGAAAGAGTCATGAAGGAAGGAGGAAAAGGGGCCGAGGAACGTATCCTATTTATTTATCGTACGGCCCTCGGGAGGCTCCCAAGTGAATCAGAAAAAAGTTCCATCCTTAATCTCTATAATGAACATCTGAAGGATTTCTCTAATAATAATGACACCGTCACTGAAATTCTGTCCACAGGAGAATCAGGCCTAGATAAATCACTCAATGCCACTGAACTTGCTTCCTGGACAATGATCACACACTTGATACTGAACCTGAGCGAAATTGTTACCAAAGGCTAAAAATGAATCCTATCCGCGAATCAGAACTCATCGAAACGAGACGACATTTCTTCGGAAAATCCTCAGCGGGAATCGGCACCGCGGCTCTTGGGTCATTAATGAATCCGAACCTGTTCGGGGCAACCTCAAATAATCCAATCGATCAACTCTCTCACATTGCCCCCAAGGCAAAAAGAGTCATCTACCTTTTCATGTCCGGAGCACCGTCCCAACTAGACATGTGGGATTATAAGCCCGGTCTGGGAGAATGGTTTGACAAGGAACTCCCAGACTCTGTACGGAACGGGCAACGCATCACGACAATGACTTCCGGTCAAAAACGTTTTCCGATCGCTCCCTCAAAATTCAAATTCAATCAACATGGAAAGGCCGGAACCTGGGTCAGTGAACTCCTGCCTCACACTGCCGGAATGGTTGATGATATTGCGGTACTGAAGGCCGTGAACACTGAAGCCATTAATCACGACCCCGCGATCACCTACATTCAGACAGGGAGTCAGTTACCGGGACGCCCGAGCGCAGGGGCATGGGTGTCGTATGGATTAGGCAATGAAAACCAGAACCTCCCTGCCTTTGTCGTCCTTCAATCGACAGTGAATGGGGGCTTCGGAGGGCAGGCACTTTATGAAAGATTATGGGGAGCAGGTTTCCTGTCCACCCGCCATCAGGGTGTTTCTTTAAGATCTAGCGGGGATCCTGTCCTCTATCTTTCCAATCCAAAGGGAGTGAGCCCAAAGTTGCGCCGCCGCATGTTAAACGAATTGGAAAAACTCAATAACGAACGGTACGAGGCAGTAGGCGATCCCCAAATAAGGGAAAGGATCGCGCAGTATGAAATGGCCTATAGAATGCAAAGCTCAGTACCTGAACTGACTGATATATCCGGTGAACCAAAATCAGTACTCGACATGTATGGCCCGGAAGCCACTAAGCCCGGAACCTTCGCCGCAAATTGCCTTCTCGCTCGACGCTTGGCAGAGAGAGGAGTTAGGTTCACTCAAATCTTTATCCGGCAGTGGGACCAGCACGGGAACCTGCCAAAAGACATAAGCAGGCAGTGCGGCATCATTGACCAACCGAGCGCCGCGCTGCTCCGCGACCTGAAGCAACGGGGCATGCTCGATGATACCGTGGTCATCTGGGGCGGAGAATTTGGTCGGACCGGTTACTGACAAGGTAAATTAACAAAAGAGAATTACGGACGTGATCATCATCCCCGCTGCTTCACTAAATGGATGGCGGGGGGCGGTATAAAACCTGGAATCGTTTATGGTGAAACGGACGACTTCAGTTATAACGTGACTAAGGATCCAGTACACATTCATGATCTCAATGCGACCGTAATGCATTGCCTTGGGTTCGATCATGAAAAATTGACCTATCGTTATCAGGGAAGGGACTTCCGCCTCACTGATGTGCATGGAAAGGTCGTTCGCGACATCCTTTTATAAGAAGTCTTAACAGATCTTTTTTTCTTCTAATGATAACCTTTTACATGGTTATTCATTGCTTTTAGGCAGCCCTAAGTACAAAATCTCAGCCTCCCCACAGACAGTCAATCCACTCTCAAAACCGTGCACCCAAAAAAAACCACGCAACAACCCCTACTACGCTCATTAGGAATTGCCATTTTCTCATTGATTATTCTCTCATCGATAGAATCAAAAGCGATCGACTCAATCGTTGTATTTAACGAAATCAATTATCATCCGGCAGGAAATAATCATGCCCTCGAATTTATCGAACTTTACAATCAGAACAGTGTCAATGTGGACCTCACCGGGTGGAAATTGACTGGCGGCATCGATTATTCTTTTCCTGAAAACACAATCATTGAAGGTAGATCATTCTTGGTCATCGCTCTTGACCCGGAAACAATCAAGGAAACCTCGGGACTGGGAAATGTACTCGGTCCTTATCAAGGCCGATTAGATAATGCCGGAGAAACGGTTCGTTTGCGAAACAACAATGAACGCATAATGGACGAAATAACATACAATGATAAGGACCCTTGGCCTGTCAGTGCGGACGGTTCTGGAGCGACTCTTTCAAAATCATTACCAATGACTGCAAGTGCCCCTCCTCAGAACTGGACATCGAGCCCTCAAATATTAGGCACGCCAGGAAAAATCAATTTTCAGGACAGTAACTTACCACCCCCGACCATTAAGGTACCCATACTCAGTTTCGATCATGAATGGCGTTACAATGAAAGTGGAGTGGATCTAGGAACTGAGTGGGCAAGTGAAGAGCACCCGGTAACAGAGGACTGGAAGTCCGGTCCAGGAGTGCACGCTAAGGAGAACCGTCTTGAAGTTGACCTCGGCACTGAGCTAATAAGACCTGCACTCAATAAGCCCTACGTCATCACGTATTACTTCGAAACTGAATTTGATCTGAGTGAAGCACAATTCAACAATGCATACGAACTGCAAATAACTTACCTGATAGATGATGGAGCAATTTTTTATCTTAACGGGAACGAAGTGTACCGCTATAACATGCCGTTAGGTGAAGTCAGCTCGGGAACACTTGCCTCTTCCGGTTCAGAGGCCAAGAAAACTGAGCCTTTAGGCATACCAATGGCTGGACTGAAATCAGGGAAGAACCGTATCTCGGTGGAAGTCCATCAAGCAAATTCTGGCAGCAGTGATGTGGTCATGGGCCTTGAACTCGATTTACTCCAAACCTTGCCCGACCCTTCCGCAAGCCCTTCGCTCAGGCTCAGCGAAATTGCCGGAAATACAGACAATAACTGGTCATTCGAACTCCAGAACACAGGTTCAAATCCAGTCTCAATCAATCAGTTCAGAGCCTCAATAAATGGCAATGAGGAACGTGCATATATTCTCCCCGAAAAGTCACTTCCCGCAGGAAATTTCCTGACCATTGAAAAATCTGAGAGCAGCCTCAATCCACAAAACGGTGATCGTCTTTTCCTCTACTCACCGGAAAACTTCGTCATCGATTCAGTAATCATCAGGAACGAGCCTCAGGCAAGACTGAACGAAAGATCCGATAATTCTTTTTATCGTCCAGACAGCATAACTCCTCATTCATCAAACGCGATATCCTTCAGCAAAGACATTGTGATTAATGAAATAATGTATCATCACCGCCCGCAATACTCTTCACCGGGAACTCCCCCGATCCTGGAAACGATTAGCTTGTTTGATTTTAATTCTGTCTGGCTATACAACGAAACGGGAAAGGATCAGGGAGGGGATTGGGCAAAGACGGCGCAGATTCCTGCAGGCGATTGGCTCGCCGGTCAGGGACCCTTGGGATTTGAAACCGATGCCGGCAAATTGCCAATTCCTTTAGGGACTTGGATGAAAAATCCAAGAGAGAGTAATCCGAGATTCTTCACGCATTACTTCGAAACGCAGTTCAACATAAGCTCACAGGACAAGGAATCGATCCGCGAACTGATCCTGACACACATGATCGATGACGGTGCAGTCTTTTACCTGAACGGAACCGAGGTCGCTAGATATAACTTGCCGGCAGGAACGATCGATCCGAATACCCCGGCAACTAGCGGCGTCGAGGCCACGTTCAGGAACATCTCTTTCGAACCTAATGATCTTTTATTAACTGGAACGAACCGAATCTCTGTTGAACTGCACCAGAAAAGCATTGGAAGCAGTGATTTCATCATGGGGTTGAAGTTCGATGCTCGCCGGGCCACTGACAATGGAGACCCCGGCAGGTCTTACATCGAAAGTGATGAACAGTGGGTGGAAATATACAATAAATCAGATAAGAAAGTTAATCTTTCCGGGTGGAAATTAAATAGGGCCATCAGTTTCACTTTCCCTCAGAACACCACCATTGATCCCGATGCTTATCTGGTAATCTCTAATGATGCGAATTCCCTCAAATCAAAATTCCCGAACTCCAACGCGATCGGTAATTTTTCCGGGAACCTCTCCAATAATTCAGAACGGATCGTTCTTCTGGACCAGAAAGGAAATCCGGTAGACGAGGTAACATATTATGACGGCAAGCCTTGGCCAAGACACGCTGACGGTGGTGGATCAAGCTTAGAGCTACGTGACCCGGAAGCTGACAACTCAGTCCCAGAGGCGTGGGCTGACAGTTCAAACTCAGACCAATCTGAATGGGTCCAATACAGCTATACAATGACAGCAGAAGTGCCCACTTATACCCCTTCGATTGGTAATTTCCACGAACTGCGTCTTGGCCTCCTCGATGCGGGCGAGGTTCTCATTGATGATGTATCTGTCATCGAGGATCCGGGAGGAACGAATCGTGAACTAATGCAAAACGGAAGTTTTAATGCAGGAAATGCCGAGTACTGGCGGAGGATTGGGACTCACCAACTTTCCGAAGTAGTCGATACCGAAGAATCCCCCGCCCTAAAGATCGTGGCCAGTGCAAGAATGAATTACCTGAACAATCTCTTGGAATCCAATCTCAAAAGTAATGGATCCAGAGTACCAGTGAAGCCTGGAACAGATTATCAAATTTCATTCAAAGCCAAATGGCTCAAAGGATCACCTCAGTTCCGTTTTGAGCTTTATTATAATCGCTTGGCAAAGACAGTAATCCTGAAGCAACCGATCAGACACGGAACTCCCGGAAAAGAAAATTCCACCAGAGAACCAAATATCGGACCAACATTCCAGGACGTGACCCACTATCCTCCAGTCCCTGAACCTGACCAGGCAATCACACTGAGCGGACGGGTCAATGATCTTAACGGGGTCAATTCACTCCTTCTCCATTATGCCAATGACGGCAGTCTATTTCGAATCGCTCCCGTGATCCTATCTGACAACGGGTCCTGGAGCATTCAAATTCCAGGACAGAAGTCAGGACGCAAGATTCATTTCTATCTTGAAGCCGATGACGGTGAGAGCATTTCATTTTATCCGAAAAATGGTCCCGATTCCCGAGCAATGATTCAGATCGATGATAACCGATCCTCTGAAACGATTCAAAACTTCAGAGTCATCATGACTAATCGCGATTCATCGACGATGCATAGCTCTAATGAAATTTTAAGTAATCACCGTTACGGATGCACGATCATCACCAACGAAAATGAAATTTATTATGACTGCGGGGTCCGTCTCAGAGGAAGCATGTTTAGCCGAAACTCATCAGACAGCACAGGTATCAATTACAAGTTTCCAGCCGATAAACCTTATCGTGGAATTCATGGGACCGTGACAACAAGAAGACGAAATGTACGTGAAATTATCGCAAAACACATGATCAATCATGCCGGAGGCATCCATGACAATTACAACGACATAGTTCAACTAATTCATACCACCCAAAAAGGCACTGCCAGACTATCAATGGCCCGTTTTGGCAAGCCTTACCTTGAGGGACTTTCTGGCGGAGAAGGAACGGAAGGAATCGTCTTCAAGATGGAAGGGATCAGGGTATTTCAAAGTACTCAGGGAGGGAACCCTGAATCACCTAAGCTTCCGTTTCCAATCGGCTGGGTCAGTAGCTTTGATTTAGCTGATCAAGGAGATGATAAAGAAATTTACCGGCACAACATACGCATTAATTCGAGACTCCCTAAGGATCGGTACGATGAAATTATAGCAATGTGCAAAGCTTTTAGTCTCAGAGGACAGGAACTTGAAGATGAAATCAAAAACGTCATCAATGTGGATATGTGGATGCGTCAATTCGCCATCATGTCACTCCTTGGAATCGGTGACACTTATAGTCAGGGAAATCCTCATAACCTCAATTTCTACGTTCGCCCATCGGACGGAAAAGTGGAACCCATGCCGTGGGACTGGGACTTTCTGTTCTCCCAAAGCTCAAGCGCTGGACTCTGGGGCGGCCGTAACTTCGCAAAGATCCCTGCAAGGCCAGTGTATGGAAGAATCTTTCATGGGCACCTCGTCGACATTATCGAAAGCACTTTCAATAGCGAATACATGAATTATTGGCTAACTCATTACGGTTCATTGGCCAGAGAGGGTTACACCGGTTTTAGCAGCAATATTCGATCACGATCCAATTATGTCATGAGCCGAATACCGAAACAGATTCCTTTTAACATCACCACTGGGGTAGGAAATAATTTAACAGTCGATGAACCAACCGCGAACATATCAGGCAATGGCTGGGTCGACGTTTCAAATGTATTTATCGAAGGGGCCGATCTTCCATTACCTATCGACTGGACAGACGCTGACTCATGGGAAGTGAGTGTACCCGTTCAGCCCGGGAAAAATACGATAAACCTCACAGCATTTAACCGGAAAGGTAAAGAGGTCGGCAGCGACACGATCATTATCGAGAGCACCGGGAACATTGCTTCTGCCAATTCCACGAACCTTACCATTTCGGAAATCATGTATCACCCCGAACAAGAAAATGATAACGAATTCATTGAACTCATTAATCTGGACCCATCCAAGAGCGTTGATTTGAGTGGTGTTTATTTCAAAAACGGAATCGACTTCACTTTTCAGGACAGGACAATCATCGGGCCCGGGGAGCGAATAATGATTAGTCAGAACCAATTTGAGAATAACTCACGGCTCAGCAACAGCGGCGAACGCATTCTTTTAAGTGATGCGTCCGGATCAATAATAATTGATTTTAACTACCGTGATGAAGGGGCGTGGCCCGAGAGTTCAGATGGTAACGGATTCAGCCTCATACGCATTGACCCTGCCGGAGACAGGGACCCTAACTTACCGAGCGAATGGAGGCCCAGCATCGAGACAGGAGGCAATCCGGGCACTTCAGATTCTATAACATTTAGCGGTGAAAACTCTTCAGATTTACTCGCTTATGCAATTCCGCAGACCGATGACCTGAGAGCTAGAATTAACAAGGACGGAAAGCTCATTGTCACTGTCCTCCAAATACTCGGCGCTGACGATGCCTTAATCGAATTAGAGTACTCTACTGACGGAATCTCATGGGCACGTTTGACTGACGGTGACGGAATCGAACTAACCAAAAGAACTCATAACGGTGATGGAACCGAGTCTCTCGAGTACAAGGCCATTTCAAAAAATCTGATCAATCAGGATCCGGCAATATTTTTCAGAGCAGCGGTGCGGCTCCGTTAATTCTTAACAACGATCAAAGAGCACAAAGGAAAATGACCTAGTCCCAGGGAGATCTTTGAGGGGATCCTCTGGTCCCACCATAACTCCATTCGTTGAGCCAGCTCTTTTCTCCTGCAATTTCAAGGACACTATAGCCACGGACCTTGCCGTAGTCAGAAGTGATCTCAATGAGAGCCTTAACTTCCTTCTTATCATTTCTCTTGAGATGATCGGCAAGTTCACTCGAATGATAGCCAATAAAGTATTCAGGAAATTCAATGAAAGAGAAAATCACTTCGGGAACTTTAAGCTGAGTTACCTGATTTTCTCTATGAAGCTGCGGGGACTTAATTTCCCAGCTCATCATATACTCACGGGTCTTTGTTTGACCGATGAATGGTCCGTACAGAAAGAACGCAAAGAGCAGGACATAAAGCGTCAGTGTGATGATGGATGCTTTCAATCTCCGGACCCTTGATTTAACAATGGCACAGCCCAGAAAAGTCAACAGTATGATGACAGGGATCCCCAGAACAAAGAGGAACGGACGGATGTCAACCCATGCAAGAATCACTTACTTCAACTTCACGTTTAAAATGGCACTGAAAATCAAACCGGGATCCCCCCTATCAATCATTGTCCTAGAAATAGCAGCAATGGATCGGCTGACCTTGCCTTCGTGAACCTTCTTGCCGCCGAACTTGACCGTGACAGGCTCAGCAAAATCAATCATCTCATCATTAAGTAAAATACATAAGGTCCCGATCCCATCAGCCTTATCCACGTTAAATTGTTGCCCCGCACGGCTAACCATAATCAGTTGCCTGGCCTTGACCTCTGCCCCAGGCAAGGCAACCCAATAACTCCGCCCATGGGTCACATCGTCCTGCTTCCATACAATCTTTTTCGGCAATCGATTTCTTGTACGTTTAGCCATCCAGGGAACAGCGACCTTATCTTCAAGGTTCATCCAGTGCCCCTTCCCTTCATGAATTTTCACAAAATGATCATAACCTTTAAGGTCATTACTACGAAGATCTGCCAGCTTTTCCCCCCAGGACGCAGCCACTTTGTTACGCCCATAACTACCATCATTGGCTCCTACTTGAAGAGCAAAGGGAAGATTGCGCAAACCTAACGGCGTCGACTCATTCGGGTGACCGGCCATCATTGCCGCAGCAGCAAAACGATCGCACATCCTCGGAGCCAATTGATAAACTCCATCACCTCCTGCAGAATAACCCATGAGATAGACTCGCTCAGGATTGACTTCCTCAAAGATAGTTAAGTTCTCTATGAGCCTGTCAAATAGAGGATCAATATGGGACTGGTGCCAGAGGTTCCAAGTATCTGTCGGGGCACGCGGACATAGATAAATTCCTTCTTTGGGCTTATAAAGACGCATCTGATTGCGCCACTGACCTTCATTGACTTTCGGCGGGGCACCTCCTCCACCATGCATCGATATGAAGAGGCTCCGACCATTCTTTGGTTTCTCACCAAAGACAATGAAGTCAAACTTCATTGTTTTGCCACCCAATGAAATTGATTTACTCTTCATCTCCTCGGATCTGGTCTCACGAATCATCGCCGCATGATCTTTCCATAATAGTTCCTTCGCCCGGACCGCGTCCTCCTCGGAAAGACTTAGCTTTGAAAATTCACTGTCATGCATTGGCTTTCTCGAACCCCTGTCCACTGAAAGCCACTCTTCGAGGGACTGAATGGGGGAACCATGTGCAGTGCACAGCACGAAAAGGCTAAAGAACACAGAATGAATTTTAACAATAGACATTATCTAATATTACATTCACTGCAGTTTCTTGCTCGCTTTAAAATGAGGAATCGTTACCTCGAGGAATCTCTCCCCTTCACGGACATAGTCGAGCCGCTCATAAAATCCAATCACGTTCTCACGCGCATGCAAAATTATAGAGGAAAATCCAGACATAATGGCGAATTGCTCCGAAAAAAGAATGAGCTTCCTCCCGATCCCTTTTCCTTGGGCAAGCTCCGCTACAACGACCTGCTGCATTTTCAGTGTGTCCTCCTCGATTTTCTTGAATTGAAGATACGCGATTAATTCCTGTTCTTCATTCTTGCCGATCAAATGAATGAAATCTCTTTCCTCTTCGAGGTCCTGATCAAATAGGCTCATTCCGAGCGGTTTTCTGAGAAGTTCGTTCCGTAGATTACAGGAAGTCCTGTAATCTACGGAATCGTATTGAGTTTCTAGAAAATGAATGTCCAATAATTTAGTTTTTCCTATTCTTTCATCCAGTCTCAGGCATGAAGGTTGGCATTGTCACTCCGTTCAGAGGAGGACAGTCGCCCCTCACCTGACAAAGATGCATTTCGCAATTCTTCGCACCCCATCCATACAGAGTTTGAACTAGTTCACTTTCCTGAACCGGGACCAGAAAGACAGGCGCATTCCCGCGGTGCCTTTCATTAAGTTCATTATAAATTAGAGCAGCTGAATCCGAACAGTTAGATGATACCCCGGGCCCCAGCATCTTACTTCCGGAGCTATTAACCGAGCAAAGGAATCCTGTGATTTCACCTTCGGGTGACTCAATTACTGAAACACCCCAGACGCCTGATCCATTTCTGATAAAGTAGGCAAAGTCCTTTTCTCTTCTGATCCCGTTCAACTTCATTTCAAAGTCAGCTATAGCCTTCGCGTCTTCAGGGACCGCATCCCTGACCCGGTCCATTCCTTCAGGAGGGGATACGCTAAAACCAACCTCAGGGACAGACAAAAACATGTCTTGGAATGTCATTCTAGGAACAAATCCACGGCGGGTATATAGTGAAAACGAGTCCAGATTCATCGCACTTGAAACGAGGCGAATCGGAAGATTCTCATGCTCTGCAAGCGAAATGATTTCATCAAGCATCCGGGTCGCGATCCCCTTTCCAAAATAGTCCGGGCTAGCATTCATGATTCCCAAGGAAAAATGTGTCTCCCGCGGATGATAGAAACAGGAACCGGCCAAGCTACCAGCGTCCATGTCCTCAGCTATAATGCAACAACCCGGGTCAAGATCCTCATAGACTTCGGTGAAGATTTCGCAGGCACTTGGATCCCCACCAAAAACGTTCTTTTTGAAATGCTCCTGATACCAAGCATTTGTGGAACTGAAAATTAAATCGATGAGCTGATTCCTGTCACCTTCTTCCATTCTGCGAAGCTCAATATTAGATTCTTTCATTTACCTAAATCCCTATGAGCCTGAACAGCAGAACTTGCGTTAGAGGTTATCTGATCCCACTGACCGGAAGCAATGAGATCTCTTGGCGCTATCCATGAACCGCCGACCGCAGCAATAATATCTTCCTTCAGGTAATCCGTCATGTTCTCCTGATTAACTCCTCCGAGAGGAACATACTTGAGTCCAAGATGAGCATAAGGAGCAGCGATATTCTTTAAATGCTTAATACCGCCACTGCTGCCGGCAGGAAAGAACTTCAAAATCTCACAACCAAAGGGCAATGCACGCTCAATATCCGAAGGAGTCATGATACCGGGCGCAAAAGGAAGCCCTGCCTCTTGGGCCGCCTCAATGACATCAACGTTTGTGCCCGGAGAAACACCGAAAGCAGCCCCCGAATCCTTGGCCTGAACGATCTGGTCCGGTTTAAGAATAGTTCCAATCCCTGCAAGCATTTCAGGAACGGATTCAGCAATCGATTTCAATGCCGGTAACGCGGCGTCGGTTCGAAGCGTCAATTCCATAGCATCTACACCTCCATGCAAGAGAGCCTCGGCGACAGGGACCGCGTCATCGACCCGGTCAATCATAAGTACGGCAACGACTCCTTTGGCAGTTAGCCTTGTGGCTACAGGATCAGTTAGCTTCATGCTTTTAACTTATTTCCAAATGATCTATTTATCAGGATAGCCTTAAGAATTGTCCTACTTTTCCTTGACCTTAGGCTCCTTAGGTTTAAGCCGTTCCAGGGTATGATCTTTTAAACGTTGATCAGAGATCCGATCGACCCATGACAGCGCGGCCTCTGGATTATCCTTGGCAGCTGACATAGCATAATCCTGTATTGCCTCATCGTAGGCAGGCCCCAGGGACTGGCCCGCTAACCATTCTCCTGCACCAACAAAATCGTCACGGATAAAATCCTCAAATCTTTCTCCTATAGCATGACGCTGACCTTTGACCTGCTCAGGCAAATCCACTAACCATTGCATTTCATCCTGGATGGAATCTCCAGCAGCCCTCGACGCCCGCTCAAGAGTTTCCGATGAAAGGAATGGTTGTTCCGCATTATCGGTCACAAACTGCAAGGCCATGTCCGGATTGCTTTTCAAAGTTCTATCTAAAGCTATTCTTACCGCGTAATTCTTGTAAGAGAGCAGGTCATTTTCTTTCTTTGTATGATCGATCCCGTTAATCCATTCAATGAGGGCTTGCTCTCCTCTCTGCGCAACTAGGGCGTCTGCTATTCGATCCATTTGCTCGCCCCTGGCCCTAGACTTCACATTCTGTTCTGAATAGGAAATGGCTCCATCCAAATTATTCTGAACCATCTCCTTCAGAACTCCCAGATGCATCCACTGCCTCACATCACCATTCTCTACCCCCTCCACAAATTGCCTAGCCGCATCTGGGTCAACAGCAGCCCATCCAGAAACTGCAGTCACCTCGTCACCGCGGGTCCTCTTTGGTGACTCAGGATCCATCGCATATTTAACAGCCTCTTCTCCGGAGACTCTGGCCCAAGCAAAAAGAAAATCATTAAAGAACCTGTCATTGTCCCTCCCCCCAGGAGCATTTTCAAATGCACTCAGCATATCAGCAACGTTAGATTGATCGAGTTCCAGAAGCATCTGGGCAACACTTGCATTGCGTCGGATCGGGTCAGGGTCAGCCAACGCACTACTGATGCGGCGACTCACTTCCCCTGAAGGGATAGTTCCTGTTTCAAGTTGATCATTTTGACTTTTGCGGGCAATGCCCTTGGACCCGGGACTCTTGGATGAATTATCCGATCCAGTACGAGAATCGATCCCATCACGGTACTGAGCACTAGAGCTTTCTACTGAGCTCTGGCCAGATGATCCATGCTCCTCCTTGTTTCCAGAAAAATAAGCACCTATAGCGACTAGCGCCCAGAAAACGTTAAGTAGGATCAGCTTTTTCATATCCATTATTAATAATACTAATATTATCGATTCGTTAGAAAAAATCAATTTCCCTTCCACCTTAATTGAGATGATATTTTATAGGGAAGAAAAATGAGTGTATTTTCCATAATTGATTCACCCTGCGCATGGAAAGGAAAAGAACTTTCCAGTCGCTCTGACTGGCAAATTAGCCTCACCGAAGCCCACATAAAAGAAATCAATAATCTCATTTCTGGAAACAACCAAGAGGCCCCATCACTCACACAACTACTCTCAGAGACCCGTGAAATACTTGAGAACGGACCAGGAGTTGTCCTGATACGTAATTGTCCTATCCATGATCTTAATGAGCCTGAAGCTAAAAAGATATTTTCAAACATCGCCTCTCAGATCGGGACACTCGTGTCACAAAGCTCAGGAGGACAGTTAATCTTCAGTGTAAGGGATTCAGGATACAAAGAAAATGATCCGAGGTCACGGGGACCTAACACCAGGAAGAAGCTATCTTTTCATTCTGACCGTTGTGACGTGATAGGATTCCTTTGTTTGAAGCAAGCACTGTCCGGAGGAGAGAATCAGATCGTCAGTTCTGCCGCCATTCACAATTACCTCCTAGATAATGAACCCGAACTGATCAAGTTCCTTTATGAGCCCTATTATTATAAACGCCATAATGTTGATACCGGCAATGAGCTCCCATATTGCAGTCAGCCAATCTTTTCAGTGACGGAGGGAAAATTTGCCTGCAATCTCCTGCGCGTCCTCATAGACAGAGCCTACGCCATGCCGGAATTACCTAACATGTCTCAGGAGCAGAAAAGGGCCCTAGACACGATCGAGGAAATCGCATCCTCACCGGATATGCACTTCACTTTCCGACAAGGTCCAGGAGATATTCTTTTCCTCAATAACTGGATCACTCTTCACCGACGATCAGAATTTGTTGATTTTCCTGAACCTGAAAAGAAACGACACATTCTAAGGGCCTGGATCTCTCCACCAAATAATAGGGCCATTGATCCTCTCTTTGGAGACAATTATGGAGACTATAGAGCCGGAAGAGTCCGTGGAGGGATGAGACCTGAATAAATGAGTCAATTTAGAAAGGCCAGAAAACAGGTATTAGAAGAGTCGCCACGATCCAAAGGATCAGGTTAAGTGGAACTCCTACTTTAAGAAAGTCTGAGAACTTGTAACCACCGGCCCCATACACATATGTGTTTGTCTGATAGCCTATCGGAGTCGCGAAGCTCGCACTGCATCCAAACATTATCGCCACAATGAGTGGTCTCGGCTCGATCCCAAGAGCAGCGGCAATGCCCACCACTATCGGAGTCAGCAACACCGCAACCGCATTATTACTGATAAGTTCAGTTAGGACAGAACTGAGTAGATAAACAACGGCCAAAATAATGACCGGAGAAGAACCTCCAAACACACTTATGACGCCGTTAGCTATGAGCCCGGCACCCCCAGTCACTTCCATAGCCTTGCCTAGACCAAGCATTCCAATGATTAGAAAAATAATATTCCAGCTGACCGCATTATAGGCATCAGCAGGATCAAGGCACCGAGTCGCCAACATCGCAAGCGAAGCCAGTAAAGTGATCATGAAAATTGGTTGTCCTGAGAAACTGGCCGCCATCACGAAGCCTAAAGTGATTGAAGCTGCGATTAGTGCCTTTCCCCGGCGAACCGGCGGATCAGGAGGTTCGGAAAGACTCACAAAGTCCTTTTCTTTACGGACCCTTGCAATGGCCTGAGGAGGACCCTCAATGATGAGAGTGTCTCCTGAATGGATACGTACATCTTCAAAGTTCTTACGAAAATCACCGCTCTGCCGATGAATCCCGAGAATCAGGACCCCAAAACGTTGGCGGAATTTCAGCTCCTTGAGTGTACGGCCGACAATGCTGCTCTGCGGCCCTATAATTCCTTCAAGAAGCATAGCCGGACGACGCTCCAGAGTTTCCAGCTTGAGATCCTGGTAAGCAGTCAACCTCAGGCCTTCTGTATCCTTCAGGTCTTGAAAGTCATCTCCATGCACCGAAATAAGAATCCTGTCCTTTTCTTTTATTAAGAGCTGATTGAGCGGTTCCTGAACCGGAACACCGCGTCTCCTCACTTCAATGACTCTGGCCTCCTTAATGAGCTTGGACAAAGTTTCCGGTATGGTCTTGTCAATCATCGGTGAATCAGCATGCACAACGACCTGAGTCAAAAATTCACGTTCCTCTGACTGAGAAAGGTCAACGGCAATCGAATCATGCTTCGGTAACAATTTTCTTCCGATGGTCAGCATATAAACAAATCCGATCGCCGCATAGATGACTCCTAACTTGGTCAGCTCAAACATTGAAAAAGGTTCCAATTTCTGACTCTGAGCAATTCCATCAATGATCAGGTTCGTCGATGAACCGGTCAGAGTGCATGTCCCTCCAAGGATGCAGGCAAAGGAAAGCGGCATCAGGAGTCTGGATGATTTCAGTTCTGTGGACTTGGCAAGTGACAAAACAATCGGCAAAAAGACGACAACGACCGGTGTGTTATTAACAAAAGCTGAAAGGACAGCGCCTAGACCCATCAGAATGATAAGAGCTCTCAGTTCAGTGCCTCCTGCAATATTTTTAAAACCCGCACCAAGAGCACGTATACAACCGCTCTTCTCAAGTCCCGCACTCATCACAAACATGCAGGCTATTGTCAGTGGAGCAGGATTACTGAAAGCGCTAGTCAGTTCACTAGCTTCAAGAATATTGAAACCGAAAATACCAGGCAATAAAATGATGCCCAGAGAAAACATTGCAACCATGTCCGGCGGCATCCATTCACGGACAAAGGAAATTCCGGCAAAAACAAGCACCGCAAATACCAGATACATTTGCCAGTACTCGGAAAAGTTCTCAAAGAATGCCCACACACAGTACACTTAACTGATAAATTGGTATTTGGCGACTAATAGGATCCTGCTAAATTGTACATAATTTTTTATTATAGATTTGTTTGATCCAGAAGAGTTCGCTGAGACAATGGCCGAGATCGGCCGTACCTGCATGCCGTTTGGCAAGTACGGGCCGAAGGATTATCCTCCTTCTGGTGTACCTATATATGACCTTCCATTTGAATACTTGGAATGGTTTCAATACAACGGAGGTCTTCCCGGAGGCCATTTAGGTGAACTCTTGGAAATTGTCTATCATATCAAGAGGGACGGTTCTGATGAGGTATTTGCTCCTTTCAGGTCACGGTCAGGAGGAAGGACCAGGCTTCGCAAAAAGATAAAGAAACCGGAACTGTAATTAATTAGTTCAAGGACCTGACCCAATCAATAAAACTCATCTGCTGATCCTTCTGAAAATGGTCCACCTCATCCGGAGCCAGCCAAGTAAGAGAATCCTTGAAGACCTCAGGATTTTTCAACCTAAGCCTTCCAAGTAAATCAGCAATGGCACCTTGGTCTGTAAAGCGGTTCCTTTTCGGGGTAACCAAGAGCAAAGGCTTGGGCATGATCAATTCGAAAACTGCATCGTAATCATAGGGAATATTTTTTTCCTTCCCCCGAAACAGACCAAGCATGGGTTGCAAACCATGCAGTCCCCAAAGACGCCAATTGCCTCCGGTCACTTTATCCTGACTAGAATCCTTTAACGGGGTCCATCCGCTAAAACAGGCTATGCCCGTCACTCTCGGATCCTGGGCACCGGCATACATGGCCACGAGTGAACCTGTCGAGTAACCTAAAAGAAAGATCCTTTCCTTGTTCAGGGCCGGCAAAGGTTTCCGGGAATTACCTCGGGGGTCCATTACAAAACTGATCGCATCCCGCGCATCCATTACCATTCGGCCCAGTCTCGACCATTTAGGGTAATTACTGTAAAAATCACGTCCTTCGAGGAGCCTGAGACCAAAGCCGCACTGATCATAAGCTATCACGGCAAATCCGTTCTGTGCGAGACGGTGATAGACGGTCGTTCCCTGGACCCCATAACCCTCATTGTAACCACTATGATATGAGAGAGGATGTAGCCAGACCACCACTGGTAGAGGCCCCTTCGATCCCTCCTTATAATATAGGTTACCCCTTACCCCATGACCAAACTTGATAGGGGCCCTGAGAATACCGGCCGGAGCCCAGCGGTCATGAGTCATCAGCTCGGACTCTTTGTCGCTGATATAGGGAGCTTTCTTCTCATTTTTGATCTCGTCAGGTTCAACGCCCATGGACCAGCGAATCTTTTCCTGAGATGATGCATCGTCCGGGATCAGAAGTTCAGAATCTTTCTGCCAAGATCTCCACTTTTTCCAATCAAAGTCATGAATTAATTCTTCAGGAAAATCTTTGGGTCTGACTTTTCCTCTCCCAAAAGCGAGATCAATCCAGTCCAAGTTCCTTTGCCGGTCATCGCGGCTAATTGATTCGGGAGGAGGACCAGAGGAATGACCACCTTCACGGTAATCGATCCTCAGTTTATTCTCGGCCCCGAGGAACCGGTAAACAGAACGCCCTTCAATGTATGCTTTCTCAACTGCAAAGGTCGGCTCTGCACCATCATTGTGTGCAGTATGAATGAGACAATGGCGCGGAGCGATGAGAGCGTACCAACCATGCGCATCGATCGGGATCTGATTCTCCCGTCCCGTATACTTCCTTAACGAAGGCAGGAACCACTGGCTGGGAAAATCGGATGGAGCCTCAGCATAAGTGTTACGGCTAGTGAACCGATAAGGGCACGATGCAGGTGAACCGGGGCTTCTCGCCACCACACAACTGATCCTAGAATCAAATGCGGCCGCGATCATGGCCTGCTTCCCGTAACGGGAAAACCCGATAATCGCTATCTTTGAAGGATCCACCCTAGCCACTGAACCTTCACTCAAGAGATAATCAATGCAGCGACTCGCTAGCCATCCCTTGGCGCTGATTTCAGTCCAGGTAGATTCTGGGTACTCGGCCCGGAACTTCTGCCACACACTCTCAAAACCGGGATAATTTTCCTCCTTGTGATGACTGTCAACTCCAGGAAAGAGGCATACGGCATAACCACGTTCCAGAGCATCCTCGGCCCAGTACCGCTGGTAGAATCTGGGCGCAGTAAGAAGTAAGGGAAAGGGGGCCCCTCTTCTCGGAGCCCAGACCTCCATGTCAAAAGAGACGCGGTTCGGAGTGGCCAGAGTGACCCTGACCCTGCGCCTAATGGAGTCCTTATCACCTTTCACCTCTGAGAGCAGTTCAGCCTTTATTATTTCCGGAACTTCTTTCGGAAAAGTTCCAATAAAATACTTAACGAGGAGATTTCTAATTTCTTCGCGACGCTGATCCCATTCAGCCAATGAATTGACTCTTTTCCCGTCAGCAAAATGCATGAGGGACGGCAATGCCGCCGCGGGACCCTCAGCGCAGAAAGCAGTCAGCCTCCCACAAATGACCAGAACGAACGCCAAGCACTGAAATGAACTCTTCAAGAATGCCTTGTAACACCTTAAAAAGGCCTTAACAAGCCAATCCTGAACCAGCTCACCGATCGCAATTTGAAAAAGTTTAAGAAAAATCTAAGGATCTGCCCACTAGTGGCGTTATAATTGTGTAAATCATAAAAATAATGAGATCAATTACCCCTCTTATCCTTACCTTTTTTGCTTTTTCACTAATCAGTAACGCTGAAGAGCAATCCATCAACGATGTCCGAAAAAAAGCCAGCAAGCTACAAAAGGACGGGAACTGGAAAGAGGCCTTTGAAGCTTATCAGGGACTACTCCTCGGAGAAGGCAATTCAGGATCCGCCGCTGCCGGGGACTTGAATAACGCATATCAATGCCTAAACAGGACCGGCCAGATTCAGGACATTGATAAGTTCATTGAAAGTGTGACCCAAAAATATCCGAAGGACTGGAGGATACTCGCCAGCGCGGCAAAAATATACATGGGGACGCAGCACATGGGTTATCTGATCAGCGGTGAATTTAAGCGTGGACATCATCGAGGAGGAGGAAAGTACGTGAACGCTTACGAGCGGGACCGGGTCAAGTCTCTTGCCCTCATGGAACAGGCCATGAAATCCTCGGAAGGAGAAGAGGACAAGACTGCACTTGGACAGTTCTATTTTGATTTTTCAAATTCGATACGCAGTAACCGGGGCAGTAGTGAGTCCTGGAGACTTCAGAACCTTACCGACTTCAAGAAAATACCTGACTTTCAGGATGGTGGTTATTACAGGGCCCGCAATGTAGGAACGCCAGTCAATGAGGATGGGAGCCCGGTCCTTTACTCGCTCCCGTCGGCCTGGGACGAAGCAAAGAATGACGGACAACGTTGGAGGTTCCTTCTCACCGAAGCAGGTGAAATTTCCCCTACCCTGGCCGGCAATGCCAAGTATCAATGGATCTCATTCCTACGTAACCAGTTCGGCGTCCAGACAATGCAACAATGGGGTTTCGGAAGATTCTTTGGACAGCACAGCCCGGACCAAGGAAAAAAGAACGAGAGCGGAACGTACGAACTTCACACGCTGAAGGAAAATGAAACGATCGTCCGCCTCGCGACCGGAGTCAAAAGGATAACCTTACCCGATGAACACAATCATATCACTCAGCTCAAGCAAGTCGCGGAACTGGAAGATAAGAGTTTCGCCAAACAGGCCACTTATGATCTTGCCTCTATCTTTGAAAACAGAAGGCAATATCCTAAAGCGGCCAAGTACTGGCAACAGAGCATCGAAAAGTTCGGTCCTGGGGGCAAGAATAAATGGAAAGTGGACCGGCTGAACCAGATCCTTGATGAATGGGGACGTTTTGACGGGACACAAACTCATCCGGCAGGTGAAAAACCTTCTCTTGGATTCGTTTTCCGTAACGGCGAAGAAGTCAAGTTTGAAGCATTCACTATCGACATAAGAAAACTACTCGAAGACGTGAAATCTCATCTGAAAAGCAATCCGAGCCAGATTGATAATTCTCAGGTTAATATCGGAAACATCGGTTATAGCCTGATCAATGATAAGATGGAAAAGTACGTCGGCGAGAGCATTGCTGACTGGGAACTTCGACTCGAACCTAGAAAAAACCACTGGGATAAGAGGATCGATATCGTGACTCCTCTGACCAAGTCAGGTGCCTACCTTCTCAAGGCTAAAATGACAAACGGAAACACCTCCAATATCATTGTCTGGGTCTCAGACACCGCGATCGTTAAAAAGCCCCTCGACAAGAAATCTTTCTACTTTGTCGGTGACGCTCTGAACGGGAACCCTATCGAGAGGGCAAATGTCGAGTTCTTTGGTTACCGGGTCGAGTACCTGAAAAAGAATAAGCTCCTCCAACCAAAGCGCCGATACAACGTGATCACCAAACAGTTCGCTGAATTCACTGACAAGCAGGGCCAGATCATGCTCGGAGCTGATCGGATGCCTAATCAGATGCAGTGGCTCATCACGGCAACTACAGAAGACGGACGATTCGCTTATCACGGCTTCTCCGGCGTATGGTACAACAATATCCATGACCCGGCATACAATACGACCAAGGCCATATTCATCACTGACAGGCCAGTTTACCGACCCAATCAGGAAGTCAATTTCAAGGCCTGGGTCAGGCACTCACAGTATGACAAAGAAGACAAGAGCCAGTTCGCAGGAAAAGAATTTAACATCCTGATCAATAATCCTAAGGGTGAGAAAATTTACGAAAAACAGTTAAAGGCGGACCAGTACGGCGGATTCACGGACAAGATCACATTGCCTAAAAATGCCACTCTGGGCGTGTACCGCATCAACATCCTGCATCAGGGAAGGCACATGGCCCACGGCGGCAATACTTTCAGAGTCGAGGAGTATAAGAAGCCTGAATTCGAGGTGACTATTGATTCCCCTTCGAAGCCGGTAATGCTCGGCGAGAAAGTGCCAGCAAAGATCACGGCAAAATATCTTTTCGGAGCTCCGGTCCAGAACGCGACCGTCAAATATAAGGTCATGCGCAGCGAACATGATGGTAGATGGTTTGCCCCCATGCCCTGGGACTGGTTTTACGGTTCCGGTTACTGGTGGTTCAGTTACGACTATGACTGGTACCCAGGATGGAAGAACTGGGGCTGCAGGAGACCCACTCACTGGTGGTGGCCAAGAGGCAACATGCCCCCAGAAGTTGTTTTGGAGAGCGAAGTTGAGATCGGGGCTGATGGGACCGTCGAAATTGAAATCGACACTGCCCTAGCCAAGGCGATGCACGGTGATATTGATCATAAATATTCAATCACGGCTGAAGTCCGTGACGAGTCACGAAGAACCATCGTCGGCAGCGGGTCCGTTCTCGTGGCCAGAAAACCGTTCAAGGTGAACCTCTGGATGAACCGTGGTTACTACCGAGTCGGTGATGTAATTCAGGCCCGTGCAAATGCCAGAACACTGGACGGAAAAGGAGTCGAGGGAGAAGGAACACTTAAATTACTGAAAATCGAGTACAATGATGAAGGAAAGCCTGACGAAAAAACGATCGCTTCCTGGGACATTGACACAGGCAATAATGGACAGATCCAACAACAGCTCAAGGCCTCGGCCAAGGGCCAGTACCGTCTCAGTTACACACTCAAGGACAAGGCAGGGCACAGTATTGAGGGAGGTTATGTCTTTGTAGTCAGGGGCGAAGACTTTGACGGCAAAGAGTTCCGCTTCAATGACATTGAAATCATCAGTGACAAGAAAGAATATAAGGCTGGTGAAACGATCGAATTGATGATCAATACGGAAAGAAAGAACAGCACAGTAGCCCTGTTCTTGCGTCCCACGAACGGCGTTTATCTGCCCCCAAGAATCATCCGCGTTGACGGCAAAAGTACCGTCGCTGAAATCAAAGTCACCAAGAAGGACATGCCCAACTTCTTCGTCGAGGCCTTCACCATCAGCGGAGGAAAGATTTACGAAGAGACCCGTGAAATTATTGTTCCCCCAGAGAAGAGAATCTTGAACGTCGAAGTCCTTCCGGACGAAACACGTTACAAACCCGGTGCCCCGGCAAAAGTCAAAATCAAACTCACTGACCTTGACGGCGAGCCTTTCGTCGGCACGACTGTCGTCACCGTTTACGATAAGGCCATCGAGTACATTTCCGGAGGCTCTAACGTTCCTGAAATTAAGGACTTCTTCTGGAAGTGGCGTCGTCGCCATAGCAGGAACACGGAGTTCAACCTGAACCGCTGGTTCCAGAACATCGTGCTCAAGGGCCAGAAAGGTATGGGAAGTATCGGCGCCTTTGGTAACTCCGTCGCGGATCAATCCTTCATAAAAGGTAAACTTGGAAATGCCTTTGACGCCGCACCACGATCTCAATCGTTGTCGAGAAACAGAAGCACACTAGCTAAGAGAAGTAATAAGTTGAGAGGAGTGGGTGCTGGTGCACCACTAGCATTAGCCGCTCCAGAGGGAGCAGCATTCACAGCGGACTCAGGCGAAATTCAATTAGAAGATGCATTTGGTGGAGGTGAAGGCGGAAAAGTTGATTCTGGAGGAGCCGCTTCGGCTGAAGTTCAGCCAACGATCCGAAGCAACTTTGCTGATCTCGCGTTCTGGGCATCGAAACTGGACACAGATAAGAACGGGCTCGCAGAGATTGAGATCGATATGCCTGAGAACCTGACGACCTGGAAAATAAGGACATGGGCAATGGGCCACGGAACGAAAGTCGGTCAGGGTGAGGCCGAAGTGATCACCAGCAAGGACCTCATCATCCGCATGCAGGCCCCGCGTTTCTTTGTCGAGAAGGACGAAGTGACCCTCACCGCGAACGTTCATAATTACCTGAAGAAAGAGAAAAAGGTTAGAGTCGAGCTTGGCCTCGAAGGTGATTCAATGGTAATCGTTAAGGACGAGACTACGAGCAAGACAATCACAATTCCGGCCGGAGGAGAAAAGAAAGTCGACTGGCTCGTGAAGGCCGTCCGCGAAGGCGAGGCTTCCATTACCATGAAAGCACTGACCGATGAGGAGTCTGACGCGATGCAGATGAGCTATCCGGTACTAGTACACGGCATGCTTAAGACGGATTCTTACAGTGGAGCAATCAGGCCCGAACAGAAAACCGCGGAAATCAAACTCAGTGTTCCAGCGCAGCGTCGCCCTGAACAGACACGACTAGAGGTCAGGTACTCACCGAGCCTTGCCACTGCAATGGTCGATGCACTCCCGTACCTGACCGATTACCCTTACGGTTGCACCGAACAGACGCTGAACCGTTTCCTTCCGACAGTCATTACCCAGAAAATCCTGATGAACATGGGAATCAACCTCAAGGACATCAAGAAGAAGCGCAGTAACCTCAACGCTCAGGAAATTGGCAAAGATAAGAAACGTGCCAAGCAATGGAAGAAGTCAGGCCAGAACCCGGTCTTCGATGATAAGGAAGTGGACAAGATGGTCAAGGAAGGCGTTGAGAGACTCACCTCAATGCAAAGTTCTGACGGAGGATGGGGCTGGTTCTATGGGCCACAGGAAAGATCATACCCTCACACGTCAGCTGTCGTCGTTCACGGACTCCAACTGGCCCGAGAAAATGACATTGCCCTAGTCCCAGGAACTCTCGAGAAAGGAATTGCTTGGCTCCAGAGGCACCAGAAAGAGCAGGTCCAGCTGATTAAAAATTCGGTCGATAAGGACAAAAACAAGCGATGGAAAAGTCATGCCGATAACCTCGACTCGTTCATTTTCATGGTCCTCTGCGATGCAGACAAAGTGAATGCCGAAATGCGTGATTTTCTTTACCGGGACCGGAACAAGCTGACCGTTTACTCAAAGTCAATGCTTGGGCTAGCGATGCACAAGATCAACAGGGTCAAGGAACGGGACATGCTGATCCGCAACGTCGAGCAGTTCCTAGTCATCGACAATGAGAACCAAAGCGCGTACCTCGAACTGAAGAACGGCGGGTACTGGTGGAGTTGGTACGGTAGCGAGTTCGAATCGCAGGCCTATTACCTGAAACTACTCGCAGCGGTCAAACCCAAATCACCACAAGCGAGCGGACTGGCAAAGTACCTGATCAATAATCGTAAGCATGCGACTTACTGGAACAGTACCAGAGACACTGCCATCTGCATTGAGGCACTGGCCGACTACATTCGCGCGACCGGTGAAGCTGAACCTGACATGACTGTCGAAATTCTCTTCAACGGAAAGAAGCTTAAAGAAGTAAAAATCAATAAGGACAATATCTTTAATTACGACAACAAGCTTGTCCTTGAAGGGGACGCCGTCGACACAGGTGAGCATAAGCTCGAATTCAGAAAAAAGGGCAAAGGTCCACTCTACTTCAATGCTTACCTCACAAACTTCACGCTCGAGGACTTCATCACGAAGGCCGGCCTTGAAGTGAAGGTTAACCGTGAATATTACAAACTCACCCCTGAGGATAAAACTATTCAGAACGTCGGCTCTAGGGGCCAGTCCGTAAACCAGAAAGTGGAGAAGTACAAAAGGGCAAAGCTAAAGAGCGGTGACAAGATTAAGAGCGGTGACCTCGTCGAAATTGAACTCACTATCGAAAGCAAAAACGACTACGAATACCTTATGTTCGAAGATATGAAGGCGGCCGGTTTCGAGCCAGTCGATCTTCGGAGTGGTTATTCACGTAACGGCATGAGCGCCTACATGGAACTGAGAGACCAGAAAGTCACTTTCTTTGTCAGGTCTCTGGCAAGAGGAAAGCACAGCCTCAGTTACCGCATGAGGGCCGAGACTCCTGGGAAGTTCAGCGCTTTACCGAGCCGCGCAGAAGCGATGTACGCCCCTGAACTCAAAGCAAATTCAGACGAAATCAAGATACAGATCATTGACTAGAATGCTTCTCAAAGCGCTCAAAGAAACGTGAACTTGAACGAGGAAACTGCTGCCTGATGTAATCAGTATGAGTTAGCGCACCTATCTCTTCCCTGAAATCGAGAGGCTTATCTAGGATGTCCGAGTATTCACATACTACCAATTGCTTAGGAACGCTCGTACTCCAAGGGCCAGGAAAAGAAAATTTAACCTTACGCCCTTCACCGATCAGGCAGACTCCGATCCCGGACTCTCCTCGGTGAACAGTTGAGAGTACAGCCTCTCTCGGTGAAGCCTGATAATCAAATAAGGACTGCCCAGCAAGGTCCTCATAGTATTTCGGATTCAGACCAATTAAATTTAGTAGACTGGGCATCACGTCATAGTGACTCACATTGTCTTGAGACGGCACATCCTTCACCCACTCAGGCCACTTGATGATGATAGGAACTTCTGTCTGGTACTTATTCAAGGAAGAACAGTGAAACCAGCTACCGTCTTCCTGAAATTCCTCACCATGGTCTCCGGTTATGATAATGACACTATTATCATAACGTCCCTTGAATTTAAGAAACTCTACAAATTCCTCTATTGCATAATCCACCCAATGCACCGCATTCTCATATCTTCTCACGACCTGACCAATAATCTCATCACTCGGCGCAAGGTTCCCTGGCACATAATTGGCACAGTTCTCGTGGAGTTGCTCAAAATCGGTAGGCCAGTAATAATTGTAATGAGGCGAATCCAAAGCAGTAAAATGAAACTGCGGTGATTCCGGATCCGAATTAATATATTCTCGCTGGTCCCTCATTATAAATTTCTCCCGCTCCGGGATCGATCCAAGCAAAGCGTCCTCCGAATCATCTAACGTCATATCCGCCAGATAATGATTGCCGCCGAAATTCAAAGGCCCGAGGTGCCTATAACTCAAATCACAGACTGCTCTGACCTGTATTTCATAACCAATCTTTTTTAGGACTTTGAGTGGATAGGCTCCAGCGAATCCGTTTTCACCATCCTTTTGTTTTACGGCCTCGCCCCAGTGAATCGCAACACGACTATGCAGCATTGAAAACCAGGAAAGAGGGGTGCAGTTGGAACCGGCAAAGGTCCTTCCCAAGTCCTGAGCTTCTTCTTTACGAAAACGGTGAAGGAATGGAGCCACTTCCGGAGTAATTGAATCCGATCTCCAGCTCTCGATCATGAACACATACACGTCCGGTTTCTGCAAATGAGGCGCGTCCTCTAGACCCTGAAGAAGTTCATTTCTGACAGGAGTCGGAGACATTTCCCGAAAGGCCACGTCCATCTTTTCAAAGCCCGCGGGCGGCGCAAAGATTCCGATATGCGTACCAAATAACTTATGATGGCGCTGCCACTCCTCACTACGCTTGTAAAGATGACTACCCCAGGACTCTGCCACAGTAAAAATCCAGCAAAATAAGACCCCACTCAGAATGAAACGATTCGATACACGAGATTTGATAAGAGACGTGCAAAGATAGAACATAAAGGATCCGATCAGTACCAGCAACCCAATGCCGAAAAATTGATTCACAGTCATGTCGACACCAGAAGCTGCGATCTCTTTACTCAGATCAAAGCTTCCTGAAGCAGTCAGAGAATTAACAAAAGTAAAAAGTGAATGGTTCCAGTACTGCTTCAATAGAAAATCAGCGACAACGAAAAACGGCGTCAACGAAAAGACCAAAATAACAATCGCCCGAAAAGGCGTCGGCGTCATACCAAGAACGAATTGAAAGACAAATAACAAGCAAAGGACAGACGCTGCCTGAGTAGTCAACCGTCCCAATGAAGAACCAATCAATTCGATTGCATTATCAGTGTCCACTGAAAACAGCACATAAATATCACTCAAGACAAGGAGCAGAAATACAATTATCCAGAAAAGACCATTACATTTCCATGCAGATCTGAACCAGTCCTTGAACTTTGATTCAGATTTAACTGCGCGTCGCTGCCTCAATCTGATAGGTGCAACTACTAAAATGGCGCCTGCAGCCGCAAGAGTCAGGGTAATTAATATATTGGCCGCAAAACAACCATTCCCCAGCTTCCAATAAAGGTTGTAAGGAACTGAAAGGCATGAAGCTCCGAATGCCCAACCCACCAATAATAAGAATGACTTTTTATGGCCATTCGTACTTAGTGGTTCTGAACAATGATTTTGGTTCATCCTAACATGCTAATTATCACCCATAAAATTGCGCTGTGAAAGCAGTATTAAGTTGCATTATTAATTACAGTTGTTTTATTTTTCAAAACTGTACGGAGCCTCACCCAATCAGACATAAGAATCTGAAAAGAACAAGAAAAGTCAATGCGAACAGCGCATCAAGACATAGCGCAAACAAGTACTGAGGCTAAAAAAGGAACGGTTATCTTCCTTTGGGTTGCTCTCAGCGTCATCTTTTTTCACTTTGTTTTATACATTGTGAGCTGCTCCTTACTATTAACCCAAGCAGCTGAAGTGAACAGTTCTTTTGCGGAAGGAGCGGTGAAGGATCATGGATTATACATGGTGATGAGCAGCGTATCCCTGCTCAGGGGCTACCTAATAATTTCAGCCTGTTACGTGATTGTACTCTTCCCAATAGTGAAACTATGGATAGGAAAAAAACAATTCACGCGCAAATCGATCATCCTAAGGACCTCGTTCCTTATGTTAATCAGCCTGTCAGCACTAATTTTTAGAATGATGGTCTTCAAACCTTACTTCGTGGCTCAATGGATACCTGAATGGCAATCACAAATAATGCCTGGCGCTCCTGGAGTCCTTAAAAGCATCACTCTTTGGACCCTGCTCAATGGGATCCCGATAGTTATTTTATTAGTCGTCTCAGTTTTTTGGATGCGATTTCTGGTCTCATTGCCAAAGGCAATGGGCAATATCAGGTTCAAACTTGCACCAATCATGGTGACCGCGGGCATCATGATTTCATTGAGCATATGCATCAAAATTCTTCAATCAAGTCTCACTAAGGATTCAGAAAAACCAAATATTATTATCATTGCATCAGATTCGTTACGTCCAGATCACCTGTCCTGTAATGGGTACGACCGCAAAACCTCTCCTAACATTGACAAACTTGCTGCTCAATCACAAAACTTCACCAAGTGCTTCACTCCGATCGGTTCGACTCTCGAATCCATGGTCAGTCTATTCAGTTCACAATACCCACACTCGCATGGGGTCCGACAAATGTTCCCTTCTAAAAAGGTCGTTGACAGGGTAAATAATGAATCTCCAAAACTTCCAGGAATTTTAGCTGATTCAGGATACCAAACCGCGGTAATAGGCGACTGGTGCAGCGCAATATTCAATGAAGTTCCCATGGGATTTGAGGATGTTCAAGTTTCTGAATTTGACTCCTTCCGTATATGGCTAAGCCAAGCTCTGTACCTTTCGCATCCAGTCATTCCATTATATTTTGACAATAAATTTGGTTATTGGCTTTTTCCAAAACTGGAATCCTTCGCTCATTATCTCAGAGCAGAAGTCGTAACAGATAGAGCCATTGCAAAGATCAAATACCGGAGGAATAAGGACAGGCCCTTCTTCTATACAATATTCACCGGATGCAATCATTTTGCATACCATGCTCCGTATCCTTATTACGAAAAATGGACCGACCCTAATTACAAAGGGCCTAACAAGTATCAGGTTCACTTTGATCCAAACGAATTCGTTTCAAATCCATCTTGGGACAACCCTTACACCTCATACACCGACGAGGAAAAACAACACATCATCGATCTATACGACGGTTGCGTGAGCCGTTTCGATGACTGCGTTGGTCGGATACTGGAAACTCTGGAACAACAAAAACTGATGGACAATACCATCATCCTAATCACTTCGGATCATGGAGAGGATTTATTTGAACCTAACACCACAATCACCCATGGAGTCAGCTTCAATGGAGGGGACCAAGGAAATCTAGTTCCCTGCATCCTGTACGTCCCAAATATGGAACCAAAAAAAATAAATCAACTCGTTCGTAACATTGACATCTCACCGACCATCCTTGAACTCACAGAACAACCAAAAGATAACAGATTCGAAGGAGTGAGTCTCATGCCTAGCATTAGAAATAAACAGCATTCCCTTGGCCTCTCCTTCTACGGAGAAACAGGATTTCCTTTTATTCAACGCAAGATACCCGGAGAGAAGGTTCTTAAGACTCCCTCCATGGACCAATTAACCTATGTAGATAAAGATTTCGATTTTCACATTGTGCTTAAGGATATGCATCGAGATGCAATCATATCTGGAAAAGAAAGGTGCTTAAGAACAGAAGAATGGAAACTGGTCTTCACTCCTGGTACACAGAGTCCAATCCACAGGCTATATCACATCCCAAGTGATCCCAATTGCATGAAAAATGTAAGTAATGAAAACCCTGAAATATTAGTAAGAATGAAATATCACCTCTGGCAATGGATCATTTCTGGAAAAGAATCCAATAGCTCTGAAATACTAGAAGGCAAAATGCCAGAGGAATACGAAATCCCCTCAAGATTCCAGAACATTGAGTTTTCATTGGATAATGAAGACCCTTCAACTTAAATACCTAAGAAAAATCCTAAGAACCACATTCTTTTGAGTGCATCTTTGCTCTTAAAATACCTTGACTGAGAATCTGCCTGATACTACTAGGATTTCAATTACCAAGAAACCTGAAAGGGGCACTCTCCTCAGTCAAACAAAGCACGAATAAAGAACCCCATCCCCTTCTTTAAGAATTATCTACTTCTCAGATCCTTTAATTCCACTACCACAACAAATAATGGAACTGGCGAACACTCTCACAACAAAACAAATTGTTCCCGAAATGATTTCAACGACCAGTGCCGAAGCCATCGAGGAACTGGTCACCGAACTCCACGGAATAGGAATCATCACTGAATCCTGCAAAACGAATTCCATTCATTTATTGATCGAAAGAGAAGATAAGACCACGACTGGCATCGGCTCTGGCGTAGCGATACCACACACATTCTCAAGTGAAGTAAAAGAAATAACGATGATCTTCGGCAGATCAATGGAAGGCATAGATTTTGAAGCAATCGATAACAATCCAGTAAACTTCGTTGTTCTTTTCATTATGCCAGAGAACAACAAGAATCATCTTCAAACATTATCAGCCATCGCGAAATTCTTCACTAAGGGAGGAATCAGGAAAAAACTCTTGGAAGCAAATACTAAAGAGGACATCATTAATGCCTTCAAGGAACAGGAATGAACTGAGTGCTTAATGGCAACATAAAAGTAAAATAATGCTCACACTCACACAACAACTGACCGAACGTCTAGGTGAAGCCATTCAAAAAATTCAGGATTCAAATATACCTGAAAAATATTCGGCCTCAGTCACGGCCACTACTGATACTAGGTTCGGAGACTATCAGTCCAACGCCGCCATGGCACTGGCAAAGAATCTGGGCATGTCGCCGAGGGAACTGGCAGCTAACATTATTGACCTACTCGAAGTCGAGGATCTCTGCAAAAACCCGGAAATAGCCGGACCAGGATTCATCAACTTTAGAATCAAGGGAAATGCAATTGAATCTCGAATCAACGAGATCAGAACATGCTCGCGGCTCGGCGTAGAGAACTCACCGGTCCCTGAAAAAATCTTAATCGACTTCTCATCTCCAAACATTGCGAAGCCAATGCATATAGGTCATATCCGCAGCACCATCATTGGCGATTGCCTCGCTAGAGTAGGCAGATTCTTAGGTCACGAAGTGATTGCGGATAATCATATCGGCGATTGGGGAACTCCAATCGGGCAAGTGATCTATGGATGGAAAAATCACCTCAATAAGAAAGCGTTTGCTACAGATCCCGTCAAGGAACTCCTTCGATTGTATCAAACGATTAAAGAACAATTCGATTCTGATCCGGACGTCAATAAAGCATGCCTAGAAGAAACCGTCAGACTCCAGTCAGGAGACAAGGAAAGCTTGGATCTATGGAATCGCTTCAAGGACATCACGATGTCAGGCTCTCAAGAGATCTACGATCGTCTTGGCATTGTTTTTGATACCACCCTCGGAGAATCCTTTTACGACAACAAGCTAGGGCCTTTAGTCGATGAACTGTTATCAAAAAAAATCGCTCAAGAAAGCGATGGTGCTGTTTGTGTTTTTTCAAATAACGAATTAGAACCGAAGCATGATCCATTACTTGTGAAGAGGGACGGTGAATGGATTCCTGTTCCCTGTATCGTTCGTAAAAAAGACGGAGCTTTTAACTACGCCACTACGGACATCGCAACAATCGATCACAGGGTCAACGAAATAGAAGTCAAAACGATTCTCTATGTAGTCGATGACAGGCAATCGCTGCACTTTCGCCAACTTTTCGAGGTAGCAAGGCAACGAAAAATTAATGCTAACCTGAAACATGTTTCATTCGGAAAAATTTTGGGAGATGACAAAAAACCTTTCAAGACTAGGGAAGGATCAGTCCCCGACCTCAGCAGCGTGCTTCAGGAAGCCGTTGACAGGGCCCAGAACGTTGTTGAAGAAAAAAGCAATGATCTCTCAGAAGAAGAAAAAGAAAACGTTGCAGAGAGAATAGGCATTGGTGCAGTCAAGTACGCTGAACTCTCACAGGCAAGGGTAAGTGATTATGTTTTTTCATGGGATAAGATGTTATCTCTTCAAGGAAACACTGCCCCCTACATGATCAATGCCTACGTCAGAACCAAATCAATTTTCCGAAAGCTTGGGAATGATTCACCAGAAATTTCAGAAGAATTATCCATATCAGCAGACGCCGAAAGAGCCATCGCTATTAAGCTTTGCCAGTACGGAGAAATTGTACCTGAAATACTCTCAGACCATAGACCCAATATTCTGGCCACTTACCTCTACGAATTAGCCCAGACATTCCATTCATTTTATGAGCAGTGCCCAGTTCTTAGCGCAGAAGGCATCACTAGAAATACCAGACTCGCCTTGTGCCAAACAACTTCGGCAGTTTTAAAGCATGGTTTAGGCCTACTGGGCATTTCTCCACCAGAAAAAATGTAACTCTAGCACTTGGCAAATCTATAAAAATGGGTTTAAATTAAGATTCATTAACTATTTTTTAAGTATTAATGTTAAATCTTTTTGGCAGATCCAATCAAGGCCCTATCCATTGCGATGGATACTCGAGGCGTGACTTCATAAAAGTCGGAGGAATGGCCGCTGGAGGTCTAGGACTTAATGATCTCCTTTCCATGGAATCGAAGGCCGGGACTGGATCATCCAACAAATCAATAATCAACATCTATCTGCCAGGTGGCCCTTCTCACCTCGATATGTTTGATTTAAAACCTGATGCTCCATCTGAGATTAGGGGAGAATTTAGACCAATAAATACAAACGTTCCTGGGATGCAAATCTGCGAACTGTTCCCAGAGCTGGCTAAAATTGCCGACAAATACGCAATCATCAGATCTCTCTCTGATTCTGATGGAGGCCACGACTGCTACCAGTGCATGACCGGACACAAAAAGAATGATCCAAAACCGACCGGAGGCTGGCCCTCATTCGGATCATGGATATCAAAAATTCAAGGTTCTAATCCTGGAGTTCCTGCAAATCTTTCACTCATGTATCCTACTGGAAACAGAACGTGGGGAGAGGCAGGGACTGGAGGCTTCATCGGCACCCAGCACTCGCCCATGGGCATGGTCGGAAAGGATCCAAAATCAAGGGCACAAAGCATGACACTCAAGGGCATGTCCTTAGAGCGCCTCATGGATCGTGAAAAATTACGCACTTCAGTTGACCAGATGAGACGTGACGCCGACGCGACGGGCCAAATGTCCGGTCTTGATAATTACAATCAGCAAGCCCTGGAAATACTTTCTGATAATGGCTTGGTTGATGCCTTGGACATTTCCAAAGAAGATCCAAAAGTGGCCGACCGTTACGGAGTCAACGATCCAGCCTATCAGCGTGACGGGGCCCCTAAGATGATCAGAAATTTCCTAGTAGCCAGACGACTCGTTGAAGCAGGCGCAAGGGTAGTTTCTCTGAACTATAGCAGGTGGGATTGGCACGGCGGAGACGGAATGAATTTCCCCCGTTCGCGTGAAGAATTTCCACTATTAGATCAGGGACTCAGCGCGCTCATCACAGACCTTCATGAACGAGGACTCTCAAATGATGTTTCAGTTGTGATGTGGGGCGAATTTGGAAGGACCCCTAAAATTAACGCTAAGAATAGTCGCGACCATTGGCCAAAAGCTAATTTCTGCCTACTCGCAGGTGGAGGAATGAATACGGGACAAGTAATCGGATCAACAAATTCAAAAGGCGAAGAACCTGACGAAAGACCCGTTAAATTTCAGGAAGTATTCGCAACGCTTTATCATAACATAGGAATCGACTTAAATTCAGCAACAGTCCGCGACTCTAGTGGAAGGCCTCATTATCTGGTCGATCAAGGAATCGAGCCAATCAGAGAGCTGACTGGCTAACTAAAGCCTATGAATTTGCAGGGTCGTCGGACTCTCGTTTGACGAAAGACTCTACTCTGCGAACCTCAGATTAGGTGTTGGGGCAAAAGACTTCCCTGAAATATGAAACCATAGCTAATTTGCTCTCGGCAAAAAATTTCTTTGCTAAATCCTTATCCAAAGATCATAAACTCAAATGAATTACCAATGATGGAAATTAATCAATATACTGAATCATTCACTACATCATTAATAATTATAAATCTAAACTCATGAAAAAATTACAAATCATTACTATTTTTATTTTAGTCATTCCTGCGATTTGTGGAGCCGCTGAAGGAAATTGGATATCGCTATTTGATGGAAAGTCCCTGAAAGGTTGGGCTCAGAAAGGAGGCGAGGCAAAGTATTCGGTACAAGACAACTGCGTTGTGGGGCGCACAATTCCTAACACACCAAATTCTTTTCTCTGCACAGAAAAAATATACGGCGACTTCATTCTGGAATATGAATTCAAAGTTGATCCGAGACTCAATTCCGGAGTTCAGATCAGGAGTCAGGAAAACACAAAAGGAAGAGTGTACGGCTATCAGGTGGAAATTGATCCAGACACTAAGCGTAATCGCATGTGGACAGCTGGCATATACGATGAAGGCCGAAGGGGTTGGTTAAATGACCTCTCCAAAAATGAAGCCGCGAGAAAGGCTTTCAAACCAAATGAATGGAACAAAATAAAAGTACGCGCTGTAGGTGATTCAATAAAAACATGGCTCAATGATGTGCCCGCCGCCGATCTTGTCGATTCAATGACCCAGAGCGGATTCATCGGACTCCAAGTTCATGGTATAGGAAATAAAGCAGACGGGCCTTATGAAGTCCGGTGGAAAAATATAAGAATCCAGGATCTTGGCGTCCATCATTGGAAGCCAATTTTTAATGGCAAAAATCTGGAAGGCTGGCGTGCCCTCCCTGGAGGTACTTGGACAGTCAAAGATGAAACTATTTTGGGTAAAAGCCCAAAAGAGGAAAAGCGACATGGAATCCTATTAACTGAAAAGCAATTTAAAGATTTTACAGTGAAAGCAAATTTCCGAGTTAATAGTGGGGATTCGGGGTTTTACTTTAGATGTGATCCGGTCAAGGGAGGCGTATCAGTGCATGGGTTCCAGGTCGAAGTGGACTATTCTCAGGAAACTGGTGGTCTATACGAAACTGGCGGTCGAGGTTGGGTCGTCAAGCCCAGTGATGCAGAGATCCCAAAAAAGAAATACAAACCGGGTGAATGGACGGACCTAAGTCTTAGCGCACATGAAGGAAGGGTCGTAGTACATATCAATGGACAAAAGACCGCAGAACTCATTAATGATAAGGGTCGCAGTTCAGGACACATCGGGCTTCAATTACATGGTGGGGATACCATGGATGTAGATTTTAAAAATATTTCCATACTTTCCCCAAAATAAGGCCTTTATACATGGATTAAAGGGTGCACCTCTAGAACACCTACAGTCTTCAGCTATACAAATATATTATCTGGAGGTTTATAATTTCCATAATTATTATTGCTATTATATTTTATTTATTTATAGTTAAAACGTGTTTTTAGGATTAAATACGGTTCGAGCAAGCCTGCTTATCACTTTTTTAATCACTACGAGTTCAGTAAATGCTGAACTTTCTGTAGACACATCAAACCGGAGCGATGTTATCCGGCACTTCTTTTCCAATTATCTTCCTTCGGAGAATTTCGAAGAACATCATGAGTGGACAGGAGATATGAGTATCGCCGATCCTGGACAAGTCTCCCAAAGGCTCCATGACGACGTAATCCGAAGAGTTAACTATTTTAGAGCAATGGCAGGTCTGAGTGCTGACATCACTCTATCAGAAGAACTGAATGCCAAATGTCAGCAAGCCGCATTCATGATGGCTTACAATAACACTCTAGACCATTACCCTACAACTGACTGGGATCATTACTCAGAAAGTGGCGCAGAAGCAGCGAGAAATTCTAACTTATCACTAGGTTTTAATACTCCTTACTATGGTCCAACAGGAGTTGACGGACAAATTGAAGATGACGGACCAAATAATTATAGTGTTGGACATCGTCGGTGGATTCTTTATTCCCAAGCTCCCAAAAAAATGGGGCATGGATCCATCCCATTAACTTTTATTATACCCAAACCAGATCCAATCCCAGATCCACCTCCAATTTCAAAGAATAAAAATTCAGCAATGGCGCTTTGGGTCATCGGCAAACCATCCAATCAATTACAAAATAATCCTGAATTCATTGCATGGCCGCCAAAAGGATTTGTTCCGCGCCAAGTCGTATATAAGCGGTGGTCTTTCGCTATCCCAAGCAAAAGAAATACTTTTACCGACTTTTCAAAAGCAAAGGTATCTGTGCGATACAACGGTATCCAATTGCCAAATAAAATTGTTTATCGGGGAAACAGTCGTCAAGGAACTGATCCTACATTAGTATTTGAAATAGAGGACTTCAGTGCTTCAGGAAGCACTTTCAAAGATCAGAATTATTCGGTCACTATTTCTGAGATTAAGGCCGCACCTAAAAGTACTTATCAATACGAAGTTAAGATCATTGACCCTTATAGGCTAGATCCAATCACCATTAATGGTTCCTCAAAGCTATATGAAGATTCAGACAGAAACTATACATTCACTCCCATTCAAGCTGCTGAAGAGTATGAACTGTTGATAGGGAGACCACACCAAAGTTCATGGAGAGAAGATGCAGAAAGAAAAAACATCGAAACTATTATCGACGACACAAAAAAATCACACCCGCTCCTCGCTGATGGCATTGCCAAGTCAGGAACATCCTCATTTCACTTATCGAGTCATGACGAATCTTTTGAAATTAACAGGGAAATCATTCCTTCCGAAAACAGCAAAATAGAATTTGATCAACTGTTTAGATACATGGGTGATGGGACATTTCTGAGTCTAGAAATCCGCACGGATACTGGTCCATGGACTCAACTTTGGAAGCGTTATGGGAAACACGGATACCAAGTTTTTGTTAGAGACTGGGACAATGTTTGGTCCTTCACTTCAGTACCATTAAATCAGTTTTTTGATGAAAGAATCCGCATACGATTTAGATACGAATATGAATCAGGAGCAGACTGGTCACCTGTTGATGGAGATGATCCCAATGAAATGGGGGCATTCATAGACAATATCCGGGTAACAAATAGTCGAGAACTGCAACCATTATCGTCAATCACTCTCCAAGCCGACCAAACCGATTTCGAAATTAGTTCATTGCCTAATGATGAATACTGGTTACAAATCAAAGCCAAGGTCAGTGATAGGTGGTTCGGTTATGGAAAAAAGAAAGTAATTCAGAACTACAAGGGCATTAAACCTAAGCTAGAAATAAACGAATTTAGTAGAGTTGATGAAAAATTATTGGGAATTAACGTCACATCCAAAGGAATCAAAAAGCTCATACTTCAATCCTCCATCGATGGTGGAAAAGCATGGGATAACGAGCAAATAATCGCGCCTGATTCCTTAAAAGAACAGGAAATTCTTTTCCAAATTAAACAGAGATCCTCTTCTATGATTTATCGTGTCATTGCTCCAAATCTTGTGCCATAGCCAATCAGAAGGTCATAACCCTTAACTCGATGTTTCATAGATCCTGAAGAGGATGCAGAAATTTAGGAAAAAGGTTGTAAGTCAGGGTGGTTAATTTTGTTAGGAAAAGAATTGAACAGCTCTTTATATACTATAAAATAAGGAAAATCTTCCTTGATTGGAGCCTTTAATAATAATACAACCTGTTAATTACTCATGTCATTTGCAAAAAAAATTTATCCTCTCGCTGTACTCTTTGCACTGACCATTACTTGCCAATCTGAATGGGCCAATTGGAGGGGTCCAAACATGGATGGGTCAAGTAGCGCTAAGAACGTTCCCATTTCATTCACCCAAGAAAAAAATGTGCGTTGGTCAATCCCAATGCCCGGAAGCGCAGCTTCAACTCCTATCATTTCCAATGGAAAAGTATTTGTTACATCGACTGACCCAAAAAAAGAAGAACTCCTTGCACTAGCTTATGATCTCAAGTCTGGAAAACAACTATGGAGCCATGTTGTCGGCACCGGACTTAATCAGGATGACCGATCCAATTACGCGGGCGCATCACCCGTCAGTGATGGAAAGCACGTTCTATTCTTTTACGGGACAGGTGACATGGCCGTATATAATCATGAAGGTAAACTTCAATGGAAAAAGAATATTCAGGACGAATATGGTAAATTTTATTTCTTATGGACTTTTTCAACTAGCCCAATACTTCACGACGGCAAAATAATATTACAAGTTTTACAAAGAGACACACCAGTTCACAAAGCGCATCAAGGAGGCGGAAAGCATGATTCTTTTATACTTGCCCTATCATTATCCGACGGCAAAAAAATATACAAAACATCACGAGCTGATGAAGCAAGATCAGAATCCAAAGAAGCATTCAGCACTCCGGTCCTTTACGATTTTGAAGGAAAAACACAATTGTTAGTAACAGGCGGTGATTGCATAACAGGTCATGACCCTGACACAGGAAAAGAGCTGTGGCGCTGGGGAACCTGGAATCCAAACAAGATAGGACATTGGAGATTAGTTCCGTCACCAGTCGCAGGAAAAGGCATTGCATTAGCATGCGCCCCCAAGGGTGCACCAGTGTATGCAGTCAAATTGGGTAAATCAGGCAATCTAGATAACTCTTCAATTTCCTGGCAAAGTGAAAACGGAAGCAATGTTTCGAGTGATGTTCCTACGCCTCTCTTTTATGAGGGCCTCTTCTATATCGCTCATAATGGAAAAAAACGCAGTCATACCTTGAACTGCGTTGAACCGATGTCAGGAAAAGTTCTCTGGAGTGAAGATCTAGGAGTAGATGGAAAAATTGAAGCATCACCGACCGCCGCTGATGGAAAAATTTATATCGTCACACACTATGGTGAGGTCGTTGTAGTCGCCTCAGGCAAAAAATTCAAAAAACTTCATCATACCAACATGGGACCAGGTAGAAATGGTCGAGTTCGCAGCTCAATCGCTCTGGCCAATGGAACAGCTTTGATTAGAACAGACAATAAGTTATTCTGCCTTGGCAAATAAACTGGTCGCCATTACAGATAAAATCTGAGCTGTTTTCTGCAAAATCATTCCAGAACTAGTTCCCTTAAAAATAGCATGAAAGCCCAAACAGTGATCTTCAGTGCAGCAATAGCTACGCTAGCTTGTGTAATATTAATCGCCGGAGAATCAGATTCAAAACAATCAGATGAATCGGCTTTCTTAAGTTCTACCAGACAGTTAACTTTTGCCGGCAAAAGATCAGGCGAAGGATATTTCAGCTCAGATGGGAGTCAGATGATTTTTCAAAGCGAGCGTGAATCAGGAAACCCTTTCTATCAAATCTATCTCATGGATCTAGAAACCGGCGATACGAACCGCGTTTCCCCTGGATTCGGAAAAACTACCTGCGCTTGGATCCATCCAGGCGGCGAACGGATCCTCTTTGCATCTTCACACGCTGACCCAAAAGCAAAAGAAAAACAGGCAATTGAAATCGAAGAAAGGAAGAGCCGTCGAATCCGAAAATATTCATGGGATTACGATGAAAATTATGAAATCTGGCAGACTTCATTAGACGGATCCAAACCAAAAAATCTTACTAATTCCAAGGGATATGATGCTGAAGGCTCTTATTCGCCTGACGGCGAATGGATCGCCTTTGCATCAAATCGTCAAGTCTATGAAGAACCATTAAATAAAGAACA
>Ga0115002_10000987_pt1 | contig 39709 bp, 34 predicted proteins | sample ArcticOcean_MG_C_8_FD_89576 | JGI IMG/M metagenome (GOLD analysis project Ga0115002, IMG submission 89576) | Marine microbial communities from western Arctic Ocean - ArcticOcean_MG_CB11_86 | ecosystem: Environmental > Aquatic > Marine > Oceanic | place: Arctic Ocean: Canada Basin | collected... | reverse complement strand
CCCCGGGTCCGGGCGTGTGCGGATGGCGCTTGTTGCGACCCTTGCCGAATGTGTCGAGGCAGCCGAGCGGGTCCGCACGTTCCTGTCCTGATCAGAGGCATCTCCGGCAATCTCGCAAAGTGCAACAACGCCCAGCAACAGTGCTCGACATGGCCCGGCGGCGCAGCGCGAACGCTGTAGGATCTTGCCGCATTGCCGTATATTCCGCCCTCGCACATACAACGACGGACCCACATCATGGCATTCCATAGCATCGCGTTTGGACTAGGCACCAGAAGCGCCGCCGGAGCGTGGCTTGAGGTTTTCTTTCCTGCGCCCATTTTTCATCCCGACACCGCGATCATCGAGGCAATCGGCGGCGCACTTGGCTACACGGGCGGCAACCAGGACATCAATCTCACCGACACCCAACTTGAAGCCCTCGCCGGTGTCGTGCCTGACGCCCAGAAGGCCATCGTGACGGGCCTGACGGGTGCATCCGGAAGTGCGGTCGCGACGTTCATCGAGTCAGATGACGCGCTGACGACCACACCCGAGACGTACCTCAAGCTGCACCTGCTGTCGCATCGTCATGTGCTGCCCAACGAGCAGAACCTGGACAATATCTATCCCTTGTTGCCCAACGTTGCCTGGACCAATCTCGGGTCAGTTGATCTTGAGGACCTGCCTGCAAGGCAACTTCAGGAGCGCGCTGCAGGCCGCTTGCTGATGGTCAACTCCGTGGACAAATTTCCGCGCATGACCGACTACGTAGTGCCTGCCGGCGTGCGCATTGCACACGCGTCGCGCGTTCGCCTTGGCGCCTATGTTGGAGAGGGCACTACGGTCATGCACGAGGGCTTTGTCAACTTCAATGCCGGCGCAATCGGCCCCAACATGGTCGAGGGCCGCATCAGCCAGGGCGTGACCGTGGGGGCCGGCTCGGATCTTGGCGGCAGCGCCAGCACCGCCGGGACCTTGTCCGGCGGGGGCAATATCGTCATCACGATCGGCAAAGACTGCCTCGTTTCAGCCAACGCGGGGACCGGCATTCCACTCGGCGACCGCTGCACGATCGAAGCGGGCCTGTACATCACCCCCGGCACCGTCGTGCAGGTCGTCGATGAATCGCGCAACCCCGTTCGCAAGGCGAAGGCCCGGGAACTGGCAGGGCATTCCGACATGCTCTTCATCCGCAATTCCCAGACCGGGGTCGTCGAATGCCGCACAAACACGCGGGCAATCCAATTGAACGAGACCTTGCATTCGCACAACTAGGACTAGTGATAGTGCGATACACCAGGACTACCAGGACTAGATGGTGCGATGCACCAGGACTAGAGATAGCGATGCAAGAATGTGCCGCCATTTTTGCAAGGGCACTTTCTACAAGACACTTATGCAAGGGCATTGCCTACAAGAGAGTAGGCGAGGTTTGCTTGCAAACCGACTCCCAACATTTGTCAGGATGACAATTTTTGGGACAACAACCAGGCAGCCCCCAGGGGGCGGGACCGAATGACTAGCAGCACGGCACAACTGACGTCTGACCTCATACGCGCGGCATCCGTGTCTCCAAACGACGCTGGCTGTCAGGCATTGCTGGCATCGCGACTGGAAGCCATCGACTTCAACGTGGAACATATGCCGTTCGAGGACGTGAGCAATTTCTGGGCCGTTCACGGCACCGGCGCTCCGCATCTGGTCTTCGCCGGGCACACGGACGTCGTTCCGCCGGGTCCGGAAGCGGAGTGGACGACGCCGCCTTTTTCGCCGGTGATCGACGGCGAATACTTGTTTGGACGTGGCGCCGCTGACATGAAGGGCAGCCTCGCAGCGATGCTCGTCGCATCCGAGCGCTTTGTGGCCCAGCACCCGCAGCACGCCGGGTCGCTCGCGTTTCTCATCACCAGCGACGAGGAAGCCGACGCCATCAACGGCACCGTGCGGGTAGTGGACGCCCTGCGACAGCGTGGCACTCACATCGACTGGTGCGTCGTGGGCGAGCCTTCTTCGACAGACGTGTTGGGCGACGTTGTGCGCGTCGGTCGGCGTGGCTCCCTGAATGGGCGACTGTCCATCAAGGGGGTACAGGGTCACGTTGCCTACCCCGACCAGGCTGACAACCCGATCCACCGGGCGATGCCGGCGCTCGCAGCGCTGACAAAGGAGCGTTGGGACGACGGCAACGACGACTTCCCACCCACCAGCATGCAGATATCAAACATAGGCGCAGGGACGGGGGTCAACAACGTTATTCCAGGTGAGTTAATCGCCGACTTCAACTTTCGCTTCTCACCCGAGAGCACGGAATCGAGCCTGAAAGAACGAACGACCGCTATCCTCGACCACTATCAGCTCAATTATGCGATGGACTGGCGCCTGTCCGGCAATCCGTTCCACACCCGCGGCGGCGAGCTGATTCCCGCGGTGGCAGACAGCATCGCGCACGTGATGAATGTAACGACCGAACTGTCGACGTCCGGTGGCACGTCCGATGGTCGTTTCATCGCGCGCGCCGGCACCGAAGTCGTGGAACTCGGCCCGTGTAACCGCACCATTCACAAGATCAATGAATGTGTGCGTCTGACAGACCTCGAGTTGCTCGCAGACATCTACTACCACCTGATGGTCAGACTACTCGCCCGATGACTCGCGCCGTTTCTGCACGGAAATGCGCGTTCTACACGGAAATGCGAGCTCTCTCCCTCCATTGCTGCCCCCTCCATCGCCTTATGTCAGCACCATGACGTCTATACCCATGAAGATGCCATGAAGAAAGTCGCGCTCTATGCGGTCGCGGCGCTCGTCAGCTGCGTTGTCTTTGCCGTGATCTATGCGCCGGCCAGCCTCTTCTGGCTTCTGGTGCGGGACCAACCCCCCCCTGGCGTCAGCGTCTATGACGTTCGTGGCTCCATCTGGGCCGGTACGGCAACGGTCTCTTACAGCCCGTTGCCGACGTCGAGCGTCGCCTGGTCAACTCACCTTGGACCGTTGCTTGAGCGTGCCATAGCGCTTGATCTGCGCGTGCAGGGCGACGGTCACGTCGCGGCAGGCCATCTACGGACCGATGGACAGTCGACCTCCGTGCGCGGCGTCAGCGGCACCATCAACGCGCACTACGTGAACGCCCTCGCGGCGCGCTTTGCACTCAAATTCTCCGGCGCTCTCGATGTCAACGACGGGTCAGCGCAGATGGGCGGGCGCTGGCCCAATGCCGCAGGCGCCAATTTTTCGTGGACGGGCGGCGAGGTCTCCTACCTGCCGGATGGCGAGGCGCAATCCTATTTTTTGCCGCCTCTCACCGGCCACGTGGACATGGCTGACGACAACATTCGCATGCATCTGGTCGATTCGATGGAACCGGTGGTGGATGTCACGATCAAACCTGATGGCTGGATGCACCTCGTGCTACGTGGACATTTGTTCAATCTGTTAACCCCAGATCAGCCCCAAACGTTTACGTCGTCAGAGGTCGTCCTCGAAGTGGAGCAGCAAGTCTTTCAATGACACCCGTGGCGGCGGGGGAGCAAACGGGTGGGCGCCATCGCAAGCCATGATGAAGCGCAGCCGCCCCGATGTAGTTGAACCGCGCAGTTTTAGCCGTGATCGGCGCGTTTTGCAATCGCAGAGGGTGTCATTTGGCTAAGGGGACGGGGCGCTCCCTTGCTATACTGAGCGGCTGAGGTCGCGCGCTGGCGGACACGGGCATCACAGCCGCGCCATCAAACGCCATCACAACCGAAAAACGCCTCCGGCCATCACAGCCGCTGAAGTAGGTAGGCCGCAGGCGCGTCAAAGATCGCCCAAAGCGACAGAACGAACAGGACAGGACACATGGACCCGGTGCTTTCACTGGTTGATCGATTTGGTGCCCAGCTGGTTATCGCCGTCAGCATTCTGATCATCGTTCTCATAAGCCTCAGCGTCGTGCAGACCGTGCTCTTCTTCGTTGAGGACATCAATCAGTCGACCGCACCCGCAGCGACCAGCCAGACACGTGCAGTCGCCGGGAGCACGGAGAAGACCGCGTCGGTCGACATCGCAAGCCTCGACCTATTTGGCTCAGATGAACAAGCAGATACTGCGCCCGAGGTCGTTGACGCACCGGAGACTCGCCTCAACCTGGAACTGCAGGGAGTCTTCAACGCCAGTGACAAGGACGAATCATCCGCAATCGTGGCTGAAGGAAACAAAGACGGCGAGCTATACCATGTTGGTGATCGCCTCCCCGGCAACGCGACGCTGTCCGCCGTCTTCGACGACCACATTCTGCTAAAACGTGGCACACGCTTCGAGAAGCTGAAGTTTTCAGATGCAGCCATGCGGGCACCAGAGGCGGGCGCAAGGGCTACCGCACCCCCGCGACGGTCCACCTCGAACCGAAAAGTCACTTCTCCCACGGCCGCGCGAGAACGGATGAACGAGATAAGACGCCGCAATCAGGAGCGCGCTCGCGGACGAAACCCGAATGCTGGCAACCCGGGGGCAAGCACCCAGTCGCCCGGCGGACAGCGGCGCTCGCTGCGCAATTATTTCGATGAATACAAGGATCAAATCTCCTCTGACCCGTCCAGCGTTCTGTCCCAACTCGGAGTGTCCGAGGTCACCGAAGGGCAGTCGCAGGGCGGCTATCGGCTTGGGAGCGAGGTGAACAACCCGGTCCTGATGCGCGCCGGATTCCAACAGGGCGACGTCGTCATGTCAGTCAACGGGCGCGCCGCAAGCACCGCGGTCAACGATGCCACGTTCATCGACCAGGTCATCTCGTCCGCGCGGGTTCGTGTCGAAGTGCAGCGTGGCGCCCGGCGATTTTTCATCACCGTGCCCATCCCCAAGTCCTGACCCCATCTATCAGAGCAACGCAGTCATGACCCTACCCTTGTCGCCCCTCGGCGTTGGGATTTCATTTGAACTCAAGTAACATCGCCCAACCTCCAAGGATTGCCCCCTTCATGCCCGCCCTCCGCCACTGGCTGATCGCTCTGGTCCTGTGCGTGCCCGCATGCGCACTCGCTCAGGAGAACTGGAAGATCAACCTCAAAAATGCCGACATCCGCGAGTTCATCACGCAGATATCGACTATTACGGGTCGCAGCTTCATTGTCGACCCCCGGGTCAAGGGTAAGGTCACGGTAATATCAAGTTCATCCATGGACGAGGACACCATCTATGAGCTCTTTCTCAGCGTCCTGCGCGTGCATGGGTACGCTGCCGTACCGTCGGGCAAAGTGATCAAAATTGTTCAACAGGTCCTCGCGAAACAAAGCGCCAACAACCTTGATTTCACGTCCCTGCCAGACAGCGAAGAGATCATCACCCAGGTCCTGCCGATTCGAAACACATCAGCGACCGAGCTCGTAAAGATCCTCCGGCCGATGATTCCTCAATACGCACAAATCGCGGGCCTGACCACACCCAATGCCCTGATCTTGTCTGATCACGCCGGCAACATTGCGCGACTGGTCGATATTGTCAGACGAATCGACGTCGCCGACGAATCAACCATGGCGATCGTCAAACTCTCGGAGGCATGGGTGGAGGACGTCGTGTCCTTGCTCGAACAACTCGCACCCGATCAGATCGGCAAAGGTGCCAAAGGTCCCAACAGGGTCACAGTGGTTGCGAGCGAGCGCACCAACAGTCTGGTCCTGAAGGGTGACCCCGGCACGCTTGAGAAAATGAAAGCGCTGATCAAGCAGCTCGATGTCAAAGCCAATAACTCAGGCTCGATTCAGGTCGTACGGCTAGCCCATTCTGACGCTAAGGAACTAGCCGATCTCCTCAAGGGACTTATCTCAGACAGTGACAAGGACAAGAAAAACGCACCCGGCCAGGGTGTCACCGTAAGCATTCAGGCGGATGAGTCCCTGAACGCACTCGTGATCCGGGCTGACCCGCTGACGATGACCGAACTCAAGGACATCATCGGCCTGCTCGATGTCCGCCGCCTACAGGTGCTCATCGAAGCCGCGATTGTCGAGGTGAAGACTGACTTCACACGGGAACTCGGCTCAGAACTTGCAATTGGTGACACTAGCTCGTCATCATTTCCCCTCGGCGTGACCGTTCCCGATGGCACGCTCGCCAATCTGTTAGCGACCCTCGCAGTTGGCGGCACGCCAACCTCGTTGCCCAGCCTCGGCAGCACACCCCTTCTTGCGGGCGGTAGGGGCTCCAACTCAGGCATCAGCTTCGGTCTGATCATTCGGGCCCTCGCCCGCAACGACGACATCAATTTGTTGTCAACGCCCAGCATCACCACGATGGACCATCAGCCGGCCAAGATCGTGGTCGGGCAAAACGTTCCATTCCGAACCGGCTCAACGGTTACCGGCAGCCAGGGGGCAAGTAATCCCTTTACAACCATCCAGCGTCAGGACGTCGGCCTGACGATGGAAGTAACCCCCCATATTCACGATGGCCATCTGGTACGCCTCGAAATCAAGCAGGAAGTATCCGAGGTTGACGAAACCAGCCTCGGTTCCATCGGCTCGGGCGGTTCCGCTGATCTGATCACCAACAAGAGCACGCTCGAGACGACTGTCCTCGCAGACAACGGCGAAGTCATCGTTCTCGGCGGGCTGATCCGCGACAAAATGACAGACTTCAACAGTCGCGTACCGTTCCTCGGGAGCATCCCGATTGTGGGCAACCTGTTTAAGAACACCCAGTCCAAGCGCGAAAAGCAGAACCTGCTGATATTTCTCAGACCAACCGTACTGTCAACGCGGGCGGACGTCGTCGCAGTGGCAAAACGCAAATATGAAACCGGTGTCTGGGAGGTTGATATCGAAGGTACCGATCCAGTGGAGCGTATCGGCAAACTCTTCGATGGAGAACGATAACCCAATCCCGTCCCCGCAAGGGACGACGCAGCGGGGGCTTTTCTTCCGCATCGCGCGCAACCTATTGCATTGGTGGATTCGTCCCACGGTTCTCGATTGCGACGCCGAGACACTCGGACTGAACCTCGACCTTCCCGTGTGTTACGTACTGCAACAGCAGTCTTTGGCTGATCCGCTGGTGCTCGATCAGGCCTGCGAGCACGGCGGACTGCCATCACCGCTTGCCCAACTCCTAGGTGACGCGGGTTCCAGCCTGCTATTTCTCGGCCACGCCGAGGGCACCCTCGGCCGGCGGGTCCTGCGTGGAGACTCACCGCATCTCTCCAGCCTGCTTGCCCTGGCGCGGACCGGTCAGGACATACAGATTGTGCCTGTCTCGTTATTCTGGGGACACCAACCTGATCAGGAACAATCGGTCTTCAAGTTGATTCTTTCAGAGAACTGGACCGCTACCAGTCGGGTTCGAAAGCTACTCGCCATGCTGCTGCATCGCCGGCACATCCTGGTCGAATTCGGGGCGCACATTTCCGCTGTCCAACTGGCCCGGTCAGAACCTGACATCCCCAAGCAGTCGCGAAAACTCGGCCGCATCCTGCGCGCCTACTTCCGCCGGCAACGTCAGGCAATCATCGGCCCCGACCTTTCGCACCGGCGCACACTGATCAATACTGTGCTAACCAGCAACAACGTGGTGCGTGCCATCGAGCGCGAGGCGGGACGCAAAGGTTTGCCGGTACATGAGATCGAAACCCGCGCTCGGGACAACGCCAACGAGATCGTCTCCCACCTCTCTTATGGCGTCATCCGATTGTTTCACTTCGTGCTCACCTGGTTGTGGCACCGACTCTACGACGGCATCAACGTTCAGCACGTCGGGCGCCTGAAGGATGCGGCCCGCAGCTTCGAACTCGTCTACATTCCTTGTCACCGAAGCCACATCGATTACCTGCTGCTCTCATACGTGCTGTATCACAATGGGTTGACGCCGCCGCATATTGCCGCCGGGCGTAATCTCAATCTACCGATACTGGGTAGTCTGTTGCGGCGCGCAGGTGCATTTTTCATGCGCAGATCCTTCCAGGGCGATCTGGTCTACAAGGCCGTCTTCGATGAGTACCTGCACTTGATGCTTGTCAAGGGTTACTCGGTTGAATACTTTATTGAAGGGGGACGAAGCCGGACCGGGCGCACGCTCACCCCGCGAACCGGAATGCTCAGCATGACCATGCGCAGCCAGCAACGGTCACCCGGGACCCGCATCGCATTGATGCCGGTCTACTTCGGTTACGAGCGCATTCTCGAAGGCTCGACCTATCTCGGCGAACTACAGGGGGAGGGAAAAAAGGACGAGTCGGTGTGGGATGTGCTGCCTGTACTTCGAACATTGAAGGACCCCTTTGGTGAAGTGTCCGTCAACTTTGGCGAACCCATCGTTCTGGACGAATTCATGGACACCACGGTGCCAAACTGGCGAGACGCGACCGGCGACAATCCATCGCCGAATTCTGCGGCGGATCCAGGCGTTGCCAACACCCGTTTTTCGACCGCCGCGGGAGCACTCGCAAGCGCCCTCGCGACGCGTATCAATGGTACCGCCGCAATCAACGCGGTCAACGTCGTCGCACTCGCCCTGCTCGCGACGCCCCGTCAGGTGATGGAGACATCCGATCTCGCCGCGCAGGTCGACCTTCTACTCCAACTGTCCCGCGACGTGCCTTACGGGCCTGCGGTGACGATCACGCCGCTTTCGTCTCACGCGATAGTCGACCATGCGATTGAGGTCGCCGGGCTGACCCGAACAGTGCAGTCGTTCGGCGAGGTCGTCAGCGCCGGACCGCGGATGAGCGTTCTGCTCACCTATTACCGCAACAATGTCGCTCATCTATTCGCATTGCCTTCGCTGCTCGCTCGACTCATTCGTCTGTCAGACTCTGCAACCCGCGCAACTATCCGCAACCGATGTCATCTGCTGTACCCGTTTGTTCGCGCGGAATTCCATCTGCACTGGCCCATCGCCACACTTGATGCACAGATCACCCGATATCTCGATGGTATCGCGCGACTCGACCTTATCAGCGACAGTGCGAGCAACGATGATGAAAAACTGATGCCGGCGCCCCAGGCCAGCGCACAGCACGGCCGTCTGTACTACCTTGGAGAGATCACGGGGCCCACTGTCGAGCGATTCTTCATCGTCCTCGCGCTGCTCGATGGCCATAGTTTCGCGAGCCTTAAAAACCTGGAGGCGGCCGCATCGGGGATCGCTGAACGGCTGTCCTCGCACTACCGCATAAACTCACCAGAGTTCTTTGACCACACACTCTTCGGCAGCTTCAGCAACGAGCTAAAGGAACTGGGCTATTTCACGGTCACCGGCGGCACGTCGATGGCAACACCGAACCTCTCAAACCTGCGTCAGGCTTGTGAAGGCGCGCTCGACGCCGAGGTTCGCTACAACGTCCTGCACGCCGTTGCACGCTATCGTGAGACCGCTGCGGAGAGCACCACGACGTAGTCCGTTGTCTTGCCCCTCACGACGAAGTCCGGTTCGATCCCCGATATCCGCGCGCCGCGTGGCCGCTTAACCACGATCCGTCGGCATCCCGTCGCAACCGCCGATCCTAACAAACCGAACACATCTTCGTCCGTCCCAACGAGCGTATGCAGCAACTGCATCTCTCTTTTGACGAGCGCTGACTTATCACGCGGTGGAAACATCGGATCGATGTAGATGACGTCAGGCGGCGTCTCCAGTGCGGCGAGAACGGACTCGGCCTCACCGCTAACAAGCGTCATGCGCGCGATCGCATCGGCAAGATCGGGGACAGCCTTCGCTCGCTCGACGGCGCTCTCAAGCATTTGCGAAAGGACGGCTGATCGTTCAATCATCGTGACCACACAGCCGAGACTCGCAAGCACCAGCGCATCACGCCCAAGACCCGCAGTGCAGTCGATGACCGACAGCGTCTTTCCCGGCTTGATCCCAACCGCACGAGGGAGTGCCTGCCTACGCCCGATCGTTCGTCGTCTTTGACGCATCCGCCCGTCAGTAAAATCGATCGTGAGCGGTGCAAGCGCAGACCCCGACTGTCGCACGGAGAATCCGCCCGGGCCCACTTGCCCAATGAAGCCGTCAACATCCGGAGTCTCGCGTGCGAGCCGGATCGCATCGGCGGCAAACGCCGGGTCTGTCGCATCTACGTGCACGGGACTTCGTCCCCGCGTCGACTCACTCGCCTTGCCTCTCGGCGATCGTCCTCGCGACCACCTCGCGCAGGTAGACAGGGCGCGCGTTTTCGGCCACCACCGCAGCGCCCCTTGCGTAAGCGCGTTCACCCAATGCGATGAGGTCAGTACCCCTTGGTAACGTCTCGGCAAAACTCGCCGCGATGCGGACGTCGAGACTCGACGCGAGAAGTGCGCCGTGTTCACCCCAGCCGTCACCGGCACCTGTCCAGGCGATCGTCCGCGACAACTCGGCCGCGTCTGTCGGCGAGTGAATCAACTCGGGTATCACGGGTTCCGCACAGCCCTCGCTGATGTGGAACGCTCCCATAAAGAACTCATCGGCACGTGCGTGGAGCGCCGAGACGATGTCGACTGACCCGGACTCCCTGAAGGTGCCCTGAGCGATAGCCGCCAGACTCGATACCGGAACCACGGGAATGTCGAGTCCAAAACCCAGACCCTGAACAACGCCCACGGCAATGCGTACACCGGTGAATGAACCGGGACCCTGGCCAAAGATAATCGCGTCCAGTTCCGAAAGTCCGATTCCAGCGCTTTGCATCAGGTCGATCAGGCGGCCCAGCACTTCCTGACTGTGCCTGCGCTCAAGCACCGCAAACGATTCTTCGATGTGACCGGATCTGGAGACCGCAAGCGCGCACGCCCGAGACGAGGTATCAATCGCGAGCAGGTTCATCGGCAACCTTGCCTTTGCTGCATTCCCCCGCACCCGACCGCCATGCCCTCAATCTCCACTCAATACCCCCGCGTTTCACTACGATTGTTTATCGACACCAGACGTTCAATCGCTACAAGCGGTTGCCCTGTTTGTGGCATCACCGGCAAAGACGCCAGTATTGCGGCGCCATAGCTGCGCGTCGCGACCCGCGGGTCGCCCAGCACAAAGACGCCCTCGTCCGATTCATCGCGGATCAGACGGCCGAACGCCTGCTTCAGACCGATCGTGGCGCGCGGTATCAGATAGTCATCAAACGGATTTTCGCCCTCCGCCGACAGAGTATCCATCGCAGATCGGGTCATCGGGTCCGTCGGGCTTGGGAACGGTAACTTGTCGATTACGACGCAGGTGAGTCCGGCGCCGCGAACATCCACGCCCTCCCAGAAGCCTTGAGTAGCCAGCAGAATAGAGCCGCTCGTTCTGTGGAAGCGCGACAAAAGCTCCCGCCTCGGCAGACTTCCCTGCACGATAATGGTGAGTTCGCGCTCACGGCGCATCAACATTGCCGCGCGATTGAGGGCACGAAAACTCGTAAAGAAGAAGAAGGTTCGCCCCCGGTTTGCCTGCAGCAAAGGCAGCACTGAATTGACCAGCGCATCGGTATGCTCGTCATCACCGGGGTCAGGAAGCCCCTCAGGAAGAAAGAGCAGCGCCTGTCGTTCAAAATCGAACGAGTCGTCCAGCAATAGTCCGGGCAACTCAGCGGGAGTAAGACCGATCTCGCGACGAAACCAGCCGAAGTCCCCGGCGGGATCAAGCGTCACCGACAACGTCGCCGACGTAAAGATCCAACTCGCCGGGTCATTCGCCACATGTTTGCCGAGCGTTGACCGATGATCATCGGAGGCACGGTGCAGATCAAAGCCCCGCTCATCCGCCGCCCACCGGATCGCTGAGCGGTCTTCCGTTAGGACCACAAAGCTGTCACTCAGATGAACTGCCTGCTGATAGCATCGCAGCAATTCATCGCTACGATGACGCGGAGTCTGCAGCGCTTCGACCAGTTCCGAGCACGCGTCATCCATACGCTCGATCGCGTCGTCGCCCGGAACCGCCTGATTGGTAGATCGTATAATCCTCTCCAGGTCGCGCGCGGCACCGATCAGTCCTTGCAACGCAACCTTTACGGCTCTCAGTTCCGCACCAAACCGCGCCGACGCATGTTCGATATCACGCACGAGGCCCCGCAATTCGCGACCGGACCAGGTGTCGCCGAGGAATTGGGCAGCAGCCAAAGGAAACTGATGCGCCTCGTCGACGAGCACGACGTCTGGCTGGGGCAGCAACTTTGCCGATGGTGCCGCCTTCATATCAAGTAGCAGCAGGTGATGATTCGCGACGACAAGCTGCGCCTGACTGGCTCTCCCTCGCGCGAGGAATAGCGGACACTCGTGAAAGTGCACGCAGGCTCTCCCACTACAATTGGCATCAGTACTCGTGACGTGGCGCCTGACGGGGCTCGCTTCCGGAATGTCGCGCAATTCGCTCAGATCGCCAGTGCGGGTCTGGCGGGCCCAGCCCTGGACCCGCACGAGTTCGTCCATCTCGCGCGCAGGCCGTCTCGTCGCCCGGGCCGCCCGCAGATTACGTGGGCACAAATAGTTCGAACGACCCTTCAGGAGGGCGACCCGCGTGTGCATGCCACTCGCCTTCAGTGCGAGTGGAAGGTCACGATGGAACAACTGTTCCTGCAAGGTTCGCGTGCCTGTGCTGACCACAACGCGCTTGGCCGACATCAAAAGTGGTATGAGGTAGCCGATCGTCTTGCCGAGGCCGGTTGAGGCTTCGACGACGAGAGAGCGGTCATCATCAATCGCATCCCTGATGGCACGGGCATAGGCTAGCTGACCGGACCGCGGCGCGTAGCCCGGCACCAACGCCGCCAGCCGGCCACGCGACGAAAAAATGTCGTCCAGAGTCTCGATAACCAGGCACACTCCTCTCACTCCAGAGACGCTCGCGGATCGACATTGTCATCGCATCAAGCCGCCGGCGCAACGCGTCACGACGTGTCTCTCACGTATGACCAAGGCTCCTTAGTTCTCGGCAGTAATGCGTAGTGCCGCCGGAACTCGCTAAACTGTGCCCACGATGAACGCAGCTCGAAAGTAGCCTGCATGGGCTGATCACGGATTGCTTCCGTGATTCGAAATTATAAAGTCGTCAATTGTCGTGAGTGGGTGAAGGCCCGCGACGTATGATTAGTGTGTTCCTGTCCCAGAACTCCGTTCTAGGGCCGGCACTGGCGAGCGGTGCAGGGATGCACCATCCATTTTCTGCAGGCCTTTTTTCTGCAAGATCATGCGAGGTTTGCTTGCAAAACGACTCCCAAGAATTGTCGGGATGACAATTTTGGGACAGAAACTAGTTCAGGACAATACCCTCGTCAATGTAATGCAAGTCAATGCAAGGGGATTCCAACGTTGGGGCTGTAGATGGTCGATGAGCGCCTGAGTACACATGAGATTCCTACGGGCATCATCCTGGCCGGGGGCAAAGGCACCCGCGTAGGTGGTGCGGACAAGGGGCTTTTGCACTACTGCGGCCGGCCCCTCATTCACCACATGCTCGACATACTGAATCCGGTCACGAACAACATCGTTGTGAATTGCAATCGCAGCGACACTGAGTACGCACGCTTGGGTTACCCGGTCGTGTCAGACGCGACGCAAGACTTCGACGGTCCACTCGCAGGTATCGTGGCCGCGGGTCAAGTGTCGAATTCTGCGATGCTTTGCGTTGTACCGTGCGATACGCCGCACCTGTCTTCGACGGTTCTGTCACACCTTGTCGTCGAACTACGGCACTGTGACGCCGTCTATGCACACGACGGTCAACGCCCGCAACCTCTCGTCTGTGCACTCCGACGCTCCTGTCTGCCATCGATGGCGGACTATCTGCATGCAGGGGGACGCTCTGCAATCGGTTGGTTTCAACACGTCCGAGGCCGGGAGGTGAGGTTCTCTAACCCACAACAATTTATAAACATCAATCAGCTTGATCAGCTGGATGACTCGAACAACAATCACCTTCGGACGTGATCAGTGAGTCATTGCCGCCGTGTCCAGCAAGACTTCCAATCCGCGCGCACTCACATCAACCGGCCTTCGAAGCAAGCTGGTAAGTACGGTTTGTAAACGAACGTTCTTCAAACGCCGAGAGGGGCGGCGCACCGAACCAAGCCAGGGACGAGTCGGTGAGACTTACCGAACGGTCGCTCTAGCTCTCTCCCAAGGTTAGTTCCTGTCCCAGAACGGAGTTCTGGGACAGGAACTAACTACAGTCCTAACTACGAACCAGTCCTAACTACGAACCGCCCCGGCAGATAAAGGAGCGCGCTAGAGACGCTTCGCCTTGGATTTAGCCGCCTTTTTCACGGCTTTTTTGACAACCTTCTTTGCAGTTTTCTTCACGGCCCTCTTCGCAGCTTTTTTGACCGCCGGCTTTTTCTTCGCAACTTTTGACTTCGTCGCAGCTACCTTTTTCTTCGCTACGGTCTTCTTCGCGGGCGTCTTCTTCTTAGCTGCCGGCTTCTTCTTGGCTACTGCCTTCTTAGCCTTCTTTGGAGCAGCCTTCTTCTTCGCGACCGCCTTCTTTGTTACGGCCTTCTTTGCTACCTTTTTGGCGGCCTTCTTTGCTACCTTCTTCTTGGCAACCTTCTTGGCAGCCGTCTTGCGAACCGCAGCCTTGGTCTTAGCTACCGCTTTTTTGGCAGCAGTCTTTGCCTTTTTTGCTACAACAACCTTTTTGGTCGTCTTGCGTTTTGCTGCGGTCTTTTTTGCTGATTTCTTAGCAACCAATTTTGCTACTCCTGTTCAAATTTATTGAAGTCGACCCGGGGTCGTCACAATTGCTTCTAACATCCATGCGCTTCCACCCACATCTCACTGCCCCCTCCCGTCCCTGTCCAACTGCTCCGTTGGCGCTGCCCCCTTGTCTCATCGACACCAGGTTGCGCACACCAGCAATGGTGACGCATGTGCATTGCCTTGAAGTACATTGCCTTGAAGTGGATAGAGAGTTGATATCCAACCCATTACAAGCAACCGGATCGCCCTGACGAGTAACCACAGTCGCAGCGCTTCGCTGCAGTAAACCGGTTTAAAGCACTGCTGCGAATAATTGGCTGGATGATACTAGCGAACCTGCGAATGTTTCGGCCTGTTATCACTACAATTGCATTGCCGACCCTTCGTCGCTCAACCTGACCCCACAAAATTCCTGTCTAGCAAACGACTCGCGGAGTTTAGACCAAAGAACTTAGAGATTGCGAACTTTTCTCACATTTTCTGGTGATTTTTCAGTGATTTAAGTGCGGTTTCTTATAGTCGATGCAAGCCGCATTGATAGTCGGTGTAAGCACATTCATCCTCGGTGTACGCCGCATTCATCGTCGACGCTGCATCGGCATGAATCTGCGCCGGGTCAAAAAAACCCGCGAGTTTCACCTGTCAGAAGTTCTGCCATGACAATCCATGACCTCGGTGTCGTGGTGAAAACCAGAAGGCCCACCCAGTTGCGGCTAACGTATTGTCTCGCGTAAGAGCGCACCTCCTCGCCTAACAGTCTTGCCGGGGCCGATTTCGGGAGCAGGAATTGCCTTTAGGACTCAGGCCAAAAGCGCGAAGATCGCGGTGCGGATATCTTCTGTCGAACCACTGCCATTGACTGTGTTGTAACGAACATTGCCGTCTTTGGCCTTTGCGCGATAGTAGCTCACGAGTGGCTCGGTTTGACGCAGGTAAACACGCAAGCGTTCCGCTACAGTCTCGGGCTTGTCATCGTCACGCTGTATGAGCGGTTCACCTGACACGTCATCAAAACCCGGCTTTTCTGGCGGATTGTGCTCCACGTGATAAACACGGCCGGACTCAAGGTGTACACGGCGACCCGAGAGCCGCACGATGATCTCGTCGTCGGGGACCGCGATCTCCACGACGTGATCGATGTCCACGCCCTGCTGATCCAGTGCGTCCGCCTGAGGAATCGTTCTCGGAAAGCCGTCGAAAAGATAGCCCGACTCACAGTCGGGACGCTGCAACCGTTCATTCACAAGATCAAGGATGATCTCGTCCGTCACCAGCGACCCCGCATCCATCACACTCTTGACGCGCTTGCCGAGTTCGGAGCCTGCCGCAACGGCTTCACGCAACATGTCGCCCGTCGAAATCTGAGGGATCGCGAATCTCTCAACCAGGAACTGCGCCTGGGTACCCTTGCCAACACCTGGCGCGCCTAACAGAATTACTTTCACTCGAAGACCTCACTTGCGTTTGATGACAGGATGACTGCGCTCATCGCGCGGTTCGCAATTGCCTGCGACCCATGGCAGCACCTACGGTTGCCCGACTGCCCGTTGTTGCGGTAACCCGACAGGACGAAGCGCGCGATCATACCAAATTGTAGGCTATGCACGGCTTGTCCACGGCGCAGCAACGAGAGAAAAATCACGGCATGCTGAAGATGAACCTGGTCAGATGCGCCAACATTCCTCATCGACCAACCACGCCCACATCCACATCCGGACGGGACAACCACTAGCCGTTAATGCGGCGTGCAGTGAGCACGTTGGACACCCGTGCCATCCGATCGAGTGTCCGCAGCAGTCGATTCAAGCCAACAACTTCGATTGTCATACGGATCACAACCTTCGTCTGCTGCTCCTCTACATCCACAGAACGCACATTCGTGTTCTCGCTTAGCAGCGTGCCGCAGAGGTCATACAGCAGGCCCTGCCGGTCCACCGCGGTGACCGCAATGTTGACCGGGAAGGTCCGCTGAATGGTACCGCGCCACGATAGCTTGATGGGCGAGGCATTGAATTCCTCAAGCATGCCTTGCAAGCAATCCTGGCGATGTATGGCGACAATATCGGCTGGTCCGAGCGCACCGGCGATCGAATCACCTGGCACCGGCTGACAGCATGATGATATCTCGTAGTTCAAATCCCCCAGGCCGACGATCGCGGCGTCAGCGTCCGTTGCGTCTTCAATCAGCGGCAGGCTGAGCTGTTCGCCGAAGGATGCAACGCCTGCGTTCAGCACGGCATCGACGACATCACCTACGTCACGATCCCCAGAGCCCACCGATGCGAACATGTCATCGAGCGTTTCAAAATCGGTCTCAATGAGCACGTCGCCGAAGTCAACCTGGCCGATGCCGAGATGAGATAACTGGACGAGCAGCACTTTCTTGCCTTCCGCGATCTTCTTCTAACGTGCCCGGCGCCCCAGCCACGCCCGGATCTGCGCACGGGCGCGGGATGTGATCGCGTAGCCGAGATGTGGATAGAGCCACTCACGACGGGGTTCTTCTTCCTCACCAACGACGATCTCGACTTTGTCACCGGTTGCCAGGGCGGTGTGAAGTGGTACTACGCGTCCGTTAACCTTGGCCCCGCGGCACTTGTGCCCAACCTGCGTATGAACACGGTAGGCAAAATCGACGGGTGTCGCGCCAATGGTCATGTCAACGACATGACCATCCGGCGTGAATACATAAATCCGGTCAGCACCGGCCTCATTTAAAAACTCGCCAGTAACGTCGGTGTCATCGCCAACCTCGGCCTGCCAGTCAAGTACCTGACGCAACCAATGAAGCTTGCGTTCAAGTGCTTCGGGTTCCTCTTCTTCGCCGGATTCAACTTTTTTGTAGCGCCAATGGGAGCACACGCCGAGCTCCGCTTCCTCGTGCATCTCGTGCGTTCGAATCTGCACTTCCAGCGCCTTTCCCTCAGGACCGACTACGGCCGTGTGCAGCGAGCGATAGCCATTGTCCTTGGGCGCTGCGATGTAATCGTCGAACTCCTTGGGCACATTGCGCCACAACTGGTGCACCACACCCATAACGACGTAACAGTCGCGCGGTTCTGAAACGAGGATGCGCACGGCGCGCACGTCATAGACCTCCGAGAAGGGAATCCCCTTCTCTCGCATCTTCCGCCATATGCTGAAGATGTGCTTTGCACGCCCCTCGATCGTCGCCTCAATCTTGAGAAACCTAAGCTGCTTACGCAGTTCAATGATGACCCGGTGGATGTACTCCTCGCGCGCCATTCGCTTCTCATCCAGCATCGCAGCGATGCGCTGGTACGCAACCGGCTCGATGTACCGAAACGAGATGTCTTCGAGCTCCCACTTGAGGTAACCGATGCCAAGCCGGTGCGCCAGAGGGGCGTAAATCTCGACGATTTCTCGCGCCAGTCGCACCCGCTTCTCCGGCGTTCCGCGTGCGATCTCGCGTAGGGCGCAGGTTCTGTCCGCCAGCTTCAACAACGCAACTCTGACGTCATCGACCAGTGTGACGAGCATTCGACGCGCCTGCTCTTTCTGATCCTGAGTCTGGCCCAATACGCGCTCGCTTGCGGCGAACTGGATGTTACTGATCGCGGCCATCTTTAAAACACCGTCGATCAGCGTCGCGACCTGGCCACCAAACTGCTTGCGAATGTGGTTGAGCGTTAGTTGATTCTCGCGCACTGCGCGATAAACGATGCCTGCGACGATACCGTCTTCATCAACGCCGAGTTCGTCCAGAATCTGGGCCATGTCGAGGCCAATCCTGAAGCTGCTGTGGCCCTCGGCCCAGATCGTGTTGCTGGCGATCGCGCGCTCTTCAGCACGCTCACTCAGTTCACAGGCGGATTGCAGTCGGGGCCCATCGAACCCCGGATTTCGCAGCACCAGCTGGTTGACCCACATGGAAAGGTCGACGCTGCCGTCAGTCGAAAGCGGTTGTTCTGCGCGTACTTTGACCATACGTTGACTACCGTTTGTTGCAGAGCGCGCCAGCGCTCGTCAAAACCGCCGATGCTTCACCAAAAGAGCCGGGGTCCGAGTGCGTGTAGCACAGGGCGATCTACACCTCGATGTTTGACTCACGCACGTTCATTGCGTTCGCTCGAAGACGGAAATCGATTCCATGTGCGCGGTATGCGGAAACATATCGACCACACCGGCGCATTCATATCGGAATCCCATCGACACCAGCTGACTCGCGTCCGCGGCAAGCGACACCGGATTGCACGAAACATAAACGATGCGTTCGATGCCGCCATGAACCAACCCGTCGATTGCTGCCCCGGCCCCTGCCCGGGCCGGGTCAAGCAGAACTTTGTTGCATGCGTCGATCGATCCCGCACGAGGCTGCGTGAGATCCGCGACTTCGAATCGTGCATTGTTGGCATCGTTTCGCGCCGCGTTTTCCCGTGCGCGCGCAACGCTGCCCGGTGCGACCTCAAGGCCGAGCACGTGCGCGCAGTGACGCGCAACAGGCAGGCTAAAATTACCGATCCCACAGAATAGATCAGCAACGCGGTCAACGTCCTGCAGCCGAAGCTGCTCGACCGCTAACGCAACCAACTGCCTGTTGACCGACTGATTGACCTGCGTGAAGTCCATCGGGTGAAAACTGAACTGAAAACCAGACACCGCATAGTGCAGTCGATCGGTACCCTTCTCCGGGAAGATCCTTGTTACCGTATCGATGCCCCCGGACTGCAGATAAATCTGGAATTCGTGGTGCAAACCGAACGCCGTCAAAGCAGCCACATCAGCGTCCTCAAGCGGCTGCAAATGGCGGAAGACCAGCGCGGCAGCGTCATCGCCCACAGCGACTTCAATCTGGGGAATGGAAGCGTGTGCGCTCATGCCGGTCAGGAGTTCTGACAGGGCCGGCAGCACCTCTGCGATTGCCGGCGACAAGACATCGCAGCCGTCGTTGTCGACGATGAACGGATACATTTTTTCCCTGAAGCCGACGAGAACCCGCCCCAGCTTCTCAACGTATTTAACACCCAGTCTCGCCTTGGAGCGATAGCCCCAACGGTCTGCTGAAAGCGGGGGCAGCCAGGCATCAGGCTGAGCCTCACCCAGACACGACTGCAGAGTTTGGGCGCGAAGCGCCAACTGACCTGTCGCGCTCAGATGTTGCAGACTGCATCCACCGCAAATGCTCGCGACGGGACAGCGCGGATCCTCACGATCAGCAGACGGGTCGGTTATCGACTCAGCCCGACTGAACAGCACCCGCTTCTTCTTCTTAAGTGGTCTCGCCTCCACCGTTTCACCCGGCAGCGCCCCATAGACAGCGACAGCCCGGCCGTCGAGTTCCGCACTGCCGTAGCCGTCCGCATGCAGATCGGTGATTTGAAGGCGCATCAAACGGCCCCGTTAAACGGGGGAGAACACACCCGTTGAGAGATAACGATCACCCCGGTCACAGATAATTGCAACAATCGTGGCGTCTGTAACTTCGGCCGACACCTCCAGCGCCGCCGCAACCGCACCGCCCGATGACACGCCACAGAATATACCTTCTTTCCTTGCGAGATCGCGCATGGTTTCTTCAGCGACCTGCTGATCCAAGTCGATGATGCGATCGACCCGGCGGCGGTCGAAAATGCGTGGCAAATACGCCTCCGGCCAACGTCTGATGCCGGGAATCTTGGAACCATCGGTCGGCTGCAGGCCGATGATTTCGATCGCCGGGTTTACCGACTTGAAGAAACGGGACGCACCCATAATCGTGCCTGTCGTCCCCATGGAACTAACAAAATGCGTTACGTCGCCGCCCGTTTGTTCCCAGATTTCAGGGCCGGTGCTGCTGTGGTGAGCGAGCGGGTTATCCGGGTTTGAAAACTGATCGAGAACAATACCTTCCCCCGCGTCCGCCATCTCGACGGCGAGGTCACGCGCGCGCTCCATTCCCTCTTCTTCCGTCACGGTCACGAGTTCAGCGCCGTAGGCTGTCATCGCTGATTTGCGTTCTTCGCTCATGTGCGCAGGCATAATCAGGATCATCCGATAGCCCTTGATCGCCGCCGCCATCGCAAGCGCAATGCCAGTGTTGCCACTTGTCGCCTCGATCAGCGTGTCTCCAGGCTTGATCGCCCCACGCGTCTGGGCTTCGTTGATCATGCTCATCGCCGGCCGATCCTTAACCGACCCGGCAGGATTGTTGCCTTCCAGTTTTACCAGGATCGTGTTCGAGGTCGCCCCGGGCAGTCGCTGGAGACGCACGAGCGGCGTATTACCGATGCATGATTCGATGGTCGGGTAACTCATGGCGGGGGTCAACCGGAGTGGTCGTAGGAGAATGTAAACGGGTCATATAATATCAGGAAGCGCCCTATTTTGTGGAATACCGTTCCGCGTGGATACCCCTTCTGACCCGCTTCTTGTGAGCCTCGCCCGTTCGGCTCTGCAGTCCGTCATCGGCTTTACGAACGTGATCGAGTCGCCGTATTCAAGCAAGCTCAAACAGTCTTCGCGGTCCCTTGAGTTCTTGTTCGCACTAATCACAAGCAATCCGCTGCCACCTAACCAGAGCGTGTTCGACTTTCGACAAGCGGTCGATGAAGTCCTGCTGATGCTAAAACCCCTCGCCGACAGACACGAAGTGGCGGTGCTTCCTTTCTATCAGCCCGAGTGTCCCACCCTGATCGAGCAGGACGAATACCGACTGAAGTTATTGCTGTTCTACGAGGTTGAACGCCGCATACGTCAGACCCATGAGCCGTCAGAGATCATCGAATTTGACCTCGACAGGCCGTCTGAGCAGATTCTCATGCACGGCCAGGCCGATCTGGCTGGCACCGATCTCGGCGAGATCAATGGTGCGCATCATGCCGATGGAATTCTGATTCCACGGTTGCCCGAAACACCCGACGCCCCTCCGAGGTTTTCGGCAAGGGCGCTCATCATCGATGATGAGTTTGAATGGACGACGAGCCTGTCGTTGCGGCTACTTCACCTGGGCCTGACAACCGAGTGTGAACGGCACTGGAACGACCAGCCCTGCGATCTGATCTTCACCCGGTCAGGCAGTATCACGACCGCCAAGCCGATCGTGGTCGTTGACGGCTATGCCCGGGCCGAAGGCCACGCGCTCTTTTCGCCGCTGCAGCAGGACGAGTTGGTGCAAACACTGCAGTCCATTCTTGGCGCTGTGCCAACACAGAAACGCGTGCTGGCGATCGACGACAACGCAATCAACCTGAAACTGTTGGCCATACAACTGGAACAACTGGGATGCTACGTCACGCGTGTGTCATCTGGCCTCGCGGGCGTCAACCTCGCGATTACCGAACAGTTTGATGCTGTGCTGACCGACCTGCAAATGGATCAAGTCGACGGCTTTGAGACCTGTCGTCGCATTCGTGCCAACGGCCAGCAAATGCCAGTCATCGCGGTGACCGCCCACCTCGGACGCGGCGAACGGGCAAGACTCGACACCATCGGCTTCACTGGCTGCCTGATCAAGCCGGTGTCCACCACAGACCTCGCACAAGCACTGGGTCTGGTGCCACCCGAAGTGCAAGGAAGTCGGGTGGCAGGGGAACCAGCCCTGCCCGACGGACTCTTTAATGCAGATCTCTCGGTCAGACTCGCCAATCATCGACCTGAACTCGCAAGCGAATTGCTGAAAGTCCTGATAAGCAATCTGCCGGGTGATCATGCTGACATTGAACGCGCGTTCTCAGGCGGCGATAAGGTGACACTCAAACAAGCCGTACATCGTCTGAGCGGCGCAGTGAGATACTCCGGGGTTCCACGGCTAACCTCGGCCCTCGAGCAGGTTCAGCTTGCTCTCGACGGGGACGGGTTGTCCCTTGGTTCCTCCATGGCACGACTCAAAGTCGAAGTGACCGAACTGACGCGATGGTATGAGAACAATGGCTCGCCATTCGATGACGATTGATCTCGCGCGGGCTACTGTTCGAGAACGACGAATGCGACGGCGTACTCCCTTTCATCTGAAATCGTCAGCCAGGCACTCGTTACGCCGAGTTCGCGCGCCCGTGCGCCGGCGTTGCCTTCCAACTTCAAGCTAGGCGCACCTTTGCTGTCATGGCGGACATTGATTTGACGGAATCCAACACCCATGGCCATGCCCGTACCCAGTGCTTTCGAGGCCGCTTCTTTTGCACAAAAACGTTTCGCAAGAAACCGCTCCTTAGCCGCGCTCTGTTCGTACTCTTTAAGCTCATCACGCGAAAGAATGCGACGGGCGAAGGCGTTCTCCCACCGCTGCACTGCCTTGGCTATGCGGGCGACCTCGACGAGGTCCGTGCCGATGCCAACGATCATCCCGACGCCTTCTGCACATTCCGCACACGACGCATCAGCGCCCGACTGTGCAGCGGCTTATCACCCAGTCGGTGCGAGAGCGCCAGTCGTAGGATCTCCCGCGCTGATATCAGAACAGCGGTCTGCTCGTAGTCGTCCGCCGCGATTGCGAGCAAATGCGCGCCAGGAATCCCCTCTTGCGCCGGCATGAATCCTTCACCGTCTTCCAGTCGATAGTGACGATCCGGCGCAATCGCCGCTCCGGTTCGCAATTCGCGGGCAAGCGTCAGACCGTAGCCCAATTCGCTGAGCAACCCGATCTCAAACCGGCGCAGATCTGCCTCCGATGCACCCGCCTCGAGTTGCGCCATTAACAATGCGTAGGCCGCAAACGTCTTCGGCACGGGTTCGAACTTGCCGACGAGACGCACCAGCAATTCGTTAATGTACATCCCGGTGATCAGCGCCTCACCGGTAAGCGTGAGCGGGCGCGATGGAAACTCGATCTGTCGCAAGGACTTCAGCTCAGAGCGGCCCGCCCAGGCGACAAGCGCGGGCACGAACGGTTGTAGAAGACCACGATGTCGTGGCTTGCTACCACGGGCCCCTCGAATAACGACGCTGAGGCGACCCGCGTCCGCTGTCAGGAATTCGGCGATAACGCTGGTGTCACGATAGGGTCGCGAATGCAGGATGAACGCGGGCGTGAGAGGGCTTAACTGCCGACCATCAGGCATCGTCGTAACCAAGAGACCGCAGGGCCCGCTCGTCATCCGACCAGCCGGACTTGACCTTGACCCACAGCTTCAACATGACCTTCGTGCCCAGAAGTTTCTCCATGTCGACCCGCGCGTCGGTGCCAACGTCGCGAATACGCTGGCCACCCTTGCCGAGAACAATGCCGCGCTGGCTCACCTTCTCAACGAGGATCGCCGCGTCAATATGCACAATGTCTTCTTCGCGCTTGAACGACTCAATCTGGATCGTCAGTTCATATGGCAATTCCTGGCCAAGGCGCCGCATCAGCTTCTCGCGAATCATCTCCGAAACAAGGAAACGTTCGCTGCGATCCGTCAGTTGATCGACCGGAAAGTAAAAGGGGCTCTCCGGCATATGCGATTGGATCAACCGGATAAGATCGTCGACCTGTTGTCCGCCCAGCGCAGATACAGGGACAACCTCAAGGCCGGGGCATCGCTCTGCCAGCGACGAAATAACTGGCAGCATGGTGGCCTTGTCCTTCAATAGGTCTACCTTGTTGATCACCACGATCTTGTGATTCGGACAGCGTTCAAGGGCCTCGAAGGCCAGTTCATCATTGTGATTCCACGCGGTGCGATCGACCAGCATCACGGCGACGTCAACATCCCTGACCGCTGCATTGGCCGTCCGGTTCATATACCGGTTGAGCGCCCTTTTCTCGGCACGGTGCAAGCCAGGCGTGTCAACAAACAGCGTCTGTACCTCACCATCGGTGTGAATACCGACCAACTGATGCCGGGTCGTTTGCGGCTTTCGGGACGTGATGGCCACCTTCTCGCCAAGCATCCGATTGAGCAAGGTCGACTTGCCCACATTCGGTCTTCCAATCAACGCCGCATAGCCACATCGAGTCATCGATCTGTCATCCTTTCGCCGTCATTGCTGGAGGTCATTCACGGAATCACTCGAATCGATCACCTCGAGCATCATTCGGGCCGCTTCCTGTTCGGCCCCCCGCCGACTTGCACCATAGCCCTCTGTCGTCTTTTCGATGCCGTCAACCGCACAGGCCACCACATAGCGCGGCTCATGCGGCGGGCCGGTCATGCTGACGACCCGGTATCGTGGCAGCGACGCACGCTCTGCGTGCACCCACTCCTGCAGTCGGGTCTTCGGATCCTTGTCGGCATTGATCGCGATCCCGAGCAGATCGCCGTACCAGTCGATAATACTCCGCCGCGCAACGTCGAACCCACGATCGAGGTATATGCCACCGATTATCGCTTCAACCGCATCAGACAATATCGAGTCACGTGCGCCGCCCTGTTCACCCTTGCCGAGAATGAGGAAACTATCGAGTTCCCAGCGTCGAGCCAGATCAGCGAGGGTGCCTCGATTGACAAGATTGGCACGCATCCGCGACAGCACGCCTTCGGCCGACGGCATGTTGTGGTACAGAGACTCACCGACCACGAAGTTCAATAGCGCATCACCAAGGAACTCCAGGCGTTCGTTGTTAGCCGGGCCAGCGCTGCGGTGGGTTATCGCGCGCTGAAGCAATTCGAGATTCCTGAACGGCGACCCCAGGCGGGCGTTGAGTACAGCCACGTCAGTCATTCACATGTACGACAGTAGGACAGTAGTAGGTACAACCGCTGTGGGTCGTCCCCGAGAACGCGGCAAGGTGCCGGGATCCGCGGACCCCACCCAAGCAAACTTCCCCTGGTGCAAGGTCAGTAGCCGCCTAGTCCTTCAGCGAGACCTGCTTTTCAAACGAAGTGACCAGGTCAACATTTCCAAGCAACTGCTGGCGGACTTCATATTGCATGACGATATCAACGCCGCGCTTGCTGCGCTTAATCTCAATGTTCTCTTTGACGTTAAAATCACGGATGTTGTTCATCTTGAAACGCTTCACCATCATCGATTCAATATCACGACTACGCTTGTTAACGAGGCCCTGCTCCTCGGCAAGGCCATCGAGAATGCCAGAGATCGTACTGTTGTCGAGGTACAGCGGCGCGAGCTTTGCACCGACGCTCAGCACAATGCCAAAAACCAGGACCATGAAGATCCAGCCACCCGCTGACATGCCGTTTTGGTTATCGCGCAATTGGTATTCAGTACCCATCGGGTTCTCCTTCGTGTCCGGGGCCACGCCTGGTCCCTATTCAATCCAGCCGTTGTGGTCGAACGATGGCAGATTCCAGCCTGGCTCTTTGTGCAGCCACACGGCAAACGCCTTGCCAACGATCATGTCCTCGCTCACTTCACCCCACGCGCGACTGTCGTGACTGTTGTCGCGGTTGTCACCCATCATGAAGTAATGACCGTCGGACACAACCCATTCCCGGACCTCACTGTCCCCGAACGGATTGCGATAGATGAGGTGATCAATGTCGCCACTTTGCTCCCGGTAGACCAGCACACGAGGGTTCTGCGGCGGCAATTGGGCGACAAACTCCTGCTCCCAGAGGACGTCGTTGATGTAGAGCCGCTTGTCTTCGTAGCGAATGCGATCGCCAGGTGTACCGATGACGCGCTTGATAAAGTACTCATTCTCGTGGGGCGGAATAAAGACCATGACGTCGCCATTGGTTGGCTCGCCAACCTCGAAAATTTTGGTATTGATCACCGGCAGGCGAATACCGTAGGCGAACTTGTTAACGACAATGAAGTCGCCGACCTTGAGCGTTGGAATCATTGAGCCCGTCGGTATCTGGAACGGCTCCACCAGAAAGGAGCGCAAAACCAGCACCACTAACAGGACCGGGAAGAAGGACTTGGAGTACTCAACCAGCACGGGCTCGGCAACGGGCCCAACCACTTCTGCAATGTCACCCGGCGCATCCGGCAGGTCAGCCAACGCAATCGCCATACGCCGCGCTTTGAGAAAGAGCGTGTCAATCAGCGAAATGGCGCCGGTGAAAGCAACCGTAAGGACTAGAATCAGCGGAAAGTTAACGCCCACGGACGCGACTCCCGACCCCGGTTGCCGCGACCTGAGAACGGCCGTCTGATTTCAGATTTATGGCGACGGGACGAGCGTTGGAAACGCGTATCATTTCTGGACCTTCAGGACGGCCAGGAACGCTTCCTGGGGTATCTCGACACTCCCAACCTGCTTCATTCGCTTCTTGCCAGCCTTCTGTTTTTCAAGGAGTTTTTTCTTTCGCGTGATGTCGCCACCATAACACTTGGCCGTTACGTTTTTTCGCAGCGCCTTGACTGTTTGACGGGCAATGATCTGACCACCAATCGCCGCTTGAATCGCGACATCAAACATCTGATTGGGGATCAGTTCCTTCATCTTCTTGATCAGCGCAACGCCTTTGCTACGCGACTCATCGCGATGCACGATCAGCGCCAACGCATCGACCGGGTCACCATTGATCAGGACATCGAGGCGTACCAGGTCAGCCACCTGAAACCGTACAAAGTAGTAGTCAAGCGACGCATAGCCCCGGCTTACTGACTTCAAGCGGTCATAAAAATCCATGACCACCTCGTTCATTGGCAGCTCGTACACCACGGACACCTGCTTGCCAGCAAACTGCATATCTTTCTGCACACCCCGTCGATCGACACAAAGCTTGAGCACATTCCCGAGGTACTCCTGCGGAACCAGAATGCTCGCGATCACGATAGGCTCGCGCATCTCTTCAACTGTCGATAAGTCTGGCAGTTGTGACGGGTTCTCAATCTGGACCGCCGTGCCATCCTTACGCAGCACCTCATACAGAACCGTTGGCGCGGACGTGATCAGATCGAGCGCGTACTCACGCTCCAGGCGCTCCTGTACGATCTCCATGTGCAGCATGCCAAGGAAGCCGCAGCGAAAGCCGGAGCCGAGCGCATCGGAACTTTCAGGCTCGTATTTGAGCGCGGCATCATTGAGCGTCAGCTTCTCCAACGCATCTCTGAAATTCTCGAACTCATCACTGCTGACCGTGAACATACCCGCGTATACCTGCGGGCGAACCTGCTCAAAACCGGGCAATGCCTCAACATCCGTATTCGCGTGAATGATCGTGTCGCCGACCGGCGCGCCCTTGACGTCCTTGATTCCGGCGACCACGAAACCAACCTCACCGGCATGCAAGACACCTGTTTGTGTCCGATGGGGGGTGAAGATGCCAACACTGTCAACCTGGTGCACCCGCCCCAGCGTCTTGGTGACGATGCGATCTTTGACCGCGATTTTGCCGGCCATGACACGGACGAGCGAGACAACACCCAGGTAATTGTCGAACCACGAGTCGATGATGAGCGCCTGCAAATCGCCCTCGACGACCGTGGGCGGGGGAATAACGTCGATCAGGTTTTCCAGCAGTTCAGCTACACCGAGGCCGCTCTTGGCACTAACGAGCTGCGCACCCGAACAATCAATGCCGATAATTTCCTCAACTTCCTGCGCCACCCGATCCGGTTCCGCCTGCGGCAGATCGATCTTGTTAAGGACCGGTAGCACTTCGAGGCCCTGCTCAATGGCGGTATAGCAGTTGGCGACCGATTGCGCCTCGACCCCCTGCGCTGCATCAACCACCAGCAACGCACCTTCGCACGCCGCCATGGAGCGTGAGACTTCATAGCTGAAGTCGACATGTCCAGGTGTGTCGATGAGGTTGAGCTGGTAAGTCTTGCCGCTTGCAGCCGTGTACTCAAGCGTTACGCTCTGGGCCTTGATCGTAATGCCACGTTCGCGCTCGATGTCCATGGAGTCCAGCACCTGGTTTCCCATCTCTCGCTCGGTCAAACCCCCACAAAGCTGAATGAAACGATCAGCCAGCGTCGACTTACCGTGGTCGATGTGAGCAATGATGCAAAAATTGCGAATGGAGTCAGGATCAGACACGGGAACTCAGAAATAATCGGGTCGGGTGGATAGATTGGCTGTATAGATCGGGTGGATGGCTCGGGTGGATAGATCGTTGTTCGTCACGCGTGGTGGCCAAAGAACGGCAGCTGGTTTTTTGAGCAAAGAAACGCGACGCGACAAAAGCGCAAAGATGAACGGCAACGGATAAGAGGGGCAAGGCGGCAAAGGGTAAAACATAGGGGGCAACACGTTGAATCAGACCATCGCAAAATGTGATGCCATGCCGTGGCGCGTGACGCCTGAACGCCGATCAAAGGGCAGGCAACGAGACTATCAAAAGCGATCCCAACCCCCCGAATCCAAACTCGCCTGCCACGACCGGTCCAGGCGCGGCGATCAATGTGTCCCGGGCGAAGAGGCAAATGCAATGGCAACAAACAATCGTATGGAAACGAACGCGTCGGCAACAACCGACGTACACATACGGTGTCGCGAGCAGCGCTGTATCTTAGCACGCCTCACCCAGAGCAACGCACAGGCACACCGCATCACGCGCTTGGGAACCCACGCGCGCGCTGGCAGGTCGTCCGTCCCATCACGGCATAACGCCTAATTCACAGGGTTTGCCAGCGGCGATTCGACAAGGGTCAATGAGGGCTTCCAGCGCGTCGATAGGCCATTCGATAGGGCGTTCTACCGATTCGATACAACAACCCCTTAGTCCAGATCGCTCGCCGGTTTCCGCCACCGTCTCGTATTGCAAGCCGTGAATATTATCGGCCGCAGGTCGAGACGTAAGTCGCCGATTTGTCGCGAACGGGCCGGGGCCCGCGACTCTGAAAAAGTGCAGGAAAGCACTTAGCAGCATGCTGCTAAGGTCGCAGGCCGTTCTAGTCTTCCAGTTTGAGCGCAAGAAACAACGCACCACCGCCCCGAACAATTCGCACCGGTATAGGCACTCCCGTTTCGAGCTTGGATGTCAGTTGTTCAAAGGTCGCGCTGTCGGCGACCCATTCCCCATTGAGCATGGTGATGACGTCATTCACCCGCATGCCCGCCGCCTGACCCGCGCCCGGGACAACACGAGTCACCATCACACCCTTGGTCGCGCCAGCCATCTGCTGTTCATCGTCGGGGCCGAGATCCCGCACCTCGACCCCAAGTGGGCCAAGCGAAGGAATGCCGCTCAAGCGTTGCCCCGGCAAGTCACTCTCGTCGAGATGACCCACGGCAACGTCAATTATTTTACGTTTGCCGGCACGCACGACCAAAACCTTCACCTCGGATTCTGCCGGCGTCCTGCCAACGATCTGCGGAAGGTCCGTAGACAGGTCGATCTTTTTCTTGTTGAACTCAGGAATGATATCGCCTTCCCTGATACCGGCTTTCTCCGCAGGCCCGCCGGGAAATATTTGGGTAACCAACGCTCCGGATGGTCGGTCAAGGCCGAATGACTCCGCCAGATCACGATCAACCTGCTGGATGTACACGCCCAGCCAACCGCGCCTGACGTGACCTGTGTCCTTGAGTTGCGCGACAACCTCCATCGCAACATCGACCGGAATTGCGAACGACAGGCCCATGAAACCGCCAGAGCGAGTGAAAATCTGAGAGTTGATACCGACCACTTCGCCGTCCATGTTGAACAACGGGCCACCTGAGTTGCCAGGGTTGATCGCGACGTCTGTCTGAATGAACGGCACGTAGTTGTTGGCATCCTCTGGCAAGCTGCGACCCTTGGCACTGACGATGCCTTTGGTGACCGAGTGTTGAAAGCCGAACGGCGAACCGATAGCGAGCACCCACTCGCCGACCTTCAGTGTTTCGGACCTCCCGAGCTTGACCGCGGGAAGGTTGTCTTCATCAATCTTGAGTAATGCGAGATCCGACAGACTGTCTGCCCCGATTAGCGTCGCCACACGTTCGCGGCGGTCGCTCAGTGCGACCACGATCTCTTCTGCACCCTCAACGACGTGATTGTTCGTCAGGATGTAGCCGTCTTGCGAAATGATGAAGCCCGAACCGACGCCCGGAGACGGCGTCCCGCGGGGCATCTCGCGGAAGAAGCGGCGAAAAAACTCGGGGGCTGGCTGCTCACCAAGATTGCCGAGCCGGCGGTTGGACATCGGTCGCGTTGCAGAAATGTTGACAACGGACGGTGCCGCCCGCTCGACCAACCGGGTGAAGTCCGGCAGCGCCGCGAAAGCGGTGCCCCACAGGAGCGCCACAAGTGTCAATGCAGCTGCGACTGGCGTTCTCATCTCATTCTCCCGATATGTTGTCTTTGTCCGACCCTTGCGGATAGCGCTTGTGGCTCTTCGCAAGCTGAGGGCTCTTCCTAGCTGAGGGCTCTTCCTAGCTGAGGGCTCTTCCTAGCTGAGGGCTCTTCCTAGCTGAGGGCTCTTCCTAGCTGAGGGCTCTCGCGTTTCCGGCTCTATGTGAAGCGTGTTTTTTCGACGAGCCATATCCGAAAATGAGATTCGGTGTCTTCCAGATTCTCTCGTTTTCACTGAGGGACTTCAGTGCGGGACTTCAGTGGCAGGATGACAGAAACCGCAGGATCCGCAGACCCCAACCTCGCGCCCCAGGCTGCAACGACGCCGCCTGCGAGACCGGCCAGGAAGACCGCACCGTCACCGCCGCCCGCGCCATCAGCGACGAGCGCACCGAGAACAAAGCCCGTTGCAACCACTGCCACGGACGCCTGAAGGATGGCAAAGGGGTCCATTTCAACCTGAATGCTGTCCCCCGCTTCCAACACGCCCGGTCTTGTCAGCAATGCGGCGGCCAGTTCGTGTACTTGTCGCCCATCTTTTTGTCGTGCCTCTGCGGCGATGGGCTCCCCACCAATCACTGGCGCTCCACGCTTGCCGATCGCAGGGACCTGAGAACAGGACCCGCTACAGCCGGCGCAACCTGGGTCGTCAACCTGAACCCAAAGCCGATTGTCATCTGCCCGTAGCACCGTCAATTGCCGCGCAGTCACTTCCTGACGCCAAACCTGAATCTATGAATCGACATCAATTCCAGAACCCGCCCTATTTATGTCGTTCTTCCGCTGATGCGCCCGTCCCCGTCTCGTTCGAATCGGTTGGATTGGGTTGGATTAGCGGTCGTCATCGAAAGTTACAACCCGGGAATTCTCATCGCGGGCATTGCGGCCATTCGGCTCGTTGCGCTGCAGGAACGCTTCAACCTCCTGACGCCGCTTTTCATCCAGTTGTCGAAGGCCGTCGCCCGGTTCACTCGCAAGCAACGCGTCTGATCTCCTGTCCCTGTCGCCGCTCACAGAGGGGTCGCTTGCCAACGCCGCTGGCTGGGCACTAACGGGGCCAGGCGCCACCGCCGCAGCAACGTTCGCGGATTCACCATCACGTGGCAGCAGAACAGATGCTGCAACAACCGCGACCGCTATGGTGGCCGCGACGGCCAGACCAGCACCCCAATATCGCCTGTCACCGCTTCGAGGTAGTGGCTGGAGAGTTGGTTGAACTGACTCGTCAAAAGGCTCGTTTACCACGTCTGCCTGGACCCGCGTGAAAAGCTGGCTGTGGTCGTGCTCCGAGAATTTTTCTTCGCCGCGTGCAGCGGAACGGACCCACTGCTGCTTGAGGATGGCCTCGCGCGCGTGTCCGTCGGCAGGCAATTGCCGCAAGAGCCGATGGACTTCGATTTCGCTCGCTTCACCATCGATGAAGGCTGACATGGACTCCATGAGTTTTTCCGTCACCGGCTACTCCTTGTTCCTCTCGTCACTATTTCCATCTTTCTGTCTTTTCGTCTTCCGTCTACTGTCTACTGTCGCCTACTTCAGTCTAATTGAGGCGACACCCTGTCGGTTCTACCTCGTGGCGTCGTGGCACCTCACGGGTCGCGAATAGAGCTTTGATTACCGTACGCCGATTTCGTTCCGAATGCTGAGCCGACGGCAAATGAACGTTGGTGGCCCCCGCGTCATTCTTCCCGACGACCCTCGTGTGCGCTCTGTCTATCCGGCGCCCTCTGTCTATTCCGGCGTTCATCGTCCATCCCGGCGCCCAGTGTCTATCCAGGCGCCCAGTGTCTTGCGCCGTGCCATGTCATCACTTCAGGCCGTCAATCTGTTTCTCGATGGCCTCTCGTGCCCGGAATATCCGAGACCTCACGGTGCCAACCGGGCATTCCATAACCTGTGCGATCTGATCGTAGCTGAGGCCGTCAAACTCACGCAGCGTCACCGCGAGTTTCAACTCCTCCGGCAAACCGGCGATGGCACCGAACACCGCACCCTCGAGCTCCTCAGTCGCCAGCAGGGCCTCTGGGGACGTCGCATCACTGAGACGCGCACCCACATGCTCCCCGAATTCACCATCGCTCACATCAAGATCCCTGTCCGGGGGACGCCGTGCACGGGACACGAGATGGTTCTTGGCCGTGTTAATCGCAATCCGGTACAGCCAGGTATAGAACGCGCTTTCACCCCGGAAGCGCGGCAACGCCCGATACGCCTTCAGGAAGGCGTCCTGCGCCACATCCAAAACCTCGTCCCGATCACGTACGTAGCGGCCGATGAGCGCAACGATCTTGTGCTGATACTTCAGCACAAGCAGATCGAAGGCGCCTTTATCACCCCTCTGAACCCGTTCTACTAATCCCCGGTCTGTTTCTGGCACCGACTGCTCCACCACGGAATGCCGGGAGTATATAGCGGCATCGGCAACCGTTCTCTAGTAGACAGGCCCTCGGCGGATTAGTTCTCGCCTCCAGACCCAGATTGCCACCACGCCCGGCCACGTTGAGGCAATCGACAGCCTGTTTTTTGTTAGGCTGTCCCCTCATTTTCCTCGCGCGAGACCCCGTGACCGGACACCATCAGCACGACGTCCTCATCATCGGCAGCGGCGCAGCAGGCATGACCCTTGCCCTCAAGCTGCCGTCCGAATACCGGGTCGCAATGCTCTGCAAAGACGTCGCGAGCGAAGGCAGTACGTATTACGCTCAGGGCGGCGTCGCTGCTGTAATGGATGAATACGATACGTTTGAGTCGCACATCGCCGACACCCTGGAGGCTGGCGCCGGCCTCTGCCATCGGGACGCCGTCGAGTTCACTGTTGAACGCTCCTCCGCCGTGATCGACTGGCTGATCGAGCTCGGGGTCCAGTTCGACAAGGAATCCGGCACCAATCAGTACCACTTGACCCGCGAAGGGGGCCACAGTCATCGCCGGGTCATCCACGCCGCCGATGCCACCGGCAGGGAGATCGCTGTCACCCTGAAGCAGCAACTCGACCGCACAGACAACGTCTCGCTGTACGAACGATACGTAGCCGTTGACCTCATCACCCAGGACAAGGTTGACCAGCGCGGCACGCGCTGCCTCGGAGCATACGTGCTGAATCTCGTGACCGGCAACGTGGAGTTGTTTCGCGCGTCGTTTGTCATCATCGCGACGGGCGGCGCATCGAAGGTTTATCTGTACACCAGCAACCCGGATACGGCGAGCGGCGACGGTCTCGCCATGGCCTGGCGCGCTGGGTGTCGGGTGGCCAATATGGAGTTCAACCAGTTCCACCCCACCTGTCTTTACCACCCCGACGCCAAGTCCTTTCTGGTCACCGAGGCGTTGCGGGGTGAGGGGGCGCGACTACTCCTGCCGGATGGTAGCCGCTTCATGGAGAACTTCGACGAGCGCCTTGAACTTGCGCCACGAGACATCGTCGCGCGTGCCATTGACCATGAGATGAAACGGCTCGGATGCGATTGCGTGTACCTCGACATTTCGCACAAGGACCCGGACTTCATCGTCAGTCACTTCCCCACCATTCATGCACGCTGCCTCGAACTCGGCATCGACATGACCAGGAACCCCATTCCAATAGTGCCCGCGGCCCATTACACCTGTGGCGGCATCGTGACTGATCTGGCGGGCCTGACTGACATTCCGAATCTCTATGCCATTGGCGAGGCGAGCTTCACCGGATTGCATGGCGCGAATCGAATGGCGTCCAACTCGTTGCTTGAATGCATGGTCTTTGCGACCGCCGCTGCGCAACACATTGCGGAACAACCGCTAACGGCACCACCCAACGTACAGATTCCCGCCTGGGATGACTCGCTCGTGACCGATTCCGATGAGGACGTCATCATCTCTCACAACTGGGATGAGTTGCGGCGCTTTATGTGGGATTACGTTGGCATCGTGCGCACCGACAAGCGCCTGCAGCGTGCGCGGCGCCGGGTCCAACTGCTGATTCAGGAGATCAACGAGTATTACTCCAACTACCACATCAGCAGTGACCTGATTGAACTCAGGAATCTGACTCAGGTCGCTGACCTCATCATTCAGTCAGCGATTCGCCGCAAGGAGAGTCGCGGGTTGCACTACACGCTCGACTACCCCGACGTGCTGCCGGCCCCTGCTGACACGATATTAGTGCCACCGAGTTACATCGGCGCGGGACATGTCCCAGCGCCGATATAACCAATCGATGGGTTGGCCGCCCGCGCAGGTCAGGTGAAATAAGACTTCGACATCGCGGCCGCGGCGAAGTTTTCCTTCAGGTGTTGCCACGTCTGCGAGTCTGCGTTGACCGCATCCAGACCGTGCGCGAGCACGTAGGCATAGCTGCGCTGAAAGGCGGTCAGCTTTGCGCTTAGCAGCTGCGGATCGTAGTACCCGTCGTATGCGTCAGGATTGCCCCACCCAAGAAAACGCCGACCAGCCAGATAACGACCGGCCTTCATGCCGATCAGTCCCATCCCTGCCTCGTGGGCAGCGGCCAGCACCGGTTGCAGTTGGATGAGTGGCGGCGTGCCGTCGAGCAGCGCTCTTGTCTCCCAGTCGTACCAACCGCCCGGCGTGATGGCGATCTGAGCGAGGTCAAAGCGACCACTCTTCGCTGCCGCCAGCAGGACATTCTGCGCATTCTCGTGCGTCGACAAGCCGAGATACTTGACCTTGCCGGCATCGCGCGCCGTCTCGAACGCCTGATACATCTCGTCACTCTCGATCAGGGACACGTTCTTCGCAGCCATGATGTAGTAGGCGTCCACCTGCTCGACCCCAAGCCCCTTCAGACTCCGGTCCAGCCATGACGACCAATTGGCCGCGGCATCACGTCGCTTCTCCGCCGAGAGTACCTCGTCCGCATCCATCTCGACTTGTGGTGTCGCCTTTGAGATGAGAAACGCCTTATCTCTGCGTCCTTTGAGGAAGACCCCCAGGTGGTGCTCCGCCTCACCGTAGTAGTCGCTGTAACCGACGTCGAAAACATTGACCCCGGCATCCGCCGCCGGTGCCAGCAGATCTTTGGACTGGCCACTCGAGAGCGCGGCACCACAACCGAACACCAGCCGACTGCCGTTGAACCCGGTGCGCCCGAGCCGTCGGTAGTCCATCCTGGGCCAAGCGTCGGTCGATCCTTTGGCGTCTTCAACCGCCGCTTTGATGCTCCCCGACCGCAGCAGAGTTTGACCACCGATTCCGGCCATGGCCACTACGTTGAGAAAACCTCGTCGTGTCGTTCGCGGCATGTTAGTCCTCCGATCTTCGGTTCTTCTTAGTCTGAATGAAACACGATGCGCTTCGTTACGCGTGCGCAATTCGGTCAAGTGTGCGCTTCGGTCAAGCGTGCGCTTCTGCAAAGCACCCGGCTTGAGTACGTAGCTCGTCCTCCCGCGCACCATTAACGATCGACTCATCGACCCGACGTCATTCCCGATTGACGGGGCATGCCCAAGCGAAGAAACACCCTCAAGCGTCGGTGGACATCATGGTCGATGCTGTCGTGCCAGATTGCCACGGCGTACCGCTGATTACGAGCACCACAAAAGCGCAGTACCACTAGCGCGGGGGTCACGATCAGATCCCCGGGCAATGCATCGCTCAGCACAACGTCATCGACCTCGCCGTCCGCGCGGACCAATTGCCAGCCCGCGACGCGATGTGTGATGGCAAGGACAGCATCTGGCGCCAGTAAAAGGCAGGCGGCATGCATTCGATCGGCAAGATAGAGCAAGAGAGCGAGCGAGAGTGACGCCGCCATGATCGCAGGCACGACACTGATCCAGACAGCCGCGATGCCAAACAAACAGGAAACAATCATTAGCAGCGTGTAGGTCGTTGAGGGCCGCAGATTGAGGTCAAAGTGTTCGTCAAAGTGGGACATCTGAGGAGACTCAGCGTTGTCTCTCGCGCGAATCAGGCAGGCTGGATGCGGGCAAGGATGGTCTCGACCATCGCAGCGAATGCGGGATCGCAGGGACAGGTCTTGCGACTGAACCAGGACAAGAGATCAGGATCATCTTCGTCCAACAGTCCAACAAACGTCTGCTGATCCGACGCGTCAAGATCGTCGAAGGCTTCCTCAAGAAACGGCCCGAGGAGTAAGTCGAGCTCCAGCATGCCACGCCGGCAGCGCCATCGAAGCTTCTTTTTAAAGACCTCATCGAACATAAGAATCGAACATAAGCGAACATAAGAAAGGTGGCTAAAACGCCTTCGGTCTCGCGGGAAACCCAAGCTAGTTCTTGTCCCAGGATTGTCATCCTGACAATTTTTCGGCGTCGGTTTGCAAGCAAACCTCGCATTTTCCTGAAAATGGCGGTGCATCCCTGCACCGCACACCAGTGCCCGCCCCAGAACGTAGTTCCGGGACAGAAACTAGCTTACCAACATCGGCTGGCGTAGGTTGTAAGTGATTGGCCTCTCTTGTGTGAGCCATTCGCCGGGTCTCGCCTGCAGGATCAACAGGAAACGTGTCGAGTCTCGATCTCCATCTGGCGATTCGGCACGACTCAAACAAGCGCCCTCGCAGCTCGCGCCCTGGGTCTGCCCGTTTTTTGTCGCTTTAGGTTTGCCGCTTTAGGTTTACAATCATCCTATGAATGCCACCACTATCGCCGACGCTGGTTTCCTAACCATTAAGGGACGGGACGCTCTCAAGTTTCTGCAGGGCTACACGACCAACGATCTCGACACGCTGGGCCCTGACGGTGGTCTCGGCGCGATGTGCAATCTCAAGGGGCGCATGCTGACCAGCTTTCGCATCGCCGCCATCGAAGACGGCTTCATGCTGCGCATGCATCGACCGCTCGTACCAAAGACGATTGACTTTCTGTCTCGCTACATCGTCTTCTCAAAAGCGGCGATGTGCGATGTGAGCGATGACTACGTCGCCGTCGGCATAGACTCCGACGTGCGCCCGTCGGCTGACGCCTTCGGCAAAACGATCCTGTCGGCCATCGGGTTAGACAACCTGTTTGAAGCCTGGCTACCAGCCGCGGCGAGCAGCAAAGTTTCGATCGGTCATGACGAAACCGAATGGGCGTTCGCCGAAATAGCGGCTGGCATCGCCTGGGTTCACGAGGCGACGACCGAAGCCTTCCTGCCGCAGATGTTTGGCTACGCGGAGATCGGCGGCATTAGCTTCGACAAGGGTTGTTACCTCGGTCAGGAAATCGTCGCACGGATGGAATATCGCGGCGAGCTGAAGCGACACTTGCGGCACGCGACCACCGCCGGTCATGCCAGCGTCGGTGACGAGATCACCGATGGCGGAAAGGGCGCCGGCAGCGTCGTCGCCAGCGCCCGACGTGACAACTGCACCCACCTGCTTGCGGTCCTGCGTGACGATGCCGGGGCGTTGACGGTTCACGGTGAATCCGTCGACCTGACCTGACCTGCCCGCCCGGGGCAACTGCATCCGTCGCCGCGTAATCTCTGCGCACGTTCAATGGGCACATCGACTCCTGCGAGGGTATCCACCGATGTCACGGTGCTCACTCCGTCCCTGGGCACTCGATGCTTCTCCGCTTCTCCGGCGGGCGCTCATGCCCTGTGACCACTCTCTCATTCTCTTAGCGGGCCGCCCGGGCCGCAGATAGCGACAAACTGCCAGATGCGTTTTTCGCCCGAGCGTGCCTCGCTTTTTCTCCCGAATTGTCTATACCTAAAGCTAGTGGTTTCGACCAGCCCGTGAACGGGTCGAACGGACCGGGGCATGCCCCTTCTAATCAGCTGAAGGGGAGCTGCCAATGACCGCACGTCCGCAAGCCCACTCCGAATACTCATGGACAGGGAAGCCAATGGAACAGTCGATCCCGGAAATCAAGGAGGAGATCCTCACCGCCATCGAACGCGATGCTCTGATTCTGCCAACGATGCCCGAAGTCGCGTTGCGCGTGAAAGAAGCCCCGAGGATGAAAACGCGACCGCGTCGACGCTCACCCGTGTTATCGGCAACGACGTCGCATTATCAGCACGCATCATCAAGGTCGCGAACAGCCCGATGGTTCGTGGTGCGCAGGTCATTGAGGACTTACAGATGGCGATCAGCCGGATGGGTGTGCAACAAACCGGAAACCCCGCGATGGGCATCGCCATGGAGCAACTCTTCCAGGCAACGTCGGACGCGGTTGACTTCCATCTGCGAGAATCGTTGGGAGCACTCGACCGAGGTCGCCTCGTTGAGCTATGTCCTATGCGATCACTTTACCGACCTGCGCGCTGATCAGGCGACGCTCGCCGGTCTGGTCCATGAAATCGGCGTTCTGCCGATTCTCGCCTGGGCTGACGATCGCGACTGGTCCGACGAAAAAACCCGCGATATCACCAGCGCGTTGCATCCACTCCTGGGCGCCAAAATATTACAGGAGTGGGACTTCCCACGTGAGATTCAATTGATTTCAGAAGACTACACAGCTTTCAATCGTCGTTGTCACAACACCGACTATTTTGATGTTGTTATGGTATCTATTTTTAATACACGCGTTGGCACAGACCATCCGCACGCCGGCATCCCATGGTCTGATATTCAAGCATTTGAACACCTTGGCATCGACCTCGATATCATCTTTGGCGATCAGGAAGGCATGGAAGAAGAGGTCGAAGCAGCGCAAGACGTGTTCGCCTGAACCCACCAGTTCAGATACCCGTCAGGACCCTGACGGCCCTTATACCTCCGCGAGTTCCGCCAGCACGGAAGCGATCACTGAATTCGCTTCCACGTTCTGTTCAACCGAATCGTTAATCGACCAAACGTTGGCCAGAACGAAGTCAACATAACCGGCGCGAGCGATATCAGTCTGCAAGTGACCGGTGATCTCTGTCATGCCGCGACTGCGCGCTTACAGCCTTTCGCGCACATGCCATGGCCTCACCCTCTCCGACGCCACGGCAAGCCGACTCTCCGCCGGCCCGTTGCCATCGATGTAGGTGTCACCCAGGAAGTTGTGAACGAATCGACCGCACTCCATGACAGCGGGAGCAATCACGCCTTTCGGATCGATCGCAAGCCATCCCCGCACCGAATTATGTTCTCGTGATGCAGGTCGCCGTGGATCAGTT
>Ga0115002_10000986_pt1 | contig 39741 bp, 33 predicted proteins | sample ArcticOcean_MG_C_8_FD_89576 | JGI IMG/M metagenome (GOLD analysis project Ga0115002, IMG submission 89576) | Marine microbial communities from western Arctic Ocean - ArcticOcean_MG_CB11_86 | ecosystem: Environmental > Aquatic > Marine > Oceanic | place: Arctic Ocean: Canada Basin | collected... | reverse complement strand
TGCAGTCTCAGTAGCTGCAGTCTCAGTAGCTGCAGTCTCAGTAGCTGCAGTCTCAGTAGCTGCAGTCTCAGTAGCTGCAGTCTCAGTAGCTGCAGTCTCAGTAGCTGCAGTCTCAGTAGATACAGTCTCAGTAGATACAGTCTCAGTAGATACAGTCTCAGTAGATACAGTCTCAGTAGCTACAGTCTCAGTAGCTGCAGTCTCAGTAGCCGCAGTCTCAGTAGCTGCAGTCTCAGTAGCTGCGGATAGTTCCTCAGCAGTCTCTTTCACAATATTTTCTGTAGGAGGAGTTATATTTTCTCCAACATCTACACCAGTAGAAGTTAATTCTTGCTGTAAACCATCGAGCACGGCACCAGAAAATAGATCGCAATAAAGCTGTATAGCACGCATGGCATCATCATTACCTGGTATCGGATAATCAATAAATTGAGGATTTGAATTTGAATCAACTACAGCGGCAATTGGTATACCTAGTTTTTTAGCCTCACTTATTGCAATCTCTTCTTTATTTGTATCGATAACAACCAACATATCTGGACGTCCGCCCATTTCTTTTATTCCACCTAGTGCCAAGTCTAATTTATCGCGTTTCCTAGTTAAATTGAGAAGCTCTTTTTTAGTTAGCCCCTTACTCTCATCAGAGTTTAAAAGGCTCTCAAGGTCTCTAAGGGTTTTAATAGAATTTGATATAGTTTTCCAGTTGGTTAGCATTCCACCGAGCCAGCGATGGTTAACATAGTACTGACCACACTTCTTAGCAGACTCTGCAATTATTTCAGAAGCAGCTCGCTTAGTTCCTACAAAAAGCACTCTTCCACCGCCAGCGGCGATGTCACGAGTGGTATTCAGTGCTGCATAAAGCATTGGAACTGTTTGTTGCAAATCAATAATATGAACTTTATTTCGGCTACCAAAAATGAACTGCTCCATTTTTGGATTCCATCTACGAGTATTGTGCCCGAAATGCACACCCGCTTCCAATAACTGGCGCATAGTAAATGTTGGGACCGCCATTAGGGTCTCTCCTTCTCCGGTTAAACCTCTGTAGAACGCGGCCCAATGAGGGCACCGGAGCGAATACATAGTCTTTCTACGTAGCCGCAAATCCTACATGTGATATAATTAATTAAATCAAATACTTTATGAGTTAGCTAGATAGCGCTCTATCACTATAATTGCAAGTTTTGCTTATAATTTAATTACCCCTTTTTATACTCAATCTCTAGAGCCACCATATCGGTATCTCCTACATTTGTAACGTTGTGCTCAAATCCATCTCCAACTTCATAAAAAAAAGATTTCCCTGGCTCAGATTTTATTTCCCCGACAACCCCATCAGAACGTTCATAACGCAATTTTGCTGCCTCAATATGGTATCCAACATAATTTGTATCATGAACATGCCACCCGGATTGTTGGCCTGGCTTAATACGGTGAAAGGTTATACGTGTAGTATCATTATCTAATAGAATATCATAATGACTAAGTTCTTCAGCAGAGATTTCTACCTTGTTTTTTTCTTCAAGATGATTAGACATAAAATTTCTCTCCGATTTAGTGTTGAAGAATCACATTTTATATTCAATTTCCAATGCAATAATTTGTACATCACCAACATTAATTGCATTATGCTCAACCGGAGCCTGAACCGAAAGAGCGACGCCAGGTATATAATCTATTTCTACTTCTGATCCATCAACATAATCAAGATGTAAAGTACCATTGGATTGCTGCAATGCAACATAATCATATTCATGTTTATGCCAACCAGTTTGCTCCCCAGGCTGAATAGTAAATAATGTAATACATGTTTTTTCATCATTTAAGAGAACTTGGTGCTTAGCAATTGGAAGGGCTGCTGATTCCGTAGCTGTTTTATCAATTAGCTTAGTTGACATACAAACTCCTTATTTATTTTGCCAAGAATTATATCAAAAAAAAGTAATATACCCTATTTGAAACATTCTAAGCCTCAATAACCTCTATTACACCTGGTATAGATCTAATTGCTTCACATACATGAGTTGTATAAGTAAACGCACCCTCAAGACGAACTTCTACATCTCTATCGACTGAAGGTATCATCAAACTTATTTTAGCTCTTCCATCTTTCGAATTTCTAGTATTTGTTTCCTTATCAATAACCGATTTAAGTGTTGGCAATATTTCAGCTTCATCCAACCACACTTGAATCGACATTGGAGCTGATGCAGCTGCTGAATCTATATCTATCAAGGACTGAAGGGTTAAACGTAGTTGCCCCTCTTCAATCCTCGCTAAGACCTTGATTAGCAAAGGTTTGATGCTATTTTCGAGAAGTTCTCTATGATTTGCTAATATTTCGGAAAAAGCTGTTACTTCGTATACTCCGGATCCATCTGATAATTGAATAAAAGCATATCTATTGCCTTTGTGAGACGTTCGATATTGTACGTTCAAAACTGTCCCCGCCAAAGAAGCAATCATTGTCCCTCCATTTGCTAGCACAGTATCATGAAGATTGTTAAAATTGGGAACACCCAAACGCTGTAAAGCGTTAGCATAATCATCTAGAGGATGCGCGGAAAGGTAAAAACCAATCGCATTAAGTTCTCTTTCTAAACGTTCCACTTGTGGCCATTCATCTACTGTTTCTAAACTCGGGGCATCAGTCATACCAACAGACTGATCATTTAAAAAATTAAATTGACCACTTTGTCGATCAGCACACTCCGATTGCGCATAGCTAATAATGAGTTCTATACCCTCAAACAATTCCGCTCGATTATTATTGATGGAATCTAGGGCTCCTGCCGCAATAAGATTTTCTATTAATCGTCTATTTAGTGACTGTGGATCGACCCTACCTGCTAAATCAAATATATTCGTATAACATCCATTTGCTTCCCGTTCTTTTATTACTGTGTCCATTGCAGCTGGACCTACACCCTTAATAGCGGAAAGGGCATAGCGAATTTCTCCGTCTATATTTTCACTTTCCTGTTTATCAGAGTATTCAACAGAAAATTCAACCTCAGATCTATTTAAGTCTGGAGGCAACAGAGGTATATTTTGACGTTCTAACTCTTGTTGATAGAGCGATAGCTTGTCAGTATTATTCATATCCAATGTCATAGATGCAGCAAAAAATTCAACTGCATAGTTGGCTTTCAAGTATGCAGTTTGATAAGCAATCATTGCGTAGGCAGCAGCATGAGCTTTATTAAAACCATATCCAGCAAACTTTGCTATAGTCTCAAAGATACGCGTGGCCGTTTCTTCATTTACATTTCGTGCTTTTGCTCCTGAAACAAAGACATCTCTTTGGTCATCCATTTCTTTCTGAATTTTTTTACCCATTGCTCGTCTTAATAAATCAGCAGAGCCAAGAGTAAAACCAGCTAGAGCTTGTGCCATTTGCATTACCTGCTCTTGATAAATTGGTATTCCATAGGTCTCACCCAGACAGTCTTTTAAATCGTCGTGCAGATAATCAACTTCCTCCAGTCCATGCTTACGATTAATATAACTTGGAATATTATCCATAGGTCCTGGACGATAAAGTGCGACTACAGCAATTATATCTTCAAACCTATCTGGCTTAAGCTTCCGCATAACATCGCGTACCCCAGATGATTCACACTGGAATACTCCAGTTGTGTCACCTTTGGTCAACATATCAAACGTGGCTATGTCATCAAGGGGAAGGTTTTGAATATCTATTTTAATATTCCTTTTATCTAATAAAGATAATGTTTTTTGGATTACATCCAGAGTTTTTAAACCTAAAAAATCAAATTTTACTAAGCCTGCAAGTTCAACATATTTCATTGAAAATTGAGTAGCTAGTGTCTCTGACCGTGGATCAAGGTATAAAGGAATTGTTTCTTCTAGAGGTCGATCGCCAATCACAATACCCGCGGCATGCGTTGATGAATTTCTATATAGTCCTTCTAGTTTTAGAGCTAAATCCAATAAATGTTTTATATTCTCATCGTTATTTTGGAAATTTTGTAACTCTGGCACCATTTTAATAGCCTGTTGCAGCGTTACAGGGTTTGCCGGAGTTGCTGGTACAAGCTTTGCAATACGATCAACTAATCCATACGGCATTTCTAAAACACGACCCACATCTCTAACAACTGCTCTGGCTTGAAGTTTACCAAATGTAATAATTTGGGCCACACGATCGAAACCGTATCTCTTCTGGACATAATGTATAACCTCATCACGTCTAGCCTGACAAAAATCTATATCAAAGTCTGGCATAGAAACACGCTCCGGATTAAGAAAGCGTTCAAAAAACAAACCCCAACGCAGAGGATCTAGATCAGTTATTGTAAGGGCCCAAGCAACTACAGAACCAGCTCCAGATCCTCTTCCTGGACCAACAGCAATATCATTAATTTTTGACCATTTTATAAAGTCTGATACAATTAAAAAATATCCGGAATAACCCATATCTTCAATTACTTGTAATTCATAGTTCAATCTATCTATGTACGGTTTAGAAGTACTTTTCTGTGTTTTTAAATCCATAGAAGATGTTAAAACGTGATTATTTAATCGTTGTTCTAAGCCGGCCTTAGCCTGAGTAACTAATTCCGTATTCTCATCTATATTAGTTCCTGTTGTAAAAGGAGGAAGTTTTGGCTGAGAACCTTTGGGCATAAACCCACATCGTTTAGCAATAACTTTAGTGTTTAGTATCGCTTCAGGTATATCTTGAAATAAGCGTTTCATTTCATCAGATGTTTTGAACCTATGCTCTGGTGTTACTCTACGGCGTCTTGAATCCGAAACATACGAACTCTCCGATATACACAGTAGTGCATCGTGAGCTTCATACATATCAGCACCAGAAAAAAACACCTCATTCGTAGCAACTAACGGCAATTCTTTTGCGTAAGCCAAATCTATCAACGCTTCTTCAACTAATGATTCATCATCTAGCCCGTGTCGCTGCAGTTCTATATAGAGACGGTTTGGAAATAAGCTAATTAAACGATCACAATAACCTTGAACATTCTCTTTCTGCCCATTTTTTATTAACCTTGCCAGCTCACCACTTATTCCACCACTAAGAGCTATAAGTCCTTCAGTATGCCCACTCAATTCTTCTAAAGACAACTGAGCTCTATATAGTGGATCTGTCGATGCATAAGAGTAACTAACTAGATGTAGAAGATTTCGGTATCCTACTTCTGACTGTACTAACAAAACTAACTGGCTTGGAGGAGGTAATATATTTTGTTTTGATGCACTGTTAATTAAAGATTGAGATTTAGTTTCTACATCTTTATTGTTAATAGACAACTGACAGCCAATAATAGGCTGTATTCCATCTTTAGCAGCTTCTAACGAAAACTCTAAAGCACCAAATAGATTAGATGTATCGGTAATAGCGATAGCAGGCATCTTCTGCTGTTTACATATTGACAACATTTCGGGAATGCGTATTGCGCCTTCTGCTAAAGAATAAGCAGAGTGAACACGCAAATGAACAAATTCAGCAAGCATCTCTTAATCTCCTACTTATAGCTTACCTTCGTGCTATTTGATTCGATATTGACCAAGTCTGTGGAAAACCTAGATATCGGTGGAGAAAACTCGACCCTCTTTTAAATAACAGATACGATCCATAAGCGAAGCCAGCTCCAAATTATGAGTAGCAATTAGTGCTGCTACATTATTATTTTTAACCACAAGCATAAGTTTTTCAAACACTTTTGCCGCTGTTTGAGGATCAAGATTACCTGTTGGTTCATCAGCAATTAAAATATTAGGTTTGTTAGATAACGCTCTAGCTATAGCAATTCTTTGTTTCTCTCCTCCACTCAATTTCCCTGGTCTATGGTGTAGACGATTACTTAAGCCCAGTGATTTAATAATATCATCAGCAAAAGATTCAGCCATTACTTTACTCACTCCAGCAATCATTTGAGGTATCATTACATTTTCTCTAGCTGAAAATTCATTTAACAGATGATGAAACTGGTATACGAAACCGATTTGGTGAAGCCTGATTAGAGTTCGCTCCCTATCATTTAGATTAATACAATCAGAGCTATTTATAAAAACCTCACCCGTTTTAGGCTGTTCTAGTAAGGCCGCTATGTGTAGTAGACTGGACTTACCCGATCCTGAAGGGCCTACAAGAGCTACAATCTCCCCAGGCATTATTTCAATTGAGGCACCACATAAAACACGCAGCTCTTTATCTCCTTGCATAAAACTTTGAAAGATGTTTTTCAGAATGAGTGCCGGTTTAGTCATATCGTAACGCAACAATGGGGTCTAACCGTGAAGCTCTCCAACTTGGATACAAAGTAGCTATAATAGTTAACCCAAAGGAAATCGATGCCACCATAATAACCTCACTAGTTACCACTTTACAGGGTAGATGGCTAAAATAATAAATCTCAGGAGAGAAAAAATTTGTTCCTGATATGTTTTCTATTAAATTTTGAATAGAGGATATGTAGTATGTAATTATTAAACCTACGATTGTACCGAAAATAGTACCTGCTAATCCGATGCTAGCTCCTGCCAGAAGAAAAATACGCATAATCATCGCTTTGGGAGCTCCTACAGTTCGTAGAATAGCAATAGCCGATCCTTTATCTTTTACCATCATTATTAGACTTGAAATTATATTAAAAGCAGCTACTAAAATAATAAGCATCACAATTAAAAACATTACATTTTTCTGTACTTTTAAAGCAGAAAAAATTGAGTTATTTTCTTCTTGCCAGTCAAAAATAACTAAATCTGCATTTAAATTATCCCTTATGGAATGACGAGATACTCCTAATTTATCTGGCTTCTTAACAAAAACTTCTATTTTAGATACGCTATCGCCTAAACGAAAATATTTTTGAGCTTCATGTAAAGACATAAATATAAAACTACGATCATATTGAAAGTGCCCTACTTCAAAAGTTCCTATGATTTTGTATGTTTTTAAACGAGGAATGTTACCTAATGCTGTTATTGTACCCTGAGGAGATATTAAGGTTATATAATCGTTGGTAACTGCACCTAAGGCCATGGCAAGTCTCGAACCAATAATAATGCTTTTGTGACTATCAAAACCCTTTAATGATCCTTTAGTAATATTATCAGATATTAGACGTCGATCTAATAAATCAGCTTTATCCATACCTCTAACAAGTGCACCTGATGAACGGTTTTTAAATGAAACTAATACCTGAGATTCTATCACTGGGACTGCATGAACAACACCTTTAGAACCAATCACCTTTTCAGCTACCTTTTTGTAATCATAAAGATTATCAGATTTAGATATAATAGAAATATGACCTTTAAATCCAAGAATACTATTTAATAACTCATCCCTAAGACCATTTTGTATAGACAAAACAATAATTAATGTCGCTACACCTAGAGTAATACCAAAAAATGAAAACCAAGAAATAACCGAAATAAATCTCTCAGTTCTTCGAGATCTAATATACCTAATTGCTATTTTTAGCTCTATTAGAGTAAACATTACATATGTTTACTACTAGAAATGGACATAAGGATTTTTGTTTGTTGATAACTACTTATCACAAAATACCCTTCCCTTTATCCATTCCTGAATACCTTCAATGGACATCTGTCTACTCTCGCCATCTGCCCGGCACTTTAGCTCAACTACACCTTCCTTCAACCCACGAGGTCCAACTATAATCTGCCAGGGTAAACCAATGAGATCCATTTCTGCAAACTTTGTCCCAGCTCTTTCATTCCGATCGTCGTAAAGTATGTCTACAGAATATCTATTGCAATCTGCATAAATTTTTTCGCAAACCCCTTCACATTCTAGATCTTCAGTTTTTAAATTAATTAATCCTATATTCCAAGGAGCAATAGATTCTGGCCAAATAATTCCTTTTTCATCATGAGATGATTCAATAATAGCTCCGACTAACCGAGAGACGCCAATTCCATAGCTACCCATTTCGATAGCGGTTTTATTTCCTTCGGAATCCTGAACAAAGGCATTCATTTTTTCTGAGTATTTAGTGCCAAAGTAAAATATATGCCCCACCTCAATACCTCTTGCTTTAATCAAATCTTCGTCTGCAATGGGACATTGATCAGGTTCGTGCTTTTCATCAGTAGCTGCATAATAACAAGTCCAATTATCAACCATACCCTGTAAATCTGACTCATAATTAGTATCTCTTCCAGGGATCTCAATATCGAGTAGTCTTCTATCACAGAAAACTTCACTCTCACCTGTATCTGCAAGTATTATAAACTCGTGACTTAGGTTGCCGCCAATAGGACCTGTATCTGCCGACATAGGTATAGCTTTCAAACCCAAACGAGAAAATGTTCGAAGATAACAAATAAACATTTTATTATACGAGTGTTTAGCGCTCTGATAATTAAGGTCAAACGAATAATTATCTTTCATCAAAAATTCACGCCCTCGCATAACACCAAATCTAGGCCTTACTTCATCTCTAAATTTCCACTGTATATGATATAGATTTTTAGGCAGATCTTTGTAACTATTAATATCTTTAGAAACTATATCAGTAATCAGTTCCTCATTGGTAGGGCCATATAACATTTCACGGTTATGACGGTCCGTAATTCTTAACATTTCCTTCCCATAGTCTTCATAACGTTCCGACTTACGCCATAGATCAGCGGATTGGATTGTCGGCATAAGAATTTCTTGGGCTCCCGTATGATCTTGTTCTTGCCGAACAATGTCACTTATTTTTTTTAAAACCCGATAGCCCATTGGCAACCACGAGTATATTCCCGCTGTAGATTGGCGAACCATTCCAGCTCTCATCATAAGTCTATGAGAAACAATTTGTGCTTCTGTAGGATTTTCTTTTAAAGTTGGAAGAAATAAATGAGTTCGCCGCATTATTTTAATCTCTATGAAGAATGAATTTTATTCAAATATCTTATCAAGATGAATTTTTAATACCTTAGAGTTATTTATATAAACCTTACAGAAAAATATAATTTATTATACATATTTTCCTCCTATCATATAATCAACTAATTGTTTTCCATGCAGGGTTTAATTTATATATAACATCAAATATAGGGCAGCTCTTTGAATGAGCACCCGGAAGAAACCCAGTACTCATAAGAAATTCATTAGTGATTTCTCCACCTGTAAAATGAAAGGTGTCTTTAAATTTTTTAACCCACTCTTTTTTCGTACTTGGATGATGTTTATATAACCAGTTATTCAAAGAAATATGTTTTTTTTGAATACCTTTTATCTGTTTAGCATTGTAAATAGTAGCTTCAATTTTAAGACGGTTGCGTATGACACCAGTATTCGACAATAATCTTTTTATATCAGCTTCGTCATAACTAGATACCTTATTTATATTAAAATTATTATACGCTTCTTGAATGGATTTCCTTTTCTTAAGAATTGTTAGCCAACTCAGACCTGCTTGATTTATTTCTAAAACAAGTCTCTCAAACATTACAGAATCATCCAATACAGGAAAACCATATTCGTTATCATGATAAGGACCATGTAAATAATGACCCGGCGCTATATCGCAATAATGAGACATCGTCTATTTATACCCTTCATTTATCAATAAGAAACAATATTAGCATGGGCACGTATAAGTATTATAAATTTTTAACATTACATATTTTCTTTGTATTTTTGCTGCTGGGTTTTACCGCATTTGGTGGGCCAGTTGCCCATATAGGTTACTTTCGTAGTGAATTTGTTGATAAACGCAAATGGGTTGATGCAAACCAGTTTCAAGACCTAGTCGCCTTATGCCAGTTTTTACCAGGACCAATGTCAAGTCAGGTTGGTTTTGGTCTTGGGATGTTGAGAGGTAATATACCAGGAGGTCTCGCTGCGTGGCTAGGTTTTACGGCACCATCAGCTATTTTTATGCTATGCATAGGAATTGGAATAAACCATTTCAATAATGAGTTAGTAATACCCTTTCTACATGGCCTAAAGCTTGCTGCAGTAGCCATTATCGCTTGGGCTTTGTGGCAAATGGGAAAATCAGCTCTTAGGGGAAAAACTGAGCTTATATTAGCTATAGGTTCTTGCACAATATTGCTTTGCACTAATTTATTATGGATTCAAGTGGCATTAATTATTTTATCTGCCTTTGTTGGTATATTTTGTATCCCACGTAAAAATAACGAAACTCTTACTAGTACCAACATTAAATTGTCCAAACGGTTTGGTAATATTTGCGTATTTATTCTTATTGGGATTTTACTTGGGGCCCCAGTAATTGCGGCCATAGCAAATATTGGTGAAATTTATATTTTCTCAAGCTTTTTTCGCGTAGGTTCATTCGTTTTTGGTGGTGGGCATGTTGTACTACCCCTTCTACAATCTGAGGTTGTACCTTTAGGTTGGGTAAATGAAGATAAATTTCTTGCAGGGTATGGTGCTGTACAAGCTATGCCCGGTCCATTATTTACTTTTGCTAGTTACCTTGGGGCAGTATCCGCTCCTATAATTGGTAATACAAATGGTTGGATAGTAGGCCTAATTGCTCTATTCGCTATTTTTCTACCTTCGTTTTTTATATTATGCGCTGCACTGCCTTATTGGACAATATTAAGATCAAATCCCTCTTTACGGTCAGCAATAAAAGCCGTAAATGCAACTGTAGTAGGAGTGCTTTTAGCTGTTTTTATTGATCCTGTTATAACTTCATCAGTAAATCAAATAAGTGATATATGTATTGTTTTTATCGGAATATTTTTACTAGCCTTAAAACGCATACCAGTATGGTTAATTGTCCTATTATCTGCTTCTACGGGAGCCTTTCTATAGAATATCACAGTCATAGATTTTTCATTTATTGTTTATAATTGCTCTAGCTCTATTAGAGTTCCAATAAAATCCTTGGGATGTAGAAACAAAACAGGTTTATCATGTGCTCCTGGCTTAGGTATTCCATCGCCTAAAACTCGTGCACCATTAGCAATTAAATGGTCCCGGGCACCGAGTATATTTTTTACTTCAAAACATAAATGATGAACTCCTCCAGATGGATTTTTTTCTAAAAATGACTGAATTGGAGAATTTTTTCCAAGGGGATGTAGTAATTCTATTTTGGTATTAGATAGTTCAACAAATACAGTTGTAACACCATGAAGAGGCAACTTTTTTGGAGCTGATACTTTAGCTTCAAGTATTTGTGTATATATATTTGCAGCAGATATCAGGTCAGGAACAGCTATAGCAATATGATTTAAACGTCCAATCATTATAGAATAAACTTTCTTCTATTTACTAGTTAAACGCACGAGATGTACTTTTATTACAGGGTTTTTACCTCGCCATTTACGCACAATTTTTCTTATATGACGTCTTATTGCTTCCTCTAAAACATAGTCATCTTTAAGCTTTTCAATTGGTAATGACGACATCTCTTCTAAAACATCATCTATAATATCTTCAGCCAATTCTATATCATGATCTTCAATACCCGTTATACCCGGCGCTGATAAAATAGGTTCATTAACTACCCGACCAAGTTGATCCACAACAATAGTAAAAATTACTACCCCCTCTGAGAACATAAGTCTTCGTGTTTGTAATATTTCACTATAAACATTTATTAATTCTGTGCCATCAACAGTTAAACGTCCTGTTTTAACAAAACCAACAACTTCTGGTTGATTTCTTTTGAGAAGTAAAACTTCTCCGTTTCTAATCACTGGAGAAAATGGAACATCGCATTCTATTGCTAGTTCTGAATTTGCGTGAAGATGAATCTCTTCTCCATGAACAGGTACTACTATATTAGGTTTAACCCATTTATACATATTAGTGAGGTCATCACGAGAAGGATGGCCCGAAACATGAACAAATGCATCTTTCTCAGTTATTACCTTTATTTTGGAACGAGTAAGTTGGTTTTGCAATTTCATTATAGAAATTTCATTACCAGGAATTATTCGTGAAGAAAATATGACCACATCATTCTCTTCTAAATTAATTTTAGAATGTTGGTTAGCTGAAATCCGCGTTAAAGCAGCACGCTTCTCTCCTTGGCTACCAGTACAAATAATTAGTATTTTTTCACGTGGTAAGGAGTTAGATTCTTGTTCTGTAACAAAAGGTGCAATTTCTGATAGATAACCACTCTCTCTTGCTACTTCCGTAATTCTCCAAAGAGAACGTCCAGCTAATACAACGGTTCTTCCATTGGCTGCTGCTACTTCGGCTATAGTTTGTATTCTCGCTACATTGCTTGCAAAACAAGAGATTAATACTCTTGTTTTAAATTTAGCTACTAATGACATAAGGCTATCACGGACCTTACCTTCGGATCCACTACTACCCGATGTCAATGCATTAGTTGAATCACTTATCATAGCTAAAATGTTATCTTTACCAGTTTTTTTAAAAAAATTCTCATCAGTCTTTTTTCCCAGGACTGGATCGTTATCAAGTTTCCAGTCACCTGTGTGAATTACAGAACCCACTGATGTTCTTATAAAAACAGCATTTGGTTCAGGTATAGAATGGGTAACTGTAATCAACTGAATGTCGAAGGGATCAAGTTTAATGCTCTCAGTCATATTAACAACCGTAATATCCAAGTGATCACTTACACCTGCTTCATCCAATTTTTTATTTAATAGTCTCGCTGTGAAGGGTGTTGCATAAATTTTACAGCCCAGACTTCTCCATAGATATTGCACTGCTCCAATATGATCTTCATGCCCATGGGTTAGAACTAATCCAACAATATTATCGCGCTGTTCATCGATAAAGCTAGAATCAGGAATTATAATATTGGATTTATCGGTTAGTTCAGAATCAAATGTAATACCACAATCAATTATTATCCATTTCCCTGCATGACCGTAAAGATTAAAATTCATACCAATTTCACCCGTACCGCCTAAGGGAAGAAATAGTAGTTCATCACTACCTGGTAGTGAATTATATTCTTGTATCAATGGATCTAAGTCATTCATTATTTACGATTACGTCGATTTATCTCTATCAATCCTAAAAGCGTTAGATCAGGTTCAGCAATTTCAATGATATCGGTGTAATCTACAAATAAGGATGCAAGACCTCCCGTAGCAATTACCTTCATAGGAAGTCCATACTCCTCTATTATTCTAGGCACCATTCCTTCTATCATTGAAACATAACCCCAAAAAACACCTGATTGCATCGCAGCTACTGTATTTCCACCTATTATATTTTTAGGCTTTTCAATATTAACTCTCGGTAAAAGAGCGCCTGCCATTGAAAGAGCTTCTAATGACAGATTAACTCCTGGTGAAATTACCCCACCACACCAATTGCCATTATTATCAATTATATCAAATGTTGTACCTGTTCCAAAATCTATTACTATCAAGTCCTCTGGATAGCGTGTGTGGGCTCCCACAGCTGTCACCAGCCTATCTGAGCCAACTTGTTCTGGGCGCTCAACTAGAATTTTTATTCCTAAATCAACGTTAGGCTCTCTTACAATTAGTGGTGTTATATTAAAATGATTATTTATTAACTTATTTAAATTAAATCGTGTTCTAGGAACGACAGTTGTTATTATTACTTCTTTTATCATGTCAACACGCAATTTTTTCAGTGACATTAACTGAGTTAACCAAACTGCGTATTCATCACTTGTTCTTTCAGAATCTGTTGATATGCGCCACATACCAAGTTTTTTTTCTCCATTATATATGGCAAAAACTGTATTGGTGTTTCCGCAATCAATCGCTAACAACATAAATAAACTCTTTAATTTTCTATATTCATAGGAAAAACATCTCCAACATCAATTTTATTTACCTCACCATTTGTATTTAGCAATAAACTACCCCTATTATCTATACCTACAAATGTTCCACATATTTCATTACCTGGTAAACGAACCTTAATATCTGTTCCTTGATTAAGTGACAACGATAGCCACCTCTCTCTAATTAAATCAAATCCATTATTTACCCATTTTTCTACGTTTAAAAAATAAAAATGCAAAAATGTACATAGTACTTGTTCTACATTAACTATAGATCCCTCTTGATGTAAGCTTGTAGATTTATCAATATCACTCGGGAATTTTTCAACATTAACCCCAACACCAATAACCAACCATTCTAAGCTTTTATTTGAATTGGAAGAACTTTCTAAAAGAATGCCAGAAGCTTTTTTCCCGTTGGCTAGAATATCATTCGGCCATTTTAATGTGATTGTTATATTAGTTAATGATAACAATGCTTCTGCCAAAGCAACACCAGCAACAAAACCCAATTGGGTGGCATCAGAAGGCAAACAATTAGGTCTTTGTATTACAGAAAGATAGAGATTCCCAACTGGAGAGTGCCATGATCGTCCGTATCTGCCTTTTCCTAGTTTTTGTTCACGAGCCCAAATAACGGTTCCGGGTTCAGCTCCTTCTTTTGCCAGTTTTTTGGCCTCTTCATTTGTACTACCTAAGCTATCAAATGACATCAATTTACAATTAGCAGGTAAGTCAGATTCTTTAAATATCATATTGCAAATAGTGTAGCCGCTGCTATAGCAGTTGTATTAAGTATCGGCCAAATAATAAAAATAAAGAATACAACTGCTACGCTCATTCCAATAGTAACTATTGATATTTCCTTACCTATGGGTGAATCAAAGGAATCTAAGGGGTTATCAAAATACATTAATTTAACTATACGTAAATAATAGTAAGAAGAAACAACGCTTGCCAATACCCCTAAAACAGCCAACGTATATAAATCTGCCTCAATAGCAGCTTTAAAGATAAAATATTTTCCGAAAAAACCAGCGAGAGGGGGTATACCGGCCATTGAAAACATAAATATAGTTATAGATACAGCCATTATAGGGTTGGTTCTACTGAGCCCGGCTAACTGATCTATATCTTCAATCATTCTCCCCTGTTTACGCATTGCTAAAATACAAGCAAAAGTACCAATATTCATAAACAGATATACAGTCAAATAAAGTAATACCGCCTGAGTTCCACTTTCATTTCCAGCTGCCAAACCCACTAAAATAAACCCCATATGCCCTATCGAACTATAGGCCATTAATCGTTTTATATTATTCTGATTAATCGCAGCAAAAGCTCCTAATGTCATAGATGCTGCCGATATAAACCATACTATCTGTTGCCACTGATCAAAATATTCACCAAATGGTTGAATTAGAATACGTATAATCAAAATCATAGCTGCAACTTTAGGTGCAATAGCAAAAAAAGCTGTGACTGGAGTTGGTGCTCCTTCATAAACATCAGGAGTCCACATATGAAAAGGAACTGCAGAAATTTTAAATGCCAACCCCGCAATAATGAACACTAAACCAACTGTCACTCCAATAATTGGATCATTATGGCCATAATTATTAAATACAATTGATAATTTATCAAAACTTGTCGATCCAGAAAAACCGTAGACCATACTCATGCCATAAAGTAATATGCCTGAGCTTAGTGCTCCTAATACAAAATATTTTAAACCTGCCTCAGCTGATTTAACCGAATCCCTGCGGATTGTTGCTAATACGTATAAAGATAGACTCTGCAGTTCAATTCCAAGATAGAGAGATATCAGGTCATTAGCTGATACCATCATCATCATTCCTAAAACAGAAAATAGAATGAGAATAGGAAATTCAAACTGTAAAATATTCTCTCTTTTGTTATAAGGCATGGCCAAAATTAAAGTAAATGCTGCCGCTAGCAGAATTAAAAGTTTTGCATAATTAGAAAACTCCTCCACAACGAAGAGGTTATTAAATGCTGTAACACGTTCTACTGGACCAATAATAACCAACACAGCAGCTATACTCATTGTAAGAACACTTAACCAACTGATAGTCGCAGTTGATTTGTTACCCATAAAGGCTCCATATAAAAGAAACAGCAACGTTGATCCTACAATAGTAAGTTCAGGTTTCGCTATAATAAGGTCAGGTATAAGATTCAATTCTTCATCCTTAGATCAGTGGCCAACTACATAATTGGATTTTACCTGTTCAAAGCTAACTGATAATTTTCAAGCAAATTCATAACACTTGCATCCATCACATCTAGGAAGGGTTGAGGCCACAAACCCATCCACAATATTAGTATTATAAGTGGCGTAAAAATACATATTTCACGAAAATCAAGGTCTAATATTTCCTTTAAATCTTCTTTAACAAGTTTTCCAAAAACAACTCTTCTATACATGTACAACATGTACGCAGCACCAAGAATTATGCCGGTTGTGGCTAGCAAAGCAACCCAAGTATTGGCGTTATAAGCACCGATTAGGATCATAAACTCGCCTATAAACCCGCTGGTTCCAGGCAGAGCGACTGAGCCTAATACAAACAACATAAAAACCACAGCATACTTAGGCATTCTCTCAACGAGTCCACCATAACGACTTATATCTCTACTATGTATTCTGTCATAGACAACGCCTACACATAAGAACAAGGCGGCTGAAATAATACCATGGCTTAGCATCTGAAAAATACTACCCTGTAATCCATACCGAGTAGCTGTAAATATACCAATTGTTACAAAGCCCATATGTGCTACAGAAGAATAAGCTATTAATTTTTTCATATCTTCTTGCACCAATGCCACAAGCGAGGTGTAAATAATAGCAACTACCGATAATGTGTATATCAATGGAGTAAACTGCTCAGAGGCGATTGGCAGCATGGGCAAAGAGAACCTTAAAAATCCATACCCTCCCATCTTTAGCAATACCCCTGCTAATAAAACAGAACCAGCTGTGGGTGCCTCAACGTGAGCATCAGGTAACCAAGTATGAACAGGCCACATTGGCATTTTAACAGCAAATGAAGCAAAAAAGGCTAACCAAAGCCAGGGTTGCATCTTTATAGGTACATTATACGACAATAGTGTAGGAATATCTGTAGTACCAGCTTCATAATGTAGCACGATAATAGCTATTAGCAGAAGCACTGACCCCGCTAAAGTATATAGAAAAAACTTAAATGCAGAGTATACACGACGATCTCCGCCCCAAACTCCGATAATGATAAACATCGGAATTAGTACACCTTCAAAAAATATATAAAAAAGCAAAAAATCTAGAGCTACAAATGTTCCAATCATCATAGTTTCTAAAATTAGAAACGCAATCATATACTCACGTACGCGCTTTGTAATGGATTTCCACGATGCTAAAACACAAATTGGTGTTAGTGCTGTAGACAACAACACGAAGAAAACCGAAATTCCATCTACACCTAAATGGTATGAAGTATTAAATTCGGGAATCCATTCTAGTTTTTCTACAAATTGAAAATTAGCCGTAGTATTGTCAAAATTTATCCACAAAAATAAACTAACAATAAATGTAGCTGAAGAAGTCCAAATAGCAGTATAGCGAGCATTTCTAGCTACAGTCGCTTCATCACCTCTGACTAAAAGTATGAATAAAACACCTATCAATGGCAGAAAAGTAATGAGCGATAAGACGGGGAAAAATTCCATAAATTCGTTCCTACTGGAAAAATCCGAATAGAAACCAAGTGGCGAACACCAAGACGCCGATCAACATAGCGAAAGCGTAGTGATATACAAATCCAGACTGAATACGACCAGCTCGTTTCGCAATATCTAAAGTTGCGGCTGCTATACCATCGGGTCCAACCCCATCAATCACTGCTCCATCCCCTGATTTCCATAAACCTCTTCCCAGATAAAAAGCTGGGCGTACAAAAACAATCGTATAAAGTTCATCAAAATACCACTTGTTCAAAATAAATCGATACAAAGGATTCATAACTGAAATAAACTTATTCGGCCACGATGGCTTTAACACATACATTACCCATGCTAATAAAATTCCTATGATAGCTACAACTGTTGGTAAAACAGCCACCCATTTTGCAACATGATGCGCTTCTTCAATAACATTAGTCTTCATAAGAATAGCAGAACCCCAAAATTCTTTCATATTGTAACCAACAAAGTATTCAACAAATAATATTCCAGAGAAAACAGCGCCTAAAGCTAATATACATAAGGGTATAAGCATTATAAGTGGAGATTCATGGACTTTCTCAAATGTTTCCACATCTGCACGCGTTTTTCCATGAAAAGTAAGAAATAACAAGCGCCATGAATAGAATGCAGTCATAACAGCTGCTCCAATCCCGGCCCAGTAAGCATAAAGCCCCACTCCTGTATGGGCAGCGAATGCAGATTCAAGTATTATGTCTTTTGAATAAAACCCCGCAAATATAGGCACACCGGCTAAAGCTAAACTGCCTATCCACATCAGAGTGCCGGTAGTTCTCATTTTTGAAAATAAACCGCCCATTTTTCTCATATCTTGTTCATCGCTCATGCCATGAATAACACTTCCAGATCCAAGAAAAAGTAATGCTTTAAAAAAAGCATGTGTCATCAAGTGGAATATAGCAGCAGGATAAGCCCCGACACCAACTGCAAAAAACATATAACCTAATTGTGAACACGTCGAATAAGCTATCACTCGCTTAATATCCGTCTGTGTTAAACCAATCGTAGCAGCAAAAAATGCCGTTGTTCCCCCGACTATTACAATCACGGCTAGTGCATTAGGAGCAAACTCAAATAAAGGCGAAAGACGTACAACCATAAAAACTCCTGCCGTCACCATTGTGGCGGCATGGATCAGAGCAGATACTGGTGTGGGACCTTCCATAGCATCAGGTAGCCAAGTGTGCAGGCCAATCTGTGCTGATTTTCCCATAGCGCCTATAAACAAGAGCAGACAAATAGTTGTAATTATATCAACATTAAAACCCAAAAATTGAAAACTAGTCCCTTCTATTTGAGGGGTCTGATTGAAGACTGTATTAAAATCCAAAGATCCATAAACATAAAATATTCCTAATATTCCTAGTAAAAAACCAAAATCACCTACTCTGTTTACTACAAATGCTTTAATAGCTGCAGAATTAGCACTTGGACGTTCAAACCAAAAGCCAATTAATAAATAAGAACATAGTCCTACTCCTTCCCAACCAAAGAACATCTGCACAAAATTATCAGAAGTTACTAATGCCAACATAAAGAAAGTGAATAGACTCAAATAAGACATAAACCGAGGGATATGAGGATCGTGGGACATATATCCGATTGAATAAAGATGAACCATAGCAGATACAACCGTAACAACAAAAACCATAACAGCAGTTAAGGCATCAAATCGAAGAGACCAATCTACCTTAAGTTCACCCACTTCAAACCAAGTAAATAATTCAACTGTATGTTGTTGCCCTTCAAATCCATATAAATATAAAATAACAATGGATAAAATAGCTGAAGCTATCATAGGCAATACAGTAGCCATTTGGGAAATACGATTACCTAGCTGTTTGCCAAAGAGTCCAACAAGTATTGCACTAAATAGCGGCATGAAAATTGTTGCCGTTAACACTTCAAGCTAGCCTTTCATCATATTTACGTTTTCAACGCTTATCGAGCCTCGATTACGAAAGTATACAACCAGAATTGCTAACCCTATAGCCGCTTCGGCGGCAGCAACTGTTAGAACAAACATTGCAAAGATTTGTCCAACTAGATCATTCAAATAAACTGAAAATGACACCAGATTAATATTTACCGAAAGAAGCATCAATTCAATAGACATCAATATAATTATTACATTTTTTCTATTTAAAAATATGCCAAAAATGCCAAGAGTAAATAATATCGCCGCAACAGATAGATAATGGGTAAGACCAATATCAAGCATCAGATTTCACTTTCTTTTGTTACGTCTATAATCTCTATTACATCATCAACAGAACGAGAGACTTGGTTGGAAATTTGTTGACGTCGTACATCAGGTCTTTTTCTTAAAGTAAGTACTATAGCCCCTATCATAGCAACCAATAGGACAAGTCCGGCCGCCTGAAAGAGATAGGCATACTGAGTATATATTAGCATTCCGAGGGCGTGAGTATTAGTTATTTCAGTTGGAGGAAGGCTCGGGGCAGCGATTACAGATCCAGCATCAGGGCTAATAATCCAGCTTCCAAATATTAACATTAACTCTGCTGTTAATATAATACCTACTAATGCTCCAATCGGAAGATACTGCAAAAAACCTTCTCTCAACTGAGAGAAATTGATATCTAGCATCATAACCACAAATAAAAATAGTACTGCAACTGCTCCCACATAGACTATTACAAGAATCATAGCTAAAAATTCTGCACCAAGTAGGATAAACAGACCTGCGGAATTAAAGAAAGCCAGTATAAGAAATAGAACAGAGTGTACTGGATTTTTTGCCGCTATAACCATTACCCCTGCTGCTATCGTGGTCATGGAGAACATATAAAACGCTAATGTTTGTACTATCATTACGAGGCCTAACGATAAGGTGCATCTGCAGCTAAAGAAGTGGCAATCTCTGTTTCCCAACGATCACCATTCGCTAAGAGCTTTTCTTTATTATAAACAAGTTCCTCTCGCGTCTCCGTCGCAAATTCAAAGTTTGGCCCTTCTACAATAGCATCAACCGGACATGCCTCTTGACAATAACCACAGTAAATGCATTTGGTCATATCAATATCGTAACGTGTTGTACGACGACTTCCATCTGTCCTTGGTTCAGCTTCTATAGTAATAGCTTGTGCCGGACATATAGCTTCGCATAATTTACAAGCAATGCATCGTTCTTCTCCATTAGGGTAACGTCGTAATACATGCTCACCACGAAACCTTGGGCTTAAAGGCCCTTTTTCATAGGGGTAGTTAATAGTAACTTTACCCTTAAAGAAGTAACGCAAAGTAAGAAACATGCCACGCATGATTTCCACTAGCAACAGGCCTTTAGCAGTACGTTCTAGAATTGCCAAGATCTACTTTCCTTTTTCCGTAATACATTCATTTAGGAAACCAATCAAATGTCACAATAGCACCAGCAGTTATAACTACCCATGCTAGAGAGAATGGCAAAAAAACTTTCCATCCAAGTCGCATTAACTGATCATAACGGTAACGTGGCAATGTAGCCCGCACCCATAAAAAAACAAATAGCACAAAAGCTACCTTTATTGTGAACCAAATTACTCCAGGGATCCAAGTAAATACTGACACATCAAATGGCGGCAACCAGCCACCCAGAAAAAGTATTACTGTCATGGCACTCATCAGTATCATATTTGCATACTCACCAAGAAAAAAGAGAGCAAACGCCATAGCCGAATATTCAACATTATAACCAGAAACAAGCTCTGCTTCAGCTTCAGGTAAATCAAATGGAGCCCTGTTTGTTTCAGCTAATCCCGATATAAAGAAAATTACAAACATAGGAAATAATGGAATAAAAAACCATAAATCCTTCTGTGCCAATACTATATCACTTAGATTCAAAGAGCCAACAGCAAGCATAACTGTTACTATTACAAAGCCAATAGACACTTCATATGAAACCATTTGTGCTGCGGACCTTAGTGCACCTAAAAATGGATATACCGAGTTTGACGCCCAACCGGCCATAATAATTCCGTATACCCCGAGTGAACTGATCGCAAATAGATAAAGAATACCAACATTTATATCTGACAACACAATACCTTCATCAACTGGAATAACAGCCCAACCTATTAATCCAAGAGTAAATGTAATCATTGGAGCCAATAAGAATACAACCTTGTTAGAGCCAGTTGGAATAATGGCCTCTTTTGTCAACAGCTTAAGACCGTCAGCAAAAGGTTGAAGCAAACCAAATGGACCAACTACGTTTGGGCCCATTCTGAGTTGCATAAATCCTATAACTTTTCGTTCAGCATAAGTTAAATAAGCAACAGCAATTAAAAGAGGAACTATAATACAAAATATTTTTATTACGATCCATATAAAAGGCCATGCATATACATCCCAAAACTCAGCCATTGGTACCCGTCCGATCATCTGAGTTACCAATTAACTCTTGGCTACATTTAGCCATAGTTTCTGAGGCACGGCTTATAGGGCATGTCATATAATAATTTAGCATACCAGACTGTATTGGATTATCTTCTATGGCTGCAAAAGAAGCATTATAATTCCATTCAGAAGGAACAATCTCATTAATATTATCAAATAGAGGGTTCACTTGAGTAAGTCTTTGCCTAATTTCCCCCAGGGAGTTATATGAAAAATCAGCTCCCATAACATCAGAGAGGGCTCGAATAATAGTCCAGTCCTCTCGAGCATTTCCCGGTGGTTGCACCGCTTGCCTGGTAATTTGAACTCTACCTTCTGTATTTACATAGGTACCATTTTTTTCGGTATACGCTGCACCGGGAAGGATTATATCCGCTCTGTGTGCTCCAGCATCACCATGATGACCTTGATAAATTACAAATGATTTACCCAGCTTGGATGTATCAATTTCGTCAGCACCCAAAAGATAAACCAAATCAATATCTCCATCACTCGCCCCAGAGATAATGTTTTCAACATCACGGCCTCCCTGTCCCGGAACAAAGTCGATGTAAAGAGCACCTACACGTGAGGCAGCTGTATGTAGAACATTAAATCCGTTCCACTCATCCTTTATCAAACCATAGTTATCTGCTATTTTCGTAGCAGTATTTAATATTGCTAAACCGTCTGGCCTAGCAAGGGCAGCCATACCCAATATAATAGCTGGCCTTTTAGAATCTTTCAAAATTTTGGAGAAAGGGTGATTACCTTCAGCTATAGAGTTAATTATATTCGCACTAGATCCTAAACTATCCACTGGATAAGTAAGATTGAGCTCTGGACCAATGGAAGCAGCTTTAAGATTATTATTTATCCAAGCTTTTCTCAGCCGTGAATTTATAAGAGGAGCTTCCCACCTCAAGTTAGTTCCAACAAAGAGAACAGAATCCGCTGTTTCTATTCCAGCTATTGTCGAGTTTAACAAATACAGAGAACGATCATGAGTAGATAGCTTTGCCCCATCTTGTCGACAATCTATATTTTTTGATCCTATAAACTCCATTAAATCTTTAAGAGCAATCATAGATTCAGCATCACATTGATCGCCCACAATGGCAGCTATTTTATTAGCATCAATAGATTTAATCTTGTTACTAATAGCAGTAAAGGCTTCCTGCCAGCTCGCCTCCCGTAATTTACCATCAATTCTAATATAAGGTTTATCAAGTCGTTGTTTTTTCAAACCATCTATTGCAAACCGTGCTTTATCAGACACCCACTCTTCATTAACCTCTTCGTTAAGGCGCGGCAGAACTCTTAAAACTTCTGTTTGGCGGGAATCTATACGAATTGAACTACCAACCGCATCCATAACATCTATAGACTCAGTTTTAGTAAGTTCCCACGGCCGTGATACAAAAGCGTATGGTTTTGAAGTAAGAGCCCCTACTGGACACAAATCAATTACATTAGCACTCAGTTCCGACTCTAGCGATTTCTCCAAATAACTTGTAATCTCGGCATTTTCTCCTCTACCCAGCATACCCAGTTCAGGAACTCCGGCAATTTCTGTTGCGAACCTTACACAGCGGGTGCAGTGAATACACCTTGTCATGATTGTTTTCACTAACGGCCCCATATTTTTATCTTTGACTGACCGTTTGTTTTCTTCAAACCTTGATCTGTCGTGGCCATATGCCATCGCTTGATCTTGAAGATCACACTCTCCACCCTGGTCGCAAATAGGACAATCAAGAGGGTGATTAATTAGTAATAGTTCCATTACTCCATTACGAGCCTTTTTTACCATATCGGAATTGGTTTTAATATCCATCCCTTCTCCAACAGGTAAAGCACAAGAGGCGGCAGGTTTAGGGGGCCCTGGAGAAATTTCAACCAAACACATCCGGCAGTTACCTGCAATTGAAAGGCGTTCATGATAACAAAAACGTGGAATTTCCTTTCCAGCTAATTCACAAGCCTGAAGCACTGTAATACCATGTGGAACTTCCATTTCGGATCCGTCGATAGTTACTTTCGGCATATCAAAAGTCGTCCCCCTACTTACTCAGACGCTGTGGCAGTAACACGTTGGTGCTCATTAGTGTTTGTTTTACGAGCTAGTATACGATGTTCTAATTCATGCCTAAAGTGACGAATTAACCCTTGTACAGGCCAAACTCCTCCATCAGCTAAAGCGCAAATGGTATGCCCTTCTATTTGCTTGGTAAGCTCCCATAACATATCAATCTCTTTTATCTCAGCATCACCAGTTACCATACGTTGCATCACACGATGCACCCAACCCATACCTTCACGACATGGGGTGCATTGACCGCAGCTTTCATGTTGATAAAAATGACTTAGCCGTGTAATGGCTTCAACTATATCGGTTGACTTATCCATTACAATAACTGCTGCCGTACCAAGACCGGTGCTATGTTCTCGTAAAGCATCAAAATCCATGAGAACATCATCACAAATATTTTTTGGCAAGCAAGGAGTCGATGACCCGCCAGGAATTACTGCCAATAGATTATCCCAACCACCTCTCACTCCACCAGCATGTTTTTCTATTAATTCCTTAAGAGGGATACTCATAACCTCTTCAACATTACATGGATTATTAACGTGTCCGGATATAGAAAATATTTTAGTACCTGCATTATTTTCACGGCCAAAACTAGAAAACCATGAAGGACTTTTGCGCAATATAGTAGGAGTAACAGCAATTGTTTCTACATTATTTACTGTTGTGGGACAGCCATAAAGGCCACATGCTGCCGGAAATGGAGGTTTTAGACGCGGCTGACCTTTTTTACCCTCAAGGCTTTCTAATAAAGCTGTTTCTTCTCCACAAATATATGCTCCTGCACCTCTGTGCAGGTAAATATCAAATGTATACCCTGTATCACACGCATTCTCACCAATAAATCCCGCCTCATAAGCCTCATTGATTGCCAAGCTTAAATTTGAGGCTTCATTATAAAATTCACCTCTAATATAAATATATGCTGAATTAGCACCCATAGCGTAACCCGCTACTAAACAGCCTTCTAGAAGAATGTGCGGATCATATCTCAATATTTCACGATCTTTACAAGTTCCTGGTTCAGATTCGTCAGCATTAACCACTAAATAATGTGGTCTACCATCTCGTTTGCCTTCCGGGGGCATGAACGACCATTTAACACCTGTAGGAAATCCTGCTCCTCCTCGACCTCTTAGACCTGATAATTTTATATCTTCAACAATTTTTTCCCGACCTAGGTCTATTAGGTTTTTGGTTTTATCCCATATACCGCGTCTAATAGCCCCTTCTAAACGCCAATCTTGTTTTCCATAAAGATTTTTAAAAATACGATCAGAATCAGCCAACATCACTAGTTTCCTTTTCAGTTAGACTAGTGAGTCCAGATGCAGGCTCAGAGCCTGTTCGTCCTAACTGAGAGCCAGTTGAAGGTAAATTATGTTGCTTCAGAGATTCTATAATATTTTGAAAACTTATAGATGTTAAATCTTCGTAATAGTCATCATTAATTTGCACCATCGGAGCATTACAGCATGCTCCAAGGCACTCCACCTCGATCAGAGTAAACAAGCCGTCTTTACTAGTTTCACCGAGCTCACATCCTGTAGTTTCAATAGCTATGTCTCGTAAATTATTAGACCCCCTTAACCAACAGGGCGTTGTTCTACACAATTGTATAAAATATTTTCCAACTGGTTTAAGGTTAAACATAGAATAGAATGAAGCAACCTCGAGCACGCGGATCTTTGGCATATCTAAGTACTCTGAAATATGTTCGATAGCTGATGTTGGAAGCCAACCTCCACACTGCCTCTGGGCCAAATCCAGAACAGGTATAACTGCACTTTGTTTACGTCCATCAGGATAACGGGAAATTATTTCTTCACAACGAATCTTAGATGATGCAGTAAATTGAAAATTATCAATGTTATTCACCTGTCAACCTCACCAAACACTATATCCAGACTTCCAATTATTGCAGGTACATCAGCTAACATATGGCCTTTTGTCAGAAAATTCATAGCTTGCATAAATGCAAAGCCTGGAGCTCGTATTTTACACCTATAAGGCTTATTACTTCCGTCTGAAACTAAGTAAACTCCAAACTCACCTTTAGGAGCTTCAACCGCTGTATAGGTTTCTCCCGCTGGAACATGATAACCTTCAGTATATAGTTTAAAGTGATGAATTAGAGCTTCCATAGACTTCTTCATTTCACTTCGTTTAGGAGGAACAAATTTACTATCTTCTGCAATAACAGGACCCTTTGGCATATTTTGTAGGCATTGTTCGATAATGCTAATACTCTCTCTCATCTCCGCTACGCGAACAAGGTATCGTGCGTAACAATCACCAGTTTTTCCAATAGGGATATTAAACTGTAATTTATCATATACGTCATAGGGCTGCGATTTTCTGAGATCCCAAGCAATACCCGATGCTCTGAGTACAGGTCCACTCATTCCCCAATCTTGAGCCTCTTCACCTGTGATAACACCGATATCTACAGTTCTCTGTCGAAAAATACGGTTTCCAGTTAAAAGCTCTTCCATATCGTCTATAAATTTTGGAAAAGTAGTACAGAAAGCAAAAATATCCGTAGCTAAATTATCTGGGATATCCTGGTGTACTCCTCCTGGTCTAAAATAAGCAGCGTGCAACCGTGCACCAGACACTCGCTCATAGAATTCCATTAATTTCTCACGTTCCTCAAACCCCCACAACAATGGTGTCATCGCCCCTACATCTAGAGCGTAAGTTGTAAGATTTAAAATATGGTTAAGAATCCTAGTAATCTCTGAAAAAAGAACTCGTATGTATTGTCCCCTTTCCGGGACTTCCAATCCCAAAAGATTTTCCGTAGCAAGTGCAAAGGCATGCTCCTGACACATTGGAGAAACGTAATCTAATCTATCAAAGTAAGGTATTGCCTGTAGATAAGTTTTATACTCAATAAGCTTTTCAGTTCCCCGGTGAAGTAAACCAATGTGAGGATCTGCACGCTCAATAATTTCTCCATCCATTTCTAGCACTAAACGCAAAACTCCATGCGCGGCAGGATGTTGTGGTCCAAAATTCATTGTTAGATTTTTTATCGCTACTTCACTCATGATTTACCCTCTTCTATGGGATCATCAGAGGCTTTTTCATCACCTGGTAGATTTAATGCCATGCCCTCCCAGGGACTCAAAAAATCAAAAGTTCTAAAATCTTGAGTTAATTTAACAGGATCATAAACTACTCGTTTTTGGCTTTCGTCATAACGAACTTCGACATGCCCTGTTAGAGGAAAATCCTTACGTAATGGATGCCCTTCAAAGCCATAGTCAGTAAGAATTCGACGTAAATCATCATGGTCTGAAAATATAATTCCGTATAGGTCCCATGCCTCGCGTTCAAACCAACCAGCTGAGCTATAAACTCCGGTTGCTGTGGGGACTGAGTTTTCTTCATCAACAAGTAATTTAATTCTTACACGTTGGTTTTGAGTAAGTGATAAAAGGTTATAAACCACTTCAAAACGTGGCTTCCTTTGGGGATAGTCTACTCCACAAATATCAATTAAGACTTTAAACTGACAATTACCATCATTACGTAAGAACATAAGTACATCCGGAATTTTTTCTGGATGAACCACAACAATAAGCTCACCACATATATCCTCAACCCGAATAACATCTTTGGGCAATGAGGCTTTTATGTAATCGCCTAGGTCCTGTAGGGCCTGATCCATAGTTTATCCATTAAGTTTCAGTAAATTCTATTAGCGTGCGATCGTACCAGTTCTGCGTATTTTTTTTTGTAATTGTAGAATTCCATATAATAATGCCTCGGCAGTAGGCGGACAACCAGGGACATAAATATCTACTGGCACGATGCGATCACAACCTCTTACAACTGAATATGAATAATGATAATAACCTCCACCGTTTGCGCAGGACCCCATGGAAATTACCCATCTAGGCTCAGCCATTTGGTCATATACCTTCCTAAGAGCAGGTGCCATTTTATTGGTTAATGTACCAGCAACAATCATCACATCTGACTGACGAGGACTTGGTCTAAATACTACACCAAATCGATCTAGATCATATCTTGATGCTGCAGTATGCATCATTTCGACAGCACAGCACGCAAGTCCAAATGTCATTGGCCACATTGACCCACTCCGTGCCCAATTAACCAGTTTATCCATTTGAGCAATAACAAAACCTTTATCGTTCATTTCATGCGCAACAAGCTTTAAAGCCGCGTCCTGGTCGGGGCTATTAATATACTCAGTTAAAACCTTTTTGTCTGAGTTCTCGATCATTCCCATTCTAGCGCTCCTTTACGCCATTCGTAGATAAATCCTATCGTGAGGATTCCGAGAAATACAATCATTGACCAAAATCCAAATAAGCCAATTTCTTTTAAAGTTATGGCCCAAGGGAATAGGAATGCAACTTCAAGATCAAATATTATAAATAATATTGCTACTAAATAAAACCTTACATCAAATTTCATTCGTGCATCATCAAATGGCTCAAAACCACATTCATACGGTGAATTTTTTTCTACGCCAGGGTTTCTAGGCCCAATTATAAATGAAGTTGTAACCATTACTAATGACAAACTAAGGGCAAGCCCGAGAAAAATTAAAATCGGTAAATAGTCAAGAAGTAACTCTTCCATATCTGGCACCTGCCACGAAGGATTTTATTTAAGAACCTAGCCAATTATATTATTATAATCCGCTCTTATTATGCATGCCATACACGACGTTTGGTTACCATGCAAGCTAGTGTTCGTATATCATATCAGAGTTATACGAAATCGATGTCAGGCCATATCTATATATGATCTATCTAAAGAAATCACCAACGTATTAACAGATAAACGTTTTAAATTTTATATTGTTTTTAAGGTCAGATAACACAAAAATAAGTGGCGGGAGTGACGGGACTCGAACCCGCGGCCTCCGGCGTGACAGGCCGGCGCTCTAACCAACTGAGCTACACCCCCTATTTAAGCTTGAGCTAAGTACTGCTGGTTATAACAGGTGTCAAGCTAATGGTTTAAAAGAATTAATAAGGTTATATCTATGTTTTCTTCAAAATGGTGGGCGATGACGGGCTCGAACCGCCGACCCCCTCGGTGTAAACGAGGTGCTCTTCCAGCTGAGCTAATCGCCCATATGAAGTGTTTATCCATCTAAACTAGAATTCGCAACCCAACCAATGATTAAAAATAAAAAAAAAGTTAAATTTTAAACGTTAGGCCGGCCGCTTGTAACTGCAGCCGGCCTGAGATTTAATAATTATTTATTGGGTTAATTTACTGCGTCTTTAAGTGCTTTACCTGCTTTAAATTTAGGCTGCTTTGAGGCCTTAATCTGTATGGCTTCACCAGTACGTGGATTACGACCCGTTGTTGCCTTACGTTGTGCTACTGAGAAAGTACCAAAGCCTACGAGTCTAACCTCGTCTCCACTTTGTAAAGAGCCCGTAATATTACTAAAAACACTATCAACGGCTTTTGTTGCATCAGCTTTCGATATGTCTGCTGAATCGGCAACTGCAGATACTAGATCATTTTTATTCACTTCATTGTCCCCTTTTGGCTGGTTCGCTCTATGTCTGGAGCGTGATACCCGAATCCAAACATATAAATTCTAGTTCTACTTTCGATTACGTCAAATAGAAAAACCTAGAAAACAGCGAGCTTTTACATTATTACCGAGTCGAAAATGAAAAATTTACATATTTTGTACATTTTTTAATGACGAACTACTCTAGAGGCAGCTGATTCTTCTTTTAAATTAGAAATTCTGGCTGCTTCGTTGTCCGATTCGTTCCACTCTATAGGAACAAGAGATTGAGTTAATGCATGCTCTAAAACCTCATCAACAGTTGACGCAATAATTATTTCTAGTCCATTTTTTACATTATCCGGAATATCTACCAAGTCTTTTTCATTATCTTTAGGTATTATAACTTTCTTTACACCGCCACGTAATGCAGCAAGCATTTTTTCCTTAAGACCACCAATTGGTAGAACCCTTCCTCTCAAAGAGATCTCTCCCGTCATTGCAACATCTTTTTTTATTGTAATCCCTGTTAAGACTGAAACCATCGATGTTACCATAGCTACGCCTGCCGAAGGACCATCTTTAGGCACCGCTCCTTCAGGAACATGAACATGAATATCTTTTTTCTCAAATAATGGTGGTTCTATACCAAATTCAGCAGCCCTTGATCTGACATACGCATTAGCAGCTTGTATGGATTCCTGCATAACATCACCCAATTTACCAGTAATTGTCATCTTACCTTTTCCGGGAATTAGAATGGCTTCAACAGTTAATAATTCACCACCTACTTCTGTCCAAGCTAAACCGGTTACAATACCAACTAAGTCCTCTTCTTCAGTCTCTCCGAATCTATATTTTCTAACACCTGCGTATTTATCTAGATTACGAACCGTAACCTTAATATTTTTAATCTCGGGGGTAATAGCTATCTCTTTGACAGCCTTTCTAGCTAGGTTAGCAATTTCACGTTCGAGGTTTCTAACTCCTGCCTCTCGAGTGTAGTACCTAATGACATCGTAGAGAGCCGAATCTGAGATTGACCACTCAGATTTTTTTAGACCATTTTCAGTCAATTGCTTAGGCAATAAATGTTGTTTTGCGATTGTAACCTTTTCATCCTCTGTATACCCTGGAAGGCGAATTATCTCTAAGCGATCTAAAAGCGGCTGAGGCATACGCATAGTATTAGCCGTACAAACAAACATTACATCAGATAAATCATAATCAACTTCTAAATAATGATCTTGAAATGTATGATTTTGCTCAGGATCAAGTACCTCCAACAGGGCCGATGAAGGGTCACCGCGCCAATCCGCGCCAAGTTTATCTATCTCATCAAGTAAAAATAGGGGATTTGAAGTCTTAGCTTTTTTCATTCCTTGAATTATTTTTCCAGGCATAGATCCTATATAGGTACGTCTATGGCCACGTATTTCGGCTTCATCTCTAACTCCACCCAAAGACATACGAACAAAATTACGCCCTGTAGCTCTGGCCACCGACTTCCCCAGAGAAGTCTTTCCAACTCCTGGTGGACCAACCAAGCAGAGTATAGGGCCCTTAATTTTTGATATACGTTGTTGTACAGCTAGATATTCAAGAATTCTCTCTTTAACTTTATCTAAGCCGTAATGATCTTCATTCAAAATACCTTCCGCCACGTTAATGTCTTTTCTAACCCGTGACCTTTTTTTCCATGGAATACTTAACATCCAATCGAGATAATTACGTACAACGGTAGCTTCAGCCGACATAGGACTCATATTTCGTAATTTTTTTAATTCTTGAGTAACTTTTTCACGCGCTTCTTTATTAAATTTGGTCTTTTTAAGTGTATCTTCTAGTTCTTGTATCTCATCACGACCATCTTCATTTTCACCTAGTTCTTTTTGAATAGCTTTTAGTTGTTCGTTTAAGTAATATTCACGTTGGGTCTTCTCCATTTGACGTTTAACACGTCCACGGATTCGCTTTTCCACCTGAAGAATGCCTATTTCACCCTCCATAAAGCCATGAATTTTTTCTAATCTATCTTGGATCGTAGGCCCTTCAAGAAGTTCTTGTTTTTCGGGAATCTTTAAAGACAAATGAGAAGCTATCGTATCAGCCAGTTTTCCGGGTTCATCTATCTGGTTGATAGAAACCAATACTTCTGGTGGTACCTTCCTATTCAATTTTATATATTGTTCAAATTGAACGACCACAGAACGACTTAAGGCTGCTAGTTCCTTGTCATCAGTAACAGTATCTTCTACAATTGTTGCATGGGCTTCAAAAAAATCTAAATTCTTAGAAAATTCAACAATCTTTGCTCTTTCACTTCCTTCAACTAGTACTTTGACTGTTCCATCAGGCAATTTTAAAAGCTGCAAAATAGTCCCTATAGTTCCTACTTCATATAGATCTGCGGTAGATGGATCGTCTTGAGATGCCTTTTTTTGTGTTACAAGCAATATTTGCTTATCGTCTTTCATCACATCTTCGAGAGCTCGAACTGATTTATCACGCCCTACAAATAACGGAACAATCATATGAGGAAATACGACAATATCACGTAATGGTAGGACTGCGTAAAGGGTATCTTTAGATTGTTCAGCCATAAATATTCCTAATAAAAAAGTATTTTGAGTTTACATAAGTCACTGCTCAATAAAGCACTTTCACCAATTAGTAATCATGCATACAGAAAAGGTTTCTAGATCATTGCTGTACAATCTATTATTTGGTGTAGTTAGCCTTAGCAATCAAGTTCTATTGATACAATTTATTTATAATTCTTAGTATTTTATTTTAGGCTATAGTCTCTAGGTCTTCTGGTTTATCAACATATATTTGCAATGGAGTAGCATTACCATCCACAACCTCACCATTTATAACTACTTCTTCGACTCCCATCATTTCTGGTAAGTCATACATCGTATCGAGTAGTATATCCTCTAGTATAGATCGCAAACCACGTGCTCCTGTCTTCCTTAGAATAGCTTTCTTAGCAATCGATTTTAATGCATCAACCGAAAATGTAAGGTCAACCTCTTCCATATCAAATAACCTCTGGTACTGTTTTATTAGAGCATTTTTAGGTACGGTAAGAATCTCTATAAGAGATGGCTCGTCTAAATCTTCTAGCGTAGCTATAACAGGTAATCGCCCTACAAACTCCGGAATTAATCCAAATTTTAGCAAGTCTTCTGGCTCTAGACTCTTCAATATATCGCCAGTACGTCTATCATCAGAATTACGAACATCGGCACCAAAACCAATTGACGTATCTTTTCCTCTACCAGAAATAATCTTTTCCAGCCCAGAAAATGCGCCACCTACAATAAACAAGATATTAGTAGTATCTACCTGTAAAAATTCTTGTTGAGGGTGTTTACGACCACCTTGTGGAGGTACAGAGGCAATTGTCCCTTCCATTATTTTCAGTAGTGCTTGCTGAACGCCCTCACCAGATACATCACGTGTGATTGAGGGATTATCAGATTTTCGGCTGATTTTATCAACTTCATCAATATAAACTATACCTCTTTGGGCCCTTTCTACGTTGTAATCAGCAGATTGAAGTAATTTAAGAATTATGTTCTCAACATCCTCGCCAACGTAACCTGCCTCGGTAAGAGTTGTAGCATCAGCCATTGTAAAAGGCACATCAAGAATTCTAGCTAAAGTCTGAGCAAGTAGAGTCTTTCCACATCCAGTTGGGCCTACCAATAATATATTTGATTTAGCAATCTCAACTTCATTATCTTTAAGTGTTGAATTTAAACGCTTGTAATGGTTATGCACTGCAACAGATAACACCCGCTTTGCCTGGCTTTGCCCTATAACATAATCATCAAGAATTTGACAAATTTCTTTAGGGGTAGGTACGCCTTCATGGGTTTTTACTAAAGTAGATTTATGCTCTTCTCTAATAATATCCATGCAAAGTTCAACGCATTCATCACATATGAATACAGTCGGTCCAGCAATAAGCTTCCTTACTTCGTGCTGACTTTTTCCACAAAAAGAGCAGTAAAGAGTATTTTTTGAATCACTTCCGCCAGTTTTACTCATAAAAGAACCCCGTATTCGATTCCCTAGATTATCATTCTGTTATACATGGTATTATCGAATCATATTACAAATTAAATATGAGCGTTACCCTAATCATCTTTGTTATCATCATCAAGGCTCCCTTCAGGTCTAACACTAACAACCTCATCAATTAAACCAAATACCCTGGCTTCTTCAGCTGTATAAAAACGATCCCGTTCAAGAGCATCCGCAATATTTTTAACTTTTTGTCCCGAATGAAATGAATATATTTCATTTAACCTCTCACGCACCAAAAGTATTTCCTTGGCATGGATCTCTATATCTGTGGCCTGCCCTTGAAACCCTCCAGAAGGTTGGTGAACCATAATCCTAGAGTTGGGTAATGAAAACCTTTTACCTTTAGCTCCACCACATAATAATAGTGACCCCATTGATGCGGCCTGTCCAATGCACAAAGTAGTAACCTCTGGTTTAATGTATTGCATCGTGTCATAGATAGATAACCCAGCGGTAACCACTCCTCCTGGAGAATTAATATAAAGAGAAATATCTTTATTTGGATTTTCTGCCTCAAGAAATAAAAGCTGAGCACATATAACGCTTGCAGTTTCATCATAAACTGCTCCTGTTAAAAATATAATTCGTTCTTTCAGCAGACGCGAATATATATCGTAAGCACGTTCCCCTCGGTTTGTTTGTTCAACAACCATGGGTATCAAGGCATTCATTTTTGGTTCAAAATCTGTCTGCAAAGGACCGAATGTAACTGGCATGATAGCTATTGTCCTGCGTTAATCATTATATGATGGCCTTAATAAATAAAAATGACGATTCTAATTATTTAGGTCAGGCCTTTGGTTTACTCACTCTTTTTTTTCTAGGGGTCTTTTTAGATTCTGATTTTGTATCAGATTTTTTACTTTTTGTTGTTTTCTTTTTTGCAGTAGTTTTTTTAGGTTCTTTAGCAGGTTTTTCTATAGTGTTTTGTTCGGTTTCAGCGCGCAGTTGTTCGGGAGTTAACACACGTTCCGTCACTGTTGCCATTTCAATTATATAATTAACCACCTTATCTTCAAATATAGGGGCTCGCAGTGATGCCTGAGCTTCTGGATTACTTTTATAGAATTCTACAAATTGCTGCTCTTGCCCAGGTAGTTGACGAGCTTGTTCCATAATAGCTCTATTGATTTCCTCTTGAGTTACCGTCAAATCATTACTTTCACCCACATGTGTAAGCAAGAGGCCTAATCGAACTCTTCTCTCTGATATACTACGATACTGTTCGCGTAGCTCTTCTTCAGTTTTCCCTACATCCTCTGGGTCCAAATTATTTTTTTCTTTTGCTTCTTGTACTTGCTTCCATATTTGTTCAAATTCGGAATCAAGCATGCGCGGCGGAACTTCAAAATCAAATAAATCTGATAACTTGTCTAATAAATCACGTTTAACTTTTTCGCGAATAAATTGCGCATAATCACCGTTTAATTGGTCCCTAATTGTTTGTTTAAGAACTTCAATAGATTCTAGTCCAATAGATTTAACAAATTCTTCATCGATCTTAGTTGGTATAGTTTGTCGTAACTCTTTTACATCACAACTAAATACAGCATCCTTACCGGCTAGATCACTATTACTATAATCTACAGGAAATGTGACATTCAATTTAAGAGATTGCCCTGATTTAGAACCAATTATTTGATCTTCGAAACCTGGAATAAATTGATTGGTACCTAGCTCTAACTCTATTCCCTTTCCTGTTCCCCCATCAAATATTTTATTATCTATGGTTCCCTCATAGTCAATTACAGCTATATCTCCTGTCTTAGCAGCCCGCTTGGTTTTCAGAGGCTCGCTTTTTTTATTTTGGTCAGCAAGACGTTGTAACGTGTCGTCTATTTCTTGGTCAGTAGCTTCAACCTTATCACGCTCTAGCTTTATAGTAGTAAAATCAACGTCACCTATTTCAGGCAATAGCTCAATAGAAATATCATAAGTTAGGTCTTGTCCTTCTTCATATGATGTAACATCAATTTGCGGTTGACTAGCAGGACGAAGTCCACGTTCCGAAAGTAATTCTTGCGTACTTTCACGAATGCTTTGCTCAAGTATTTCGCCTCGAACTGAATTTCCGAATCTCTGTTTGAGAATACTAATTGGCGCTTTACCTGGCCGGAACCCGGGTATACGCGCGTCCTTTCCCACTTCGCTAAGACGGCTATCAATTCTTGCTTGTAAGTCAGAAGAATCAACGGTAACTGTAAAATCTTTAAGCAAACTATCTGATTTGGTCTCGACCACTTGCATTTTTTAATACTCTAAAATCGTTATATTTAAAAGTTAATATAAATCAGTTGTAATCATAAAATTGTTCAAAAGAACAATAGGGTGTAAATATATTTAGTTCAATTAAATCTGACTTTAATTAAATGGTGCGGGCGAAGGGACTCGAACCCCCACGACCTTGCAGTCACCAGGACCTAAACCTGGCGCGTCTACCAGTTCCGCCACGCCCGCTCAATTATTTAAAGTCACAATCCACAAACTTCATAAAATATATAGTGCATATCAGTAACCATTAATCGTTGAATAACTATACTATTGAAAGCAAGTAGTAAACGTCCTGAACGATTGATAGAAAAATATAATATAATTTAATCTAGACTATTACATTTCATTTATTTTTTTAACTATATTATTAACTATATAGTTAATCTATATTATATAAAACATTGATTTTACTTTATAAAATAATTTTTCTTAGTATGGACGGTAACATTTCAGTAATATCTTCAGCAACGAGACCTGGACCAAATACTCTTCCACTTTCAGCATGCAACCAAACACCCGCACAGGCGGCTTGAAAGGGTTTCATACCCTGTGCCATCAATCCCAGTATTATTCCGCTAAGAACATCACCAGAGCCAGCCGTTGCAAGATAAGGTGACGAATTAGTATTTATACAAATTAATCCAGAGGGTGAAGTAATAATTGTATCAGCGCCTTTTAAAACAATAATAGCATTAATTGAACTTGCAGATCTGGCTATTTCTATTTTGCTTCTAGTATTTTTTAATGAGATTACATTAGAAAATAACCTTTTGAACTCACCCTCATGAGGAGTAATAACGTTTTTGATTTTACTTGTATTTTTTAAAGCACTAAATAGCACTTCTGGACACTCTTCAAAAACAGTCAAAGCGTCTGCATCAAGAACACAGGGTTTGAATGCAAGAGCTGTCAACACTTTGTCATACGTTTCCCTATTTGTTCCGTTTCCTGGGCCAATTAAAATAGCTCTAACTCTACTGTGGTTAATAAATTTACTAAATTCCTTATCGTTATTTAAATCTTTAACCATAATAGATGGACTGCCAGATCTATAAACAATGGATGCGGTAGGAGGAGAGGCAATTGTTACTAAACCTGCTCCAGAACGAAGGGCTGCGAAGCTAGCTAATTGTGCTGCTCCAGTTAACTCATTTCCTCCTACAACAATGGCATGCCCACGGTCATATTTATGCCCTTGGACTTTAGGAATTGGAAGATCATCTAACCATAGCTGAGGCGTGTTTTCATAAATTTTAGGAGAAATATTTTTAAATACTGTGACAGGTATACCTATATCAGCAACCATTACGTCACCACAATTATCCTTACCCGGATATAACAAATGACCAGGCTTACGTCGAAAAAATGTAACGCATACATCTGCTTGAACGGCAGAACCTAGAATTTGCCCTGTGTCACCATGTACTCCGCTAGGAATATCTACAGAAATACAAGGTAGATCAGTTTCATTTAATTTTTCAATTATAAGTCCACCTAGTCCAGAAACAGGTCGATTAAGACCTATGCCAAACAATGCATCAACAACAACTTGAACATCTTCAAATATAGACGGAGAAAACTGACCTATTTCATCAGTCCAATTAGATGCGCTTTCACGTGCATCACCCTTTATCTCATCAATTGTTCCCAAACATACAACACGAACATTTCGTCCAATATTCTTAAGCAATCTGGCCGCTACGAAACCATCACCACCATTATTGCCTAACCCACAGAGGATTAAAATCCTACCATCATTACAAATATTTTGAACAACTTCAGCAATAGCAGTACCCGCTGATTCCATGAGATTCAAGCTTGTTAAGCCTGTCGTACAAGCCTCTTCATCCGCTTTGTACATCTCAGAAACAGATAAAATTTCAGTAGTATTATCAATCCATTTAGTCATCAGGATAATTAGCCCCAGAGACATCTAACAATCACTATGATTAAAAAGCTTTACAATATGTATCAGCTTTAATTAGTTCCAAACCCTTAATTTATTAAACCAATGTAATTGGGGTGGCTGATGGGTTTTGAACCCACGACCTCCTGGACCACAACCAGGCGCTCTAACCAACTGAGCTACAGCCACCACATAGAAGTGAGTTTGTGTAATCCTCTGATTAGGTATCAGTCAAGCGATCGATTATTTAAATTTTCCAAACTCAAAGAGAAAACATGTATTTTAATAAAATATTTTGATTAATGTAATGAATGAACTACAAGATTCATGTAATGTTTTTATTCCTTGTATTATCTACAAATTACTAAAAACGGCCTAGAGAGTTATTTCTTGTATTACACGGATTCTATAGAACTATTATATCATAACCAATGTAATTAAAAACCAGAGTTACTTAAAAGCTTATCCATAAAGAGAAAACATCATGCTCCAATTAGCACAAAACATTAACAAACTTGGTACTGAATCGGCCTTTGAAGTATTGGCTAGGGCGGAAGCACTTAGCGAGCAGGGACAAGATATAATTAATCTTGGCATTGGGCAACCAGACTTTCGGACTCCTGAGCACATAGTTGAAGCCGGAATTAAGGCTCTGCGTGATGGCCATCATGGTTATACACCTGCTCCAGGTATTCTTTCTTTAAGAGAAGCAGTAGCTAAAGAGATATTTAATTCCCGTGGAGTTGAGGTTAATCCTAATCATTTAGTTTGCGTGCCAGGCGGTAAGGTTACAATGTTTTTCTCTATATTAATGTTTGGAGAACCTGGAGTAGATATTATGTATCCTAACCCAGGTTTTCCAATTTATGAATCAGTTATTAAATATTCTGGAGCCAACGCTATTCCAATTCCCCAGAGCGAAAGTAAAGACTTTTCATTTGATGCTGAAGAACTGTTATCACTAATAACACCGCGTACAAGGTTAATTATTTTAAATACTCCTAATAATCCTACAGGCGGAGCCGTAACTCGTCTAGAACTAGAAAAACTAGTGGATGGCTTAGAAAAACATCCAAATATAGCTATATTGTCTGACGAAATTTACTCCAAAATTACTTATGATGGTCAAGAGCATATTAGTCTATTAGAATTTGAAAGTTTACGAAATCGTCTAATATTGCTAGATGGCTGGAGTAAAACTTACGCAATGACGGGATGGCGTCTAGGCTATGCACTTTGGCCAGAACAATTAGTTGATCATGCAACTCGCTTAGCTATAAACTGTCATTCGTGCGTTAATGCTGCAACTCAATTCGCTGGAATTGCGGCACTTGAAGGACCACAAGATTCTGTTGTAAATATGGTAAATTCTTTTAATGAACGTCGTTCTATTATTGTAGACGGCTTGAACAGAATTCCAGGATTTTCTTGCCGTATGCCAAAGGGAGCTTTTTATGCTTTCCCTAACATTTCCCAAACAGGATTAAAAGCACAAGAAATACAGGATATTCTTCTTGAAAAAGCAGGAGTTGCAACTGTAGCAGGTACAAGTTTTGGAATATTGGGAGAAGGCTATATCAGGTTTTCATACGCAAACTCAGTTGAGAATATCCAAAAAGCTTTGCAGAGGGTTAGAAATACCTTGGAATAAATTTAAGCCTATTTTTTAGGCATATTGCACATTATTTAATCACGTTGAAGTTGAACTATTATATAATTGAATAATTTATCATCCATAAAACGTTAATTGTCACACTATTTCCAATTGGCATACTTTTTGCAATAGATTAATTATGACCTCACAAGATTTTATATGATCACATATTAATATTAGGAAAAATTAAGTAGATGAAAAAAATCGAGGCTATTATAAAACCTTTCAAACTGGATGAAGTTAAGACAGCTCTTAATGATATAGGTCTTAACGGTTTGACGGTTCTTGAAGCAAAAGGATTTGGTCGACAAAAAGGTCATA